>Ga0070735_10000115_pt1 | contig 101803 bp, 82 predicted proteins | sample Coa_R1_FD_66443 | JGI IMG/M metagenome (GOLD analysis project Ga0070735, IMG submission 66443) | Surface soil microbial communities from Centralia Pennsylvania, which are recovering from an underground coalmine fire - Coalmine... | ecosystem: Environmental > Terrestrial > Soil > Unclassified ...
TAGCGCACGTGGGCCATTTCGTGCTTGAGTGCGACGCGCAGTTCCGCGGACGTTAAAGCCGCGAGTGCGTCTTCCGACACCAGCACCTTGGGATCGTGAACGTGGCCACAGTCAAGGATGGCGCATGCTGGCGAGTGCGGAACACCGGCACCGAGGTGCAGCGCTCCATCAATTCAGAGCCATCCAGCCATCTGGCGAGAGCTTGCCGCGTTTTAAATTGCGCTGAAGCAGTTTTCCCGATTCCGATCACGAGCAGCAATACACAGCAGAAACCCAGGATCAACGGGGCAGTACCCACCGCTTCGTCGGTAGAGCGGGGCTCGAGGAGAAGAAACGATGGCAAAGTAAAAACAAAGGTAAATACTGACGCCACAACAAAAGGCAACACGCGCAAGACACACAACAGATCCGCTTTGCTGCGAGGCGAACGCAACTTCAGCACACGCAGCGAGAACCGCCATCCGTGAGAAACAAGCAAAGACAGCGGAACGTACAGCAGTACGAACACGGCGAGCGATATGCCTGCGCAACGAGCAGCAAACATTAAGCCGTCTCCTTACCTCTCAATTCGCGACGCTTCTTTTCCAGCAGATCCTGCAATTCATCGAGCAGCGCGGCATCGTGTTCGCTCACCGCTTCTACCAGATAGGACAGCGGCAGCTCGGCTCGAGAACCCGAACTTAGCAGTTGGCGAATCACCTCGCCAGCCGCAGCCTTTTCCAATTCTTCCTGGGTATGGCGCGGCGAATAGCGAAAGGCCCGGCCTTCGGCCACGCGATCGAGAAACTGTTTTTTGTAGAGCCGGTCGAGAGTGGTCATGACCGTTGTATAAGCCAGGTTCATGTCGCCGTATTCGATCAACTCTCGTACCGTCGCGCTCCTGCGCGCCCAAAGGGCCATGAGAATCTGCTGCTCCAAAGGCCCTAGCGCAGCCTTGATCTTTGGTCGAAACATTTTGGAGATACCCGTCATGAAACTATCCTTATGCGTGAAACTCAGGCCTTAACAGTACTCCAGCGTTGAGACGATCGCAATGAGAAGAAAGTATTGGGCGAAGGCGACGTTCTTGGGCGCCGAGAGGAAGCCATGGCTTTGGCGGCAACTACGGTTTCTTGCCGCCTTCTCGGGGATGGGAACTGCCTACGAAAGGAGAGCCACTGCGAAAACAGCAGTTAGCCTGAGATTCGGACGGCTGCTGGCTTCGCGGAGGGTGGCAAAGAATTTACGGCGTAATGTTATAAACCGTGCCCTGTCCGTATTGGCCACCGACCTGCGTGGTTCCGTATGCGCCGCCTTTGCCGTCGGAAGTAAGGCCGGCATGGGGCAGGAAGCCGTCTCCGGCAGTACTACCGAAGCTGTAGATCACATGCTCTGTTCCCGCCGGGGTTACCTCGAAAACTGTGCCGGCTGCGTCTTCTCCGCCACTATAGGTAGTGCCGTAGAAATTGCCTTTTGGATCGCGCACAAGCCCACCATAAGGGAAACCGCCGTCAATCGTCAGGCCTTTAAAACTGTACAAAGCTTTCTCGCCTCCAGCCGCAAATACTTCGAAAACGGTACCGCAGCCAGCTGAACAGTCCGTGGAGGTACCTCCCTCAAAGGTCGTGCCAAAGAGGTTGCCACTCGCATCAACGATGAGTGAATCGGCGGGAAAAGCTCCGTCGGGGCCCTGAAAATTGTAGATAACGCTATAGGCTCCGTTGGAACTCAACTTGAACACGGTCCCACAGCCTTGGCAAAGCGAAGATGAGCCGCTGCCCCCGGAGTTGGTCGTACCATAACCGTTTCCCTTGCCATCAGTGACCAGGCCGGCGAGCGGAGACGCACCATCCGTCGGTGGTCCAGCGAAGGAATGCAACACAGTCTCATTGCCGCTCGGGGTCACCCTAAACACCACGCCGAATCCAAACTGCCCTCCACCGGTAGTGGTCCCATACAGATTGCCCTGCCCATCGCGAATCAGCGCACATGTGGGCTCGTTGCCATCCTTGCCGAGCCCGAAGCTCCAGAGGGTTTTTTCGGTTGTGCCAGTAATTTCGAACACCGTACCCTGACCGTACTTACCGCCGAGTTCGGTGGTGCCATAGAGATTCCCTTGAGCGTCACGAATCAACCCGGATTGTGGGCCCTCGCCATCGGTTCCTCCTGTGAAGTTCCAGAGGATTGTCTCCTGGCCGGATGGGGTAATCTCGAATACGGTACCGAAGTGGAATTGCCCGCCGATGCTCGTGGTCCCATAAATATTTCCGCTATTGTCGGTGATCACGCCGCCGTAGAGCGTAACGCCGTCCATTCCAGACCCGAAGGAATGAACTACACTCACCTTCTGCGCGCTGACAATCTGCACCGCAACCAGCGTGAAGATGAAGATGACGACAGCCGAAAAGCCGCGCTGCAAGCCGAAAGTCGATGCCGAGGAGGCGCCGTATCCATAATGTCTCTTCATAGCGCGCGATACTCTAACATATTGGAGCGCTTTCTACCGCAAGAAATCGGCGGGCAAGAAGCTCTTGGGAGAAGTCGGATGGACTACTCTGTGCCGTTGCTGCTTGGATTTGTAGCTAGTACCGCCTTTGGCCAGACTGATTCCGATATCCGCAGCCAGATCCTGGGCACGTGGAAGCTAGTCTCTACGCAGGAGACCATGAAGGATGGCACGACCCGGCCCTTCCCGGCGTTCGGACCGCACGCCAAGGGCTTTCTCATTTACCACCCCGACGGATATATGTCCGCTCAGCTGATGAATCCCGATCGACCCAAATTTTCCGATCCGGCACATCCCACGCCGCAGGAAAAGGCTGCTGCCGTCGATGGCTCGTTTGCGTACTCTGGCAAGTATGAGATCGACGAGGAACGCAGTCACATTATTCATTTTCCGGAGGTCGCGACTCATCCGGGTTTCGTCGGATCGCGTCAAATCCGGCCTTATCGCGTAGAAGGCAAACGGCTGATTTTCAGCGATGTCGAGCAAAACGATCCGTCGATTGCGCGATGGGAAATTGTTTGGCAAAAGGTCAGCGAGCTCTAGCAGTTGCGCCCCTCAATCCGGATATTCGATAGAGCGTAACTACTGCCACTAAGGTGATTGCCTCACTTTTTTGAAGCCCGAGTTGACTTCGATCCGTCGCCTTTAGCTCTGATCCAGCCGCGCAGCCTGGCTCATCAGGTAATTCCGCTCGGGGGTGCTGGTTGTGTGTGCAGCTGCAATGCGGTAATGCTTGATAGCGCTTGCGGAATTCCCGACCTTCTCAAACAAGTGGGCGCGAACCGCATCGAGACGATAATGCTCCGCGAGCCGGTTGTCCGAATCGAGGGTCTTAAGCAGTTCCAGTCCTTTTGCAGGTCCATGCACCATGGCAGCGGCAATTGCGTGGTTGAGCGTGACCATGGGGCTCGGCGAAATCCGCATCAGCAGTTCGTAGAGTGCGAGGATTTGCGGCCAGTCCGTGTCCTCTGCCCGCGCTGCTTCGTCATGAACTGCCGCGACCGCCGCCTGCAACTGATACATACCAACTGATCCCTTAGAAAGTGCTGCGGTCAAGAGCCGTGTGCCTTCGGAGATCTCGGCTTGATCCCAAAGAGTCCGGTCTTGTTGGTCCAATGGAATCAATTCGTCGTGCGGCCCGGTTCGAGCAGACCGACGCGCGTCCGTTAGGAGCATCAGCGCCAGCAAGCCCAGCACTTCCCCATCGTTCGGAAGCAGAGCCCTCACGGCGCGAGTTAAACGGATCGCTTCGCGTGATAAATCGAGCCGCTGCAGATGCGGCCCGATACTGCTTGTATAACCTTCGTTGAAGATCAGATAAAGCACGTGGAGAACCGTGGGTAGCCGTTGCGCTCGTTCTTCGGAAGAAGGCATAAGAAAAGGCACGCCGGAAGCTTTGATGTTTTGCTTTGCGCGGCTGATCCGCTGCGCCATGGTCGCCTCAGGGACGAGAAACGCATTGGCAATCTCCGCCGTGGTCAATCCCCCTACAGCTCGGAGCGTCAGGGCAATGGCCGAGGAAGAAGTCAGTGCCGGGTGACAGCACATGAAAAGCAGAATGAGGGTGTCATCAGGATCCATGTCGGATTCCAAACCCACCAGGGGCGCTATAGTCTCCGCTTCCCTCGCCACCAACTCTTCTCTTTCACGTCGGGCGATTGTGCTTCGAAGTTGATCCGTTATCCGCCGCGAAGCGACCTGAATCAGCCACCCTCGTGGATTCTCGGGAATGCCTTCCTGCGGCCACTGAGTGAATGCCGCCAAGAGCGCCTCCTGCACGGCATCCTCGGCTGAGACGAAGTCCCGAAAGCGGCGGGCGACGACACCGAGAATCTGGGGCGCAAGTTCGCGCAACAGATGCTCGCATGTCTCGTCCCATGGCTTGCTCATCAGCGTTTCGTTACAGCATCTCCTTTGGAGGCGCACTCATAACCGGGCGCACTTCAATCGGCATATTCAATGGCGCACCGCCAGCGCCGGGTGCGGCGGAAATCTTCGCCGCAATCGCGTACGCACGCTCCGGGCTGTCGACATCGATGATCCAGAAGCCGGCGAGAAATTCTTTCGATTCCGGAAACACGCCATCGGTGATCGGCTTGCCCTCTTTGCCGGCGCGCACCTGCCGGGCCTGATCGGGAAACGACAAGCCTTCCGCCGAAACCAACTCGCCGGCTGCGTGCAATTCTTTGTTCAGGGCGAGCATAAATGCGATGTGCGCCTGCAGATCCTTTTGCGGCCAGCTGGGAACTCCGCAACCAGCTTTCATCGTGTTCATCATTAGAATGTATTTCATTTTTTCTCCTTTGAGTCTATTAGGACAGCGTTCTGTAGCTTCATCGGACAGTCGGAGCTCGGAGCGCTTTCTCGACATCGGTCATTAAGATTTTCTCTGGTCATAACTCGCGACCTGCCGAACCTCGATCGGCATGTTCGTGGGTACTCCGCCAGGCCCGGGCCCTGTCGAGATGCGTGCTGCAATTGCGTAAGCGCGCTCGGGCGTCGCAACGTCGACGAGCCAGTAACCCAGCAGGAACTCCTTCGATTCTGGAAAGATACCGTCCGTCACTGGCAGACCGTTCTTCTCCCCACGTACTACCTTGGCTTCGGCAGGGCCGGCCAAACGTTGTGTGGCTACAAACTCGCCGGATTCGGTCAGTTCCTTGTTAAGGGCTTTGAGGACTGCCATATGTGCGTCGATATCCTTCTGCGACCACGCGAGATAGCCATCCACACCGGCCTTTGTTCCAGACATCAGCAGAATGTATTTCATACCCTCGCTCCCTGTTCTGATTCATTTTTACTTAAAGCGCCTGCAATCTGCGCTTTCATGGAGAAGTCGGAGCTGTTCCGGCTTTCTCTACATGCCCCCCCAAAACAAATTCATCGAAATTTCTGCTCTCCCCTGTCGATTTTGCGAAGCCTGAACCGACCTACGGGTGGAGGTCGGAAATGACAACCGACGAGATGGTAGTTGACGTGAGCCAGGACTGGATGCTCGCCTCCAATGTCCAACAGCGCTTCATGCAGAGTCTAGGACGGGCCAACGCGTCGGTCGACTACAGTGCGCAGTGTCGCCAGGTTCGGGCTCTCGGCGGCGATTGCTATGACTTCATCCAGCTCGCCGACGATCGTTTGGCGTTGGTCGTTGGCGACGCCTCGGGCAAAGGCCTCGCTGCAGCGCTCATGATCGCCAATGTCCAGGCGTCGCTCCGCACGGCCTCCTTATTTACCGGAAATGATCTGGCCGCGTTGCTAAAGGTTGTGAATCATCAGGCATACGGTTCGTCGCTCGAAGACCGCTACGCAACATTATTCTATGGAGTCTTCGACGCAGCGACCCGCACGTTGCGATATGTGAATGCCGGCCATAATCCGCCCGTGGTTCTACGGCGCGACGGTTCGCTTCAATGGCTGAAAGCGAGTGGGGCACCGGTTGGGATGTTTCCGGATTCGACTTACGAAGAGTGCTCCGCACAGCTGGAGCGCGGAGATGTTGTGATTGCCTATACCGACGGCGTTGTCGAAGCAGCCAATTCGTTGGGAGAGGAGTGGGGAATCCAAGGGTTGCTGCAAGCTGCGGCTGCGCCCACCGCGGACGCCGAAGATCTGGTTCGACAGATCTTCAATTCGATGGATGACTTCTCCAAGGGATGCCAGGCCGACGATGCGACACTGGGGGTGGTGAAGGTGGGGTGAAAAATTGGCCCCATGCGACAGGGATTTGAGGGGAATAGAGATTCATCAACAGCTATGTGTTGGTCGGAAATTAATGTGATGCCATGAAGACAAAGGGCAGCGGTTGCCGCTGTCAAACGGTGCTACACTGAATCGCCATGGCGGACGCCACACGAAAGCGCAGCCTCGCCATATGGATTGGATTGTTGCTAACGGTACTCGGGACCTTGAGCAACGGGTTGCCCTTTATCGGCTTTCCGGCGGCTCCGGTCCCATGGATCAGCCTTCTAGTGTCGCTCATTGGCTTCGTAGTTGTTCTGGTCGGTCTGTGGCGGACGTTTGGGCAGTCAACGGTCTACAAAGGAAAGGTTTCCGGGAGCATAGCGGCCGCGTTTTCCCTGTTGTTTCTGGCTGGCGCTATCGTTTTCTTTTGGACTGCACGGCACATCCCAGCAGAGTCCGCAACTGCTCCGCAATTAGGACAGCGGGCACCGGATTTTACGCTGCCGGACAGCACTGGGCACTCTGTTTCGCTGATGCAGTTGTTCTCTGATTCGGCTGGGAAGGAGCCGCACAAAGCTCTTCTGCTCGTTTTCTATCGAGGATACTGGTGACCCTATTGCAACCTCGAGTTACGAGGCATCGAACAATCTCTACCCGAGTTTGAGGCGGAAGGAATCTTGCCGGTGGCCATTAGCGTTGATGCTCCGGACGTTTCTGAAAATCTCCGCCGGCAACGGGGCTACACGTTCCTGTTTCTTTCGGATCCGAAGGCTGACGTGATTCGGCGTTACGAACTGCTGCATGCGCGCGGAGGTCCGGAGGGAACAGATATCTCCCGCCCGGCGGAATTCCTGATCGACCGCTCGGGAACGGTGCGCTGGGAAAATTTTACCGAAGATATCCGAGTGCGGCCACGGGCCGACGAGTTGCTAGCCGCAGCGCACGCCATCCGATAACCATCGAGCCCGACTCGACCGCGCGAATGTACAGTGGTCGACGAAATCAGGCGACAGCGCTGATTGGGCGACTGCCCGGGCGAACCTTCGAGACGGCGCTGGAACGGCTCACCTCATTGACAGTTCCTCCCTAACCCAAATACGCTTCCCTGCGTATGCCCACGAAATCATTCGAAGCAAGCGCCCGCGGCTGGCGACGGCTTCTTTCCCTGCGCGTGGTTTCAGCCGCGTTAGCGCTGACGCTGATTGCAGCCGCTTCAGCCGCGATTCCCGGAAGCGCCGATCCCCAGCGCTATCTGACTGATGTCAAGACGCTCAGCGCTCCGAACATGGAAGGCCGGGGCGCCGGAACCAAGGGGCTTGCCAGAGCGGCACGTCTGCTTGAGGCGCGCTATAAGAACCTGGGTTTGAAGCCGGCGGGCACAAACGGCTACCTCCAACCATTTACGGTCGTGACCGGAGCTGAGCTCAAAGGCGACAATCACGTCACGGTTCAGATTTCGGATTCGAAAAAAGAATTGAAAGTGAATCAGGATTTCGTTCCCTTCAGCTTCTCGTCCTCCGGGACCGTTTCAGGGCCGGTCGTCTTTGTCGGCTACGGCGCATCGGCTGACGAATTCGGCTACGACGATTACGCGGGCCTCGACGTCAAAGACAAAATCGTCGTTGTTCTCCGCTATGAACCGTCGGGGTTTGGCGCGAAGAGCGACCATCATGGTCTTACGCGCCATTCGCAACTCGTTGCCAAGGCGATCAACGCCCGCAATCACGGCGCGAAAGCGATCGTCCTGGTCAATGGAAAATTAGGCGACGGCGAGGAGGACCTGCTCACTCGTTTTGGCAGCGTGAGCGGACCAGAAGACGTTGGCATCGTATTTGTGCAGGTCAAAAACACCACCGCAGAAGAATGGCTACAGGCTGCGGGAAAATCGCTCGCCGACATCCAGAAAGAGATCGACTCCTCGACGAAGCCGGCATCAATCAGCCTTCCCGACAGCGTGCACATTTCGATCGACGTCAATATTGTGAGCACGCGCGCGACCGTGAACAACGTTCTCGCTTACCTTCCCGGCAAGACCGACGAATACATCATTATCGGCGCGCACTACGATCATCTCGGCCGCGGCAATTTCGACTCGCTCGCTCCCTCGCAGATCGGGCAGATTCATCCCGGCGCCGATGACAACGCCTCGGGCACCGCCGGCGTGCTCGAACTGGCGCGTCTGTTCGCGCCGATGCAAGGTCAACTACAGCGCGGGATATTGTTTTGTTCATTTGCGGGCGAGGAGTTGGGCTTGCTTGGTTCGGCTCACTGGGTGAAGGAACCGACTCGTCCGGTCGACAAAGCCGCCGCCATGCTGAACATGGACATGATTGGCCGAATTAAAGACAAGAAGGTCTACATCGGCGGGGTCGGGACGGGCTCAAACTTTAAATCCATTCTCGATGAAGTTGGAGCCAAGTCGGGACTGAAGCTTGAATATTCCCAGGGCGGTTACGCAGCCAGCGACCATACTTCGTTCGTCTCGAAGAAAATTCCCGTGCTCTTCTTCTTTTCCGGTTTGCACTCCGACTATCACAAGCCTTCTGACACATGGGAGAAGATCAATCCGGCCGATGCCGCGACGCTGCTGAATTTGGTGTCAGACGTCACCACGCAACTGGCAGACGCGCCGCAGCGACCAACATTCTTATCGGTGGCGGAAGACCGGCCGGGAGGGACAACCGGAGGCGGGGCCGGTTACGGGCCGTATTTCGGCTCGATCCCCGATTTCGGACAGGTTGAGAATGGAGTACGTTTCTCGGATGTGAAGCCGGGCTCGCCTGCGGCCAAAGCAGGTTTCAAGGCTGGAGACGTTCTCGTGCAATTCGGCGACAAGCCAATCAAGAACCTTTACGACTTCACCGACGCTCTCCGCAGAAGTAAAGTGGGTGACGTGGTGGAGGTGAAAGTCCTGCGCGATGGACAGGCCGTTACTGCGAGCGTCAAACTCGAGCAACGAAAGTGATCCCGGTGCGAGGGTAAACTCAGTTAGTGAGAAACAGGGCGGAAACCAGGGCGTTTGTGCGACCGCTTTCGCTGTTCCTCCTTGTGCTACCACTGACGCTAGCATCGTTCGCGCAAAGCAACTCCGGCGAGATCCGCATCAGCGTGCTCGACCCGTCCGGTCTCGGGGCTCAAAGCTCCGTCTCGCTGGTTTGCGATGCCAATCAGTTCCGCCAAACATATTCGACGGACACAGCCGGAAATCTGACAGCGCGAAGTCTGCCATTCGGTGTTTATCGTCTCGAAGTGGTTCGCGAAGGCTTCGCCACCTACTCAGCCAGCCTGGAAATCCGATCCGCAATCCCAACTACCTTAAGAGTTAAACTCGCGCTGCCCCCATTGCAGTCGTCAGTTGAAGTGAAAGCGGCGGCAACGTTGATCGATCCCTATCGCACCGGCTCAAGCAATCGAATCGGAGAGGAGACGATCGAACACAGCACGATTGCTTCTCCGGGGCGGGCCGCGGTCGATCTGGTCGATTCGCAGCCGGGCTGGCTGCTCGAATCGAACGGCGTTCTGCACCCTAGAGGTTCCGAGTATCAGACGCAGTTTGTCATCGACGGCGTGCCTTTGACCGACAATCGGTCACCGGCGTTCGCGCCACAGCTTGATTCCGATGACGTCGATTCCATGACAATTCTTACGGCCGATTTTCCGGCTGAATATGGGCGCAAACTTGGTGGCGTGGTCGAAGTCGCAACCGCTAGAGATCCGCGTGCCGGCTGGCATGGAACATTTACCGCATCAGGAGGAAGCTTCGACAGCGTGGATGGCTCCGTTGCCGCTCAGTATGGCTGGAAGAAATCGACGCTGTCTGTCAATGCAAATGGCGCCATCACCGACCGCTATCTTGATCCACCCGTGCTCGGGAATTACAGGAACCACGCTAGCACCAACGGCTTCGGCGCCCGTTTTGATCGGGAGTTGAGCGATCATGATCGAATCGGAATTACGGTCCGCCATGACTTGGCATTGTTTCAGGTTCCGAACGAGCAAGTGCAAGAAGCCACCGGCCAAAGACAGGACCGCGGGGCGATGGAAACTATCGGAATCCTGTCCTATGAGCGCATTTTGTCACCGCATGCGCTCCTGGATCTTCGGTTCATGGGCCGGGATGATTCCTCCGATCTCTCCTCGAATGCACTATCGACACCGATCATTGCGAGCCAGCAGCGCAGCTTTCGAGAGGGCTATTTCAAGGGCAGTTTTTCGTTGCACCATGGCCATCACGAATTCAAGGCGGGAGGCGAGTTCGACTACGGCTCGATCCACGAACAATTCGCCAGCGTGATCACTGATCCAACTCAGTTTGATCCAGGCACACCAACAATCTTCAGCTTTCTGGGTGCGGGCCAAGATCGTGAGCAATCATTGTTTGCCCAAGACTTGGTGCGGCTGGGACGATGGACACTGAGCGCAGGTCTGCGCTGGGACCACTATCAATTGATCGTGGAACGGAATAATGTGAGTCCGAGGCTCGGCATCGCCTGGTACACGCCAAGCCTGGATCTGGTACTACATATTTCTTACGACAGAATTTTCCAGACGCCCGCTTCTGAGAACATTCTCCTCGCCAGTTCGCCGAGCGTTCAGGCACTGAATTCGGCAGTGCTGCGTTTGCCGGTGCAGCCATCCCATGGCAATTTCTGGGAGGCCGGCCTTACCAAGGAATTCCTTAGGCAAGCGAAACTCGATCTCAATTATTACGATCGGTCGTTCAATAATTTCGCCGATGACGATCTGCTGCTGAATACGGGCGTCAGCTTTCCGATCGCGTTTCGCAAAGGGGAAATATACGGACTCGAAGCTAAAGCCGAGGTTCCCCAATGGGGCAAGTTCTCAGGCTTTCTCAGCTACTCCTACATGGTTGGCTTTGCCTACACACCGGTGACCGGCGGCCTCTTTTTCGGAAGTGATGCGTCAGCGGCTCTGCTGAACACCGGGCGCTTCCCAGTTTCTCAGGATCAGCGCAACACGGTCAGTGCACGCGCGCGCTATCAGGCCACCTCGCGCATCTGGATGGCATTCGGCGGACAATACGGGAGTGGCTTGCCAACGGAGTTCGACGGAACTCTGCAACTGGCGCTCCAGCAGTACGGCCAAGTCATTGTCAACCGAATCGATTTTGTTCGGGATCGGGTCCGGCCATCACTGGCTCTGAACACCTCAGTTGGAGCCTACATTCTGCAACGGGATCACCTCAAGATGCGCGCGCAATTCGATGTTCAGAACTTGAACAATCGTATCAACGTGATCAACTTTGCGGGCCTGTTTTCAGGTACGGGGATTGCGACACCGCGCTCGTATGCAGCACGGCTGGAGGCACAGTTCTAGTGTGGCGTCCAATGCGGGTGCGCACTGAAGAGGCCTTGCACAATACAAATCTGGTAGGCAAGGAACAAGCCGAAAGCCACGCTGACCAGACCGGACGCCATGCTGAGCCGGCGGCTAACGTACTCGAAGCGATTTCCGACAAAATGAAACGTTGATGCGATGCTCATGGTGATGAGCATCATGCCCGCGATCGTACCGATTCCGAAGACAAGCAGATACGCGATCGCCCAACTGGAGTTTCGAATACTTGCCAGAATCAGCAGCGCAACTGCCGCCGAACCAGCCAACCCGTGCACAATCCCGATGAAGAGTGGCCTCAGGAACTGGTAGACGTGCCCGCTTCGAAACTTGCGATCCATCGCGACAATCGGCGCCGGTGTAGGATGCGAGTGAGACTCGCCCCCGTGAACGTGGGTGTGAGTATGCACAATCTCGCCGTGGCTGTGCGCGTGAGAGTGAACCAGTGGATCGCGGTTGTCGCCCGAAGGCACAGCACGGAAAAAACTGGTCAGGTTCCATGTACCCAGAACAATCAGCATGATTCCCACCGATAACTCCATGCTCAAACCGACCCGCGTGGGAATGACCAGATTGAAAAGAATGATCGCTGTGCCGACGACAAAGATCGTGACCGTGTGGCCTAATCCCCAGAAAGCTCCGATCAAGGCGGCGCGTCCGAGCTTTCGTTGCTGGCTTACGATCGTAGTGACGGCGATCACGTGATCGGGATCAGTCGCATGGCGCATGCCGAGGAAAAAGCCGATCGCGATGATGGAGAGGAGAGTAAGCATCGGATTTTCGTTACGATTTTACTCGTTTCATCGAACTTAGCCTTGTGACCGGGATCACATGAAGGCGGCCATCGCGGCCTGCCCAAGGCTGATGCCGCCGTCGTTGGGTGGCACGGCGTGGTTCGTCCAGATCTGCAGTAAACCCTCGTCCAGAAAGGACTTTACGTCCTCTAGAAGGAGTTCGTTTTGGAAGACCCCGCCGGAAAAAACAACCGTGTCGAGGACATTCTGTTGGCAGATTTTCTTCGCGGCATCGACGATGCCCTGAGCGATGCTTCGTTGGAATGCACGAGCGATTTGATTAATCGGGCGCCCGTGAGCGCGGTCGTCAATGACGGCTGACAAGAGTGGCCGGAAATCAAGTTCCTGTTCCCTGAACGGAAATGGATACGGTTCAATTTCCTGCCGGAATGTCCGCGCGAGTTGCTCGAGCCACATCGCGGCTTGACCTTCAAACGACATCTCGCGGGTAAAGCCAAGCAGCGCCGCCGCTGTATCGAAGAGCCTTCCGATGGAAGTCGTGCCGAACGTACGAATCTTTTTTTGAACCAGTTCCACCGCCTGACGGTAGCGAGTCGGGAACGCAAAAGGTCCGGCTGTCAGGTCTGGCAGTTTTTCGAGTTGCGCGAGAAATCCCGCAGCCGCCTGCACCGGAAGATGGGCCGCGGCATCTCCGCCAGGCAGCGAAGCCCCACGAAGATGGGTAACCCGCTCGAAGCCAGCTCTCAAACTCCCCACAAAGAACTCCCCGCCCCAAATCGAGCCGTCATCGCCGAATCCAGTGCCGTCGAAGCTCACGCCAAGTACTTGCTTATCCCATTCACCTCGCTCCGCGAGGACTGACGCAACGTGCGCGCGATGGTGCTGAACGGAGATCAGCCTCGCGCTTGTCAGACCCAAGGCGTGTTTCGTCGATGCATATTCAGGATGCGCGTCGTGCACGATCGTCAGATCCTCCACACGCACCTCATACATCGAGGTCAGATCGCGAATCGTCTCCTGGAATGCACGGAATGCCTGGTAGTGATCGAGATCGCCGATGTGCTGGCTGACAAATGCCTGACCATCGACGACGAGCGTGATCGAGTTTTTCAAGTCAGCCCCGACCGCAAGGATCGGTCGAGTGACGGGAAGCGTAGTAACTGCAGCTGGAGCATATCCACGAGCCCGGCGAAGAATCGTCGGGCCGAAAGGACCGGCGCGCGCCACAGAGTCGTCGACACGTCTCGCGATCGGCCGCTCCCCGATAAGGAATTCGTCTGCAATCGCAGACAGGCTCTCCAGAGCGTCCTCGTCTTCGTAGGCGATGGGCTCGCTCGAGCGGTTTGCGCTGGTCATGACGAGCAGGTCCGGTGCGCCCGCTTCGAACAGAAGATGTTGCAGAGGCGTGTATGGCAGCATCACGCCCAACTCGGAATTGTCCGGCGCAACACCGGGCAGTTCCACTTTCGCCGGGGCGAGTACGATCGGCCGTGCGGTTGAGGTCAGCAGCTCAACCGCGTCCGGAGAAAGATCCACTAACTGCTGAACCGACGCGAGATCTTTGGCCATGACCGCGAATGGCTTTTCCTTGCGGTATTTGCGTTCGCGGATGGCGACAACGGCGTCGCCATTCCGTGCGTCGCATGCCAGATGGTATCCGCCAAGCCCTTTCACTGCTAGAATTCTGCCCTTCCTCAGAAGCCTGGCAGATTTCTGAATGGCCTCTTTGCCTTCGCACCTTTCCCCTTTGCTCTGCAGGTAATACTTCGGACCGCAGGCCGGACAGGCAACTGGCTGCGCGTGAAAGCGTCGATTCTCCGGATCGTGGTATTCCGAGTCGCAGTAGCGGTCCAAGGGCCATCCCTTCATCGTCGTGTAAGGCCGATCGTAAGGCAGGTCGAGGATGACAGTGTAGCGCGGGCCGCAATTCGTGCAGTTGATGTACGGGTACCGATGACGCCGGTCCTTCGGATCGAAGAGTTCTGCCAGACAGGCGTCGCAGACTGGCAAGTCTGGCGAAATTCGCACGGTAGGATGTTCGCGCCGCTGGCTCTCCCGAATGACAAAGTCACCTAAACCAAGCGGCTTCGCCTGCGCGATCTCAAGTTCTGAAATGCTTGCGGCTGGTGGCAATTCGGTCTTCAGCCGTTCGACGAAAGCGTCAAGACCGGTGTCGGCGCCCTCGAGAAAAATCTCGACACCTTCTTCGCCATTGAGGACCCAACCCGCAAGCGTGTGCGCGCGCGCGAGGCGATAAACGAATGGACGAAATCCGACACCCTGCACCACGCCACGGACTCGAATGGAGCGGGCACTTGGCATGCGAACTCTGAGTATAGGGGGATTTCGAACGATTGTGCAGGAGGGAAGACTGCGGTTGGCCCACCCTGGTCGCGTTTTGTGCGCCAGGGTGGGGACCAATAGCCGGTGGCGATGAAAGGTCGCTACCGCAAATACACTCGTAGTTACTCGTAAGAGTGCGTCGGTAGGCGATTTGATCTTCGGCAAGTCGTGGTGCTCTACGCGGCCTTTTTCTTAGGAACTCTCGCGCCTTTTTCCCGCGCTTCCGAAAGACCGATCGCGATGGCCTGCTTGCGGCTCTTCACCTTGCCGCCCTTGCCGCCTGGACCGGAGCGCAGGGTGCCTTTCTTCTTGCGGCGCATCGCGCTCGCAACGGTTTTGCCTGCCCCTTTGCTATATCTGCGACGACCGGACTTCCTGCTTGAACGATGAGTAGCTGCCATTTAATTTCCTCCTGTTTGTGAGCAAGAATTATGCCCGCGCCCTGGCGCGTGTGCGCGCACCCTTGCGAGCCGCAGAGCTTCGACCTCTCGCACCCTTGGTGCGGACTGCTTTCATGGCTGACTGATGTCGGGCTGTGGCTCCTCGTCTGCGCGCGCTCGAGCGCGCCTGGCTCCGGAGTGAACTGGGCGATGCGGCGCTCCGACCCTCGCGCTTCAAAGCGCCACTTGCCGCACGAGAGCGCTTCGCTGACGGTCTTTGCCGGGGGTGACTTTGGCCCTTACGATAATCGCGACTGGCCTGCTTTCGAGTTCGCGCAGACCCTTTACCTTCGCCAGGTGGCGGTAACTTCACGCCGGCACGGCGAGCTTTGGACAATCCGATCGCGATCGCCTGTTTTGTCGATCGTGCGCCGTGTTTTCCTTCACGGATGTGATCCATCTCTTCCCGAACGAACTCTCCCGCCTGCGTGCTGGGTGATTTGCCCTCGCGTGCATCCTCATGTGCTCGCTGAATGGTTTCCTGATCCGGCATGCAATCCTCCTTAAGTTCAGACTAGTTTTCGACTGCTGGAGAGAACATCGACGGGATGCTGTATTCGGTGGATGCGCTTCGCTGTAGCAGGATTAGGGCGCTGTAAACATACACTCATCAACGGGCATTCTCGCGGCGGCATCAAAGTCGTGAGGCTTGTTTATGATTCGTAAATTACAATCTGGGCAGTATCGTCTGTACTCTCGCAAGAAAAATCCCAAGACTGGACGCCGTCGCAATCTGGGGACATTCAAAACCAGAAAAGCTGCACAGGCCCACGAGCGAGCAGTCCAATTCTTCAAGCGCTGAGCCATCTTGCACACACTCCTCAGGGCCGGATACCCCGAAAGCCCGATGGACAGACCCGGGCTGGGATTGGCACGATGGAGTATCACAAAATTCAAGTCTTAAAGAGGATTTATGGCAGTGGATCCGGTATGTGGAGTGCACGTTGACGACAAGGCGGCGGAGCTTACTGATCAGTACGTCAGTCAGTATGGTGGTCAGAGTTTCTATTTCTGCTCGGAAGACTGCCAAAGGAAATTCGAAGAAACGCCCGAGCACTACGCACGTGAGACGGCATAATCGCGCTTCGGAATCGGGCTCCCCACAATCCAAAATACAACCAGCCGCCGCTGGCCTGACCATCCGACACCGGCTTACGCAGCCTCTCCCGAAGGAGATTCGGTCTTCACGGTTTTTGGTTTTCCATGCCCGGGACGCGCGACCTCCTGGTTCAGCCCAGGCCTCTTTTTCAGAATCGGAAGTCCTGGGATTTCGACTGCTCTTTTTGTACGGATCGACTCATAAATTGCCTGAATGATTCGTACATCAGCCAGGCCCTCAACTCCGGAGGGTTCCGGTTCCTTGTCTTTAAGGATGCAATCGGAAAAATAAACCAACTCCCCAGCAAACTGGTCTAGCTTGGGAAATTGTCGTTTCGTGGTCTTTTCGCCGAGCGTGAGCTGATGCCTGATGCCGCTTGCATATTCGTACCCGGGGTCAGCCGTGAGCGTGCCCTTGCTCCGAATCAGCGTGTAACGGCTGATGTCGGCTGCGCCGAAGCTGCAGGTAAACGTCGTCAGGCGTTCATCCGGGAATCGCATTACGACGGAAACCATTTCTCCGGCTTCGCGAAAACGAGGGTCGCCGTTATTCGCCTCCTCAGCCATCACTTCGACTGGCTCGGCCTGGAACAGATAACGTGCCGCGTTAATGCAGTACACGCCCATGTCGTAGACAGGCCCTCCTCCTCGATTCACCGGCTCGGAGACCCTTACATTCCCTCCTTTCACCTGCTGGGCGAAGTCAGAACTGAAAAACCTCGGATCACCCAGCTTTCCGCTTTTCGCCAGGCGGACAGCTTCGAGATTCCCGCGCTCGAAATGAAGCCGGTAAGCAATCATCAGTTTGACGTTATTTTTTTCAGCCGCCGCAATCATAGCTCGACAGTCTTCCTCGCTTACCGCCATGGGCTTTTCACATAACACATGGATACCGGCGCTCGCGGCTCGCACCGCGTATTCGCGATGAAGATGGTTGGGCAACGCAATGTACACCGCATCCACAGCGGATAGAGCCTGATCGTATTCGTCGTAAGAATAGACATTCTCAATGCTGTATTTCTTTCCGAGCTCTTTCCGCTTCTCTTCATCGCCCGACACCAGTGCAGTCAACTGCGAGTTCCGCGCACCCTTGAACGCCGGAAGCACCGCTACTTGGGCGATGTGCCCCAAGCCAACCACGGCATAACGAATCCCTTTTGAAGTGGATTTGCTGCTCATGTCATTCTCCTTTTCGGTTAGGCGGCGCGCTTCCGTCGTCTAAGCTGGGCAATCTTCTTCAAGTCCTTCACAAACGCCCGCATTTGCGCATGCCGTGATTCCTCGTCGGGAGCGCGCAGGATCGAAGACGGATGCACCGTGGCTGTCACGAATGGCGCTAATTGCGAATCGACAAGCTGTCCGCGTTGGCTGTTCACCTTGAAATCCTTCCCGAGGACGGATTGCGCAGCAGTTGCTCCGAGGCAGACGATCACTTCCGGCCTGATGGCTCGGATCTCCGCGTCGAGCCAGGGCCGACAGGCCTGAATTTCGGAGTAGCGAGGCTTCTTGTGAATGCGCCGTTTCCCGCGTTCGGCTGGTACCCACTTGAAGTGTTTGACAACGTTCGTGACGTAAACCTCTGCGCGATCAATTCCCGCTTCCTCCAGCGCATTGTCCAGCAACTTCCCCGCTGGCCCAACAAACGGATGGCCGGAACGATCCTCCTGATCACCCGGCTGTTCACCGATGAACATAATCGTGGCCTTGACAGGCCCTTTGCCGAATACCGTTTGTGTCCCTGTCTTCCACAAATCGCAAGCTTTGCATTCCGCAGCCGCCCGGCTAAGTTCGGGAATGGTGCGCAGGTTGGCTGCTGGCAAAATTGCAGCAGAAGCGACGGCAGGTTTGCGCTTTGACTTCATTCAGTCATGTCCGGCCCGGAAGGAATCCTCTCTGATCCCTGCATAGGCTAGCCAATCACTTCTTTCAATAATCGCAGTTCATCTCGAATGAGACGGGGAAGAAGGAATTCATCCGCGACCTTGATTTGTCCGGCTTTTCCGAAGTCCGCCGCGAGCTTGGAATTACCCAGTAGAGAAAGCACTTTTGCGGCACAGTCTTCTGGACTCTGGACGAGGAACTTTTCGTAACCGTCCGGAAATTGCATCGGAATTCCGCCCGCATGGCCGGCGACGACGGGCTTCCCTTTCCAGAACGCTTCAGCCACAACCAGGCCGAAACCTTCGCGAATTGATTTTTGCAGGACCACGTCAGCGGTGCGCTGGAAAACGTTGACCTCCATGTTGCCCACGCCGGTCATGTTGCTGAACACGTACAGATCGGGATCGGTCATCGCCTCTGCATTGATCTGCTCGAGCATGCCCCAACCCTCGGGATCATCGGCAGCCATCGCACCAACCATGGCGAGTTGAACCTCAGGCATCTTCTCCTTCACCAGGCGGTATGCTTGGATCACGCCCAAAGGATCTTTCCAGGGATCGAAGCGCGACACTTGCACAAGCAGCGGCCGGTCGACATCAATGCCCATTTCCACAAGTGCGCTGCGGCAAATCTGCCGGGGCAGATCCATGTTCTTGGTGGACAGCGGATCGATTGCTGGGGGGATGTAAACGACGCGATCCAGTTGAAGATCCGCCGGGCGAAACGCCTCCATGGTGAAGACGGCGGCGTCATATTCTTCGACATAAGGGCGCAAAAATTGCCAGACTTCCTGGTTCGGCATCGAGCTGTCGATATGACAGCGCCAGATCCACTTTTTCTCGTGTTTTGGATCTCTGAAATGTCGCAGAGCCGCGGGTTGAGGGTCGTGCACGATGAAGATGTCGTAGTCCTCGCGCAGCATTTCTGCGCTGGTCTCGTTGTGCTTGAGATATGTCTCTTTGCCCTCGGGCGTCAGCTTTACTCTTGCTCCTTGAAGAGCATTGTGGAGGCTTTTGGTAATGGTAAAAAATTCCTTGTCTCCGTAGATCAGTCGCCAATCCGCCGCGATGTCGAGCGCAAGATAAATCGGGATCATCCGGCTGAGCAATTCCGCCACGCCACCACCCGCGGCCGTGGCATTGATTTGACAGACCCGGAGTCCGCGCAACGCGGCGCCCAAGGTTTGGATCTCATCGATTAGGTCGTTCTTCACCCACGCGCGATAGTGTTCGACATCAGATTCCCAGGAAGAGTGGTGTCCAACGGCAACCTTCGGTAAAGGCGCTAACTGGGAGACGGTCATTTCCTCCTCCTTCTGTTACCCAATGGATTGGAATCCTGAGCTTGGATGAGTGCTGGAGTAAAAGGGCTGTAATCGTTATGGACGAAGGTCGCATCCTAAATTGGCCGAAGAGGGTCGAATGTCTGCCACGAAACGTAAATGGGTCAGGAATGTAAAGACCGACTCCACTCATCCACCGGGGGGTTTGTTCACCAAGAATGCCACCACGATTGCGAGAACCCTGGCTTCAAAGAAGGTTTCTCCCAAAGGGCCGAGCTCAGGTATGCGCATGCTCACGTATTTCATCAACCGCGCCGGAAAGGGAATGAGTGCCAGCCGGCGAGCGGAACTTGAAAGAGCCAAGAAGCTGCTCTCCAAGAAGATTCAGGAGAAGAAGACCCGCGAACGCCGGAAGGCTGCTTAGCGGTCGCCATCACTCTTTGTCGTAAGATTGTGGCTCATCATTTCCATCGGAGGTCTAGATATGCACGGCTCTATTCGGTTTGCATTCATTCTCATTCTTGCCGCAATGTTCACTGGCGCCGAGAAAGAGAACGTCGTCATAAAAGAATGGGACGTCCCCACTCCGTATTCTCGACCTCACGATCCTGCAGTAGGGCCGGATGGCGCTCTCTGGTACACGGGTCAAATGGCCAATAAAATCGGGCGCTTTGACCCCAACACGCATCAGTTCAAAGAATTTCCTTTGAAGACGCCCGACTCCGGACCTCACGGATTGGTCGCCGACGATAAAGGGAACATCTGGTTCACAGCGGTATTCAAGGGATATGTGGGGAAGCTGAATCCGGCAACTGGCGAAGTCACCGAGTATCACATGCCGGACCCGGGCGCGAAGGATCCGCACACGCCAGTTTTCGATCAGCGCGGAATTTTGTGGTTCACCACCGAAGAGTCGAATTTCATCGGCAGACTTGATCCCAATACTGGTGAGATAAAACTTAAGGCAGTTCCCACGCCGCACGCCGTTCCTTATGGAATCGTCGTTCTGCCCTCGGGCGTCCCGTATTTTTGTGAGTTCGGTTCGAACAAGCTGGCGTCGATCGACCCGAAGACAATGGAGATCACCGAATACGACGTTCCTCAAGGAGCACATCCGCGGCGTCTCGCCGCCGCGAAGGATGGAACCATCTTCTATACCGATTACGCGCGTGGATATTTAGGGCACTTTGATCCGGAGACGAAGAATGTGGACGAATGGAAATCGCCCGGAGGAGCCGGTTCCCAGCCGTACGGGATCACAATTACGCCGGATGGAATCGTCTGGTATGCCGAGACCGGAGTGAGACCGAATACTCTGGTCCGATTTGATCCTCGAACAAAGTCCTTTTCCACCACGCCGATCCCGTCAGGCGGTGGCGTAATTCGAAACATGGCCGCTACCAAGGACGGGGAAGTCTACTTAGCCTGCAGTGGAGTCAACAAAATCGGTATCGCACAGCTGCAATAGGTTCCAACAATTCTCCGCTTAATCTGTCGACTCGAGTCGAAGCTCGCTAGCCCGAACCACCCTACGTGCCCGGTTTATTTATTTACTGATTCACTCGCAGCAGCATTAACGTCCCGCCCTCGAGCTTGACGTTGTTTTTCTCCGAAGTCAGGACCGAGCCTTGACTGGGATTCGTTCCCGCGGCCAAGTTGAGATCCGGAATTCCGACGACTCCTTGCGTGTTCCCAGTGATGGGTGGGCGCCCGCTGCTTTCACTTTGCGGAGCGGATGGCGGCTCGGAAGTTCCCGAGGGACTTGGCATACTACGCGACTGGGATCCTCCGCCGCCCATCGGCGCGCCCGGGCCAGGGTTGCCACTATATGGTCCGCTGGGATTCTCATTCCCCGCATTGCTGGTCGCGGTCGGAGCATTCAACGCTTGCGACCCGATGATCGCCTGGATCGACATCGGTAGCGCGACCGTTGCTCCATCCTTCATAACTGCATGATCGAAGGTGATTCCGAGTTCAGATTCTTTCTGCTCTTTTGTATGCGGCTGCACCTGGGTCACGTGGCCCACCATCTTGGTGTCCTTGGCCATGATCACCTCTCCGCTATTCGACTTCATGTCCTGAGTGACCTTCGCCTCGACCGACTCGCCGGTTTTCGCCTTCTTCGCGTCAATCGTTTTCGTGAGTTGGACCGGAATCACACTCCCCGCCGCAATTCGAGGCGATGCACTCTGTGGCGTACTCGACATTTCGCTGTTTGCCTTTGAGGGAGTAGTTTCTTGTGCTGGGAGGAGTAAAGAGAAAACCAAAAGTGCGCCCAACAATGAGCTGGCGAGTTTCATAACATGTCTCCTTTTGTCCGACGGGGTGCCAACCCCGTCCAATCGGGGCAAGCGAGACGAAGAGCAGAATGAAGGATGAGGAACGTGCTCCAGCGGGTTGCTCCAACCTCCAAGCACGGTGAGTTAGAGGTCGAACACGCGATACCCCGACGAGGCATGCTGGGCCTGAAGCAGGGTGATTGCCACGTTGTACACCGGAACACCGGCGGTCGTCTTGCCATCAAGAGCGCCGTGGTGGGCGTGCCCGTGAACCACCAGATCTGCGCCATGCCGGTCGATCACCTCAGCCAGTCGCGAAGTCCCCATGAAAGGAAATATCTCTGGAGCCTCACCGCAAACCGTCCCGGCGATCGGCGAGTAATGCAAGACAACGACGCGCTTCTGGGTCCGCAATTGTGACAGGCCTCGCTCGAGTTTCAAGGCCTCGTCCACCGAAGCGCGGACGAAACTCTTGACTTCGGGCTCACCAAAAGCCGTCAGCACGCCGCGTCCGAAGCCACCCACAAAACCTTTCGTCCCCGCGAAGCCCACTCCATCGCGCTCATAAGCGCTGCCGTCCAGGACCTTGATACCCTCGGCGGTCATCATCCGCATCAACTCTTGCTCTTTTCCGCTCTCATAATCGTGATTTCCGAGAACTGCGATTGTTGGTACACGCAGCCGGACCAGAGCGTTGAGCAGCGGTTCCATTTCGGAGGGTTGTCCGTAATTCGTTAGGTCTCCAGCCAGCAGCAGAACATCTGCTTCGTCGCGTACCTTGCTGAGTTGGTCTCGCACCGCTGCCTGGCTTACAGGCGCATAGTGCAAGTCGGCCGTGGCTGCAATTCTCATGTGCTTTTAAGCGCGTCCGGCGCGCGGGAGCAATTCGATTTTCCCGCGACGCGCGCGACTCTCAGTAAAGGCGTCATTCATGCCCCAATCTTCGACGTCAATCGCGAACATTGCATCGTCGATGAGGCTGCCACGAAATCGAGCACTCGCATCGGGTGTACGGACGGCTTCCGAGAAGCGCGCGAGCAGGGTCAACCACAGCTCCTGGGGCACAAAGTTGGTGTGTGCCGGGTACACGTAACGAAATAACACCAGGCTCCACAACACAAGCTCCCAGTGCTCGCCGGCCAATTTGAGAATGCGGTCCCAGTCCAGTTTGCCGCGGGAGGCATAGATAACGTGCGCGATGTCAGCCCCATCGAAGCGCTCGCGTCGTGTAACGAACAATTTCGAAGCCAACAGCTCTTCTGGAGCCAGCACGCGAGTCTTGACGCCGAGAACGGTCGCAGGCACCGCACGCTTGATCCAGGACGTATCTACACTTAGCACGCCGTTGCTCATACCCGTGATCAAGTCGACAAAGTAACCATCGCGGTGCACCTTCGCCAGCCACACGGGATCGCAAACTTCACACTTGAAGCCATGCTCTTGAAGAAGCGACAAGACCCTGGGGGTGTCGTTCGTCGTAAGGAATATGTCGAGGTCCTTGGTGAAGCGAGAGATTCCCGTGTGCTGGCGGAGAGCAAAAGCGCCGGCCACTGCATAGTGGACGCCGGCTTCCTCCAGCAGCGACAGCACCTCGCAGAAGAGAGTCTGTTGCTTGCCCGGAAGGGTCACGGGGGTGGACGAAGTCGTTGGTATAACATCGCTCTTTTTGGCCGCCCGTTTCCTCATGTGCCGATCCACAGTGCGCATGTTCGATGCGTACTCAGCACCATCTGTTGGTCTCAAGTACTAGAGATATCACTGGTTGCGGCGTTGAAAGTTCGTGTTCCGTTCGACGACGGGCAGTGTTCAGTAAGAAACATACGGAACTGGAGGACACACGCGCCTGTGGAAAAGGGCAACTGACCAGGTCTCGGCGTCATCATAGCCGCCACCCGCACCCAACCTGGAAAGGGAGAAACTCATGACAATAGTGAACGCCATCTGCGGTCGACTCGCTCGACTGTCTCTATCCACTTTGCTTGCGGGCCTGGCGATCTTGCCGCTTCAGGCCGCGACGTTTTACCAGATCAAAGTCCCGGGCTCGATAACAACGTCTGCGCTCGGTATAAATTCTGCAAACCAGATCGTCGGTTACTACGCCTCCTCACAGGGAGGTTTTCAAGGGTTCGTTCTCAGTAACAACAAATTCACAACCGTGAATTACCCCCACGCTGCCAACACTCTGCTTAGCGCGATCAATGATACCGGCGTAATTCTTGGGTATTACGACGATGGCTTCCTGATCCACGGCTTCACCCTCATCAACGGCACCTATACATCTTTTGACTATCCCGGCGGTACCAACACGTACGCGTTTGGAATTAACAACACCGGCCAGATCGTAGGAAATTACAGCGGGCCGGACGGGAGAGTGCACGGTTTCGAACTGAACGGAGACACCTTCACAACGATCGATGTGCCGAACTCCACCTCCACTGAGGCGTACGGCATCAACGGAGCCGGCGACGTCTGCGGCACTTACACCCCCAGCAACGGCAACGAGCCGCAAGGATTTCTGCTGCGGAATGGAGTGTTCCAGACCATCAGCTACCCCAACGCCCTGAATACCACCGCCACTGGGATTAACAGCAAGGATCAAATTGTCGGGCAGTACGTGCCATCCAGCTTGTCCAATACCGGATACGCGTTTGCGAACGGGAAGTTCTTGAGCGTGCAGTATCCGGGATCGAAGACGACCAGTTTGTCAGGAATCAACTCGGCTGATGTTGTGGTGGGAAATTGGTCTGATTCTCAAAACAACTACTCGGGATTTGCCGCGAAACCTTAACCGACCGGCTGCGAGAGTGCCTTCCCGCAAACGGGCGGATCGCCGGTTCTCGTTTCCGACGCCGCCCGTTTATTTTGACGACTGGCAGCCTCTCTCAGTAATCTGGCTTTTCATTCCTCAATTTGCTGGCGAGCTTCCTGATTTCCCTATCACGCGCTACATTCGTCACGCCCTTCGAATCGTCAAAGAGGCTTTCGCGCAACAGGTTCAGCAGACGGGCCTTCAGCTTGGCCCTGCCCGCAACAGCACTGGGAACAACGATCTTCTGCGTTTCCGTTTGCGAGCAGCTTACAGAGCTCCCAACGAACGGAGTCTGCAAATCAATTGATCCGAGGGAATTCTGTCCCCTTGTCTGTGCAGTAGCCACAGCAGAAGCAAGGGCAAAGGCAATCCCAAGCAACGTAATGCTACTCTTTGCCACATTTCTACCTCTCGATTTCCGCGAACCCAAAGCATCGGGCACTTCATCTCGGTCGCAGTCAAAAGATGGGTCTCTATCGAACGAAAGTTGCTCTCTACGCGAAGGCAACTCCATTGCTACAAAATCTGCGGTACGAAAATGGTTCGATAAACCACCAAAAGCCGCAGCCCGGATGTTTGGCTGAAGTTGCACCCGGAATCTCAAGAGCCGCCAGCGGCCTATTGTCAAACTCCGGCACTGCGTCGCTACCGCGTCACCCGTGCAAGTCCAACAACTCTTCTATTCCTTCATGCATCACAGATGGCTTCTGGTGGGGGTCCTTACTCCTCGTGAAAAGCCCGCCAGAAATTCTCCGGATGGTGTGGCCTTGTGCGCTGGTCAGGTTTCGTCGTTATCCTATTTGCTGCAGCGGCGTGGGGCCAGGTCGCAGTCCAGGGCCCTCAACCGGTTTATGAAGGCCAGACCGTAGCTGCGATCGACCTCGTTGCAAACCCCCATCGTGATGTCGACCCTCTCCGGTCGCTCCTTCAACAAAAGAGTGGCGAGCCTTATTCGCAAGCGAAGGTAGAAGCCAGCATCTCCGCCCTGGAACGCACCGGCCAATTTCCTAAGGTTGAGGTTACTGTTGTTCCTGACCCGTCTGGCCTGCGGTTGAATTTTCTGTTGGAACCGGCGTATTACCTCGGCGTCATTAATTTTCCCGGATCGGAGAAAGTCTTCGCATACTCCCGGCTTCTGCAAGTAGTGAACCTTCCAGAGGAAGACCCGTACGATAAGTCCCGAGCGGATTTGGCGCAGAAGGCCCTGGAGCGATTTCTCCGGCGAAGCGGCTATTTTCAGGCCGCAGTTCAAACTATCCCGCAGATTGACGACACGAAACAAATCGTCAATCTGGATTTTCCCGTACATATGGGTAAGCAGGCGCGGGTGGCGAGTGTGAATTTTCAAGGTCCGGACGCCTCCGAGGATGCCCGTTTGCAACATTCGATTCGATCTCTTCGCGCCCGTTTTACCGGAGGCTTGCTTAAGCGCGGCAAGACCTACAGCCGTGAACGAATCGCGTCGGCAACTACGCTGATTAAAAGAACTTTATTCCAGCAGCACTACTTGGCAAGCGAGATAAAAGAGCAGCCCCCGGCCTATCATGCTGACTCGAATACTGTCGACGTCTCATTCAAGATCGATGTTGGCCCCCGCGTGACAATTCAGACCACCGGCGCTCGGCTGTCTTCGCTTCCTTTTATGTCCAGCCGATTAAGAAAGAAACTGATCCCCATCTACTCCGAGGGAACCATCGATCGAGACCTGGTGGAGGAAGGCGAGCAGAACCTCATCGACCACTTTCAGAAAAAGGGCTACTTCGATGTGCAGGTAAAAACGGATTTTGAACGCAAGCCGGACCAAATTCTGCTGGTCTATCAGATCGACAAAGGAAAAAGGTATAAGGTCGATCAGATCGCGTTCCGCGGCAACAACCAGATCACCGAAAAAGATCTTCTTTCTGTTGTGATCGTGAAGAAAGCTCATGTCTTCACTCACGGGAGCATCAGCCAGAAACTGATTGCGCAAAGTTCGAAGAACCTTGAAGCACTGTATAACGACCGCGGATTTGAAACCGCCAAAGCCAAAGCTCAAACTACGACCCATGACAACAAGATCGCGGTCACGTTCAGTCTGGTAGAAGGGCCCCAGACGCTGGTTCGTAATGTTGAAGTCACCGGAAACGAACACGTCCCTTATAGTGAACTCACCGCTCCTGCCGGCTTTCAACTTCTGGCCGGAGAACCTTTTTCCGCCCGACGGCTGTCTGACGATCGCAATCGTATTTCTGCGAATTACCTTAACCGCGGATATCTGAACGTCGAAGTGAAGCCCAAGGTAGTTCGTGATCCGCAGGACCCCCATCGCGTCAATGTCACCTATGCGATCACCGAACATCAGGCGGTTCGGGTGGGGGACGTCTTCTATCTGGGCCAGAAACACACCCGGCTCTCTCTGATTCGAAAGACGGCGCAGATTCCACCTGAGTCTCCGATGAAAAAAGCCGGACTGCTCGCCGCCGAGAGCAGCCTGTACGATCTCAACATCTTCGATTGGTCGAGCATTGGTCCAAGAAAACCAATCACCGATCAGACTGAAGAAGCGACTCTGGTGAAGGTGCACGAAGCCAAGCGCAACGAAATCACCTATGGCTTCGGATTCGAAGTTTCTCATCGCGGGGGAAATGTCCCAACCGGTACGGTCGCCATACCAGGCGGCCCGCCGGTGCAACTTGGCAAGAACCAGATTGCGCCCAGCCAATCGACTTTCGCCAGCCCGCGCGGATCGATCGAATTTGACCGGCGCAACATGCGGGGATTGGCTGAAACTGCCAGCGCTTCATTGCTGCTGTCCCGGTTGGATCAGCGTTTGCTCGCCACCTATACGCAGCCGCATTTTGTTGGCTCGCAATGGAGTTCTCTGACCAGTCTCTCAGCCGAGCACACCACCCAGAATCCTCTTTTTGGGGCAACTTTGGGGGACGGTTCGTTTCAGGTGGAGCGGGTCATAAGCAGGAAAAGCAACATGCGTCTGCAAGTTCGTTACGATTTCAACAAAACCAACCTTTCCCAGTTGCTGGTGCCTGCGCTCGTTCTTCCGCGAGACCGAAATATCCATCTCTCTACCTTTTCCAGTACATTACTTCGCGATACCCGCGATAAGCCCCTCGATGCACACGTGGGCAGTTTCAGCAATCTTACGGTCGGCGTAACCCCCACCCAACTTGGGTCAAGCGCGAGTTTTACTAAACTCACTGCGCAATATGCAACCTACAAACCGGTCCACTCGATGGTTTTTGCCAACAGCATTCGTCTGGGTCTGGTGAAATCCTTCGACGGAAGCTTCGTTCCTACCAGCGAGCTTTACTTTTCGGGAGGCGGCAACTCGCTTCGCGGCTTTCCCATTGATGAGGCCGGACCTCAGCGCCTGGTTCCTTTCTGCAATGTCCTCACCGGCCAGACCGGGTGCGTGAATGTCACGGTTCCCGTCGGCGGCCGCATGCTCTTCATCTTGAATTCAGAGCTGCGATATCCCCTCGGCATTATGAAGAACCTTGGGGGAGTCGTTTTCTACGACGGAGGCAACGTTTACAGCGCAATCAACTTCAGTAACTTCGTGAACAACTACACAAACACGGTCGGGGTGGGATTGCGCTACGCCACGCCGATCGGGCCAATCCGATTCGACATCGGTCGCAATTTGAATGCCCCACCCGGAATCAACTCGCTTCAGTACTTCATTACCTTAGGGCAGGCTTTTTAGGAGCAAGGATGCCGTGGAAACGAAAAATCGCCTGGACGCTCGCAGCACTCGCCGCTTTGTTTGTACTCGTGGTGGTCGGTGGACTTCTCTATATCCGGACCGATAATTTCCGCCAATTTGCCATGCGCGAAATCGTCAAGCAAGCCGACCAAGCCACCGGCGGCCATGCTCAGATCGGCGCGCTCGATCTCAATCTTTCGACGCTGACTGCGCGACTGCACAACGTGGTCGTGCACGGAACCGAACCGGCCGATGCGCCCCCTCTGCTAAAGCTCGACACACTCACGGTTCAGATGAAGGTTCGATCTGTCATAAAAAGAGAGGTCAACCTGGCCCAGCTTCTGATCGATCATCCGGTCGTCAATGTGAGAGTCGATAAGAAGGGCAACAACAATTTTCCCCAGGCCCCGCCGAGTAACAGTCACACAGACATTTTTCAACTTGCAGTTGGACGCACCGAAATCACCAACGGGGAAATCAACTATCTGGATCGGAAGACTCCGTTGGACGCCGATCTGTACGATCTTTCAACCGACATAACTTTCGATTCAACCGACCGCAGTTATCGCGGTACGCTCTCTTATAGCAATGGCCGGCTTCACTATGGTGAGTACGCGCCCATGCCTCATAGTTTCAACGCGAAGTTCAGCCTCGCGCCTTCGCTTTTCTCACTTGAATCCGCCACGCTGAAAGTGGCGGCGTCTTCTCTGGTGTTGCATGCGAATGTTACCAATTTCAGCAATCCGGCGGCCGACGGAAACTTCGACATTCTCCTTCATACCCCGGATTTCGCTTCAATGTCTCCCGGAACAAAGCCGGTTGGCGATGTGTCGCTGAGCGGCAAACTTCACTATCAGAGTAGCAACTCACAACCTTTGCTACGAAGCGTGACAATGGATGGTCAGTTTGGGAGCGATGCTCTTTCGGCAGTTTTGTCGGGACGGCGCATGGAAGCTCGTAAGTTGGGCGGCAAGTATCAGTTTGCAAATGGCGTGCTTCGCGTCAGCGATGCGCAAGTCGAATCGCTCGGCGGTCGCATCAATGCAGATCTTACGATGCGCAACCTCGATGCAACGCCCGCGACCCAATTACGTGCAACGTTGCGGAGCATCTCCCTTCAGGCGCTGCAACACACCGCGCGCCAACCTGAACTCAACCGTGTCGCGCTGCTCGGGACGCTCGATGGCGCTGTACAAGCGTCCTGGACGGGAAGCGTAAGCAACATCCGCGCGCAATCCGACTTCACCATTCGTTCTGGGAACCTCAAGTCCAATCCTTCGAGCACGACGATTCCCGTAAATGGCACCATTCATGCGAACTATGACGGGCCAAAGGACCTAATCGGCCTTCGCCAAACGAATCTTCGCATTCCGTCGGCAACTTTGACCGCCGACGGTGAAATCAGTAATCGCTCGAACCTGGCGATTCACACCGAAGCCAATGACTTGAATCAACTCGTCAAACTCGTGTCAGCGGTCCATCCGATGTCGAATCCACCGGCGCTCTCAGGCTCGGCGACGGTGGATGCAACCGTGCGAGGATCGATGCAAAAACCTCACGTGACCGGGCAGATCAAGGCACAGAATCTTCACGTTCAGGGCAGTGAGTGGAAAACGGCACAGTTGTCGGTTCAGGCCGATCCGTCTCGCATCGTTGTCACAAACGGCCATCTGGAAAACGCGAAGCGCGGCCAAGCTTCTTTCGACGCAAACGTTGCGTTGCACGAGTGGTCCTACGTTCAATCAGACCCGATTCAGGCGAACCTTTCGATATCGCAGATGTCAATCTCGGATCTGGAGCACCTTGCAAACGCTACGTACCCGGTCAGCGGTGAATTGTCGGCCAACGTTTCGCTACGCGGATCGCAAATGGCGCCTCAGGGATTTGGATCGGTACAAATCTCCAATGCGCGCGCCTACGATCAGCCCGTACGAAACTTGAACGTAAAGTTTCATGCTGAAAACGATACTGTCTCTTCCACCTTGAACCTTGTGACTGATGCGGGTTCTGCAAATGCGGACCTGGCATACACACCGAAGACGAAGGCTTACAAGCTTCGCCTGGATGCTCCTGCCATCGTTCTGCAGAAGCTGGAAGCCGTGCAGGCTAAGAATCTCGGCGTTAACGGAACCTTGCGCGTTTCCGCTAGTGGCCAAGGAACTGTCGACGATCCACAACTCGCCGCCAGAGTTGAACTCCCGAAATTAGATGTACAAAAACAGTCGATTACCGGGATAACAGCCGACTTACAGGTTGCTAACAAGCAGGCGAATTTCGAGTTGAATTCTCAAATCACGCAGACCGCAGTCCGAGCCCATGGTCGGATGAACCTCACCGGCGATTACGAAACCGATGCTTCCCTTGACAGCGGAGTCGTTCCGCTCAATTTACTGCTTGCGACCTATGCGGGTAGCGTTCCTGACGGATTTCAGGGCCAGACCGAATTTCACGCGACGGTAAAGGGTCCTCTCAAAGACAAGACTCGTCTCGAAGCTCACCTCACGATTCCAACTCTGAAGGCCAGCTATCAATCGCTGGAGATCGGTGCAGCCGCTCCGATTCGTGCTGACTACTCCGATTCCGTTGTCACCCTTCAACCCGCAGAACTGCGGGGAACCGGCACGTCCATCCGAATACAAGGCAGCGTTCCGTTGGCGGGCAACGGAACGCCGAATCTCACCGCGCAGGGCTCAATCGATGCACGAATCGCACGCATCGTTTCTCCGGATCTGCGGAGCTCCGGAACTCTCGCCCTGGACATTCGCGCCACCGGCACTGGGGCAAACCCCCAACTCCAGGGACAAGTTCAACTGCAAAACCTTGCCTTTGCAACGGCTAATGCTCCCATTGGTGTCGACAAGTTGAACGGCACCCTACAGGTTGAATCCAATCGAGTGCAGATCTCGAATGTGACCGCCGAAGTCAGCGGCGGTCAGGTAACCGTCGGAGGCGCCATCAACTACCGCCCCAGTGTTCACTTTGATGTCGCGGTACGGGCGAATTCCGTTCGCCTGCGCTACCCTCAGGGGCTCAGAAGCGAATTGACGAGCAATCTTGCGTGGTCCGGCAACATGCAAAGCTCATCGCTCACAGGCCGCGTCCTCGTCAGTTCACTTTCGTTCACTCCGGATTTCGATCTTTCGAACTTCGGCGACCAGTTCACGAACAACGCGGCTGTCTTGGCCCAGCCCGGCTTCGCAGATACCATCAACCTTCGGCTCGCGGTTCAATCGAAAGGAAACTTGCGGGCGACGAGCTCGCAGGTAAGCCTCGAAGGAACTGCCGATCTCAACGTGATTGGCACCGCTGCGAATCCCGTGATCACGGGCCGAACCGATCTCACCGCTGGCGAGCTCTTTTACCGCAACGTCCGTTATCAGCTCCAGCGCGGCATCATTACCTTTGACGATCCGAACCAAACCAACCCGACGCTCAATGTCTCTGTTACCACGCAGATTGAACAGTACAACCTGACACTGAACCTGCGCGGGCCCTTTGATAAGCTGACCACCGCCTATTCTTCCGATCCGCCACTGGCCACTGCCGACATCATCAACCTGATCGCGCGCGGCAAGACCAGTTCCGAGCTGGCGGCCTCGAGCCAAAGTACGGACTCGATGGTCGCCTCGCAGGCAGTCAGCCAGGTGAGTGGTGGGCTGCAAAAGCTCGCCGGAATTTCCAGCCTCCAGATTGATCCGCTGCTCGGCGGCAATAACCAGAACCCCGGCGCGCGCATTGCCCTCCAGCAGCGTGTTACGAAAAACTTTCTTTTCACCTTTTCGACGGATGTGAGCCAGCCTGGAAGCGAGCTGGTGCAGGGGGACTATCAGATCAACAAACGTTGGTCAGTCAGCGTGGAGAGAGATCAACTGGGAGGCGTTTCGGTCGACGGCCGTTACCACACCCGTTTCTGAGGTCACGCAGCCCGTGACGAAGTCTCCTCGACAATCGTCCCTTCTTTCGGTGGCAGCTGGCCTTTCGCGCTTTCCTTGGCTAGCTCCGCATTCAGTTCAGCTCCTACCAGCAGGGCAACAGAATTCCAATAAGACCACGTCATGAATGCGATGAATCCCGCGAGCGCTCCGTATGTCCAAGCTAGATTCGCAATGTGCCGGAAATAGAAACCTAACAAGGCCGAGAGCGCAATCCAGCATGAAACGGAAAGCACGGCTCCGGGAAGTGTCGCCAGCAGGCGCTGCTTCACGTTTGGCCCAAGAAAATAAATAAGCTCGACGGCTGCAACCGCAAAGCCAATAGAAATTGTCCAGTGAATTGCAGGCCACAGCTGCACGAAGACTTGCGAAAGATGTACCTTGCTGGCGAGCCAAACGCCAAAATGAGGTCCAACCATCGTCACGGCAAGCGCAGTCAGCAACAATCCACCAACGATTGCCGCCAAGGCAATGTCAATGAGCCGCGCCTTCCAGAAGACGCGAGTATCCTTCACATCGTAGGCGACGTCGAGCGCCTCGATCATGGCGTCGAAGGCAGAAGAAGTAGTCCAAATTGTGCCCAGCATACCCAGCGAAAGCCACGTTTTGCGATGCGCCGCCAGAATATCGAACAATACCGACTTCACCAGGTGCATGGTATCGGGCGGCAGTAACTTCGACATCAAACCCAATGTGCTTCCGAAAAGATTAGGCAGCGGAATCAGCCCCATAATGGCGGAGAGAAAAATTAATCCCGGGAACACCGAAAGAACGAAGTAGTAGGATAGCCCGGCTGCCTGCAACAGCGTGTGATGGCGCAGGAGATCGGAATATGCCGCTCGAAATGCCCGTTTCAAGCCCGCCCACGTCACGCCAATTTAGATGTGACACAGGTGGAGCGGCAGTTGTGTCTTTGAACCACCAGGCCCACATAAAGGTAATCGGCCGAAACTCGCACAAACCTTTGGCTTAACTGTGGCATCGAAAGGAGATCGTTCGTCTGTTCCGGAAACCATCGCGCAATTTAAGTCGTTGTTTGAGCCTTTAGCCCGGGATTCTTGTCTTATGCATCGGAGGAACTTCAGAATCGATGCCAAATCACGCTCAGCCTATCGTCTGGCCAGGCCGCCCTTATCCGCTGGGGTCCACATGGGATGGCGAGGGTGTGAACTTTGCCCTCTATTCCGAACACGCCGAAAGAGTCGAACTCTGCCTCTTCGACTCCGCTGGCAAACGTGAGATTGAGCGCGTTCGCTTGCCTGAACAAACCGACATGGTCTGGCACGGATATCTGCCCGAGGTACGCCCGGGCCAGCTTTACGGCTATCGAGTGTTCGGGCCCTATCAGCCGCAACACGGCCAACGCTTCAATCACCACAAGCTGCTCTTAGACCCCTACGCAAAGCAGATCAAGGGAATGGTCAACTGGAGCGACGCACATTTCGGATATCGAGTGGGGCATAAGCAGCAAGACTTGTCATTCGACCGGCGAGACAACGCGGCGGGAATGCCGAAGAATCGAGTTGTCGATTCGGCATTCACCTGGGGAACCGACACTCCGCCACGAATCCCCTGGCATGAGACCGTGATCTACGAGATGCATGTCAAGGGTTTCACCATGTGCCACCCGGAGGTCCCGCAATATCTACGCGGGACTTATGCCGCGCTTGCCACCGCTCCCGTCATTGACTACCTGACGCGGCTGGGCGTGACCTCAATCGAGTTGATGCCGGTGCACACCTTCATCGACGACCGCCAGTTGGTCGAGCGTGGGCTTCGGAATTACTGGGGGTACAACTCGATCGGGTTCTTCGCGCCAGAATCTCGTTATCTGGCCACCGACTCCATCAGCGAATTCAAGACGATGGTTAAGACTCTGCACTCCGCAGGTCTCGAAGTCATTCTCGATGTCGTGTACAACCACACCGCCGAGGGCAATCATCTCGGCCCGACGCTTGCATTCAAGGGCATCGACAACTCCAGCTATTATCGCCTCGTGCCCGACGATCCTCGCTATTACATCGACTACACCGGCACTGGAAACACTCTGAATGTGCGCCATCCACGCGTGCTCCAGCTCATCATGGACAGCCTGCGGTATTGGGTTCTCGAGATGCACGTCGATGGCTTTCGATTCGATCTGGCTGCGACTCTCGCCCGTGAACTTCATGAAGTCGATCGCCTGGGCGCTTTTCTCGACATCATCCATCAGGATCCAGTGCTCTCGCAGGTGAAGCTGATTGCCGAACCGTGGGACCTCGGCGAAGGCGGCTACCAAGTCGGCAACTTCCCGGTTGGCTGGGCGGAATGGAATGACCGCTATCGCGACACCGTACGATCCTACTGGAAGGGCGACGAAGGAACCGCCGGCGACCTCGCCTATCGCCTGACCGGATCCAGCGACCTGTACGCTCATAGCGGCCGCCGCCCATACGCCAGCGTCAACTTTGTCACTGCTCATGACGGATTCACGCTGACCGACCTCGTCAGCTACAACGAAAAACACAACGAGGCCAACGGCGAAGAGAATCGTGACGGCAACAACGATAACCGGAGTTGGAACTGCGGCGTAGAGGGCCCTACCGACGATGCGGCGATCCTTGCATTGCGATCGCAACAAAAACGAAACTTCCTGGCTACTCTGCTGCTGGCGCAAGGCGTTCCAATGTTGTATGCAGGCGACGCTATCGGTCACACTCAAGGTGGAAACAACAACGCTTATTGCCAGGACAGTCCCATCAGCTGGATCAATTGGGATGTGCAACAGCAGGATCGGGATCTGTTGATGTTCGTTCAGCGCGTGATCAACTTGCGCAAGAAGCATCCGGTGTTTCGCAGGCGTCGATTTTTTCAGGGCCGGCCGATTAAAGGAGCGAACATCAAGGACATCTTGTGGCTGACTCCCGCCGGCAATGAGATGAGCGAGGATGACTGGCGTAATGGGCTGGTTCACTGCCTCGGAATGTTGCTCGCAGGTCAAGGGCTCGACGAATCTGACGAGCGCGGCTGCAAGCTCAGCGATGAAAATTTTCTCCTCCTGATGAATTCGTACCATGAAGACATACCATTCACGCTACCTGTCTTCCTTCACACGACGAAATGGATGACTTGGATGGACACGTCGCGTGAAAACGGCTTGCGATGGCTGGGCACGTATGAAGCCGGCGCCCTGTATCCCTTACAGGCTCGCTCCATGGTGGTTTTGAGGGCACGCCGCGGGAACGGCAAGAAAGACGAATCCAATGAGACGTCTTCATAACATGCCATTCGGCGCCCAACTACTCGACGATGGCGCCGTGCGGTTTCGTTTGTGGGCGCCCGCCGCACAACGAGTCGAGGTTACCTTCGAGGACAAGAAGGTTCCGTTGAGTCCATGCGGCGGCGGTTGGTTCGAAACGATCAGCGATGAAGCGCACTCCGGCACGCAATATTTTTTCCGAATTAATGGCGGCCAGCAGGTTCCCGATCCTGCGTCCCGCTTTCAACCTCGCGATGTCCATGCGCCTAGTGAAGTCATCGATTCAGGTTCATTCGAGTGGCACGATGAGAATTGGCGAGGCCGCCCTTGGGAAGAAGCTGTGATCTACGAGCTGCACGTCGGCACTTTCACGGAAGCCGGCACATTCTCAGGAGTCCAAGAGCGGCTCGACTATTTCGCGGACCTGGGAATCACCGCCATCGAACTCATGCCGGTCGCTGATTTTCCAGGCAAGCGGAATTGGGGATACGACGGCGTCCTGCCCTTCGCGCCAGATAGTTCTTATGGCCGGCCTGAAGATCTCAAGAGTCTCGTTCAGTCCGCCCATGATCGCGGAATCATGGTTCTGCTCGATGTTGTTTACAACCACTTTGGTCCGGAAGGAAATTACCTCAGAGCGTACGCGCCCCAGTTCTTCACGGGTCGTCATCACACCCCCTGGGGCGAGGCCATTAACTTCGACGGCCAGGAAAGCCGCGCTGTAAGAGATTTTTTTATTCACAACGCGCTGTACTGGCTCACTGAATATCACTTCGATGGGCTTCGCTTCGACGCGGTCCACGCTATTGTGGATGACTCTACTCCTGACTTTCTGACTGAGCTGGCACAGACGGTGCGAAGCTCTATCGAGCCGGACCGTCATGTGCATTTGATTCTCGAAAATGACAACAATCAGTCGCGATACCTTCAGCGGACCGCGCACTGCCAACCGCGTACCTACACTGCCCAGTGGAACGACGACATTCATCATGTGTTGCATGTCCTGATGACTGGAGAAATCGATGGCTACTATGCAGACTACTCTGGGCGTCCGATCCAACAGCTCGCGCGCTGCCTGACGGAAGGGTTCTCATACCAGGGAGAGAGATCTCAGTACCGGAACGGCGAAGTTCGCGGCGAGCCAAGTTCCGAACTTCCCCCGACAGCATTCGTTTCATTCCTCCAGAATCACGATCAGATCGGCAATCGCGCCTTTGGCGAGAGAATTTCGAAACTCGCCGGCCCGCGAGCGGTACGAGCAGCGGTCGCAATCTTGCTCTTGGCGCCTTGTCCGCCGTTGCTGTTTATGGGAGAAGAATTCGGAGCAGAAACTCCGTTTCTTTTCTTCTGTGATTTCGAGAAGGAGCTCGCGAGGTTAGTCACCGAGGGACGCCGCAATGAATTCGCGCGGTTTGCCCGGTTCAACGATCCTGCCGCGAGAGAACGCATTCCTGACCCCAGCTCGATCAAGACCTTCGAAACCTCGCGTCTCGATTGGAACGAGATTTCTCACGCCGATCATCAGGCCTGGTTTCGCTTCTATCGCGATCTACTGAAAATCCGGTGTCGTCACATCGTGCCCCGCCTTTCGTCTTCTTGCTCGACAAAAGTAGAAGCGCACACTGGCGCAAGCTTGCACCTGTCCTGGCAATTTTCAGATAAATCGAAACTGACGTTGATCGCTAACCTTCAGCCAGAGCCTGCCCCAGAAGTCACTCTCCCCGACTTGCCGATCTTGTATGCAACCGAGGGGATTGACCAGGACATCCTCAAGAAAGGTATCCTGCCTGCATGGAGCGTGGTCTGGTTCCTGGAGTCATGAAGCCGCATCCATCCATTCCGCTGGCGACCTACCGGCTTCAGCTGAATCACGGTTTCACCTTTGCCCTGGCAACTGCGATCGTTCCCTATCTCTCAGCCCTTGGCATCAGCCACTGCTACATCTCTCCGTGCCTGAAGGCCCGCCCGGGCAGCATGCACGGATACGACATCGTCGACCATAATTCCCTCAATCCAGAGATTGGTAGCACTCTTGATTTTGACCGATTCGTGGACTCGCTTCACGAACACGGCATGGGCTTGATTCTCGACATTGTTCCCAACCACATGGCAGTTATGGGAAGTGACAACGCCTGGTGGCTGGACGTCCTCGAGAACGGCGAGTCGTCGCCCTATGCGTCGTTCTTCGACATCGACTGGCACCCTCTGAAGGAGGAGCTGCATGGCAAGGTTCTCGTGCCGGTTCTTCACGATCACTATGGAACGGTCTTGGAAAGTGGCGAGCTGAAGCTCGTCTTTCATCCTACGCGCGGTGAGTTCGATATTGCCTATCGTGACCATCGTTTTCCGATCGATCCCAAGGAATACCCGCGGATTCTGCAGCACTGCGGAACCGGGAAGCTTGGCGTTCAGAGTCCCGACGTTCTTGAGTTCCAAAGCCTCATCACCTCATTCAGTCACTTGCCGGGAAGGAATGAAATCGATGCGGATCGCGTCGCCGAGCGTAATCGCGACAAAGAAATCAATAAGCGGCGGCTGGCCGAATTGTGTGCTCGCTCCGAATTGATTCTGGCTTGCGTAACCGAAGCTGTGCACGTCATGAACGGTAACCCTTCTGACCCGGCCACCTTCTCCGAACTTCACGAGCTGATTAAGTCCCAAACGTTTCGCCTCGCGAACTGGCGCGTCGCTTCCGACGACATCAACTACCGGCGTTTCTTTGATATCAATCATCTTGCCGGAATCCGGGTAGAGGATGAGAAGGTATTTCAGGAAACTCATCGTCTCGTGCTCTCTTTCGTCGCATCCGGAAAGGTAGATGGCTTACGCATCGACCACCCGGATGGGCTCTACGATCCCTTGCAGTATTTCGAGCGTCTCAAGTCGGCGATCGTAGCAAGCAATAGAGACGACCAGAGCGGGGCTCGTTACATCATTATCGAGAAAATCCTCACCGGTACTGAGAAGCTTCCCAAAGAGTGGCCGGTGAATGGCACGACGGGATACGATTTCGCAAATCTGGTCAATGGCCTCTTTATCGACCCTTCGACCGCGGGAAAAATGACCCGAACTTATCAGAATTTCATCGACGACGATACCGACCTTGACGATGTGACTTATCGTAGCCGCAAGCTGATTGTGCGAGTCGCCCTGGCCAGCGAGGTCAATGTCCTGGCCAATCAGTTGACCCGCATCGCACTTTCCAAACGCCGTACTTGCGATTTCACGCTCAACTCCCTTCGTGACGCGCTGACGGAAGTCGTCGCGTGCTTCCCTGTTTATCGAACCTATATAAGCTCGTCAGGTGTTTCTGACACCGACGTGAATTACATTGAGCGTGCCGTAACTCTGGCCAAATGGCGAAGTCCTGCCGCCGATACCACCATCTTCGATTTCGTCAGGGAAGTGCTCTTGACTCGTATTGCCGAAGGGCTGGACCGCCCTTATCGCCATGCGGTGACCACCCTGGCGATGAAATTTCAGCAGTTCAGCAGTCCGGTTATGGCCAAAGGCCTCGAAGATACCGCCTTCTACCGTTACAACCGCCTGGTTTCGTTGAACGACGTCGGCGGCGATCTTCATCGTTTCGGAACCACAACCGCCGAATTTCACGTCGCGAGCAACGACCGTCTGCGCGACTGGCCCGACACGATGCTCGCCACCAGCACCCATGACTCGAAGCGCTCGGAAGATGTCCGCGCCCGTATCGATGTGCTTTCGGAGATTCCGGATCTTTGGAGCCTTCGCGTCCGCGACTGGAAACGCTTGAATCGAAGTCACAAGCGCCTGATCAATGACAGAACGGCCCCTTGCGCGGCAGACGAATATCTTCTGTATCAAACCCTGATCGGCACCTGGCCATCGACCAGCCCAAATAATCCGGCTGAATGGAAGACTTTCTCTGAGCGCATCGAGCTCTACATGTTGAAAGCCATACGCGAGGCGAAGCAGAACACAAGCTGGGTCAACCGCAATGCCGACTACGAAGGAGCAATCTCGGCATTTATTCGTGCTGTTTTAAACAGGGATGACAGGAATCGATTTCTCGCGGACTTCGAACCGTTCCAGCGCCGGATCGCGCGGATCGGTCTGTGGAATAGCTTGTCGCAGACGCTTCTCAAACTCACGAGTCCCGGCGTACCGGATATTTATCAAGGAAATGAGTCGTGGGACTTCAGTCTTGTCGATCCAGACAACCGTCGCCCAATCGATTACGCCGAGCGCCAGCAAATGCTTGCCGATATTCGCAAGTGGGGGAACAAACCGAACGTCGAGCATTTGCATTCGCTCATCGCAAGTCCCGAGAATGGACGGCTCAAGTTGTACTTGATCTGGAGAACCTTGTGCCTGCGCCGGCAACTCGCTGATCTTTTTCAACGCGGCGACTACGTGCCGTTGCCGACGAAGGGCGCGAAATCCGAACATCTGGTCGCGTTTGCAAGAGAAAACGAAGACGCAACCGTCGTGGTGATCGTTCCGCATCTGATCGCCGGCCTTCTGAATCAAGTTGACTCTCCGCCCATCGGAGCGCGCATCTGGGAAGATACTCAGGTGGTTCTTCCTATGTCTGCCGGCGGTGGTGTGTATTGCAATTTATTCAGCAGCGGCGAATTCAACTTGCGTGAAACCGAAGGCGCTGTCGGTGTCGGTCAGGTCCTGGCAGATTTTCCCGCGGCATTACTGATCAAGCGGTGATTGCAGCGGCGAGTCGCTACGCCGCTTTTCGCATTCCGTCCTTAATTCGATCCTTCGCTCGTCCGGGTCCGCGAACATTTAATACCTGATACTTTTCTCCATGCATGTCGTGGTAATTGACGAAGAATTCTTCGAGCTCGCGAACAAACTGCTTGCCCAGATCATCGATGTGCTCGATGTCAGCGAAACTATGATCTGCTCGTTCGATCGCCACAACGCGATCGTTTCTCGTTTTCTTGCCCTTCGATTCTTCCTCGCCTTCAATCACTCCAATCAGGCGGCATTCCAGCAAGCAACCAGGGAATGCCGGTTCATCCATCAATACGAGCACATCGACCGGATCGCCATCTTCGGCTTTGGTCGAGGGGATGAATCCGAAGTCGTAGGGAAACACCATTCCAGCCGGAAGCACCCGCTTCAGCTTGAAGATGTGCTGGTCGGGATCGAAAGCGTATTTGTTTCTGCTTCCCTTTGGTGTCTCAATAACTACGTGGATAGTTTCTTGCTGATCCGGATCGAACGCACTCAGTCGGGATGGATTGGCCAAGCCTTTTTTGCTGTTTTTCTTGCTCATTCGCTCTTCACGCTCCACCATCGTGGATGCGAATTCCACCGGCTAAGTTTGCTTCACTTCAGCGCATGCAGGATTTCCTGCGCTGCCCGATGTCCGCTCGCAATGGCTCCGTGAACGGTTCCATTGTTTCCGGTGGTGTCCGTGGCTTCGCCGGCGAAGAACAGCGTGTTCATTAGCGGGCTTGCCAACACTTGTTGTGCGAGATTGGCGCCAACTTTTCCATAGCTGTAGGCTCCGCGCGAAAACGGGTCAGCTTGCCAATCGTGAAAGTGCGCGGCTTCGATCGTGCTGTCGAGCTTCGAACTCTCGACCTGCAGCAATTTGCCTAGCGTCTGCAAAGCGTGACCGACTACCTCGGTTGGCTCGCGGCCAGACAATTCTTCTGCAGACCGAAATGGCGCCCACCCCGTGATCATGGGCAACTTACGCGGCATCGTTGTCCACCAAGTGGGAAAGTATTCATCCGGAGAGAACAGAAAACTCATATTCGACAGCGATGCTTTCTCGTCAGGGGGCCGTATCGTCTCCCAGAATCGCTGACGGAATTGCAGGACAATACGGATGACCTTCCCCATCTCTATTTTGCTAAATGCATCTATTTTTTCCTGTGGAAGAGATGGTGAGAATTCAACCGATCCCGTTTGGCCCGCAGGAGCTTTCAAGACTCCCAAGGGCAGCGTGAGCAAGACCCGCGAAGCTGCAATCTTGAATGGCTCGCCCGCCGCCGCACGTCCTCTGACCTCGCAACTGCCTTGCTGCCACGCAATACTCTCCACGAGGCGGTCTGTATAAACTGGAACGTTCAGCAGCTTCAATTCTCTTTCGAAGATGCCCACTAGCTCGGAATACCCGCTCAGGCACCGGAAGGCGCGGCTACCTCCATTTTGTTCCTCGGCTCGCATCCCCTTCACCAGCCAGTGAACTCCCACCAGCGCCGGATCGGCAGCGTTGAAGCCCGAAACATAACGCACGGCGTGTTCCCGCGCTTCTTTCATATCTTCACGAGAACCAAACTTTCGGTTCAGAAAATCCAAAAACGGTTCGTCTGGCTCCGAGTCATCCATCTGCTCGAGAATTTCCTCAACCTGAGAGAAGAAACTGCAGCGCGACAGGCGTCCGCCTTCTGAACACCAGCTGTCGCCTTCCACTTCCTCAGGTTTGATATTGGCCCTCTGCAGCGGTTCCCAAATCTCCGCAGACAGCCCGTGGATGAACTCGGCGCCCAGTTCGATCGGCGCTTTCGATTCCGGATCGTGCTTGGTGAACATGCGTCCGCCGATGCGGTCGCGGGCTTCCAGAACGCACAGCGAGAGACCTGCACGCCCAAGCTCGGTTGCTGCTGCGAGCCCGGCGGCTCCCGCTCCGACAATAATGGCATCGAGCGCGCTCACTGCGGGTTCTCCAGGCATTTAGCCATTTCTTCAGGTCGATCCTGCAGCAGTCGCACAAACACTCCATTTGTCCAACCGAAGCCGATAACATTCGCTTTGTATCCCGCTGTCACTGGCGCCTCGGAGGATCGGGTCACCACGTTGTACTTTTCTCTGATCGTTCCTTCTCTCTGGAAGTTGTCCATTACAGTCGATAAAAACTTGCATGAGATCCGGTCTGCGTCCAGTTGATCGCCGGATTGCCGCATCCCTTCGATCGCCAGCAGTTGCAGCGGCGCCCAGCCATATGGATAGTCCCATTGGGCGCCGCTATTATTGGTGCTGGTTGCCAGGCCACCAGCTTGCTCAAAGTCTTTCAGATTACGAAGCACTGCTCGAAACTGGCTCTGGTTCGCAAGGCCCGCCCACAAGGGATAGAACGTGGTAACGAATTCGTAGCTGGACCTTTTTCCACTCTCAAAGTTGTAATCGAAATAGAGTCCTCGTGCTTCATCCCACAAATAACGATTGATCAATTCCTTTCGTCGCGTCGCCGCGCGCTCCCAATTGGCCGCATCAGCAGATCTGCCTAGTTCCTGCGCCATCTTCGCCAAGTCTTTCTCGGTCTTATAGAGAAGCGTATTTAGGCACACTGGAGCATAGTGATGCGTCGCCGCTCCGAACGGTTCGAATCGAAACGACACATCAAATCCCGATTCCCGCATACTGCGGTCGCCCTTGTAGTACTCCCCGCTGAGGCTTACCGGACCAGCCGAATCGCAAGCGGGATTTGCATTCGCGGTTGAATCGCCGCAAATTTGCAGGGTGTAGTCCGGGCCAACTGTCTTTGTCGCGTTGCCAGCGCGAACCAGAAATCCGTGGTCCTGTTCCGGATGCAACAGAAAATAACCAACCACCTTCCTGCGCAGACCCGCTTCGTCCTGCAAGCTCTCCGGCGCTGGCCCGGTTCCGAAGTCGTAATAACGGGACAGCCCCGTCGACCCCGCCAGATGCGGCTCTCGTGTCCACATGTCGTGATCCTGTTTGGCCAAGCTGTAAGCGCGCTCAAGCCAGGCGTGATCCTTCTGCGCCTGGTATACGCTCATGATCATGGAAGTCAGAAACGGCGGCTGCGAACGAGTTAGATAGTAAGTGCGGTTCGCATTGAGCACCGTGCCATAGTGCTCGATCTCAAAAAAGAAGTTCTCCACCATGCCCCGCGCCAAGTCGACCCGCTTATCTTCGAGGAGACCGAGAAGGATGAAGTAGCTGTCCCATCCGTACATTTCATTGAAGCGGCCGCCAGGCACAACATACGCATTCGGAAGATAAAGCAATCCACTCGGTCTGATTGCGTCAGGATCGGCTTGGCCCGGTTCCTTGATCCTGGTTGGCAGATGCTGGACCCGAACCTTGCAGGTTGCTTCGAGCTTTTTAACCGATTCCGGCTCGGCATAATCAGCTGGCAGGTATAAGACTGGAATCTCCGACAATTTTGGGTCGGTAACACTGTCGCAGCGGTCCATGGAACGAGTCAGTTGGTCCCAGTTCGAATGGATGTAGTTCAGAATCGAAACAACTCTGGAAGGCGAGTTCTGCGCCGCACAGGGAACGCCGCAAGCTAAGAAAACCGCGACGAAAACTGAGGCTAACCAACGAGAGCTTCCGAACGACAAGACGTTGCCTAAGTTGAGGATTGTACTGGTGGCGGCGGTTGGACTCGAACCAACGACCTACGGATTATGAGTCGCCCAGCCACTGCTGATTCTACACAACTTCAACAAGATACCTCTGCAGATTCCGGCAAAGTCCTGCAAAATCCTCACTCCCCGCGCAACCAAGAATGCTCATCTCCGCGCCCGACAAACCGCAGCGTGGAGGTGGTGCGTGACAATCGGCGCCCCGGACCAGAGCCGACGACTGTTAAGTCGAGTAAATCAGATCGAGCCACAAGATCACACCGTGATTAACGCCGTAATGACAATTGAATTATTCAATGATTCAGTCTACAGAGAAGGTGTTTATGAAGAGTAAGAAAACAGCGAAACCCAAGCGAGATGCTCTCAGGACCGGCGAGAGCCAACCGATAGCCGCAGGTTCACCCAGTCCGGCCGCCATCAAGGAACCTGCTTTCTCTGAAGCAACTGAAAGCGCTTTCTCGAAGTGGATGACGCAGGTATCTGGAACCGAAGATCGGAACCTTCAAAGCAAGATGCTGGACCAAGCTGTCGGTGCGGTGCCAGACTTCACCGGCCAAGAAATGAAATCCTTCGACTATGTGGCTGCCGCTATTCGCGGCATTGGACCGAAGGACACATTGGAGGGAATGCTCGCAGTACAAATGGTAGCGGCCTACACAATGGCCTCGGAGTGTCTGAGGCGAGCAGCGCTCCCGAACCTGGCCCGTTCCGCTTGACTACTGGCCGGGCGCGGAGGATACTTACTGACGCTTGGGGCGGTGGATTCTCCAACCTGAGCACCGGGCCCCTTTTCATACACAGTTGTGGATTGCCATTTTGGGGAGGTCACCCATGAAGGCCCGCCACGTAGTACATTTGTTGCTGATTGTCACCAGTAGCATCGCTTTCGGTCAAACCAATCCTGTACCTCTGATAAACCAGCCATTGGTTCCCGACGCAGTCCTGCCGGGCGGACCACAATTCACGCTAACTGTGAATGGCACAGGCTTCGTAGCTGGCTCGAAGGTGATTTGGAACGGCAGCGTTCGTTCCACAAACTTCGTGAGTGCATCGCAGTTGACGGCAACCATCCTGGCTTCTGACATCGCCACTGCCGACACCGCAACGGTGTACGTAGTTAGTCCCGCTCCGGGCGGCGGCATCTCGAACGCAGCCTTCTTCGAAGTTACTAGCCCTTCTTCGGCGGTCACACTCAGCGAAGTCGGCCTTGGTAGTGGTGGCTTTGACCCTCAATCCGCAGCAGTTGGCGACTTCGACAGTGACGGCAAGTTGGACGCAGCTGTCGCCAATGCAGGCGACCGCACCAATGCAAGCACAGTCAGTGTGCTACTTGGGAACGGCGACGGGACGTTTCAACAGGCGGCCAACTACGGAGTCGACGTTTTTCCTATTGCAGTCGCAGTGGGAGACTTCAACGGCGACGGCAAGTTGGACTTGGTTGTTGTGAACTACAGAAGCCAAGACGTGAGTGTGCTCTTGGGAAAGGGAGACGGGACATTTCAAGCTGCCGTGAATTACGCCGTTGGGGTTGATCCCTCCTTAGTGTTAGTGGCGGACCTCAATGGTGACGGGAATCAAGACTTAGCAGTCGCAAACGCGGGTGGCGGCGTTAGCGTGCTATTGGGAAGGGGCGACGGTACATTTGAGGCGGGCCCAATCCAGGGCGCGGGGATTTTCGCCAACTGGGCCGCAGTGGGAGACTTTAACGGCGATAACAAGTTGGACTTAGTGTTGGTTCAACCCGCCATCCCTGGCAATGTCTTTGTGCTCCTGGGTAATGGGGATGGAACCTTTCAAGCTGGTGTTGCTTACAGCGCCGGGGACAATCCCTGGTCGGTTGTAGCGGGAGATTTCAATCGCGACGGTAAGTTGGACCTGGCTGTGTCGGATGCGTACCTTGGTGGTCCTGTCAATGTCCTCTTAGGTAACGGCGACGGGACTTTTCAAGCCGCTGTGCCCTACAACATCGGGGGGCAAGTGCAGCCCGAAGGGTTAGCGCTGGGAGATTTCAATGGTGACGGTAACCTGGACTTGGTCGTCACGACTTCCGGCCGGACGAAAGTCAACCTGCTACTGGGTAACGGCGACGGGACGTTCCAGGCCGCGTTAGGCTACAGCCAGGGATCTTCCTGCACGGCGGCAGTAGGTGACTTCAATCGGGCCGGAAGGTTGGACTTTACTGCGACCAGCTGCAATAACTCCAGCCTATTTCTGCAAACTACGACAATTACGCTCTCACCAACTAGCTTGATCTTCGGCCCACACGTGATCGGAACTCAGAGTCCGGCACAAAAGGTGATGCTGACGAACACTGGCGGCCTAACTTTGCTAATCAGTGGCATCACAATCACGGGGGGCAGTGCCGGTGACTTTACCCAACAAAACAACTGCCCTGCTCGTCTCGCCCCGGGGAAGACTTGTACCATCGGAATCGTGTTTTCTCCAACTCAAGTTGGGCAGCGTTCCGCATCACTCTCGATTAACGACAACGGAGTGGGAAGTCCACAATCGATTCCTTTGAGTGGTATCGGAGTGGTCTCCGGGCCGAACGCCAGTCTGTCGACCAACAGCCTGACTTTTGCCACCCAACTGGTGGGTACGACCAGTCCCGCGCAGCCAGTCACCCTCACTAACTGGGGTACATTGGCGCTCCACATCACGGGCGGCAGTTTAACCGGTGACTTCAGCCAAACGGACAACTGCAGTTCCAACATTGCACCCGGGGCCAGCTGTACTATCAATGTGTCCTTTACACCCAAACAAGGTGGAACTCGAAACGGAACCCTCACGATCGATGACAACGCCCCCAGCAGCCCACAAAAGGTAACTCTCACTGGCACGGGCACGATCGTGGAACTAGACCCTGCCAGCCTTGACTTCGGAAGCGTAACTACCGGGCAGAGTAAATCCCTTCCAACAACCCTGACCAACGTAGGGAGCGTGAAGCTGAACATAACCAGCATCGCGATCACACAAGACCAGGCTGACTTCTCGCAGACGAACACATGCGACGGAGGAGTTGGTGCCGGACAGTCCTGCACGATTACGGTGAAATTCAAGCCGGGTCGAGCGGGACAGCTAATGGGCCAAGTTTCAATCAACGATGACGGCGGTGGTAGCCCACAAACTGTGAACCTGTCCGGCACGGGGACATGCGGTGGAGCGTGCAGCCTGCTTCACCGATGTGCTTTCGGGTGCACGTGCGTCAACGGCACCTGTCGCGCTGCTCAATTTTCTCAGTGGATGAAGGATCTCCTGTTTGAGAACACGCCGGAGGTTTCGGTGGCGTGCGGGAACTGATCGTTATGGCAACGAATCCAGCTTAACTTTGCGCGCTGCACAGGTCATCTAAGGAGAAAGAGCTGGTCCGGATGGTTTCTCCATCTGGGCTCGATCGAAGCGGTGCCTCGCGGAATTGGTTCCGGATCGCTCAGATCGTTGAACCGGAGATGTTTGGTTCGATTCGCCGGCACGGTGACGCGATAAGGACCGGCAGATGTTGGTGGCGGCGGTTGGACTCGAACCAACGACCTACGGATTATGAGACCGTCGCTCTAACCACCTGAGCTACACCGCCACGCGACGTACTTCAATCTTAACATTCGACGTGTTCCTGACGTGCTCACCTCGCCATCTCCAGGTTGCGGCCGATGCTCATAAAATTGACACTGGACAGCATGAAAGCCATCGCCATCATTCCCGCCCGGCTGGCTTCTACGCGCTTGCCACGCAAAATGCTGCGCGAGATCGCCGGAAAGCCTTTGATCGGCCGCGTGTACGAAGGTGTTCGTGCTTGCTCGCTGCTTGCTGACGTGATTGTAGCCACTGATTCGGACGAAATCATGCAGGTTTGCCGCCAGCATGGCTGGCATGCTCGCATGACCTCGACCACTCATCGCAGCGGAACCGAGCGCGTGCACGAAGTCTCTCAATCGCTGGCTGCGGACGTTTACGTAAACGTGCAAGGCGACGAGCCCCTGGTTCGAGCGGAACAAATTGCCTCCCTGCTCGCCTTGATGGAGAACTCCGGCGTGCAAGTAGGAACGCTGAAAACGAAAGCGGCCACCGAAGATGTCAACAACCCCAGTGCCGTGAAGGTTGTTACGGATTCCTCCGGGCGGGCATTGTACTTTTCGCGTGCGACGATTCCTTGTGACCGCGACGGCATTCATCCGTCTTACTTCAAGCATCTTGGCTTTTACGCCTATCGCAAAGCTGCCCTCGATCGGTTCTGCCAATGGCCGGAGTCTTCGCTAGAGCGAGCGGAGAGGCTCGAGCAACTTCGATTTCTGGAAAACGGAGTCCAGATCCACGTCGCGGAAACGCCCTACGATTCGATCGGAGTCGATACCGAAGAAGACTTACGCCGTGCGGAAGAAATCCTTCTCAATAAACGCTGATGACTAAGCGTGGCTTTTACCCCAGGCTTCCGCGGCTTCGACCCTGCGGGCAATCGCCGGATGCGAGTGAAACAGCCATTCCACCCACTTCGAAGGAGTTCGTTCCGCAAGATTCTGTTCGGCCAATTTGTTCATCGACGAGATGAAGGGGCCGACCTTCGAGATGGACCGGAATGCATAGCGGTCAGCCTGCCGCTCGTTGTAGCGTGAGAAGGCGTTCAGCGCCGGCATCAGCAGGAATCCCAGCACTGTCGAAACCAGCACCAGCAGCGGCAGGTTGGCAAAATCAGAGAGCGTGTCGAAGAAGTGGAACCGCTCCATGGCATAGTGAAGCACCCAATTCGCCGCCCAAAACCCGGCCAGCGTAACTCCCGCCTGGACTGCGATGCTTTTCAAAATATGCTTGTGGACGTGATGCCCGAGCTCATGCGCGAGCACCGCCTCGATCTCGTCCGCTGAATAGTGTTCGAGCAGCGTATCGGCAAGAATGATCCGCCGCGTGTTGCCTAGCCCGGTCAGCGCCGCATTGGCCTTCTTGCTCTTTTCCGAAAGATTCCACTTATAGACGCCGCGCACGCGGGTGCCCGCCCGCTCGCTCAGCGCAACCAGCCGCGCCTTCAGGTCTTCGTTTTCGAGAGGTTCGAACTTGTAGAAGATCGGGAATAACACCACTGGCGCGAGTTGTGCAAGCAGAACAAAGAGTCCCAGAAATGCTGCCCAGCCGATCAGCCACCAGTATTGCGGAGTTTGGCGAATGATAAAGTACAACAATTCGACTACGATGCCCGCGAGCACAACTCCGACGAGGAACCCTTTGGTCTCGTCCCAAACCCACGATTCGAGTTTCTGATTGGAAAGATTAAAGTTGTGTTCCAGTCGAAAACCGTAATAGTCCAGGCCAAACCCCAATATCTTCTGGATCATCATGAGCATGATGACGTAAACAAATACTGCCAGGGCGTAGGTCTGAAAGGATCCTCGATAGGCAAGGTCGCGAAGCGTGCCATTCCACCCCGTCACAAGCAGAACAACGAGCAGAACCAGGCCCAGAGCGAAATCTGCGATTCCGAGCCATCGTCGAATTCGGTTGTAGCGCCTTGCCTCTGCCGTATCCGCAGGCGCACTCAGGGTGGCAACGGGGGAATTCATTGCTTGAGGACTATTGTACTGACAGAAATGGTTTAACAGATACTAAATAGTAGACCAGCGCCTCTCGCCGCGGACGAACTTATCCTGCCGTCGCGAACTTCTCCGCGCTGGCCAGAATCTCATGAACCAGATCGGGCGACGCCGCCTCTGCATAAATTCGTAATAGCGGCTCCGTCCCCGAAGCTCTTAACAAGACCCACGCCTCAGCGCCATTTCCATTGGTGGGCGCATCAAGGAAAAACTTAATCCCATCCATCGTTTCTTTGCTTGCGATGCCGTACGCCCCCAGTCGCTTCGTGCCATCGGCGCGCGCCGACTGAATTGCCCTCTGTTTTATTTCCTCTGGAATATGAAGATCGAGTCGGCCGTAGTAATGCGGGCCAAATTCGCGTTGCAGGTCGGCAACCAACTGCCCGAGTGGCTTGCCTTCCTCGGCCATAACATTCGCAAGCAGAAGCGCGTTAAGGATTCCGTCTCGCTCCGGCAGGAATCGCGAATAACCGATTCCACCCGATTCTTCGCCACCAATCACGATTTCCCGCTCCATCATGAGGTCGGCAATGTATTTGAACCCGATCGGGCATTCGTTCAGCTTGCGTCCGTACTTCTTGGAGATGCGATCCAGCATGCGCGTGGTGTTGAATGCGCGCACGACTTCGCCGGGCCATTTCTTTCGCTCCAGGAGCCAACGCAACAGCACCGAAAAAATCTTGTGCGAATCCACAAAGCTGCCATCTTCGGCAACCGCGCCAATCCGGTCCGCGTCGCCGTCGCTTGCCAGCCCTGCATGGCATTTCTCTTTGACCACCGTCTGCTGCAGCATCGCGATGTGCGGCTCGATCGGTTCGGGATTGATTCCGGGGAAAAGAGGATTCAATTCCTGCCGAATCGCGACATGGTCAATACCGTGATCACTGAAAATCTTTGTCAGCACACCACGGCCCGAACCATACATCGAATCGACAGCAAGCTTGAGATTCGCCTTTTTGATCCGCTCGAGATCGGCGAATCGGCAGATCGTCTCGACGTACGCTTGCTTGAGATCGACTTCTTCGATGGAAGCTTTCTTCCTGCCGTCAGGGGCGGTCCCCGCCAGAAGTTCCTGTTCAATTCCCTTGATGATTTGCGGCGTCGCCGATCCGCCGAACCTGCCTTTAAACTTCACGCCATTCCAATTCCAGGGATTGTGACTGGAGGTGATGACGACTCCGCCGGCCGCGCCTTGCGCTTTCACCGCTAACGAAATCGCGGGCGTGGGCGTGTAGTCATTGGCCAGTTTGACGGGGATCCCCGCTGCGGCAAGCACTTCGGCTGCAATCCGCGCAAAGCTCGGCGAGCCAAAGCGGGTGTCATAGCCTACGATCAGGCCGCGGTCGGCTTGCTCATGCTTCAGCGTGTAAGCTGCAATCGCAGTCGCGACTCGGCGAACGTTCTCGAAAGTGAAATCATCCGCGATGATGCCTCGCCAGCCGTCGGTGCCAAATTTGATCGTCGTTGCCAAAAGCAAATCCTCAAACCAGCTTTGATTTCTTTTTCTCGTCCAGATACTTCACGACCTTGCCGACATCTTGCGCGCGATCGCGCGTCGTGATCAGCAATGCGTCGTCAGTCTCTACCACCACAAGGTCATTCACTCCAACCGCCGCGACAAACTTTCCCGGAGCATGAATGTAGTTGCCTCGCGCATTCAGACTGAAACTGTCAACGCCTACGATCAGATTGTCCTCCGCGGGCTTCTGCTTGGCGACCTGGTGTTCGTGCAGCGCCGTCCATGAGCCGAGATCGTTCCACCCAAAATCCGTAGGCAGGCAGAAAATGTTGGCTCGGTCCTCGCCTTTGGCCGAACGCGGTTCAAGAATCGCATAGTCCACGCTGATGTTCTCGCATTTGGGGTACAAACGCTTGAACACCGACGCAAACTTGGCTCTCCCATATGCCGCCGCAATCTCTTCGAGCACCAGCGCAGTTTTCGGCAGATGTTCCTTGAGCGCGTTCGCCAAGGTTCGCGCGCCCCACAAGAACATCCCGCTGTTCCAATAATAATTCCCGGCCGCCATGAAGCTCAGCGCCCGTTCCGCATCCGGCTTCTCGGTGAATCGTCGCACCCGTAGCGCTCGCCCCTGCGCAGCGGCGCCGGCTTCGATATACCCGTATCCGGTCTCAGCGCGCGTGGGAACGATTCCCAGCACCACAATGTTTTCGCCGGCTGCGGCAATCTGGATTCCTTCCCTCAGCAGCGCGTGAAAATGCTCGTCATCGGCGATCACATGATCCGATGGAAACATCCCAATGACCGCGTCTGGATCGCGCTGCAGAAGAATGAACGCTGCCAGTCCGATGGCCGGCGCTGTGTTTCGTCCAACCGGCTCAGCCAGAATCTGCTTTCTATTCAATCGCGGCAATTGCCGGACGATCTCGCGATAAGAATCCTCGTTCGTAATGATCCAGCTCTGTTTCGCGGGCGCCAGCGGCAGCAGCCGCGAAACTGTCTGCTGAATCATCGTCTGTTTGCCATCGAGCGCCAGCAGTTGTTTTGCTCTTCGCTTGCGGCTAAGCGGCCAGAAGCGCGTGCCACGGCCTCCGGCGAGAATCACCGGATAAAAATGTGAGTTTGTTTTCTCCACGATGTTTCTTGTCTCGCGACGCTACAATCTCGTGACCGGCTCCGGCACAGCCGTTGTTGGCAGCGACGATTTCAGAAACTCCATCGTCCATTGCGGCCGCACACGAAATTCTCCGATCGACGCTGGAACAACTGCCGCGTCGCCTTTCGCCACGGTTACCGGCTCAAATCCTTTGGCCTCGATGACGCCACAACCCTCAACCACTGCAATAATCTGCACCGAGCTCTTGCCTGAGCCATCGATGGTCTGAAATTCGTTCGGCTCTTTCAGTTCGAGCATCTCCACGACGAAGCATGGTGACGTTACAAGTGGCGACCGGCGATTCTTCGTGCCGTCAATTTCCTTCGGTGCAGGCCGTACGACCTTTCCAGAGATGACTTTTTCCTTCATCGCCGAAAGCCCCTGCTCCAGGTGCAACTCTCGTGGCCGCCCATAATCGTAAAGCCGGTACGTCGTGTCTGACTGTTGTTGCGTTTCGACCATCACCGAACCTGGTCCCAGCGTGTGCACCGTTCCGCCCACCACGTAGATGAGCTCTCCCGGAAACACATTCACCCAGTTCAGCAACTCCTCGGCGCGTTTTTCGTGAATCGATTGCGCGAACTCGGCGCGCGTCACGCCCGGCTTCAGGCCAAGCGCCACCTGCGCTCCCGGCTTGGCGTGGGCCACGTACCAGCATTCCGTCTTCCCGCAAGGCAGTCCGACGCGGCGCGCCGCTTCATCATCCGGATGGACCTGGACCGAGAGCTTTTCGTGGGGAAAAAGAAATTTCACCAGCAGCGGAAACCGGCTCGGGTCCTGCGCCGCTGTCCCGTTCAATGCTGGGCCGCACTTCGTGCTGAGGCTCGCCAGCGACTGCCCTTTTAATGGTCCATTGCCAACCTGGCAGTGATCTCCGGTCAGCCACGCTTCCCCGATCTTCTCCTCGAACCGATGCCCCGGATAGACTGGCGAGAGATCCAGCGCGCCCCACGGGCGTGGATCGAACATCGGCGACATTAAAAATGGATATAGGTCACTCATGCTTTTGATTCACTGGGAAACGCTTTTGCGAGCGGGACCAGAGGCTCAGAAGCTGCCTCGCTTAGAAGCGCAATATGGCAGGAAAGCTGCCTGAAATTCCCCATTCGATCTACAAAGATCCCAGAAACCGCCGCATACGGTCGAGCCCGCGATCCAGCTCAGCCTGCGAGGTGGCGTACGAGATCCGAATATGCTCCGTGGTGCCGAAACCCTCCCCCGGTACGGTCGCCACATGAGCCTCTCGCAGCAGCCTCCCCGCCAGATCTGCGGCCGATTTCACGCCCCCACGACCGAAAAACGCCGAGATGTTAGGGTACGCGTAAAACGCCCCTTGCGGCAACGTGCACTTTACATCCGGAATCGACCGGAGCCCGTTCACCACGTGATCACGCAACCGAATGTAGTCAGCGCGCATATCCGTTATGCATTGCTGCGGCCCCTTGAGGGCGGCAACCGCAGCCTTCTGCACGATTGATGTCGGATTCGAGGTCGACTGACTCTGGAGTTTCTGCATCGCGCTTACGATCGGCGCCGGAGCCAACGCGTATCCCAACCTCCAGCCGGTCATCGCATACGTCTTCGAAAGCGAACCGACAATCACCATCCGCTCACGGAATTCGCGCAGCGATCCGACGGAGAACCGTTTTTCGGTGTAGTTCAGGTAAACGTAACACTCGTCAGAGATCACCCAAATCCCGCGCTCGTGCGCCAGGCGAACCACCGCACTCATGTCTTCAATCGACATGACAGCGCCCGACGGGTTCGACGGCGAATTCAAGATAATCAGCTTCGTCCGCGGTGTGATCATCCGCTCGACCATCGCCGACGTCAGCCGGAAGTTCTCTCGTTCGTCGGTCTCCAGCAAAACGCACTTGCCGCCGGCGTAACGCACGATGTCCTTGAACGAAACCCAGTACGGCACCGGCAGGATTACCTCATCCCCATGCTCGACCAGGACCTGAATCGCATTGAACAGGGCGTGCTTGCCGCCGACCGAAGCGACCGACTCTTCACGGCGGTAGTCCGAATCAAAATCGATCGCGTGCCGGTGCATGATGGCGTCGCGCAGTTCGGTCGTCCCTCCCACCGCGGTGTACTTCGTGAAGTTCGCCTGGATTGCCGCAATCGCCGCATCCTTGATGTGCTGGGGAGTGGCAAAGTGCGGCTCGCCGGCTCCAAAGTCCACAACATCGACTCCCGCCTGCCGCAACTTGTCAGCTTCAGCCGTCACCGCGAGCGTGGCGGACGGTTCAATGCGATTGATTCTGTCGGTGAGCTTAAGAGCAGTAGGAGCTTCGGTCACTGGAGTCATTTACTTTTCCTTGTCTTCGGTGGTCGGGCAGAAGCCAGCTTGATCGCGGGATCGAGCTTTTCCCGCAGTCGCTGCTCCACCATCTCGGGAACCAGATCTTTGACGGATCCTCCCAGTTGAGCGACTTCCCGGACCAGTCGCGAACTCAAGTAGGAGTACTTTTCCGCCGGCATCATAAAAACCGTTTCCACTTCAGGCCGCAGCTTGCGGTTCATCAAGGCCATCTGAAGCTCATATTCATAGTCGCTGAGCGCGCGGATGCCGCGCAAGACCGCATGGGCTTCGATCTTCTCGGCGTAGTCCACCGTCAGGCCATCGAACGAATCGACGCGTACATTCTTGAAGTCTTCAGTCATCGCCTCGAGCATTCGCAGACGCTCGGACACGTTGAACAGAGGCGCCTTTTCGGGATTTCTCAGGATCGCGACGACAAGCTCATCGAAAATCTTGCTGCCCCGCGCAATTAAATCCAAATGCCCGTTCGTGGGTGGATCGAACGAGCCAGGATAGATAGCCGTAACCTTCTTCAATGAGCCTCGTGGACTGAAAATACCTGACGTTGAATAACACTGGATTTTATGCGCCTTGAGAAGAGAATGGCAATGACTCTTTGCGGTATAGCTCGCGGGGTTTGCGCAAACAAATTAAGAGTCCCGAGGTGGTGTTGGGATCATTCGTCTCAGCCAGTAGCTCGCTTTAGACCCTTGCCGACCTGCTCTCACTGCTGCCTTTTGGGCCACAATGCGCGATCGTTGCTCGGGCTCCGGGCTTACCGCCAACCGGACAAACCAAACCAACGCCTCGGGACTCTATCCTGCCTTCAACATATCTTCATGTTCGCCTCGACCAGCGCTTTGCTATAGACCCTCGCTTGCCTTCCTTCCGCCATCTTGCGATGTAGAAGGTGACTTCGCTTGAGCCCCGGACGCCGCACCAACCGGGAAAACTTTGGAAGCTGTCAAAGAACGAGTATGTTTTTACTCCTTCTATTTTCAGAGTCAATAAAAAAGCCGCGATTGCATCTTCTTCCAATTCAAGCGCATGCAGGACGTTCACAGGCATATGCAACAAAAACTGTGCAGTTCAGTTTTAGTGCGGCATCGACCAACAGCAGTCTGACCCGCATATTTGCGGCATGATCGCGAGTTTCCTGAGCCGATGGCGCGCGTTACCGAATGTGAAAATCTTAAGGGAAATATTGCGGGAGGCGGCTTTGCAGCAATCGCATGCCGGAATTTCTTTGCGTCCTTAACGGATTTCTTTACGCTCTCCGCGGTTCAACCTTTGAATTCCATTTTCACGATACAATGCCGATTCTCGTAAAAATCATAAGGAGAACTCGTGTGTTGCGGCCTGCTCGCTGGTTGGTAATTTCCGCCGTCGTCACTATCGCGTCAACTTCTTCCTCCGCCCAGTCCAGGCGCACTCCGGAAGATCGCACCTCCGAATACCTGGATTCCGTCCGAACTCAGCCTTCGCTCGCGCTCGCTTTCCTCCGCGAAATGCCCAAGGGCGGCGATCTTCACAATCACTTGAGCGGTGGCATTTACGCCGAACGATGGATCGACTTCGCCGCCGAAGACGGCTTCTGCGTTGACCGCACGACTTCTATCCTGCTCACCCCACCATGTGAAGCCACATGCGAGCGATACACCAACAAACCGGCAGTCCGTTGCGCCTACACCGACCATGTGCTGTACAACTCGATCGTGGATGCCTGGTCGATGCGCAACTGGAATCCGGGCGAAGAATCTGGGCACGACCATTTTTTCGCCACCTTCGACAAGTTCCTTCTGGCCTCAATTACCCACGCCGGCGATGAGATCGGCGAAGCAGCCGCACAGGCCGCGGCCGATCATCTGCAGTTTCTCGAGCTGATGCACACTGCCGATGGCGACGACGCGGCCCGGCTGGGTTCCAAGATCGGGTGGGATGAGCACCTCCCGCAATTGCGCGACAAACTCCTGGCCGGAGGGTTGAAAGAAGTCGTTTCAGCAACCAGCAAAAAGCTCGATCAGGATGAAGCCAAGGCGCGCACACGGCTAAAATGCGGCACGCCCGAAGCGAACCTCGGATGCAATGTAACGATTCGCTACCTATACCAGGTTCTGCGCGGGCTCCCTCCCGCCGCGGTCTTCGCGCAGATCGTGCTCGGTTTTGAATTGGCTTCGAGCGATTCCCGCTTTGTCGGCCTGAACCTTGTCATGCCTGAAGATTGGTACGTTCCCATGCATGACTTTGAGCTGCACATGAAAATGCTCAATTACCTGCATGAGGTTTATCCCAAGGTCCACATCAGCCTTCACGCCGGCGAATTGGCCTTCGGCCTCGTGCCGCCCGAGGGTGTAACGTTTCATATCCGGGACTCGATCGAGCGCGGCCACGCCGAGCGCATTGGGCACGGCGTCGATGTCATGAACGAGCACGATCCCCTGCAGCTTTTGCAGGAGATGGCCGACCACAATGTGCTGGTCGAAATTTGTTTAACATCGAATGACCTGATCCTCGGCGTCTCGGGCGACCTCCATCCCCTGCCCATGTATATGAAGTACAGCGTGCCCGTTGCATTGGCGACCGATGACCAGGGCGTGTCGCGCTCCGACATGACTCACGAGTACCTTCGCGCGATCGAGACTTATGAATTCATCTCGTATCGTGACCTGAAAGACATGGCGCGAGCGAGCCTTGAGCACAGCTTCCTGCCCGGCGACAGCCTCTGGTCCGACGCGAAGAAGTTTCGCCCGGTGAGCGCCTGCGCCATTTTGGATTCCGCAGCGTGCAAGAACTTCGCCGAAAGCAGCCAACGCGCCAAAGTGCAGTGGGAACTGGAACAGCAGTTGGTGGAGTTCGAGAAGAAATTCTGATGAGCAATTAGCACTCAGCATTGAGCCGTCAGAGGTTCATCGAGCACCCGCCACGAACCTATAACGACGAAGTGCTAATTGCTAAGTGCTACTGCTTAATGACTGACACTTTCTCCCTCGCCGAATCCGCCGCCGCGTTTCTCATATCGCAGACGAAGCTCCGACCGCGCATCGGTCTCGTCCTAGGCTCCGGCCTCGGCGCTTTCGCCGACGATCTGACCGACGCCGCGCGCATCCCATACTCCCAGATTCCTTCGTTCCCGCGCTCGACGGCGATCGGCCATGCTGGCCAAATGGTCATCGGCAAGGCAGGCGCGATTCCAGTCGCAGTCATGCAAGGGCGCGTGCATCTCTACGAGGGCTATTCCGTTTCTGACGTCGCCTTTCCGACTCGCGTTCTTGGCCGAATGGGCATCCGCGTTCTGATCCTGACCAACGCCGCCGGCGGCATCAACACCAAATACACGCAGGGTGCTCTCGTTCTGATTTCCGACCACATCAATCTGCAAGGCCACAACCCGCTCGTCGGCCCTAACGACGACCGCTTCGGTCCCCGCTTCCCCGACATGACCTACGCCTACGACAAGGGCTATCAGGAGATCGCGCACATTGCCGCGCGCAAACTTGGCAAGACGGTTCATGAAGGGATCTACGCTGGCCTGCTTGGTCCTAGCTACGAGACTCCTGCCGAAATTCGCTATCTCCGTACCATAGGGGCTGACCTGGTCGGGATGTCTACGGTCCCGGAAGTCATTGCCGCGCGACACATGGGAATCAAAGTTCTTGCGATCTCCTGCGTCACGAATATGGCTGCCGGCATCCTCGACAAGCCACTCAACCACGAAGAAGTGCTCGAGTCCGGCCGCCGCGTGCAGGGGGACTTCGTGGCACTTCTAAGAGAAGTCCTGCCTGAGATCGCAAAGAACGTGGCCACGGATTAGCACGGATCAACACAAGCCTTCAAATCCGCGTTCATCCGGCCTAAATCCGTTGCGGTTTTGTGAGCCGGCGTTCTCTGCACGCTCGGCGGTTAATGGGCTTCTAGACCAAAAAAGGTTTATCTGTGTTAATCCGCGTAAATCCGTGGCGAAAGGTTTATCCGTGTTCATCCGCGTAAATCCGCAGCGAAGGTTTTGACTTACCTAGAACGTAATCTTTGCCGCCAATTGAATCACTCTTGGCCCGCCGCCGCCCAGTCCCGGATTCGTCTGCGCCTGGTCAGGCGTCTGCGTGATCAATCCCTGATTTGGCGACACGCCGGCATTCACCGATCCATCCGAATTAAAAACCGGATTCACGAAGAAATTCGGCAGCGCAAAGTTCGGATGATTGAAGATGTTGAAGAACTCCGCCCGTAGCTGCAGATTCACGTGCTCCTTCAAAGGAGTATTTTTCTCGAGCGCAAAGTCCAAATCCCAATATTTCGGCCCATAGATCTCATTCCGCCCCAGATTGCCGAACGCACCCTGCGAGTTCGGATCGGTCGGATCGAGCGGTTGCGCGAACGCATTTCCATTCAAATATCCAATCGTATCCGGCGCCGACTCCCAGTTGGAATTAATTGGGTTCACCCCCTTCAGCAAATCAGGCCGCTGGTGAAAATTAGACGGGCTGGGGAACTGATCGAATCCCACACCACTCGTATCGTTCGAACTGACAATCGGCACCGGCCGTCCACTCTGCGCTGTGAAAATCGTATTGAACTGCCAGCCCTCCATCAACCGCTTTGGCCCCGAGAAAGTCGGGATCTGGTACACGAACGCTGCCGTGAAGCGATGCCTGGTATCAAAGTTTGATGGCCCATGCTCCGCCGCGAGGTTAAAGGAATTCTGCGGGATCGCGACGGTCGCGAAGTTATAGTCGATGCCGTCCGACGCGTCATCGAGCGACTTCGACAACGTGTAGCCTGCAAATCCTGAAATCCCGTGCGAGCCTTGCACGCGCAGCGTTCCCTGCAGCGCGTTGTATGTCGAACCGCTCACCGTTGCGAACTCGTCCATAAATCCGTAATTCGGATTCGGGCGAGTGCCTCCCGCATTGGGTTGGTTGGCATCCAGCAGCCGCACCAGTTTTGTGCCTTTGCTGCCCACGTAGCCAACTTGCAACGCGACGTTCTTCAGCACTTCCTGCTGCACGTTGAAGTTCCAACTCTGCGTGTACGGCGTCACCAGGTTTCGCGGAGTGAAGAAAATGTCTGGAATGATCGGCGGCGTGAGCGGAGAGAAAACCGGCCCCGCCGCTCCCGCAAATTGCGCTTGATTGAAATTGAGCGGCAGCACCGCCTTGGGCCCAATCGGCGGCGTCACTAATCCGGCATCGTTGGTGAAATTCGCGATCATCAGGTCTTGCGGGATGTAGTCGTAATAAATTCCGTAGCCGCCGCGGACAATCGTTCGTGAGATCGGATTCCAGGCAAAACCAAGGCGCGGACCAAAGTTATTGAGATCGCGTTTGTAAGCACCGTTGACGCCGCCTGTTCCAACCATGTGCAGCTGTTGATCAGAGCCGAGATTCGCAAGGATATTGCTGGACTCGCCAATCGGACCAAAATACTCCCAGCGCAACCCAAGGTTGAGAGTCAGATGCGAAGTTGCACGGAAATCATCTTGCGCAAAAAAAGCCAGCCCGTTGTTAAACGTCTTGCGCTGCGTGTTGCCCGCTTCAATCGAAGGGAACGTATTGCCCTGGTAATAACTCACCAGCGTCAGCACGCCTTGGTCACTGCATCCGGCTAAAGGAACTGCTTGCGTGCAAGGTGAAAGCGTCGTTGGATCGGCCGCGCTGAAAGAAAACAGGCCGCGCTCCAGATTGTCGTTGAAGCTCGAGATCTGCGCCCGCCGGTATTCTCCGCCAAACTTTATCGTGTGATGTCCGGTCTCGATGGTGAAATTATCCAGGATCTGATAGCTCTGGCTCGTGCGGCCACGCGGAATGCTGAAGGCCGTAGCCCCGAGGTTTTCAAACGCTCCCCCAAAATCGATCTCCGGCAATCCGGTTTTCCCAGTCCCGAAATCAATCCCTAGCGTTGACGGATCGAAGTTGGCATCGAGGGAACTGAACGACGTTCGGTAGCGACTGTACCCAAACCGAACTTCATTCAATTGCCGTGAGCTCAGGGTTGAAAGCAAACTCGCCGAAAAGACCTGCACCCGTGCTGGCGAACTCTGCGCAAATTCCGGCAACCTTGAACCACTGCCGAATCCACCCAGACTTCCAAGCGGGAAAACCTGCTGGCTGCTGGCGTAGGCATAGCGAGCCGACAGCATCTCGTGGTCGCTGATCTGGTGATCGACCTTCGCAATCAAGCTGTCCACGTCGTTCTTGTCATCGACCACGCCCGGCGTCAGGCCGGTCGTGCTGGCGGGAAAGAATTTCGTGAGGATGGTGGTGAGTGCGGCACTCGGCGGCGTTCCCGAACCCGCCGAGATGGCCTGTGCCTCCGAAATCTGCGTCGCCGTCGGAACCAGCAAGGAAAAATCCGATCCAACCCGTTCGCGCTGACCTTCGTACGCGCCGAAGAAAAACGTCTTGTCCCTGATAATCGGGCCGCCGATTGCGCCACCAAACTGGTTGTTGCGGAACGCCGTCTTCGGATGTGCCACTCCGTCGGAATCTATCGCGCGATTGAAGTAGTTGCGCGCATCGAACAGATCGTTCCGCACGAATTCAAATGCCGACCCATGAAACTGGTTGGTCCCGGACTTGGTGATGATGTTGATGACCGATCCGCTGTTCCGCCCGTACTCCGCCGGAAATTGCGATTGCAGGTTGAATTCCTGGATGGCCTCGATCGGCAGCAGCGACGCGGGCGCGCCGCCGATGCCGGTCTGATTCAATGCAGAGTTGTTAAAGAACGGATCGTTGTTGTCGGTTCCGTCCAGCGTGTAATTATTCGAACGATCGCGATTGCCGTTGATGGTGAACTGACCAAAGCCGCTCTGCACCGCAGCCACGCCGGAGGGTTCCACGGTTGCGCCCGGCACGAGTGCCACGAGTTTGCCGAAATCGCGACCATTGAGCGGCAAATCCGCCACCAGCTTGCGTTCGACAACCTCGCCCAGAACATCCCGGGTCTCATCGATGACCGGGGCTTCCGCGGTCACCAGAACCTCCTGCTGTTGCTTCTCAATCTTTGTGAGGTCGAAGTCCGCCGTCGTGTCCAGACCGACGCTGACGATCACATTCTGGGAGACCGGCGACAAGCCCGCCGCCGACGCTGTAACCGTGTACTCACCCGCGGGCAGTTCGCTGAGGACATAAGCGCCATCATCTCCGGTTAGGCCGTCGCGCTGCAACCCGGTCGCGGCGTTTTTCGCGCTTACCTTCGCTCCTACGATCACGCCGCCGCTTGGATCCACCACCTTGCCGCGAATCGATCCCCGAAAGCTCTGTGCTGCCAGGAAGGACGGCACGAGCATGAGTCCAATCACGACCAGAACGCGTAATTTCGCTGAACTGCAACCCCAACTCATAAATCGCTCCCCTGTCATTGCGCTTTGGCGCGCGAAATGAACAGCTCCTGCGGCGGCTTAATTCCATACGTTGCCGCAAAGCTGCTTTGGTTGACTGCCACTCCCAAACGTCCTCGCGAATCGATGTACATCAGCGGCTTCTTCAGCGGAACATCGCTGAAAGTCCGCACAAACGGGAGTTCCATCTTCTTGTCACCAATGGTGACCGGGACGGTTTGGCCGCGCTGATACCCGAGCTTCAGAAATTCTTCCGCGCTGACATTGGTCACGAGATTGCCAAACGGCCCATCCGTTGCAATCACCTCGCCATGTAGCCCAGAATCGTCCACCTGAGCCGGTTTCAGGTCCAGCCGCACCAGTTTCGCGATATCCACCTCCGGGCCCACCTGCGTCCAGTCATCGCTGCGCGCCATGTGTGCACCCGCCGGAGAGAAAATGTCCCGCCCGTGAAAAGTTGAAGATAAGGCCTTCCCAATCATCCACGACGGATTCGTAATTTCCCGCGCCGCCTCGAGCCCATCGCGATCCTGCACCAGCGTCATCAGACCGTTGTCCGGCAAAACGAAAAACTGCCCTTTCTTCGACTTCACGACGATGGCCTTGCGCGTGCTGCCCACGGTCGGATCAATTACCACGACAAAAACGGTTCCCGCCGGGAAATATGGTGTCGCGCCAAACAGAAATCGTGCGCCGTCTGCGATCGAAAACGGCGTAACCTGGTGCGTCAGGTCCACGATTCGCAAATCTGGCACGATGGAATACATCACGCCGCGGCAGATCGCGACTGAGTCGTCCACCACACCAAAATCCGTCATGAATACGATTGTGGGTCGCGGCTTCGCCGAATTGTCCTGCGCAAACGACGTCTGCCGCCCCGCACTAAGGATCACCGTCACAACCGCGAATAACGCCAATAAATCTCGCCGATCGAATTTGAAACTCCGCATGTTCTCCCTCGAGATAGGCATCTTTTGTTGTCACGGCTCAATCGCTCGAACCGATAGTCACTTTTAATTTCTGTGAGGTGCGAATTGTAAATCGTGAAGCATGAAACAGAAAGTGTCGTGCATCACATCCGCGTGGTTCTTCGTCCCGTCCGTCCCGTATGGATGCCTCGCACAGCTATAATCTTTTTGGATCGCCCTCGGAGGCGACCGCAAGGAGGATGGAATGGCTGGAGCAATCCCGGAGAAATATCGTGATCTGTTCAGCAAACGCGCATTCGCCAATTTAGGCACGATCATGCCCGATGGCCGCCCACAAGTCACCCCTGTGTGGTGCGACCTGGAGGGCGACTACGTCATCTTCAATTCCGCTAAGGGACGGCAGAAAGACCGCAACGTCCGCCGCGACCCGCGCGTGGCCATGGCTATCGTCGATCCCGACAATCCTTATCGCTATCTCGAGATTCGCGGCCGGGTGGTCGAAATCACCGAACAAGGCGCCGATGCTCACATCGACAAGATGGCCAAGAAATACCTTGGCGTCGACAAGTATCCCTACCGCCAGGCTAACGAAGTCCGGGTCATCTACAAGATCCAACCGGAACACACCACCATGATGGGCTAGCGCGTTCGGGCAAGGAGAACTCCATCCGCACTTACAATCTCTGCCTGCTCGGATTCGGCAACGTTAATCGCACTCTGCTCGAACTGCTTTGCGAAAAAGACGCGGAACTCCGTTCGAGAGGTATCGGTTGGCAGATCACTGGCGTCGCCAGTCGCCGTATGGGCTGGATCGCAGACGCGAGTGGGCTCGACCCCGGAAAGATCCTCGCCGGAAATCTAGACGGCGCCTCCTCCGACGTGAAAGATTGGCTCCGAGCCGCCCGTGCCGATGTCCTGTTCGAAGCAACTTCGTTGAGTGTGGGCGACGGCCAACCGGCAATTGACCACATTCGCGCAGCCCTTGAGTCAGGCGCCCACGCCATTACCGCCAACAAAGGTCCGATTGTTCACGCCTACGAAGAACTTCGAGATCTGGCCAACGCACGTAAGAAAAGCTTCCTGTTCGAATCGACCGTGATGGACGGCGTCCCCATTTTTTCTATGTTTCGCGAGAACCTGCCTGCCGTTCACCTTCGCGGATTTCGCGGCATCCTGAATTCCACCACGAACGTCATCCTTGGCGGCATGGAAGAAGGCCTCAGCTTTAACCAGTCCCTTGCAGGGGCGCAGCAGATCGGCGTCGCCGAAACCGACCCCTCAAATGACATCGATGGCTGGGACGCAACTGTGAAGGTCGCTGCCCTGGTCCGTGTTCTAATGGGTGTGCCGATTGGCTTGGATGAGATCGATCGGGAAGGAATTCGCGAGCTCGACGCAAATAAAGTGCGGGCTGCGCGTGCCGCCGGCAATCCTTATAAGCTGGTCTGCCGCGCCCAGCGCAGCCATGACAAGGTGACTGCGAGCGTTCGACCCGAGCAGGTACCATTAACTGACCCGCTCGCTGCAGTGACTGGGACTTCGTCGGTCATCACTTTCGAGTCCGATATTTTCCCGCAGTTGACGATCACGGAAAACAATCCCGGACTCAAAGCGACGGCGTACGGAATGTTCGCAGACTTTGTAAGAGCGGTTGAGTCTTAGAGAGGTTTGATGGCCACCAGAGCAAACATCGCTGAAGCCTTGGACATCGCCTATGTCCGTTCTCAGTTTCCATCCCTGTCTCAAAGCATCAACGGGGTCGCGCCGGTTTTTCTCGATGGCCCGGGCGGCACACAAGTTCCCCAACGCGTCATCGATGCCATCTCCGGTTATCTGAAGACCAACAACGCCAACACCGGTGGCGCCTACGCGACCAGCCGCAACACCGACGCGATGATCGCCGCCGCCCGCTCTGCTATGGGCGACTTTCTCAATTGTGACGCCGACGAGATCGTCTTCGGCGCAAACATGACCTCGCTGACCTTCGCCATGAGTCGCTCCATTGGAGGCGAGCTTGGCCCGGGCGATGAGATCGTTCTCACCCATCTCGATCACGACGCCAACGTCTCACCGTGGCGCGCTCTCGAAGAACGCGGATTGACCATTCGCATGGCCGAGATCCATGAAGATGACTGCACGCTCGATATCGACGACCTCGCCCGCAAGATCACTCCGAAAACCAGGCTAGTCGCCGTCGGCTACGCGTCGAATGCAGTCGGCACCATCAACGACGTAAAGAAGATCATCGGACTCGCCCACCAGCACGGTGCAATGGCCTACATCGACGCCGTTCATTACGCGCCCCACGGCCCGATTGATGTCCGCGCGCTCGACTGTGATTTTCTCGTTTGCTCGACCTACAAGTTCTTTGGGCCGCACATGGGCGTGCTCTTCGGCAAGCGCGATCACCTGAAACGCCTAACGCCTTACAAAGTCCGCGCTAACACCAATGCCATCCCGAATCGTTGGGAGTGGGGAACGCTCAACCACGAATGTATTGCCGGAATCACGGCCTGTGTTGAGTACCTCGCCGATCTGGGACGCCGCCTCAATCCCTCGGTTACAACCCGCCGGCAGGATATCCTTGCCGCATTCCAGGCAATCCATGCGCACGAGCGCGAATTGATGGAAGCCTTGATCGCTGGTCTGCTCAAGATTCCCGGCCTGACTCTGTACGGCATTCGCGATCCGAAGCGCTTCGATCAGCGCTGCCCCACCATTGCCGTCAGGATTAGCGAGTACACGCCGCTCCAATTGGCTACGAAATTAGGTGAACGTCAGATCTTCACCTGGGATGGCAACTACTATGCTCTGAACCTGACCGAACGGCTCGATGTAGAAAAAGACGGCGGATTTCTGCGGATCGGGCTGGCCCATTACAACACCATGGAAGAGGTTGAACGCCTGCTCGCGACCCTGCGCGAAATTGTGAAGGCGTAGCGCTTACTTGCGCTGCAGTTCTTCGACGCCTCCGCTCTTCGCGATCAGCACCACACTGGCCATTCCTATAAAGAGCCCGTGCTCCACGATTCCCGGCGTATCGCTCAGTTTGCGTGCAAGTGTCGGAGGATCAGGAATCTGGCCAAACATACAGTCCAAAATGTGATGCCGCTCATCCGTGATGAATACGTTGCCGTCACTTCCGCGCCGCAGTTTCACGGTTGCTCCGAGGGCCAAAATCTTCTTCGTGACCAGGGCTTCCGCGAACGGAATCACTTCGACCGGCAAGGGGAACTTTCCGAGCATCGGAACCTGCTTGCTCGAATCAGTGACAATCACAAGCTTCCGGGAAGCCGACGCGATAATTTTCTCTCGCAGCAGTGCTCCGCCGCCGCCCTTGGTCAGATTCAATTGCGGATCGAACTCATCGGCTCCGTCGATCGTGACATTGATGTCTTGCACTTCATCGAGCGTGGTTAGCGGAATCCCTTCCCTCTCCGCATGTTCTTTTGTCTTCACGCTCGTCGGAATGCCCCGAACCGACAACCCGGCCCGTACTTTTTCGCCCAACAACTTCACCATGAATGCTGCCGTGGACCCCGTGCCCAGGCCCACGACGTCACCATTCTTGATAAACCTCAGGCTGGCCCGCGCCGCCGCTTCTTTTTCCTGATCGTTTGCCATGTTAGTTTTGCGAATGCTTACTCTAAAGGATTCCCGGGCCCCCTCCAAGTGTTCCTGATGCATTGATTTTTATTTTAAAGAGGTTTATCCGCGCAGATCCGTGGCGTTCTCTGCTGCTTATCCGCGTCGATCCGCGGCCTGAAAATAGAACACGGGAGAAGGCTTGTTTTCGCTTCTCCCGCGTGGCGCGTCAGAAGTGGGATGAGAGGTATAACTGCGCGCCTAGCTTTTTACGTGCTTCTTGGCTTTAGCGATAAAGTCTTCAACTTGCGACTTTTGTGGATAGTCCGGGTTCGTCTTCAGCAATTGTTCCCACGCCGTGATCGCCGCGCTCGGATCCATCTTCCCTTGCCACTCCACGATCCCAATGTTGAACAAGGTTCCAGCATGGTTCGGGCGGAGCTTCAGCGACTGCTTGAATCGTGTCAGCGCCTGGTCTGAATCGCCGGTGTACCAATACGCCGTACCCAGGTCCGTGATCACATCCGGGTTATTCGGCTGGATCTTCAAAGCCTTTTCGTAATATTGAATTGCTTGCGGATACTGCTGTGCGTCGTAATAGGTGTTTCCCAACTGCACAGTGCTGTTGAAATCGGTCGGATCTTTTTGAATGGCGGCCAGCAACGGCGCCGTCGCCTGATCCAGCATCGCCTTCATTTGCGCGGGATCATCGTGCGGTGATCCGCTTTGCGAGTTTTGTGAAGAGGCTGTTGTGGATGCGCTCACGTCCTGAGAGGCCGACCCGCGAAACAAATATCCGAGAGCCACGCCGAGGACCAGGCAGAAAGCCGCCAGGATATACGCTTGTGTGCTGCTCCACGCAGTAAAGCTTGTTTTTTCCGTTGCCTTATTCATATTCACCCCACCCTTATTTGTTGCCAATCTGTGGCGCCGGCAAGCGCCCGTTGCGGCGTTTCCAGGTGGAACAGACGCTCAACGGCAGCTGTCATCTGTTCCTGCTCAACCTGTTCTGGAAACTCCTTGAGTTCGCGGGCCAGCGATCCAGCTATTCTCTGTGTCATACGGGACGTCACTGCTTGCAAAATATCGTCCTCGTCTTTGTCAAAAGGTCCGCACTCTTCCCGGAAGGAGTCCAGTTCTTGCCGGCAAATCTCATCCAGCCGCGTACGCAGCGCGACAATCGTCGGCACTACGTGCTCCGCCAGCAGCTTGCGGCGGAAGCCCTGCGCCTCGGTTTGAATAATCTTTTCTGCCTCGGCCGCTGCTGCTTCGCGTTCCCCGGTATTGCACTTCACGATCTTGTCGAGATCGTCGAAGTCGAACAGAAATATTCCCGGCACTTCCTTAACCTGGGGATCGATGTCCCGCGGCAGGGATATGTCCACGATGACCTGCGGCTGATGCTGACGCTGCTCCGCAATCATCTCCGCTTCTTCCCGGCCTATAATCGTGTGCGGGCAGCAGGTCGAACTGATGATGATGTCCGCACCCACCAAATGCTGCCAGCGGTCCTCAAACGCGATCGCCGTCCCGCCTAATTTCTCCGCCAGTTCCACGGCATGCCCGTAGGTCCGGTTCAGCACCACGACCGACATCGCGCCATAGTCCAGCAGCCCTCTCGCAGAGAGCTCGCTGATCTTGCCCACGCCGATCAACAGGATCTTCTTGCCTTCGAGCGTTCCCAGAACATCCTGTGCCAGTGCCACCGCGGCGTATGGGAGCGATATGGCTGCATTCCCGATCGCCGTTTCCGTCCGCACCCGCTGTGAGACAGATAGCGCCTTCTGCAGCACTGCGTCGAGGAAACGCGCAGAACTACCGACTTTCCGGGCCTGCTCCCATGCGGTTTGGAACTGCCCCTCGATTTGCGGCTCGCCTATCACCATCGAATCGAGACTCGAGGCGACGCGGAAAATGTGGAGGAGGGCTATGTCGTCAAGCAGCCGATAGAAATGTTCCCACTCCTTCAGACTCAATCCGTAATCGACGCTGAGGAGCCGAAAAACTGAGTTGGCGGCCAGGGAGGGATCGTTGGCCCAGAGCAGAAATTCCGTCCGGTTGCAGGTCCCCAGGACTGCAACTTCTTCAATGCCTTCGGCGCGGGCCAGTTGCACCAGGACTTCGTACCGTCGCTCTTCGCTGATCCAGAACCGCTCGCGCACCGCTACCGGCGCAGTCCGATGGTTCAACCCGATAACCATCAACGACGGTTCCACACCAGCCTCCGCTGATGGTTAAGGCACACGTCGTACCAAACTGCCGGCAGCGCTTAAAGCAAAGCATAAGCTGTATTTTCAATGGCTTACAAACTTATAGGAACGGCGGCCAGTGCCATCCGAACACCGCACTGCGGAATATACCCCGGCTTGGACGGGGCTTTTCCCGCCCCCTCAATCCGCGAACCGCCAGATCTCAATTCACTGCGCCGAAATATGACTCGTGCCTCAGTAACGCTTCCACTCCTTCTACTACTCGTCGTGCGTCATATTTTGCGACCGCGCCGCGCACGCCGACGTGCCGTGCTTCGTCCACCAACTGACGCGATAGGTGCATCGTGAACATGAGGATTGGTATATCCGGAGCCAGCCTGCCCAATTCCCGTGCGGCTTGCAAACCATCCATTTCGGGCATTACGAGGTCGAGCACAATCAGATCAGGGTGAGAGCGTTTCGCCTGCTCCAGCGCTTCCCGTCCATTTCCCGCCTCTGCGACCACTTTCCAATCCGGATGGTCCTGCAGCATGTCTCGAAGCCGTCGTCTGACGATTGGGCTATCATCGACAATGAGAATCCTGGTTTCCACCGTTAAAAACTCTCCCAATTAAGACCACCTACCTGCCACAACCGCTATCAATCCTGCAAATGCTAGCACCGTTGAACCCGTTGATTTCACTCATTTATCGTGCGAAAAGCTGTATTCAGGTATGTAGGTACTTGCATTCGTCCTGATATCAGACATCACCGCTTGCTCACGGTCTCGCCTCGAACATTCCATCTTGCGCTGCCTCATGAAAAAGACTAACTTTGGCAAGCGGCGTACAAATCCGTAGCATCTTCTAAGGGAGATTGAAATGAAGCATCTCGCAAAGCTGTTCTTATTTCTCTTGTCCGTCAGTTTGCTATTGTCGATAGTCGCTTTTGCCGACGGCGGTGCCGATACGTTCAAGGGAAAGTGCGCCATGTGTCATGGCGCCGATGGCAAGGGCGCTACCGCAATGGGGAAGACTCTCAACCTGCGTGACCTTGGCTCGGCCGAAGTCCAGAGCCAGTCCGACGCCGACCTCACCAATATCGTCACCAACGGCAAAAACAAGATGCCTAAGTATGACGGGAAGCTGACCCAGGATCAGATTTCTGACGTGGTGAAATACATCCGAACCTTGAAACACTAATCGACCATCTCGCGCAATATCGCCTGACGATCCTCATGAAGTCAGGCGATATGCGTGACGAGTCAGCAGCAAGCCGCCCCGGCCGCCGAAGACGTCACCCCGATGCGAAACCATCCATCCCTTGATACACACCAGGCATCATTACGTTTTACACTCTTATCACTGCGGGACATTATGTGTCCCGCCAACATGCATGGTTGAGCTAACCGAAATCAGCTTTGCCTGTCCAAGCAAGACGAGACAGACGTTGAGGTGTGCCTATGTCCAAGGACCGATCAAAAGACACTGATTCTCATCAGAAGCCTCCAGATTTATCGGGTGTTTCACGTCGCGACTTCCTGAAAATTTCCGGCATTTCCGCCGCTGCCGTGCCGGTTCTCGGCTCGCGCAAAGTCATGGCAGCCGGCCAGCCCGTGGAAGTTCACGGTCCCGGCAGAGTTGCCGTTGAACTCTCGGTCAACGGGCAGGGGCATAAGCTCCAGCTCGAGCCGCGTGTCACTCTGCTCGACGCCTTGCGCGATGACCTCGAAATCACCGGCGCCAAGCGTGTCTGCGACCGGGGCGAATGCGGCGCTTGCACTGTCTTGCTGGATGGCAAGGCCGTCTATGCCTGTTCCGTTCTCGCCATCGAAGCCCAGGGCAAGAACATCACCACCATCGAATCTCTCATGCAGGGAGATACTCTCCATCCCATCCAGCAGGCTTTCGTCGCCAACGACGCCTCGCAATGCGGCTTCTGCACGCCCGGTTTCGTCATGGCGTTCAAAGCAGTGGTCGACAAGAATCGCGACGCCACTGCTGAAGATTTGCATCGCGGCCTGAGCGGAAATTATTGCCGCTGCGGCACCTATCACGGCATTCAGCAGGCGATTGCTCAGGTAACGCAGAAAGGAGCGTGAGATGCAGGACTACGGTTGGCCAAATCCGCAGGACCGTCCTCTGATCGGCAAGCGGGTCACTCGTGTCGATTCGCCGTTCAAAGTTTCAGGCCGAGCGAAATACTCCTACGACTATCACAACACCGGCATGCTGTTCGGCAAACTCGTACGCGCACCGTATGCCAAAGCCAAAATCGTAAGCATCGACGTCAGCGCCGCCGAAAAAGTTCCGGGCGTCAAAGCGATCGAGATCGTTCAGAAGATCGGAACCACGGTTCAGTGGGCCGGCTCAGAAGTCGTCGCCATCGCGGCCATGGATGAACGTTCCGCCGAAGATGCCGCCCGCCTGGTCAAGGTTCAATACCAGAAGCTGCCACATCTGGTGAGCGACGCGGAGCCTCCTGCCGGTGCCGCCGAAGCCGCAGGCCCCATGAGCGAAGACGACGTTTGGGACGCGGTCGATAACCAGATGCCCGAGGCCGCATTCATTCAATACATTCAGCAACACGGCATCAGTTTCCACCCCGAGGAGGATCTGCTCAAGGAATTCAAGGGCGACGACGCCACCGACGCCGAACTCGACGCCCTTCGTAAAGCGACCTACCACGAATCCAAAGGTGGAACCCATTCCGCTTATCAGAAAGCAGCGACGCAAACTGCGGGCGATCCGGATAAGGCTTTCTCCGAAGCCGACGTAGTCTCCGAAGGCCTCTACGGGGCGCCCGTGATCACTCACTGCTGCCTCGAAGCCCACGGTTCAGTCTCGGAATGGCCCGACAAGGATCATCTGTTTACTCACATCTCGACGCAAAACGTATCCGGCATCGCCGCCCAGATGGCCGATCCTATGGGGGTTCCCGCCGCCAATATTCGCATTCATCAGGACAATGTCGGCGGCGGCTTCGGTAGTAAATTTGCCGCCGACCGATGGGATATCGCTGCGGCAAAGTTGTCCAGAAAAGCCAACGGCAAGCCGGTTCGCATCATGCTCGAACGCGACTCCGAGTTGGAAGTCGCCGGCGCGCGACCTTCCGGCTATGCGCATGTGAAGGTCGGAGCGAAAAAAGACGGCACACTCGTCGCCTGGGATTCGCAATCCTGGGGAACCGGTGGCCCGGGCGGCGGCGGAAGTATGCCCATCCCGTATGTGTTCAATATTCCAAATCAGCACAAAGAACACACGGCGATTCGCACCAACATCGGCCCTGCCAGGGCTTGGCGCGCACCGAGTCATCCGCAATCTGCGGTCGTTACCATGGGAGCGCTGGACGATCTCGCGGCCAAGCTCAACATGGACCCGCTTGATCTGTGGCTCAAGAATCTCGAAATCACCGGAGCGCGGAAAGACACCTACCGCGAAGAGCTTGCCATCGCCGCCGATCTGATGGGCTGGAAAGACAAGTGGCGTCCGCGTGGAACGAACCTCTCCGGGCATATGGCGCGCGGCCTCGGTCTTTCGATCCACACCTGGGGCGGTCGAGGTCATGCCAGTGACTGCGATCTCACCATTCATCCCGACGGCTCGGTCGATATCAAGATGGGCACGCAGGATCTCGGCACGGGAACACGTACGACCATTCAAGTCGTCGCCGCCGACACGCTTGGTCTCCCTGTCGATGCCATCAACCTCAACATTGGCGACACGCTTTATCCCCCATCCGGCGGCTCCGGCGGTTCGACGACTCCCGGCGGCGTGAGTTCTTCCACTCGCCGCGCCGCAGTCGACGCGCGCGATGCTCTGTTCGAAAAAGTCGCGCCTGCATTGAACGCGCAGCCGGGCGATCTGGAAGCCGTGAACTCAACCGTCCGCGTAAAGCAGGATCCGAGCCGCTCATTACCCTGGAAACAAGCCTGCGCGAAGCTTGGCGCAGTGCCCTTGACCGTACGCGGCAAGAATCCCGACAAGACCAAGCCGCCCGACCTGACCAATAGTGGCGTCGGCGGCGTTGGCATGGCCGACGTCGAAGTCGATACCGAAACCGGCATCGTTCGCGTCAGAAAGATGGTCGCCGTGCAGGATTGCGGTCTGATCATCGACCTGCGACTCGCCGAGAGCAGTTGCTTCGGCGCGATGATCATGGGTATCAGCTATGCCCTGTTCGAAGAAAAACTCATGGATCAGAACACCGGCCGCATGCTGAATCCCAACATGGAGTTCTATCGCCTCGCCGGGCTCAACGATATTCCGGAACTCGTCGTCCACATGATGACAGGCAAAGGCTACGACGAGCGCGGCGTCATTGGATTGGGTGAGCCGCCGGTCATTTCACCCGGCGCTGCCATCTCGAACGCGGTCGCCAATGCCATCGGTGTGCGCGTCCCGTTTCTCCCGCTCACTCCCGACAAAGTGCTTACAGCACTCAACCAAAAGGCAGGTGCGTAATGAGACCTTTCGAATACGCAACTCCGACCTCTCGCGAGCAGGCTGTCGGCTTGCTCGGCACAAACTGGGGACAAGCCGAAGTCCTGGCTGGAGGCACGGATCTTTTGGCGCTGATGAAAGATGACGTCGTTCATCCCAAGCGCCTGGTCAACGTGAAGGCGATTCCTGACATGCAAGGCGTGACGGCGAGCGCTCAGGGTCTGCGAATCGGTGCGCTCACCACTCTTGGTGAACTCGCAGACAACGTGAACGTCGCAAAGGATTATCCCGCCCTCGCCGACGCACTCAACGAAGCTGCCAGTCCGCAGATTCGCAACCTTGCCACAGTTGGCGGCAATCTTTCGCAGCGCCCGCGCTGCTGGTATTTTCGCGGCGGCTTCGGACTTCTTCCGAAAGACGAATCGGGCAAGGACCTCGTCGACCACGGCGACAACCGCTATCACGCGATTCTTGGAAACGATGGCCCGGCGAAGTTCGTCAGCCCGTCATCCGTCGTTCCAATATTGATCGCCTACGGTGCAACGATCCGCATCGTGGGTCCGAAAGGGTCTCGCGAACTGCCGCTCGAAAAGTATTACTTGATTCCGAAAATCGAAGGCGAGCGCGAGCACGACCTCAAGCCCAACGAGATCGTGACCGAAGTGATGGTCCCCGCCCCAGGAGATCTCAAGACCGCTCACTACGAAGTTCGTCAGAAGCAAGCCTTCGACTGGCCGCTCGCGGTGGCTGCTGTTTCACTGAAGATGGATGGCTCGAACGTGCAATCCGCACGCATCGTAATGGGCCATGTCGCCCCGATCCCATGGATCTCGAACGAGGCCTCGCAGGCCTTGGCGGGCAAACCGATCTCGGAGGAAACGGCGCAATCCGCCGCCCAGGCTGCGGTCAGGAATGCAAAGCCACTGAGCCACAATACCTACAAAGTTCAGCTCGCGCGCGTCGCCGTCAAAAGGGCTATCCTCAAGGCCGGAGGAGGTGCAGCATGATTTCAGAAGCGGATCGCTTTAACATCCAACATCCCAATTTATGCTCCTCCTTGCGATGGAAAGGCCAGTTCATCCTCGCCGAGCCTGATCCGTCTGTGCCCCGCTCGAACGATGGTTTGTTCTGGTGCATCCACACCCAGACTTGCATCGGACCCGACGGCCGACTCGCCGAGCCCGGCAATTGTTCTTCCTCGCGCCGCAAGTGTCACGGCGGAAAGTGCGGATAGGCCGGAACTAACATTCAGCTTCCCTCTAAACGGCGGAAAAATCCGGCTCATAGATCGAAGCCGTCGCTTGAGTGAACCGTTACTCAGGTGAGCCCAGGCGGCGCATCGCAAGTCTGTTCAGCCGCGAAGAATGGGAGCTCCAAATGGGTCGCCCGTCATTCCGCCATCCACCATCAGCTCGACTGCATTGACGTATGAAGAATCATCCGAGGCAAGAAAGAGCACCGCCTTGGCAACGTCTTCCGGCTCACCCCACCGGCCCATCGGAATTGCAGAAGAGACGAACTTCGCCAGCTTGGCGGACTCGTCTGCTGAGATCGAGGCACGGGCCCCGCGCTTCCAGATAGGAGTCTTCGTCGCGCCCGGTGCGACGACATTCACGCGAATGTTGCGTGGTGCAAGGTCGGCGGCAATGGCTCGCGCCATAGAGACGACACCGCCTTTCGTGGCTGCGTAAGCGGCGACGCCAGCTTGGCCGAGATAGTTGTGCACCGATCCGGTAAAGATGATGCTGCCATTGTCGTTCAGCAGAGGTGCGGCGGAATTGACCGTAAAGAAAGCAGCACTAAGGTTGGTGTGAATTACGTTCTCAAAAGTGGCTTCATCGGTCGAACCGGTGGGCGTCCGACCAGAGATTCCGGCATTGGCGAAGACGATGTCGAGTTTCCCAAAATCCTGAGCCAGGGCTGCGAAGAGCTGCTTGCGATCTTCCGCAACCGTGATGTCAGCCCGGTAGCCGCGTGCATTCGGTCCAAGCTCGGCGATTGCTTCATCGATCGTCTTCTGGTCGCGGCCGGTAATGGCGACCTGTGCGCCTTCCGCGATGAAAAGCCGGGCTGTGGCCAGTCCGATGCCGCTATTTCCGCCTGTAATTAGAGCCTTCTTGTCTGCGAGTTTCATAATTGCCTCCTTGTGCTGGTTACGGCATCAAATATGATGACCGTCATACTTATGATATGATGACCATCATGGATGGAGGTTGCAGAAAAAATGCGCTATCCCGTCGAGGAGACCGCCGCAAAACATGAGCGGATTGTGAAGGAGGCTTCCCGCCTGTTCCGTGAAAAGGGATTCGAAAACGTAAGCGTGGCCGACGTGATGAAAGCTGCCGGCCTGACGCACGGCGCCTTCTATGCCCACTTCGGCTCGAAGGAAGAACTACAGGCAGCGGCGATTGCCTACGGCCAAAAGGTCTCGGCAAGGCGCGCGCAACGTAGCAACGGCAAGAAAAGCAAAGGACCGTATTCGGCTGACCGGTATCTGAGCCGGTGGCATCGCGATAATCCCGGCGACGGCTGTACCATGGCAGCCCTCGCCCAGGAGGTGGCTCGCTCGACCCCTCCACTCAAAGCCGCCTTCGAGCAGGGACTCGAGGAAATTCTTTCGGCGAGCGGCGGAGACCGAAAAGAAGCGATCTTTCGGACAGCGGCATTGATGGGGGGCGTCGTGTTGGCTCGCGCTGTGAAGGACCCGCGACTTTCTGACGAGATTCTTGAAGGAGTACGAGAGAAACTTGGGCAAGGCGACCTGGTAGGTGGCACCTAACTCCGAAGACTACTAGGCCGCCACCGTTGAAAGTGCGGGTAGGCTGACTTCGAGGAATCATCACGGCCACGTTCGTATGAACTCATTGAAGTTTGAAATCAGCTCCCGGCTCGTGTAAAGTGCTGCGAATCGAAGGGGGTCAGGTATGTCAAGCCGCCGAAATTTCTTTGACAAGTTCACGCGTTTGGCTGCGGGCGCATTTGCCGCCGGTGCCGTAATCACTTCCACCAGCGAAGCACAGGATCAGCAACCTCAGGCACCGAAAAAGAAGTTGCACATTTTGATGAGGAGTTCTTGGGGAACTGACGAGCCGACCCGTGCATCCTTCGTCTTTTCCCACGGCCTCGCATTGGCCGATGCTGGACACGACGTGCAGATATTTCTCACCCACGACGCTACTTATCTCATGCGCAAAGCGACCGTCGATTCGGTCAAACCCATCGGATGGCCTCCTCTGAGCGAGACCATGGCTAAACTTGTAGCCAAGAAGATCCCGGTATTCTCTTGAGGAGCCTGCTCCCGGGCCCGTGGGGTCACGGAAACAGACTTGAGCACTTGGAACGCGCAATGGGGTACCGTCCCGATTTATGTTTCGCTGGTGGAATGGGCCGACCACGTCATCAGTGAATGAAGTCTCAGATCAGCGCGCCAGCCTTGGGCGAATTCCCCGTTTCTTGATCTGATGATCTGCCGCGACCGACGGCTCAAAATGGTCGCCACTGAATCGCCCGACTCCAGGGACATTCACCAGGAATAGTGGGATCTTTTCGCCATTGTCTTGTGGTCCAAAACGGTCCGGCCTGTCATCAAACCAACTCAGAAGGAGAAACCAGCATGAAAGTTCTTGATTCTCTGCTAAAACGCAATAAGGATTTCGCATCCCAGCAATCTGCCGCGGGCACTCTGATGCCCTCGCTTCCTCGAGCGCTTCCAAATGTAAAGGCGATCATCATTGGTTGTGCCGATATGCGTGTCGACCCTGTTCATGTACTTGGAATCAAACCAGGCGAAGCCGTCGTGATGCGGAATATCGGAGGTCGAATTACTCCGGGATTGTTGGAGCAGTTGGCACTTCTCGGGCGCATCGGTGAAGTTGCCGGGGAGATTGCTGGAGGTGGCGGGGAATTCCATCTCATCGTGCTCCAGCACACCGACTGCGGTATCACTCGCCTTGCGGGCGACCCCACTATGCTGGCGCACTATTTTCAGATACCAGATGTGGAACTCAAGGCGAAAGCGGTCACCGATCCCCGCGCAGCGGTCAGCGCCGATGTTGCTTTGCTCCGTGCCATTCCGGCGTTACCCAGCGGGTGGCTTATATCGGGCCTCGTCTATGACGTCGCAACCGGGCTTGTTGAGGTCGTTGTGCCGCCAGTGTCGATCCGTGCCGCCGCATAATGTTGCATTATCAAAGCCCTTGGTGCGCGCTTCTCGCGCGCAGCAGACTGCAACAGGGTCTCTCAGGTTTTTCGCGGGTCATCCGTAATTTGGAGCCCCGCTTTGCGCAAACCCTCGAGTACTCGCTCCACCATCTCAGGAGAGAACCAGATGGATTTCAGCATGGGCGCTGCCTGACCGAAATTAGGTACCAACTTCAGCATTTCGCCGAGAGCTTGGCTGGCAGCTTGCTGTTCGCCAAGCTGGCCATATGTTGCGGCCAGAACCTCGTAGGTTGCGAAGAATCCAGGGAGGTTGATCTTAAGCGAATAATTCAGCGCGCCGCGGTAGTCCTCCTTGCGGTAAGCGTTCCAGGCTAAAGGAAACCAGTACCATCCAGGATGACGCGGGTTGAGCCGCATGCCGCGTTCCATCAAGGCGCACCCACGCTCCCAGTCTCCTGAGTAAGCGAGAAAACTGCCGATATGGGCGAGCATAGAGCCATTCATGGGGTTAAGTGAGATGGCTTGCTCCGCCGCAGATCGCATCGCGTGAAAGTCTTTGCGGAAGAACAAAGTCTTTGCCAAAAAGCTTTGCCCTAGGGAACTCGAAGGTGCGGCGTCAGTTGCACGCCGCGCAGCTTGAAGCGCCCGCCCAAGCGGATCGGGTCGGGGATTGAAGCCAAAACCGTACTCATCCGCGTACACTCCCGACAACATTGCCCAGGCATCAGCGTAGCCGGGAGCCTGTTCGACTGCCCTCTCCAGGCAACTTCGGGCGATCGCATGTTCCTCGGGACTTATGCGATGGCCAGCCCCGAAGCCGCGCAGAACCGCTTCATACGGACTCAGTTGATCTGGTGGTTTACTCCGCACCAGGTCATTCATGCTGTAGGGCAGGGCGCCATATCCATCGGCGACGGTCGAAACGATTCGCGGAACAAGATCGTCCTGGATGTCGAAAACTGCTTCAGGACTGAAACTCCGCTCGTACGTCTCCGCCCAAAGATGCGCGCCCGAGACTGTGTCCACAAGTTGTACTGCCAGTCGCAGCTTGCTTCCGGCCTGACGAAGGCTTCCTTCCATGACGTAACGCGCCCCGAGTTCCTTCCCGGTGGCCCGAACGTCTCCGGATTCGCTCGAGTATTTCGCGGTCGATCCTCGTGCAATCACTCGCAGATAGGAAAACCTCGAAAACCCGGTGATTACCTCCTCGGACAAACCCTCGGCAAGAGCTTTAATATCTGCGTTACTGCCGGTGTATTTGAACGGCAGCACCGCAACCCAGAAACCGTCATCAGCGCGGGATTCGCCGGAAACGGTTTGTGCCGGGGCGATCCCTGAAGAAGTCAGCGGCGCAGTCCTCGCATCGGCGACGTCCAGGCCTGCCTTGCGCAGGCCTTCGATCAAATGTTCCGTGAGTTCTTCGTCGTACCATTTTTTGAGTTCGTCGTGCGGGTGGTCTCTGAAGTCAGGCCGGATCTTCAGCATTTCCCGAACTGCGTGCTCCGCTTCCGCCGCTTTGCCCAAATACGCGTTCGTGGCGGCAAGCAGGAGTTGCGTGCGCCAGAATCCCGGCAGGTTCACCTTCAGCAATGTCTGCAGCGCTCCCGGGTAATCTCCCTGGCGATATGCGTTAAAGGCCTGCGGAAACCAGTACCAGCCGGGGTGATTGGGATTGAGTTGCATTGCCCGTTCCGCCAAACCGCACCCGCGCTCCCAGTCGCCGCTGTAGGCCATCAACATGCCGAGGTACGCCAATGTGTATCCTTCGAGAGGGTTCAGAGTGATCGCGCGCTCGGCAGCGCCCCGGAAACCCGGCAGGTCATGCAAGAAAAATAATGTCGAGGATAGGGCAGCTTGAGCGAGATGGTTGGTCGGACCTGCATCGACCGCCCGCCGGGACGCCGCCAGCGCGCGTCCCAGGGGATCAGGCAAAAGATTGAAGCCGTGGGTGTATTCCTCGCGGTACGACATCGCCAGAGCAGCCCAACAGTCTGCGCGATCCGGAGGCTGCTTGACCGCATGTTCTAATGCCATTCTCGCAGCCAGGTGCTCGGCTGCATTGACGCGCTGATAATGTCCGAAGCTTCGCAGCACCGCCTCGTAGGGAGTGAGCGTTTCCGGCGCGCGATTGCGTAACGCGTCTGTCATGCTGTGGGCCAGAATGCCTTGCGTGTCGCTGACGGTGGCGACGATGCGAGGCACCACATCATCGAGAAGATCGAGGCTTGCATCTGGAGTAAAAGCGCGGTCATAAGTCTCCGCCCACAATCCTGCGCCTGTTGACGCATCTGCGAGTTGCGCCGCGATACGAATCTTAGTCCCGGCCTGCCGGATGCTCCCTTCCATCACGTAGCGCGCCCCGAGTTCCTTGGCGGCTGTGCGGATATCTACGGCCCGTTGCGCGTATTGCGCCGTCGAGCTCCGCGCAATCACACGCAAGTAGGAAAACCTCGACATGTTGGTCACGATGTCGTCGGTCAATCCTTCGCCTAACGCGGTCAAATCAACATTCGTTCCGCTGTACTTGAACGGCAGCACCGCAACCCAGAAGCCTTCATCGGCGCGGGCGGCACCGGAATCTGGCGCCATCGGCGCACGTCCAGGGGCCTTCGGAACCGCGGCCGGTCGAGTGATCGTTCGTGCAAGCTCGCGGAACTCGTTACTGACGTCGCGCGCCGTTTGCATGCGGTGACGAGGATCTTTTTCCAGGCAGCGGCGAATGACGCGGACGAGATCGGATGGCAGTTCCGGGCGCACCTCCATGACCGAAGGCGGAGTGTCGCGCAGGATTGAGGAAATCAACTCAGCTTGTGAGTTGCCTTCGAACGGACGACGGCCGGTCACCATCTCATGCAGCATCACGCCAAAAGAAAAAATGTCGGAGCGATGATCGAGCGTTCGACCGGAAGTTTGTTCCGGCGACATGTACGCGGGTGTCCCCATCACTACGCCCATTTGTGTCTGGCTAGCGGAAGTCATCGTCGCGCCATCGAAGTCGGAGCCGCGAACATCCTTCGCGAGTCCGAAATCCAGCACCTTGACACGGCCGTCCTTAGTGACCATGACGTTGCCCGGCTTCAAGTCGCGGTGCACGATCCCTTTTTCGTGAGCTGCAGACAGCGCATCCGCCAGGGCTTCAGCGATTCCGATGATCTGCTCGATGGGCAATCCGGCTTGGCAGATCAAGCGGTCCAGCGGCACCCCTTCGACCAACTGCATCGTCAGGAAGTGGACCCCATCGCATTCTTCGACCGAGTAGATGGTGACAATATTGGGGTGGTCGAGTTGCGCCAGGACCTTCGCCTCACGACGGAAACGTCCCAGCCGCTCGGCATCGTGCGCCATGTCCGCCGGTAGCACTTTGAGAGCTACGTCGCGGCCAAGCTTCGTATCGGTAGCCCGATACACTTCACCCATTCCGCCCGCGCCAAGGGGCGATTGAATCTCATAGAGTCCGAGTTTTGAGCCAGCGGTGAGCGCCACGCGCCGCGGTTATACCCCGGAACAGACTGCGGCCTCTTCGATCGAATTGTCGGCAAACGTCCGTTCCGATGACTTCCAGTTTGTTTAAAACGTCAAAAGCTGCGCAAGAGAAAATCTTTCGCACTCCCCAGCACTTTCTCTCGTATCGCGGGATCTGGCAGCAGACGCGCAATTGCAATTGCCCCTATCATTGTTGAAAAGATGGCAAAGAAGGCCCTCTCTTTGTCCCTGGTTCGACGGCCAGGCATAAACGGCACCATCTGGCTTTTGTAGTTCACTAGCTCCGCCACGACCTGCGGCTTAATGCGCCGGTCTACACGCGCCAACTCCGGCGCGAGTGTCGCAAGTGGGCAGCCGTGCTCGGGATGCTCGCACATTTCCGGACGTAGATAGGTGTTCACAATCGCCTTCCATGCCTCACCCGGGGGCGACTGCTCAGCGGCACGCACTAGGGTATCGATGATCTCCCGAAACCCCACTTTCAAGGATTCAACAAGTAGCTCATCCTTGCTCGTGAAGTGCTTATAAAAACCTCCGTGCGTCAGGCCGGCGTCCCGCATAACGTCTGACACCGCGGCGCCACTTAAACCTTCAGCACGAACGCGCTGCGAGGCGTCTTTCACGATCTTCTGGTGGGTTTCCGCTTTATGTCCGGGTTGGTAGCGCATAAACCATAGGATGCTTTGAATCATCCCAAGCTGCAAGTGCTCCCAACGTTTGCGAGAGGGAAAAATGCCGAATCCATAGGATTATTGTCATCATCCTATCAAACATCGCAAGAAGGAGACCTCATGACCAAGCCAAGGATTATCGTGACTGGCGCAACCGGGAAGACTGGCAGTGCCGTGACCAGCGAACTGCTGATGGCAGGCTATCCCGTGCGGGCCTTGGTGCGCAGGGAAGATGACCGAAGCGCTCGATTAAAGGCGCAAGGCGCGGAAATCGCAGTCGCCGACATGAGCGATGTCGAACGCATCTCGGATGCGCTCAGGGACGTTCAGGGCGCCTATTATTGTCCGCCTCTCGATCCCTACATGATTCAGGGGGCGCTGGCGTTCGCGGTCGCCGCCAAGGAAGCCCGGCTGGAACACATTGTCGGCCTGACGCAGTGGCTTTCGAGTCCCTCGCATCCCTCGCTCATGACCCGGCAGCACTGGCTGGTCGATCGGTTGTTTTCGATGACGCCCGGAGTGGCGCATACGATCATCCACCCAGGATTCTTCGCTGACGCTTACCTGCTGACGATTGGGTTGTCAGCGCATCTCGGCATCTTCCCCTGGATGTACGGCAATAGCCGCAACGCGCCGCCCTCGAACGAGGATATCGCGCGAGTCGCCGCTTCGGCACTGATGAATCCAGCGCGGCATGCCGGCAAATCCTACCGCCCCACCGGACCCGAACTGCTCGGCGGGCAGGACATGGCCAAAGCAATCGGCCGCGCCGTCGGCCGGCCGGTCAGGGTTGTGCCGACACCGACCTGGCTGTTCATGAAGGCCGCACGGATGGCCGGCATCTCCATCGATGTCCTCAGCAACCTGCGCTATTACATCGATGATCACAAGCGGGGCGCGTTTGAACTGGGCGCACCGACGACCGATGTGCAGGATGTGACCGGGCGCTCCGCGGAAGACTTCGAAACGATCGCTCGCCGGTATGCGGCGCAGCCCCGAAACCAGCGCACCTACGGCAACTGGTTTCGTGAGTTCGCGGAGTTCATGATCGCTCCACTCCGCCCTGGCTTCAATTTGGATCGGTACGATCGTGAACTGCGCCGTCCGTTCCCATCGACACCACAGTTCGCGCCCGAGTCCGAGGTCTGGCGACGCGAGCACGGTATCACCGACCTCGAGTCCGTCGTGTCAGTTCACACAAACGTTACTTCTGCCACCAGCCGCCCTCAATACTTGGAATCTCAATAGGAGGAATCTATGCAATCGCAAGTCTTTTTTTTCGTCAGTATCGCATTCAGCTGTGTCGCATGGGGAATCGTTGCCGCTCGATATATCTGGCCGGAACTCCGTCTCCGGCAACGGGCCGAAGCGTTGCGGCCTCTGCTCATCCTGCACAGCTTCCGCTTCATCGGGTTGGCATTTCTGGTGCCAGGAGTCGTATCGCCAAACCTGCCCGCTGCCTTCGCGCAGTCGGCGGCCTATGGGGACATTATTGCGGCTATCCTCGCCTTGCTTGCGCTGATGTCGCTGCCCACTTCCTCCGGCTCTGTCATTTCCTGGATTTTCAATCTCTGGGGCACAGCTGATCTGTTCAATGCCTTCTACCAGGCGAATCACGCCGGCCTCGCGGCCGGCCAGCTTGGTTCTACTTACTTCATCCCGACCCTTATCGTGCCCCTGCTGCTGATCACGCACGGACTCGGTTTCCGCATTCTGTTGCGACATCAGACTAACCGCGCGTGAAGCCTGGAGTCCGTAACACTCGCGACAAGAATGAACCAACGCCTAATTCGAGATCGTGACTCTGTTGCCGTCGAGTTTGGTAAACGTGACGGCAAACTTCTCGTTGTATTCGTGGGCGCGATCCTGCAGGTAACTGATGGCAAGCGCCTCGCCGAGCAGCATCGAACTGTCACTGTCGGTGCGCCAGTGAATGCCCGCATGCACGCCGTGACCAAAGCTGACATTGCGAGCCAACTTGTTCAGTTCACCGCCTACGGTGATCTGCCCCGCGTCTGCGCCGGTGTAGTTGTTGAGCGAGAGGCCGTCGTTCGAAGGGACCAACGGATTGGGGAACACCCAGGTCTCATCGAAGAAGAACTTCAGCATGGTGATGCAGGCGCCTCCGACGGTGCCGTGGCCCGTCGGATACGAGGGATGCGTTGGCGACCCTTCGGGGAAGGCCTGTGACACGAAATACGACTGGTTCTGCGCGAAGCTCTGCGCGACCGCCTGCGAATTGAGAACGTTGGAATTGAGCCGGGCTTGGATTTTGTTCTGATTTCCGCTCAGGATCTGGTACGCCACGCCTCCGCCCCATTCCGGGCGATGCGTCAGGTGGACCAGCCATTTCTGGTACCACACCCGATCGAGCGCGTGCGCCGCCACTTCTCCCAGAGTGGCGATGAAGTCCGGGCCGCCAAACGTGCAGAAGCCGTTTTGAGTCCTCGAACCGACGTAAGGATTACCCGGGTTCGGAGGCGCGCCCAGGCTCAGGAGTACCAGCAAACCCACGACATACGCCTGGTTAAGCGCATCGACATGCGTGTACGCTCCGAGACCGCGCCCGTCGTGCAGGTAGCGCGGAGTCGGATCAGTCTGGTTGCGAAGTCCGGTATCGATCCCGTTTTGCACTTGCAAGAAAGTTGTGGGATCGAGCATGTAATCCACGCCCGAGACGTAGGTGTTCAGCAACTGGCTGATCGGCTGCGCACCCAAGTTGGTGGGAGTGATCATCAACTGCGACATGTAAGGACCGATGGTCTCCCCGGGAAAGTTGCCGCGAAACAAAAGATCGGCGGTGACATTGCCGCTGATGTCACGTGGGCCGCGATAAGTAGATTGGGCAGCAAGTTCAGCGCAAGCGGACGCGACCGTGGAGTTCGAGTCGTAATCGGTGAACGCTACATCGCGCAAGAGCGAGGCCCAATACATTTCGATTAATTGTGTGCCGTAGGCAGCGCTGCTGATTTGGTCGAACGGCGGCACCAGGACTGCGCCCGCCGGGTCGTTGGGCGACGGGGCGTTGCCGAACTGCACCGAATCGAGGCCCTGCATGTCGAAGCAATAAGCTCCCTGCGGATTGTTGAGCGTGCGCGTCCCCCCGAGGATGATCGCTTCAAAGTCGCTATTCCTGCCGCTGTTCAAAGCTTTTTTGAACGAGTTCCACGCGGGCTGATTCACCACACAAATGTCGTTTTGTAAGAGACCCTTGCTGTAGCTGGCCGATTTGTCGGAATAGCGCTGCTCATCGCCATTGGTGGTATGCGAAGGCACGGGAACGAGCGAGTCGGCCGTGGCCCTGCCCAGGCGAAGCGCAAACGCCTCCGCCACGCGTGCGTTGGATGATGCTCCAGCGGCGTGTTGAACCTGGCCGGTTTGAGCGAGAGCTGCCGGGGCGTTCGTGAGCACACCTGCCGTTACGGTTGCTGCGCCGAGCTTGCCAAGAAAAACGCGGCGGCTGGGAAGTGAGTTCTGTGCTGCCGCGTCTTCCCCGGCAGCGGTCACGTGCTCGGACAAATGCGATGCGATCGCGTCCTGACTCATGATGTTGTTCCTTTAGGAGATTCTCTGTTCGGCCAAGGAGGGCATCCAGTCTACTCATCTTTAGCCGGGTTGCAAGATGAAAAAAGTTTCACTTGCAACGGAATCCTGGACCAGTGATCAGTGGTCGACCATCAAGGATCTGCGCCTGCGTTGACGGGATAGAGCTAGGAGGGAGGTTAATTCCCCACTCCCTACCCTTGGAGGTCCGACGGCGGGGAGTCAAACACTACGCGCATCCGCGGCTCGCGAGGTCGCGTCGCCGGTGCGAGCGCGGGGATCGAAAAATATTCTTCGTTCGGGCGCGGCCCCGCGCGGCGTCGGCGGATTTTCCGGAAAATCCAAGCGCGCGTTTTTCAGGAGTCGACTAGGGCCGTTCGACCGCATGTACAGCGCGAATCGCGCGGAGTAAAATCCACGATCACAAGCTGTGGGGCGGCTAGAGGTGGATCGTGATTGAAGCTATCTGCCGAAATGCGTCAGCGATGGTTCTAGTGTGGGCTGCTATGTCAATCGCCGCACGTGCCCAAACCTTTGAGACGTTGCTAAGTTTCAATGGGAGTAACGGTGTCAGTCCCCAGTACATGGCTATGGTACAAGGCGTTGACGGCAACTTCTATGGAACCGTAGAGCGCGGCGGGCACAGCTACGGCACCGTGTTTAGGGTCACTCCGGACGGCATACTTACCACCCTTTATAGTTTTTGTGCCCAGAATAACTGCCCTGACGGCGCTTCTCCTTATGCTGGCTTAGTCCAAGGAACGGACGGAAATTTCTACGGGACGACGTACGAAGGAGGGGCTAACGACTATGGAACGGTCTTCAAGATTACGTCGCAGGGTGTCCTAACAACCATCTACAGTTTTTGCGCTCAGACAAATTGCAGTGATGGATCTACTCCTTATGGCGGGTTGGTCCAAGCAACTGATGGGAATTTCTATGGGACCACACTCGCTGGAGGCACTGTTAGTACACTTTGTCCACTTGGATGTGGCACTGTATTCAGATTGACAATCGGGGGAGTGTTGACCACGCTCCACACTTTTTGCCTGCAAGCCTATTGCGATGACGGCAGCGCGCCAGCGTCGGCGCTCGTCCAAGCCACCGATGGAAGTTTCTACGGTACAACCACATCAGGAGGACAAAACGATGTTGGGACGATCTTCAAACTAACTGCATCGGGATTATTAACGACGCTGCATAGCTTTGGGAATGCTGACGGCATTAACCCATACTCTGCGCTCGTGCAGGGCCTCGACCACGCACTTTACGGAACGACTCTAGCTGGTGGGTCGAGAGACGCTGGAACAGTCTTCAGAATCACGACAGCCGGTGTATTGACAACACTGCACAGCTTCGCCGGTAGTGACGGCATCGAGCCCTTAGGTGGGCTAGTTCAAGGCACAGACCGCAACCTTTATGGTACGACCGTAGTCGGCGGGGCCAACAATTATGGCACACTCTTCAAAATAACCACCGCTGGAGTGCTCACTACGCTTTACAACTTCTGCAGTCAGAATGGCTGCAATGATGGCTCCTTCCCGCAGGCAGGGCTGGTTCAAAGCACGAATGGAAATTTTTATGGTACTACGGAGAACGGGGGCGACATCTGTTCTTGTGGCACCATCTTTAGCCTCTCAACAAATCTTAGCCCGTTCTTGGGGTTTGTTCGCAGTTCGGGATACGTGGCCCAGACCGGCCCAATCCTCGGCCAAGGCTTCACCGGAACCACGAACGTCTCGCTCAACGGAACTTCTATTTCCTTCACCGTCAAGTCCGACACGCTGATAACAGCAACGATCCCCGCCGGAGGCACCACCGGCCCCGTCACAGTCACGACGCCCACCGGCACTCTGACCAGCAACGTTCCCTTCCGTGTGCTGCCGCAGCTTTTGAGCTTCACGCCAACGAGCGGCCCGGTAGGAACGCAAGTGACCATCACCGGCGTCAGCCTTACTCAGACCACCGGCGTCGGCTTCGGCGATTACACGCCCGCGCAGTTCACCGTGAACTCCGACACGCAAGTGACCGCGACCGTTCCAACCGGCGCGCAGACCGGCCCGGTCGGAATCCAGACGCAAGGCGGGATCGCGATCAGCACGCAAACGTTCACGGTGACGCAGTAAGGAGCAAGAGGAGCAGAGCCATGTTGGAGTCTTGCTGGAAGGTGTGGGCGACATTCGCGATCTGCGCAATACTGCTACCTAGTTCGTCAGCACAAGTCTTTACAACGTTGGTAAATTTCAATGGACACGATGGTTCGAATCCTTACTACATGTCCTTGGCTCAAGGAGTTGATGGCAACCTGTACGGTACAGCCGAAAATGGTGGAGCGTATAGCGATGGCATACTCTTCAGGGCTACATTGCAGGGTGCCATCCGCATTTACAGCTTTGGTAACGGAAACGCAAATGGTGGTATGCCATATGCCGGGCTTGTACTGGGAAATGACGGGAACTTCTATGGCACGACAACAAATGGGGGAAACGGTTTCGGCACAGTTTTCAAGGTCAACCCGCAAGGCACGTTAACCACTATTCATCTCTTTTGTGCGCAACCTCCCTATTGCGAAGACGGCGGCCAACCTTGGGCCGCGCTAATACAAGGTGCTGACGGTAGCTTCTATGGGACGGCAGTAGAGTACGGAGTCAATCATGGTGGGACTGTTTTCAAAATAAATCCTGCCGGAACAGTGACACCACTCTATAGCTTCTGCGCAATGCCCAACTGCATCGACGGGGAGTCACCTGCGGCTCCGCTAATTCAGGCTACAGATGGGAACTTTTACGGAACGACCTCAATGGGAGGCAATCCAATATGTGGTCCTAACGGCTGTGGCACAGTATTCAGGATCACCCCAGGTGGCAAACTCACAACCCTGCACAGCTTTAGTAGCACCGATGGCTACTATCCAGTTGCTGGGCTGATCCAGGCCAGCGATGGAAATTTATATGGTGCTACCAGTTCCGGAGGCGGCGGAGGCAACGGCACGATTTTCAAGATTACTCAGACCGGGGGCTTTGAGACTTTATATTCCTTCTGTGCCCAGCCAAATTGCACTGATGGTTCCGGACCCTACGCAACTCTGATTCAAGCAACGGACGGAAATCTCTACGGCACTACGTCCGGAGGTGGGGTGAACGGCGACGGCACCGTGTTCAGCATCGGGTTAAACGGTGCGTTAACCACGTTACACAGCTTCGACGAAACTGTAGCTATTCCTTACGGCGGTGTCGTTCAACATACGGATGGAACTTTTTACGGCACAACGTTCGAAGGGGGACAAGGATGTTGCAACGGCATCCTGTTTAGCCTGTCAACAGGTCTGGGACCGTTCGTGACGTTTGTGCACAATTCGGGCAAAGTCGGGCAGACAGGCTCGATACTAGGCCAGGGATTCATCGGAACTACAAGCGTCTCTTTGAACGGAACTCCCGCGAACTTCACTGTGATTTCCGACAGTTACATCCAAGCCACCGTTCCTCCCGGCGCGACCACCGGCTATGTCACCGTGACCACGCCCAGTGGCACGCTAACCAGCAATGTGCCGTTTCGTGTCATCCCATAACCCATTTATTTGCCCGGCTCACTCAAACCGACGAGCGTTGCCAGCGCCTGCCGTCTCCGTTGACTCTCGCCGTGCCCAACACCTACCATTGAAGTGCTCCCAAACCCATGATTGGTCAGACCATCTCGCACTATCGCATCCTGCAGCAGCTCGGTGGCGGGGGCATGGGCGTGGTGTACGAAGCGGAAGACATCAATCTTAGCCGCCACGTCGCCCTGAAGTTTCTTCCTCCGGAACTGGAGAAGAACCAGGCGGCTCTGGACCGGTTTCAGGCTGAGGCGCGAGCAGCGTCGGCGCTGAATCATCCGAACATCTGCACGATTTACGAGATTGCCCAGGTCGATGGCCGGTACTTCATCGTCATGGAGTTGCTGGAAGGCCAGACCTTGAAGCAGCGGATCGCAGCGCGATCGCTTGAACTCGACATGGTGCTCGATCTCGCAATTCAGGTAGCTGATGCGCTGGATGCGGCACATTCCAAAGGGATCATTCACCGCGACATCAAGCCCGCGAACATTTTTGTCACCAATCGAAACCAGGCCAAGCTGCTGGATTTTGGCTTGGCCAAGCACGTCGCAATCGATCGAACAACTTCGTCCTCTGCGGTCACCGTTGATTCCGACCTGCTCACCAGCCCCGGTTCCACGGTTGGCACTGTGGCTTACATGTCGCCCGAGCAGGCGCGGGGCAAGGACCTCGATCCGCGAACCGACCTGTTCTCTTTCGGCGCCGTGCTTTATGAGGCGGTCACCGGGCACTTGCCCTTCCAGGGCGAAACCTCCGCGGTCATCTTTGATGCGATCTTGAACCATCCTCCGGTTTCCGCAGTGCGGCTGAATCCCCACTTGTCAGAGACGATGGAAGAGATCATCGCCAAGCTTCTGGAAAAGGATCGGGAGTTGCGCTATCAGAGTGCGGCGGAGTTGCGGGCAGACTTGAAACGGCTCCGGCGCGACACCGAGTCCGGCACATTTGCTACGGCTAAAACCTCATCCGGGCGAGTGCGAGCCGCGGTTGCGCAGGAATCACCCTCCGGCAGACTGTGGGGCTACGCTGTGGGCGCGTTGGTTTTGATCGCGGTCGCGGCGATGGCTTTCCTGTTCTTCACGCGGCGACGAAGCGTGGCGATGACCGGGAAAGACGCAATCCTGGTGGCGGACTTCGTCAATACCACGGATGACTCGGTATTCGACGGCACGCTGAAAAAAGCAGTTACAGTCGACCTGCAGCAATCGCCCTTCTTGAATGTGGTTCCCGAACAGAAGGTCAAACAGACGCTCCAGTTCATGGGACGATCGCCGGAAGATCGCGTGACAAATGAAGTCGGCCGCGAAATCTGCCTGCGCGAAGGCATCAAGGCCATGCTGACCGGTTCCATCGCGAGCGTGGGGAAGCAATATGTTCTGACACTTGAGGCGCTGAATGCATCATCGGGAGAATCCCTGGCGCAAGAACAGGCCCAAGCAGATAACAAAGAAGACGTACTCGAAGCGGTCCACGGCGCAAGTTCGAAGCTGCGCCGGCAGTTGGGCGAGTCGCTGGCATCGGTGCAGAAGTACGACAAACCACTTTCGGAAGCGACAACTTCATCTTTGGAAGCATTGAAGGCGTTAACACTGGGCGACGCCAAGCACGAAGCCGGCAATGAGTTCGCTGCGCTTCCGTTGTATCAGCACGCCGTCGAGCTTGATCCAAATTTTGCGATGGCTTACGCCCGCTTGGGAACGGTGTACGGCAACCTGGGACAGACCGCGCTCTCCGAGCAGAATCGCGAAAAGGCTTTCGAATTACGCGATCGCGCCAGCGAACACGAAAAACTGTACATCACGTCGCACTACTATGCCGATTCCGGGCAACTCGACAAAGGAATCACCGCGCTAGAACTGTACAAACAGACGTATCCGCACGATGCGATTCCTTTCAACAATGTCTCGGGTATTTACCTCCGATTGGGCCAGTTCGACAATGCACTTTCGAACGCGCGCCAGTCCGTCGAGCTCGATCCCGATAGCTCGAGCGGATACACCAACCTCGCGGTCGCTTACCAGGCCGCTAATCGACTGGATGAGTCCAAGGCAACATTGAACCAGGCGGTACAACGCAAGATCGGCGGGCCAGGCGTCCACATTCAATTGGCGAACATCGCATTCTTGCAAGGTGACTCGTCCGGGATGGAACACGAGTTGGAACTGGCGAACGTGGGACCTGAAGGTCAACTGCTGGTATTGGGATTCAGGGCGGGGTTGGCCGCGTATTACGGCCGCGTCAAACAGGCCCGCGATGTCGGCCGGCAAATGCGGGAGGCTGCGGAACGGATGGGGCTTAAAGAAGCCTCCGCCAATGAATATCAGCAAGAATCTGCCAGTGAAGCAGTCTTCGGGAACAAGGAGAAGGCACTGGATGACACCGCCCAGGCTTTGAAGCTTTCCAGTTCACCGAATTTTGCCGTGGCGTGCGCAACCATCATCGCGTTTGCTGGCGACGACGCGAAGGCTCTCAAACTGGCATCCGACGTCGCCCAGAAAAGACCGTACGACACGTTCGTGCAGTTTGTTTCTGTGCCCGACGTCAAAGCCATCGTTGCGCTTAAACATGGAGATACAGTCCAGGCCGCCAACCTGCTCGACGGCGCGCTGGTGTATGCCCGCGTCGATTCCGGAACGCTCTATTTGCGAGCCTTGACTTATGCAAAGGCTGGACAGGCTGGCGATGCGGTGCAGGCTTTCCAACGCATTTTGAATCTCAAAAACTTCTTTGTCACAGATCCGCTGATTCCCTTGGCCCAACTAGGTCTGGCCAGGGCATACGCCCAACAGGACGACAAGGTTCACAGCCGCCTGGCGTATCAGGATTTCTTCGGAACGTGGAAGACTGCGGACGCCGATGTTCCCCTCCTGCGAGAAGCAAAAGCCGAATACGACAAGATCAAATAGATTTGGCTTAATTTAGAAAAATTACCAGTAATTTGCCATCGGATTTGTATTCGTCCCCGGTGGCATTCTTTGCATCCTGAACCGGGTTCGCCGGCAAATAATACGCCATGCTTTTCACCTTGCCGGATTTCTCCAGGCTTCGACCGATATTCGTCCGTTCTCCATCGACATTGGGGTCGATTTTATGTGTGACGTTTCCGTTGCGCTTATCTTTGGCAAAACCAATATCATGAGTGCCCGCTCCTGCCCACACTGGCTGTCCTTGATAGGTGTACGAGGTCTTCCACAGACGGAAATGATGACGGCTGGCGACCATCGCGATGGGTTCAGCCATTTCGTATCCAAAATCCTGGGGACGACCGAATAGATAAAGAGTGCTCATGGGCATTGCCAGGTAATCTTTGTTTTCGTAAGTCTGTGAGATTGCCGCCATCACAGCGCCGCCATTACTCGTGTCTGCGGGGTGCCAGTTTGCGGCATCCAGGACGGCCTTGACTTCCGCTTCGGAGCCAATCAAAACGAAATTCACCATGTCGCCCAGGTTTTTGAACTGGTCGTTGACGCGCCGAGGCAAGTCATCGATGTCGTTGCGGAGTGTCGCGTCCAGTGGTGTTGTCGAGACCTTCAAGGAAGCAGGCGTGGCAGCGTTAGTGTCGCCGCCGATCCCAAACTGGCCTTGCATGAAGATCTGGGCCGCTGCGCCAAGTTGCTCCTTGAGTCGCGCACCCTGGGACAGCGTTTGGGAAGCTTGCCCCGAATCAGCGCCGACGTGAACCTTCACCGGCAAAGATCCTGAGCAGGATTGCGCATTGAAACCGAGGTACAGGTGGCTCGGTTCCGTAATCGAGAACTGAGCATCAGGGCTGGCGACTACCGGAGTCGCATCCGCGTGCAGCTTGGCAAGCAGCGTTCCCAACGCAGCCGAGGGCAGAGGTAGATCTTGCTTGGATGTTGCGGACTGCCCGCAACTCGCGTTGCCCCCGGTGATGTGAACGACCTGGCCTTTCTGGAGGTCAATGCCGGTATCTGTCCATGGCTGACTTGCGTTCAGGGTCAGCGGATAGTCTTTGCCTTGATCGCTAGCGGGTGTGGTTGCGGTCTGCGCGGCACCGAGGATGGTAGAAGTTGAAAAGAGAATGAGCGCAAACAGCGCGCCAGGCTGGGGATATCGAGCTTTCATGGTCAACCCCTGTTGGTCATTTATTATCTCTCTTTTTGGCTAGATGCGGCGACTGACGGTACAAGAGCTAGGCCCAATTTAGCGCGAGAGACAGCGCGAGATGATGAGCGTGGCCGCGAGTACTATGCCGAAGGCAATTCCTTGGCGCATCTCGGACCACCCGAGACTTCTTACCTGCAGAGGTTGACTCGGACGGAAGAACCAGCCGAATCCGCGCGCCAGCGCCGGCAGAAACGCAAGCGTCACGAGCGCGGGTATCCACCGTTCAAATCCTGCGATAACAAGGACGGTAACCAGCAATGCTTGCGCCAGAAAGAAGGACCGCCCTCGCGTAAACTTCTCACGAAGCGTGGCCGCGCGCGCGGCATGGATGCGAAGTTGCACGAAGTGAATCTGGTCCCCGGCAAAGATCCAGTTGGCTGCCCAAAGGAGCCAGGCTGTGCGATCGAGTTGTCCAGTTGCAAGGTAATAAGCGGCCGGGGCAGTACACGTGAGCCCGATCGAGCCGACGATCTGCGCCGGCATGCGGAAGTTCCTGCCTATTTGTTTCAGCAGCGTCTGAGCTATGAACGCCCCCGCCCCCGCCGCGCCGATCAACCATAGTTCGAAGTTGCGTCCGCCCCACAGCAAACCTGCTAAGCAGATCCCGGAAAGAGCGGCGAGCCCGAGGGATGCCAACAACGCGATCCGGCGCTCAGCAGAAGTTTGCGCGCTCAATGCAGTGGTTCCCAGGAGGCTTTCGACAGGAGTACGTAACCAGAAAAGGCTCAGCGCCGCCACCGTGAAGAGAAAAACCGGCCAACCTTTGGGCACGGACGCCAAACCGACGGCAAGTCCGGTGAAAAGCGGAACCAGCAGCAATCCCCACGCTCCATGTTCGCGTGGAATGACCAGGGCGCGAGTCCGCGCTTGCTGAGAAGAACCCATGCCCGGCGCAGATTCGGTGATGACGTGGCTTCCCATGGCAATAGGCTAATTTAGCCGATCACAGTTGACTGTGACGTTTGTCACAGGGGCGATACGTTGAATCAGAACCCTATTCATCCTCTTTGCAACGTGCGAAAATAGAACTTCCCCATGCCCACAGCCACTGCGCCAGCCATCACTCCGGATCTGGTTCGTGAACACGGTCTGAGCCAGGAAGAATACGGGAAGATCAAGCAACTTCTCGGCGGCCGGGAGCCCACCATCACCGAACTCGGCATCTTCAGCGTGATGTGGAGCGAACACTGTTCCTATAAATCCTCCCGCGTGCACTTGAAGCGTTTGCCGACGCGCAGCAAACGCGTGGTGCAGGGCCCGGGAGAGAACGCCGGCATCATCGACATCGGCGACGGCTGGGCCTGCGCGTTCAAAATCGAGTCGCACAATCATCCCTCGTTTATCGAACCATTTCAGGGGGCGGCAACGGGCGTGGGCGGAATTCTGCGGGACATTTTCACCATGGGCGCGCGCCCGGTTGCGGTGATGGATTCGCTGCGGTTCGGACCGATTACTCCCTCGCCTCATGGCGATCGGGCTGGCGCGACCCCCGTGCCCTCACAAGCGGAAATTCACAAGAATCACTCCATTCTCGAAGGCGTGGTCAGCGGGATTGCATCGTACGGCAACTGTTTCGGCGTTCCGAATCTCGGTGGAGAAACCAAGTTCGAAACGTGTTATTCGGGCAATCCCCTGGTGAATGCGTTTGCTTTGGGCCTGGTTCGGCGCGATCAGATTTTCTATGCAAAGGCGTCGGGTGAAGGCAATCCGGTGATTTACGTTGGCTCGAAAACCGGGCGCGACGGCATTCACGGCGCAACCATGGCCAGCGAGGAGTTCAGTGAAGCGTCGGAAGCGAAGCGGCCGAACGTCCAGGTCGGCGATCCGTTTCTGGAGAAATTGCTGCTGGAGGCTTGCCTTGAAGCCATGCAGACCGGCGCAATCGTGGGCATTCAGGACATGGGCGCTGCTGGCCTTACCTGCTCGACTTGCGAAATGGGAGCGCGCGGCAAAGTCGGAACGGAGATCGAACTGGATCGCGTGCCCCAGCGCGAAACCGGCATGACGCCTTACGAGATCATGCTGAGTGAGTCACAGGAGCGCATGTTGCTCGTGGCCCAAAAAGGACGTGAGCAAGAGGTGTTCCGCGTATTTGAGAAGTGGGGACTGGACGCCGTTGAGATCGGGCGGGTCACGAATGATGGCAAGATGCGAGTGCTGCAACATGGCGTGGTGGTATCCGAGATTCCGAACGAAGCGCTGACCGATGATGCGCCGATATATAAGCGTCCGCTCCAGCGGTGGGAACCGCCTGTTCCCCGAGACATGCCCGAGGGAATTCGGCTGGCTCAGGTCGGAGATTTGACTGCCAACCTCAAGCGACTGCTTGGCAGTCCAAATATCTGCGGCAAGCGCTGGGTGTGGCAGCAATACGACCACATGGTGCAGACCAATACCGTTGAAGCACCGGGCGCCGGAGATGCCGGCGTCATTCGTATCAAGGGATCACAGCGTGGATTGGCGATGGCGCTCGACGGCAACGGCCGCTGGTGCTACCTCGATCCCCAACTTGGCGCCATGCACGCTGTCGTCGAAGCAGCACGCAACGTGGCTTGCACCGGCGCCACTCCGGTGGGGGCCACAAACTGCCTGAATTTCGGGAATCCGGAGAAGCCGAACATCATGTGGCAGTTCTCGCAAGTCGTCGATGGCATCACGAAGGCATGCGAAGCGCTGGACGTGCCCATCACCGGCGGCAATGTCAGCTTCTACAACGAAACGCTGGGCGAGGGAATCTATCCGACGCCGGTGCTCGGAATTGTAGGAATTCTGGAAGACGTGCACAAAGCTGTGACCCCCGATTTCAAATCCGCGGGCAGAACGGTTCTGCTCTTGCGGGCTTCTGAGCCGGGGGATCGCACGGATGCGGAGTCGGAATTTGGATCGTCCGAATACGCGAAGGAGATTCTGGGGAGTGTCTGGGGATTCCCGCCTTCGCTCGAACTCGAGCGCGAGGCTGCATTGCAAAAAGCTGTGATCGAGATGATTCTGGCCGGGCTCGTGGATTCAGCCCACGACTGTTCCGAGGGGGGCATCGCGACTACCCTGGCCGAAGTGGCATTCCCGAAAAACATCGGAGCCAGAGTGAATTTGCCTTCGCAGGAGCTGCCGGCGGAGTTTGTTCTCTTCGGCGAAGACGCGAGCAGAATTCTGGTCTCGTGCGACCCCGCACAGGTTCTGGCCATCAAACAAATAGGAGCGAAGCACGGCGTTGCCGTCGAAGTAGTCGGCGAGACGATTCCTGAACAACTGGAAATAAAGGTCGATGGCCGGGTTGCCGTGTCGAGTAAGATAAGCGCGTTGCGCGACGCGTACGAGAACGCGCTCGAAACCGCACTCAAGACCGAAGCTGCTGCTGTCTAACCGCCGAGGTCGGCACGGGAAAGTTAGTTTGGCTGAGCTAAATGATCCCTTTCGACAAATTTCGTGAAGAGTGCGGGGTGGTGGCGATTTATGGCCATCCCGAGGCGGAGAAACTTGCCTATCTCGGCCTGCACGCTTTGCAGCATCGCGGCCAGGAGTCAGCGGGCATCGCAACATCCGATGGAATCACTCTGCACTCGCACAAAGCCATGGGTCTGGTCGCCGACATTTTTGTGGGCGATGTTCTCGCACAATTGCGTGGCAATCTTGCGATCGGGCACACACGCTATTCGACGGCAGGCGACTCGGCATTGCTTAATGCGCAGCCCATCATGGTGCAATCGAACAAGGGAATGATGGCTCTCGCGCACAACGGCAATCTTGTGAACGCGCCAGAGATTCGCGGCCGCCTCGAGAGCCAGGGGTCGATCTTCCAAACCAACAGCGACACCGAAGTCATCGTTCACCTGATTGCGTTGTCGAAGGAGCACACGCTTCCGGAGGCGATGGCGGATTCGTTGCGCCGGGTGGAAGGCGCATTCTCCTTGGTCATGATCAGTGCTGACCGGATTTTTGCCGCGCGCGATCCGCGCGGCTTCCGCCCGCTGGCCATGGGAAGAATTCCTGCCCAGGACAATCGCAAGCAGGACACCATCGTTTTTGCATCCGAGACATGCGCATTTGATCTCATCGGGGCGACCTTCGAGCGGGACGTAAAGCCAGGCGAGCTCGTCGTGGTCGGACCGGAAGGCATTTCGTCGCGTTTCTACTCACCTGCGCTTGCGCAGTCGAGTTGCATCTTTGAACACGTGTATTTTTCTCGCCCGGACAGCCTCGTGTTTGGCCGCGCGGTGCAGCAGAGCCGCGAAGAACTCGGCCGGCAACTGGCCCGTGAAGCGCCGGCGGAAGCCGATATCGTTGTGCCGGTGCCCGACTCGGGTGTGACCGCTGCGGCGGGATACGCTGCTGAGAGCGGCATTCCATTTCGTTTCGGACTCATCCGCAATCACTACGTTGGACGCACGTTCATCGAACCCAGGCAGACTGTTCGGGATTTTGGTGTGAAGCTGAAGCTCAATCCGGTTCGGAGCCTGCTCGAAGGCAAGCGTGTTGTATTAATCGATGATTCGATCGTGCGTGGGACGACTAGCCGCAAGATTGTCCGCATGGTCCGCGGCGCGGGCGCGAAGGAAGTCCACATGCGGATCTCTTGTCCTCCGACAATTTCTCCATGCTTTTATGGCGTGGATACACCTTCAAAAAAGGAACTCATCGCCGCAAACAAGTCCGTGGAGGAGATTCGCGAATTCATCGGCGCCGATTCTCTCTCTTACCTGTCGCTCGACGGTTTGAAGCGGGCCTGTGGAGAGGGTGAGAAAACCAACTACTGCTCGGCTTGCTACACCGGCGTCTATCCCACCAATTGGGTCGACCTGGAAGACATTCAGCCCGTCAGCGCCAGCGAAACATAAACGCATCCCAGCCAAAATAAAAAAGCCCGCTTCTTGCGAAGCGGGCATTTCGATTGAAAGCGAAACTACTGGCCATTCTGGCAAACGCGGGTGAATCCGAAGTTCTGGAAGGTCCACCAATCATTCACCGAGGTGTTCGCTGGAGCGCCGAAGTACCGCATGAACACCAGGTCCTGTGGATGGAAGGTGAAGCCGCCGACGCTGTAGGGGTGAGTTCCGAACGCCGGGTTGTTCTCCAGTGGATCGCCATTCTCCATCAGGCCGCCACAAGCCGTGTTGGTCGTGAACGGATCGATCAGCCACTCGCCCAATTCGTGCGAGAGGGCGCTGATGTCCATCGAGAACACCGGCAGTGAACCGTCTTGCGAGATGGTGGTGGTGTAGGCGTAGGTCTGTCCATTCGGAGCAAAGCCATTAGCGCTGTGGTAGCCGCCGATGCAGCACCCTCCCTCTGTCAGATAAACGTTATAGGTCAGGAAAATCGGCAAAACGTTGGGCTGGATCTGGCTGAACTTCTGGATCACGGTTTGTAATTGGGTGTCGAACCAGTTGATATCAGCAGTTCCGGTGGGAATTCCGCTCCACGGGTTGCTAATCACGTTACCGATGCCCGAGGGAACGTTAAAGGTCTGCTCGGGTGCGATGACGGGCTTCGCGAACACAACGTGGTAGTTGGTATTGCTGTCTATGCCGAATCCCCAGAAGTTGCCGCGTTCGTAGGCGTCGATGTATTGGGTCTTGCCCAAGTCGGTTCCACCCTGGTTGTAATCGATCAGAGAGTTAAAGATCGGAGAAGCGGCGATCAGTGCCGTCGCAGTGTAGCTGCCAACATAGGTGGTGTTGGGATCGAAAGTCTTGTTTCCGTTGCTCGGCCCATAAACCATCTTGATGGGAATGATTCCGACAGGAATGGTAGTGGTGGTATTCGTCTTCGACGGATCCGTGCCAACGATCACGGCCGGAGTCACGCCCGAACTGAACGTCCACTGTGGCAATGCTACCGCTGGGTTCTGCTCAGCATTGGCGATTCCGTGGGGAGGCAGGGCACGGAACATCGGACGTGCGCCCTGAATTTCCTGTGCAAAGGCGATGCTGCTCAAACTGAATAACACCACAGCACAGAGCATAACGACACAAAAGCGCTTCATCATAGGGATTGAACTCTCCTTTAAGAGTTGTTGTCAGGCGTAGTTATTGTTCAAAAGCACATTTTCAATCGCCGGAGTTTGCCCACATCTATCTCGTTCACTCCGTTGATTGATCCACAGATGGAGGTGAGTCTTGCCGACCTGTTGGGGAGCTGGAAGGACGACAAACCTGCCCAAGATTGTCAATCGAGTCTCCCTGGATTGTCAACTGCAAACACTCACAAAAGCGGCGTGCAGCAAGGCAAGTGCTGCAGGTGGGGTGCATTGTAGGTTTGTTTTTGTACTACTACCACGCCCCGTAGAGATTTCTGCAGGCGATCAGCAAACTCTGTGGGCCAAAAGGCTCCATTGACATCAAAAACCCCGCCAGTAGATACTCGCACGTTCTTCTTCGGGCGTGGGATCGCGCTCCCGTCCTGGATTTCTCGAGCAGAAACTACAGCTGTATGGACTTTCTTTGTTGCCGAAACACCCCATGCCTACGTCTATTCTCAAGCAGAACAGGATCCGCTTTCACCCCGCTGCAAACCTAACTTGAATCATTACTAGGAGGAGGCATGTCGAATCTCAGCTTCAAGAAATTGTGTAATCGAGTACTACCGGCAATGGTTTTACTGGCCGGCGCGACATTTCCCATGCACGCGCAGAAAGTTCTGAAAGGCGCCACCGAAATTCAAGAAATCAAACATGACGTTTCTCTGCCGCTGTGGGAAATGGCGAAGAATACGCCGCTGCAAAAGCACGTCAACCGCGAAATGGAGCATCCTCGCCTTTCAAAGATCGAACAGGTGCCGGGAGAAGACACCGCAGTGCAGAGAATCACTTTGCCGCAGGTCTCCACCACTAATCTGCTGAACTTCGATGGACAGGGCGCAGATGGAGTCGCGCCACCCGATACGCAAGGCGCGGTGGGAGCGACGCAGTACATGCAGTGGGTCAATACCGAATACAACATTTACAACAAAACCACGGGAGCCAAAGTCCTCGGGCCCGTCGCCGGAAACGCGTTCTGGTCAGGATTCGGCGGATCGTGCCAAACCAGCAATTCGGGCGACATCGTTGTGCTCTACGACAAGGCAGCTCAGCGCTGGTTTGTTTCGCAACCGGTTTTCAGTGGCGCCCCTTACATGATCTGCGTCGCGGTCTCGACCAGCACCGACGCCACCGGTACATATCATCGCTACGCGTTCACGGTGAACCCCAGCACAGATTTTCCTGACTATCCGAAGTGGGGGATCTGGCCCGACGGATACTATCTGTCGTTCAATGGCTCAAGCGCAACGCAGGCCTGCTCAGCTAATCGCACGGCCATGCTCGCTGGATCGACCGCGACCATGCAGTGTTTCGCGCTCACCTTTTTGTACTCAAACATTCTTCCCAGTGATCTCGATGGCAACACTCCTCCGCCGACCGGATCACCGAATTACTACATGAGCCTCGGAAACAAAACCACATCACTTTACCTGTGGCAGTTCCACGTAGACTTCACCAATCCGTCCAACTCCACATTCACAGGGCCGACGTCAATCACCGTTCCGAACTACACGCTCATCTGTGGAGGCGGCAACATCCGCCCCTGCATCCCCGAACCCAGTCCGGGAGAGATGCTCGATTCATTAGCAAGCCGCTACATGTTTCGGAATGCCTACCGCAATTTTGGCGATCACGAGTCGCTCGTAGGCTCGCACACCATCAAGCCGGGAAGCGGATCAACCGCGGTTTCGGCGGTGCGGTGGTATGAGATCCGCAGCCCTAAAACCCCAACTGTCTTTCAGGCAGGAACTCTGCAGCACCCGACCATCAGCGTCTGGATGCCGAGTATTGCAATGGACAAGAACGGAGATATCGCGGTGGGGCTGAGCGCAGCCAGCCCGACACTCGATCCTAGTATCGCTTACTTAGGCCGGGTGCCCACCGATCCTCCTGGAGCGATGGAATCGCCGGCGACCGTAGTTGTCGGCACCGGTGTACAGCAATCGACGGGCAACCGCTGGGGCGACTACAGCGCTATGAATGTCGATCCCACAGACGATTGCACATTCTGGTATACCCAGGAGTACATCAAGACCAGCGGCGCATTCCATTGGAGCACCCGAATCAATTCGTTCAAATTTAATAGCTGTCACTAACCTGAACAAAACAAGGCCGGGATGCGAAAGCCGCTCCCGGCTATTTTTGTCTTCAAAACTGTTGAAGCGAGTAATCGGCTCGATCCAGACGACTTAGATGAGTCGAAAGGCTCTAGACATAACAAATCTGACTGACGGATACTTTTCCCGCCTTTGTGTCTTGGGACCCGGCACGACGAATCCTGCTTCCTTAAGACTGAAAACCGCGACAGCGGCTTCCGTGCTGAAGCGCAGGAGATCTTCACAGCACATCGTCTCGAGGCACTCACTAAACACTTCATCACAACCAGTTGAGGAGGATGCATGTCAAGTTCGCGGTTTTCAAAACTAGCCGGCGTAGTACTAACGGCTTGCGTTTGCTGCCTGGTATTTGCTGTTGTTGCCCAAGCTGAGAATGCGATCAAGGGCGCGACGGTGATCAACGAAATCAAGCATGACGTCTCATTGCCACTTTGGCAGATGGCAAAGTTGACGCCGCTTCCCAAGAACGCTCGCAAGGAAATTGAACTCCGGGGACAAGCGCATATCAAGCAGATGCCCGGTACAGACACGAATGTTCAGTCGATGAAGGCAGGGCCCCAGGTTTCGACCACGGATCTGCTGAACTTTGACGGACAAGGTGCTGATGGAGTTGCGCCACCCGATACCGAAGGCGCGGTGGGTGCGACCCAGTACGTGCAGTGGGTCAACCTCGAATACAACGTGTACAACAAGTCCACCGGTGCAAAGATCCTTGGCCCCGTTGCCGGCAATGCATTCTGGAGCGGATTTGGCGGACCCTGCCAGTCCAATAACGCCGGCGATCCTATCGTTCTGTACGACAAGGTTGCGCAGCGCTGGTTCGTTGCCCAGAACGTTTTCAACACTCCTTACACCTACTGCATCGCGGTCTCAACCAGCAACGACATCACTGGAACTTTCCACCGTTATTCGTTTGCGGTAGCGCCGACAAACTTCTTCCCGGATTATCCGAAATGGGGAGTTTGGCCCGACGCTTACTACTCTTCGGTCAACGTGTTCTTGAACGGCTTCTCGCAAGACGGGGTGCAGGCTTGCGCCGCCGACCGCAACAACATGCTGGCTGGCAACGCCGCCACCATGCAGTGCTTCAACACTTCCAGCAGCTTCTTCAGCTTGCTGCCGAGCGATCAGGACGGTTTAACCCCTCCACCCGCCGGCTCGCCGAACTACTACATCAGCCTGGGCAGCAACACCTCCTCGCTGAACATGTGGAAGTTCCACGTCGATTTCACCAATCCGTCGAACTCGACCTTCACCGGCCCGACTGCGATCACGGTCCCGAACTACACGCTTACTTGTCAGAACACGCGAGCTTGCGTTCCACAACCCTCCCCAGGAGAAGGTCTCGACGCCTTGGGCGGACGCGTTATGTACCGGTTTGCCTATCGCAACTTCGGAACCTACGAGTCGTTGCTCGTCTCCAACACCGTAAAGCCGGGTGCCGGATCGAGCGCCACAACCGCTGTGCGCTGGTACGAAATTCGTA
>Ga0070735_10000116_pt1 | contig 101715 bp, 83 predicted proteins | sample Coa_R1_FD_66443 | JGI IMG/M metagenome (GOLD analysis project Ga0070735, IMG submission 66443) | Surface soil microbial communities from Centralia Pennsylvania, which are recovering from an underground coalmine fire - Coalmine... | ecosystem: Environmental > Terrestrial > Soil > Unclassified ...
TTCTCGCTCGAGCGCTACGAGGCCGTCATGGAGGCCTACCTGGGCGGGCTCGAGGAGCTGGTCGCCAACGGCGGCGATCCGGCGGGCGTCGCCTCGGTGGCGTCCTTCTTCGTGAGCCGGGTGGACACAGAGACCGACCGGCGCCTCGACGCCCTCGCCGAGGCCGATCCGTCCTCGCCGTCGGCCGAGAAGGCCCGGGCGCTGCGCGGGAAGGCGGCCGTGGCCCAGGCCCGCATCGCCTACCGCCACTTCCTGGCCCGCTTCAGCGGGCCGCGCTGGGAAGCGCTCGCCGCTCGGGGCGCCCGCGTCCAGCGGCCGCTCTGGGCGTCGACCTCGACGAAGAACCCCGACTATCCCGACCTCGCCTACGTGGACACCCTGATCGGGCCGGACACCGTCAACACCCTGCCGGAGGAGACGATCGAGAAGTTCCTCGACCACGGCACGGTGCGGCGCACGGTCGACGCCCCGGAGGCCGATCCCGAGCGGGTCCTCGCCGACCTCGAGTCGCTCGGGGTCTCGATCGACGAGGTGGCCACCACGCTCGAGGAGGAGGGAGTCACCGCCTTCGAGAAGTCCTTCGACGAGGTGGTCGACCGCCTGCGCGAGAAGGCGGCCCGGCTCGGGGAGGAAGCCGGTGCCTGAGGCCTCCGACCCGAAACAGCTCGCCGCCCGCCTCAGCGACCGCGACGGCAGCCTCTGGCCCGCGGGGAACGTCTCGGCGAACCGCCTCGGATGGCTCGAGGTCCCCCGCGAGATGGAGCGGGAGTCGAGGCGTCTCCGCTCGTTCGCCGAGGCCGTCGACGAGGACACCGTCGTCGTGCTCGGGATGGGCGGCTCCTCGCTCGGCCCGGCCGTGCTGGCGGCCGTGCGCGACGCCCTCGGCGAGTGGTCCGGGCGCCGCATCGTGGTCTGCGACACGACGGACCCGGCCACCGTGGCCGGCCTCCCGCTCGAGGACGCCTTCGTCCTCGTCTCCTCGAAGTCGGGCACGACCCTCGAGCCGAACGTGCTCTTCGACTACGCCCGCACGCGCCAGCGCGACATGCGGCGCTACGCCGTCGTGACCGACCCCGGCACGCCGCTCCAGCAGATGGCCGAGGAGCTCGGCGTCCGCCAGGTCTTCGCCAACCGGCCCGACATCGGCGGCCGCTACTCGGTGCTCTCCTACTTCGGGCTCGTGCCGGCCGCGCTGGCGGGCTACGACGTGGCCGAGCTCTGCGGGCGGGCGCTCGACGCCGACCGGGTCGCCGCCGCCGAGCTCGGCGCCGAGATGGGCCGCTCGGCGCTCGAGGGGCGCGACAAGGTGACCATCCGGGTCGAGGAGCGGGCCGCCGCCTTCGGGCTGTGGGTCGAGCAGCTGATCGCCGAGTCGACCGGCAAAGAGGGCCGCGGCTGCGTCCCGGTGCCGACCACCGAGGACGAGGCGGGCGAGGACCGCTTCCCCGTCGCCGTCGGGCTGTCACAGGCGCATGAGCTCGGCGAGCTGTTCCTCCGTTTCGAGGTGGCGATCGCCATCGCCGGCCACGAGCTCGACATCGACCCCTTCGACGAGCCGAACGTCGCCGAGTCCAAGGCCAACACGAACAGCGTCCTTTCCTCACTCCCGCTCCCCGAGACTGCGGCGGAGCAGCCCGCCGCCGTCTCGGCCTGGCTCGAGGAGCAGCTCCGCCCGGGCGACTACGTCTCGGTGCAGGCCTACCTCCCCTACGGCCGCGACGCCTCGCTCGAAGGGCTGCGGCGCAGGATCCGGGACGGGCACGGCGGGATCGCCACGACGGCCGGCTACGGCCCGCGCTTCCTCCACTCGACCGGCCAGCTGCACAAGGGCGGTCCCGACACGGTCGTGGCCCTCCAGGTCGTGTCCCCCGGCGCGACCGCCGAGGTGCCGATCCCGGGGAAGGACTACGACTTCGGCACGCTCATCGCCGCCCAGGCCATCGGCGACCGGCAGAGCCTCCTCGCCCACGGGCGCCGTGTGCTCCGCGTGGCGACCGCCGACCTCGACGAGATCGCCTAGGACCGACAGGCTCGAGCAAAGGAGCAGCGCCATGAGGATGGGGATGATCGGGCTCGGCAAGATGGGCGCCAACATGTCGCGGCGCCTGATCGACAAGGGCCACGAGGTGGTCGGCTTCGACCTCGGTGCCGAGGCCCGCGAGGCAGTCGCCAAGTACGGGGCCGACACGGCCGACACCCTCGAGCTCCTCGCCGAGAAGCTGCAGCCGCCCCGCGTCGCCTGGGTGATGGTGCCGGCGGGCCGGCCGACGAGCGACACGGTGTCGAAGCTCGGTGAGCTGTTCGAGGCAAGCGACCTTGTCATCGACGGGGGGAACTCCAACTACAAGGAGGCCGCCCCGATGGCCGACGAGCTCGGCAGGAAGGGCGTGCACTTCGTCGATGCCGGGACCTCCGGCGGCATCTGGGGCCTCGAGAACGGCTACTGCCTCATGGTGGGCGGGACCGACGAGGCCGTCGCCGTCGCCGAGCCGCTCTTCCTCGCTCTCGCACCCGAGGGCGGCTACGCCCACGTCGGGCCCGTCGGCGCCGGCCACTTCGTGAAGATGGTCCACAACGGCATCGAGTACGGCCTGATGGAGGCCTACGCGGAGGGCTTCGAGCTCATGGGCGCCGCCAAGGAGTTCGATCTCGACCTGCACGAGATCGCCTCCATCTGGCGCTACGGCTCGGTCGTGCGCTCGTGGCTGCTCGACCTCGCCGAGCGGGCGCTCGCCCCGGGCTCGGGCTTCGAGGAGATCGAGCCGTACGTGGTCGACTCGGGCGAGGGGCGCTGGACGGTGACCGAGGCGGTCGACCGGGGCGTGCCCGCCTACGCGATCGCGGCGTCGCTCTACCGGCGTTTCGAGAGCCAGCAGGAGGCGTCCTTCGCCGACCGGCTCGTGGCGGCCCTCCGCAACCAGTTCGGCGGCCACGCGGTCCGCACGGAGGCGGCCGGCGGCACCCCGGGCCAGTGAGACCCGACCCGCTCGCCTTCGTGCTGTTCGGCGCCTCCGGCGACCTGACGGCGCGAAAGATCATCCCTGCGATCGCGCGGCTCGCCGAGGAGGACCTCCTCCCGGACCCCTTCGTGCTCGTCGGCGTGGCCCGCACCAAGTGGTCCGACGAGGAGTTCCGCCGGCACTGCAAGCAGGCGGCCGCGGCGGCCGTCGCCGAGCAGGCCGACGAGACCGACATCGAGGTCGACAGCGACGCGGAGCCGAACGCCGCCGCGACGACGAAGCCGGGGAAGAGGTTCGACGAGGTCGTCGAGTCCTTCCGCTACGTCTCGGGCGACTACGACGCCGACGACACCTTCGCCGCCCTCGAGCAGGTGCTGCGCGAGGTCGACGACCGCTGCGGCACGAGCGGCAACCGCGTCTACTACCTCGCCACCGTCCCGTCGCTCTTCGGCGAGGTCGCCCTCGGCCTCGGCCGCCACAGCCTCAACAAGCCGGGACCGGGCGGGGACTTCGCCCGACTCGTCATCGAGAAGCCCTTCGGCACGGACCTCGAGTCCGCCCGCCGCCTCGACTCCGACCTGCACGAGTGCTTCGAGGAGTCGTCGATCTACCGGATCGACCACTACATGGGCAAGGAGACCGTCCAGAACGTGCTGGCGCTCCGCTTCGCCAACGCCATCTTCGAGCCCGTCTGGAACCGCCGTTACGTCGACCAGGTGCAGGTGACCGTGGCCGAGTCGATCGGCGTCGAGCACCGCGGCTCGTTCTACGAGGGGGCGGGGGCGCTGCGCGACATCGTTCAGAACCACGTCATGCAGGTCCTGGCGCTCACCTTGATGGAGCCGCCCTCCACCATGGACCCGGCGGCCATCCGCGACGAGAAGGTGAAGCTGCTGCGGTCGATCATGGTCCCCGATCCCGGCCAGGTCGAGCGCGACGTCGTGCGCGCCCAGTACGACCGCGGCACCGTCGACGGCACCGCCGTGACGGCCTACCGCGAAGAGGAGGGGGTTTCGCCCCGGTCGACGACCGAGACCTTCGTCGCCATGCGGCTGCGGGTCGACAACTGGCGCTGGGCAGGCGTCCCGGTCTACGTCCGGACCGGAAAGCGCCTCGAGAAGCGCTCCACCCAGGTGGCCATGCTCTTCCAGCGCGCCCCGCACCTTCCCTTCGGCGGCCAGCTGACGAGCGGGCTCAGCGCCGACGCGCTGATCCTGCGCATCCAGCCCGACGAGGGCATCAGCCTCTGCTTCGGGGCGAAGGTACCGGGCCAGTCCTTCCGGGTACGGACGGTCCAGATGAACTTCTCGTACCAGACCGAGTTCGGGGGCCGGCCTGCCGAGGCCTACGAACGCCTCATCCTCGACGCCATGGGCGGCGACCCGACGCTCTTCATCCGCACCGACGAGGTCGAGCAGGCGTGGTCGATCCTCGCCCCGGTCCAGCAGGCGTTCGCGCAGGACTCGCTGGCGCTCCACCACTACGCGGCTGGCAACTGGGGCCCGGCCGCCGCGACGACGCTCCTCGAGACGAGCGGCCACCACTGGCACAACCCGTGACGGAGACGGCGGGGGACGGCCCCGGGGCGGTCGCGCCCCAGCCGCCGAACGGGGAGCTGCGGGTCGTCGACCACGTTCCGACCGCCTTCGCCGGGCTCGTCGCCGCCGAGGCGGCCGCCGCGGCCGGCCGGGGCGACGGCCGCCTGCGCATCGCCCTTTCCGGCGGCGACACGGCGCGGACCTGCTACGAGCGCCTCGCAGAGCACGACGAGCTCGACTGGGGCCGTCTCGACTGCCTCTTCGGCGACGAGCGCTGCGTGCCGCCCGAGGACGAGGCGGCCAACCAGCAGCTCGTCCGCGAGGCGCTCGGCGCCCGCTTCGGGCGCCTCGGCTCCTTCCACCCGATGGACTGCGCCGCCCCGTCGGCCTATGCCGGGTTGCTGGCGGCCCAGCCGGCCCTCGACGTCGCCCACCTCGGGCTCGGCCCCGACGGCCACACGGCCTCGCTCTTCCCGGGCTCGCCGGGGCTCGAGGCGCCGGAGGACGAGTGGGTCGTGCGCAACTTCGACCCGAGCGGACGAAACCCGCACGAGCGCCTGAGCCTCACCTTCGGTGCCCTCGCACGCTTCTCGCTCGCCGTCTTCACCGTGGCCGGCGAGGCCAAGCGCGACGCCCTCGGCCGCGTCCTCTCCGGCGAGGACCTCCCCGCCGCCCGCGTCCGGGCGGGGCGTGTGCTCTGGCTCTGCGATCGGGAAGCGCTCCCCGAGGCCATCGGTAGCATCGCCTGAGGTGACCGCGACGAGCGATCAGACGGCACCGGGGCGACCCGTCCCGCCCGACGTCCCCGACGTGGTCGTCGAGAACGTCGCCCCGAACGTCGACGGTGGGCGCTTCGCCGCGAAGGCCGTCGTCGGGCGGCCCCTTCGGGTCGAGGCCGACGTCTTCGCCCACGGGCACGACCTCGTCCGGGCGCTCGTCCGCTCGCGCCGGGAGCGCTCGAGGCGCTGGAACGAGGCGCCCATGCGGGCGCTCGGCAACGACCGCTTCGCCGGCGCCGTCGTGCCGGAGGCGCTCGGCTGCCTCGAGATCGAGGTGGTGGGCGCCCTCGACCCGCTCGCCACCTGGGCACGGGACGCCCGCCGGCGCCTCGAGGCCTCGCGGCCGGACCCACTCGATTCAGAGGTCGGCGGCGCCCTCCTCGTCGAGGCGGCCGAGGAGCTCGTCGAACGGGCCGAGGCCGAGAGCGTGGCGCTCGTCCGCTCGATGGCCGAGCGGGTCCACCGCGGGCTCGACCTCGCCCTCCTCGACGAGCTCGACGCCCTTGCGCCGCTCCTCGCCCACCGGGCGATCCTCTCCGACGAGGCGACCACCGTGCGGACCAAGGCCGTGGCGTCACGGGAGCGTGCCGCCTTCTCCAGCTGGTACGAGCTCTTCCCCCGCTCGGCGAGCGACGACCCCACCCGCCCCGGCACGCTCGCCGACGTGGCGGAACGGCTCGGCTACATCGACGAGCTCGGCTTCGACGTCGTCTACCTCCCGCCGGTCCACCCGATCGGGCGCAGCGGGCGCAAGGGGCGCAACAACTCCACCGTGGCCGCCCCGGACGACGTCGGGAGCCCCTGGGCGATCGGCGCCGAAGAGGGCGGCCACACGGCGATCGCCCCCGAGCTCGGGACCTTCGAGGACTTCGACCGCCTCGTCGAGGCGGCGCAGGCCCACGGGATGGAGGTCGCCATCGACCTCGCCTTCCAGGCCTCACCCGACCACCCCTGGGTGCGCAAGCACGAGGCCTGGTTCCGCCACCGCCCTGACGGCACCATCGCCTGCGCCGAGAACCCGCCGAAACGCTACGAAGACATCTACCCCCTCGACTTCCACACCGAGGACCGGGAGGCCCTCTGGCAGGAGCTCCTCGGCGTCGTGCTCTTCTGGGTCGGCCACGGCGTGCGCATCTTCCGGGTCGACAACCCCCACACCAAGCCCTTCGCCTTCTGGGAGTGGCTCATCGCCGAGGTGAAGCGGGGGCACCCCGACGTGGTCTTCCTCTCGGAGGCCTTCACGCGCCCGCGGGTGATGCACCGCCTGGCAAAGCTCGGGTTCGACCAGTCGTACACGTACTTCGCCTGGCGCGACGCCAAGTGGGAGATCGAGCAGTACTTCGAGGAGCTCGCCCACGGGCCGGGCGCCGCCTACTTCCGGTCGAACGTGTGGCCGAACACCCCCGACATCCTCGCGAAGAGCCTGCAGCGGGGCGGCCGCCCGAGCTTCATCGCCCGGCTCGTGCTGGCGGGAGGCCTGTCGGCGAACTACGGCATCTACGGCCCCGTCTTCGAGCTCCTCTGGGACGCCCCGGCCGCACCGGGGAGCGAGGAGTACCTGAACTCCGAGAAGTACGAGGTGCACCACCACGACCTCGAGTCGCCCCATTCCATCCGCGGCGTCGTCGCCAAGTTGAACGCCCTCCGGCGCGCCCACCCCGCCCTCCAGTACGACGAGGGCCTGCGCTTTCGTCCGGTCGACAACGACAGCCTCGTCGCTTGGACCAAGAGCGATCCCTCGGGGATCGACGTCGTCATCGGGGTCGTGAACCTCGACTGGCAGTGGGCCCAGTCGGGTTTCGTCGAGCTCGACCTCTCGGATTTCGGCATCCTCGAGGGCGACGCCTTCGAGGTGCACGACGTCCTCACCGAGGAGACCTTCGTGTGGCGCGGCGGGCGGAACTTCGTGAAGCTCGACCCGCGGGCCATGCCCGCCCATCTCCTCGAGGTCCGCACCCTCCCGCCGCCGCCCGCTCCGCCGCCGGCCGCGCCGCGAAACCGTGACGTGAGGGGGCACGCGTGACGACGACACGGCCCGGCGGGGCGACTCCCGCCGCCCTTCCCGCCGCCGGGCGCGGGCCGGCCGGCGGGCTCACCCCGCTCGGCGACGCCGACTGGTACAAGGACGCCGTCATCTACGAGGTCCACGTCCGGGCCTTCGCCGACTCCGACGGGGACGGCCGGGGCGACTTCCGCGGGATGGCGAGCCGCCTCGAGTACCTGCACCAGCTCGGGGTGACGGCGCTCTGGCTGCTGCCGTTCTACCCGTCCCCGTTGAAGGACGACGGCTACGACATCGCCGACTACACGGCGATCCACCCCGACTACGGCACGCTCAGCGACTTCCGGCGCTTCGTCGACGAGGCCCACCGCAACGACATGAAGGTCATCACCGAGCTCGTGCTCAACCACACGAGCGACCAGCACCCGTGGTTCCAGCGGGCACGGCGCTCCCCACCCGGGTCGCGCTGGCGGGACTTCTACGTGTGGAGCGACACGCCGGACAAGTACCAGCAGGCCCGCATCATCTTCCAGGACTTCGAGACCTCCAACTGGTCTTGGGACCCGGTGGCCGGCGCCTACTTCTGGCACCGCTTCTACTCGCACCAGCCCGACCTCAACTTCCACAGCCCGGCCGTGCGCCAGGCGATGCTGCGGACCGTCGACTTCTGGCTCCGCACCGGCGTGGACGGGCTCCGACTCGACGCCGTCCCCTACCTGTACGAGCGGGAGGGCACCGACTGCGAGAACCTCCCCGAGACCCACGACTTCCTCCGCGAGCTGCGCCGCCACGTCGACGACAACTTCCCGAACCGGATGCTGCTGGCCGAGGCGAACCAGTGGCCGGAGGACGCCGCCGCCTACTTCGGCAAGGGCGACGAGTGCCACATGGCCTTCCACTTCCCGCTCATGCCCCGGCTCTTCATGGGGCTCAGGATGGAGGACCGCTTCCCGATCATCGACATCATGCAGCAGACGCCTGCCATCCCCGAGGCGGCGCAGTGGGCGCTCTTCCTCCGCAACCACGACGAGCTCACGCTCGAGATGGTGACCGACGAGGAGCGCGACTACATGTACCGGGCCTACGCCCGCGACCCGGTCATGAGGGTGAACCTCGGCATCCGGCGGCGGCTCGCGCCCCTTCTCGGCTTCCACCGCCAGAAGATCGAGCTCATGCACGGCCTTCTCATGTCCCTTCCGGGCACTCCGGTCCTCTACTACGGCGACGAGATCGGCATGGGCGACAACGTCTACCTCGGCGACCGCAACAGCGTCCGCACGCCGATGCAGTGGAACGCCGACCGGAACGCCGGTTTCTCGCAGGCCAACCCGCAGCGGCTCTTCCTCCCCGTCAACATCGACCCGTTCGCCCACTACGAGTCGGTCAACGTCGAGGCGCAGCTCGACAACCCGGACTCCCTGCTTCGCTGGGTGCGCCGGCTGATCGCCCTCCGCAAGCGGCACCCCGTCTTCGGCCGGGGCGAGCTCGAGTTCGTCTCCTCCGACAACCCGCAGGTCCTGTCCTTCATCCGCCGTGACGACCGGGAGCAGGTGCTCGTCGTGGCGAACCTGTCCCGCTTCGCCCAGTACGTCGAGCTCGACCTCGCCGCCCACCGCGGCGTGACCCCGCGCGAGCTCTTCGGCCAGACGACCTTCCCCATGATCGGCGAGCTCCCCTACCTCGTGACGCTCAGCCCTCACTCCTTCTACTGGCTCGAGCTCGTCGGCGCCTCGCAGGACACCCACACGGCCACCATGTCCCTCGCCGCCCTCCAGTCTCCTGGGCCGTGGTGGCGGGTGACCGAGCCCGACGGGCGCCGCCGCCTCGAGGTCCTGCTCCCGTCCATCCTCCGCAGCCGCCGCTGGTTCGGGGCGAAGAACCGCCGCATCCAGCAGGCGACGATCGCCGAGCGCACGACCCTCCCGCTCGACGCCGCCGCAGAGCGGGCCGAGCTCCTCGTCGTGCTCGTCGAGTACCTCGACGGCGAGGCCGAGCGCTACCTGCTGCCAGTCACCTACCTCGAGGGCCCGGCCGCCGAGGCGATCGCCCAGGACCACCCCGAGGGCGTGCTCGCCATGCTCACCTGTGCCGGGGCGGCGACGCCCGGGCTGCTCGTCGACGCCCACTACGAGCCTGCCTTCGGGCGGGCCCTCGTGGACTTCGTCGCCAACCGGCGGCGGCGGACCGACGACTCCGGTGGGCGGCTCTCCGGGGCCCCCGTCCCGCAGACCGGCCGCCTTCTCGCCGGGATCCCGACGGGCCCGCGCGCCTCGGCCCGGGTGTCCGGCGCCGAGCAGTCGAACACCTCCATCGTCGTGGGCGACCCCGACGGCCCGCGCTGCATCGTGAAGACCCTCCGCCGGCTCGAGCCCGGGCCGCACCCCGAGCTCGAGCTCGGGCGACTCCTCACCTCTGTCGGCGCCTCTGTGGCGCGCCTGCTCGGCTCGCTCGAGCTGTCGTCGCCAGGGCTCGAGCGCACGGCCGTCGCGGTCATCCACGAGTTCATCGCCAACGAATCCGACGCCTGGGTGGCGACGCTGCGGGCGGCGAGCGCCTTCCTCGAGCAGGTCGGTCCCGTCCCGCACGGGCCGGAGCTCCCGCCGGCGCTGCCCGGCGGGTTCCTCGCCGAAGTGCAGGCCGGCGAGTGCCCTCCCGTCGTGGAGTCGCTCATGTCCGAGACGCTGGCGGCCGCCGAGCTGCTCGGCCGGCGCACGGCCGAGCTGCACGTGGCGCTCGCCTCGCCCCACGACCCGGTGTTCGACCCCGAGCCCGTGACGCCGATGTCGCAGCGCTCGCTCTACCAGTCGATGCGGACGGCCGCCCGCCGCACGCTCGTGCTCGCCCGCCAGCGCCTGCGCTTCCTCTCTCCGAGGGACCAGGAGCTGCTCCGCGAGTTCCTCGACTCCGAGGACCAGCTGCTGCGGAGCCTGCAGGACGTGCTCACGATCCGCCACGGCGTGCGCATGCGCATCCACGGCGACCTCCACCTCGGCCAGGTGCTCTTCACGGGGCGCGACTACGTCTTCGTCGACTTCGAGGGCGAGCCGGCCCGCAGCTTCGGCGAGCGGCGGCTCAAGCGCTCGCCGATGCGCGACGTCGCCGGGATGCTCCGCTCGTACCAGTACGCCGGGTCGGCCGCCGTCGACGACCTCGTCGCCCGCGGCGTCGTCGAGGAGGAGTCGGCCGACGAGCTCGCCGGCTACCAGCGCTCGGGCGCCCGCTGGGCCTACTGGGCGTCGGTGACCTTCCTGCAGGGCTACCTGCCGGTGGCCCGGGCGGCCGGGCTGCTGCCGCCCGACGACGAACTGGCGGCCGACTTCGAGGCGCACATGCTCGAGAAGGCCCTCTACGAGCTGCGCTACGAGCTCGGAAACCGGCCCGACTGGGTGCACCTCCCCCTCCTCGGCCTGAAGGCGCTGCTCGAGCTCGACCGCTCCGGCCGAGGGCAGTGACCGCGCCGCCTCCGCGAGGCGGTCGGCGGCCCGGGCGGCCGCTCGACCGGCTGGCGGCCGCCCGCGGCGTGGCCCTCTCCCACCTCGACGCCTTCGACAAGGAGGTACGGGTCTCCGACGAGTCGCTCATCGGCGTGCTGCAGGCGCTCGGCGAAGACCTCTCGACACCCGAGCAGGCCGGCGAGTGCCTCGAGCGCCTCGAGGCGTCGAGAGCGGCCCGGCGCCGTCCACCGGTCGTCGTCGCCTGGGACGGCATCCTCGCCTGCGAGCTCCCTCCGGGCGCCCGCCTCGCGCTCGAGGACGGCGCCGAGACCGCGTCGCTCCCCGGCCCGGGCGAGCCGCTCCCGGCCGGCTACCACCACCTCGTCGCGCAGGACGGGGACACGCTCGTCATCTCCGCCCCACGCAGGGCCCGCCCGCTCGCCGATCGCTCGTTCGGGCTCTTCGCGCCGACCTACGCCCTCTTCGACGGGCGCGACACCCCGGCGGGCGACCTCACCTCGCTCGAACGCCTCGGCCGGTTCGCCGGCCGGCTCGGGGCCGCCTACCTCGCCACCCTGCCGCTCCTCGCCGATTTCTCCGCCACCGAAACCCCCTCCGCCTCGCCGAGCCCCTACTCCCCCCTCACCCGCCTGTTCTGGAACGAGGCCTACCTCGACCTCGAGCGCCTGCCCGAGCTGGCGGGCGAGGTCCGCACGGCCGACCGGCCCGGGCCACCGCCCCGGCTCGCCGACGTGGCCGAGGCGGCCGCCTTCGTCCGCCCGCTCCTCGGCGTGGCGGCCGAGCGCCTGATCGCGGGCGGCGGGCCGCGCCTCGCCAGGTTCCGGGCCTTCCAGGCCGAACGGCCGGGGGTGCTCGGCTACGGGACCTACCGGGCGGCGGCCGAGGCAGCCGGGGCGGACCGGGCGAAGTGGCCGGATGCCTGGAACGCTGGCGACGTGCTGGCCGGCCGGGACGTCCCCGACGAGGCCGTCCTGGCCCACGTCTACGCCCAGTGGGCGACCGACGAGCAGCTCGGCGAGGTGGCGGCCGCCGTCGCCGGTGCCGGGTGCCGGCTCGTGCTCGACCTCCCGGTCGGCTCGCGCTCGGACGGCTACGACCCGTGGGCCTTCCCCTCGTCGTTCGCCGGCACAGGAGCCTCCGCGGGGCGCTCCGCCAGCGTCGGCGCCCCGCCCGACCTGTTCTTCTCCGGCGGTCAGGACTGGGGCTTCCGGCCGCTCCACCCCGACGGCGAGCGTGAGGCCGGCTATCCCGTCGTGCGCGCGGCGTTCGCCCACCTCCTCCGCCACTGCGGCGCCCTCCGCATCGACCACGTCATGGGTCTGCAGCGTCTCTGGTGGATCCCGGAGGGGGCGTCGCCAGGGGACGGGGCCTACGTCCACTACGAGGTCGAGGAGCTGCTGGCGATCGCCTGTGTCGAGGCCGCCCGGCGGAACGCGTCCCTCGTCGGCGAGGATCTCGGCACCGTCGACCGGGCTCTCCGGGAGGCGCTCGCCGGGCACGGCGTGGCCGGGATGCACGTCGCGGTGTTCGACCTCGAGGCGCGGCCCGGCGAGCCGCTCGCCCCGCGTGCCGGGTCGGTCGCGTCCGTCGACACCCACGACACGGCGACGTTCGCGGGCTGGTTCGACGGCACCGACGTCGAGGACCGCCTCGAGCTGGGGATCGTCGACGAGGTCGGCGCCGCCGGTGAGCGCGCCCGGCGCGACGAGGCCCGAGAGCTGCTCGTCGCCCGGCTGCTCGAGGCGAGGGCCATCGGTGCCCCGGACGCCCCGGCGACGGAGGTCCATGCCGCCCTCCTCGAGGAGCTCGGCCGCTCCGAGGCCGCCCTCGTGATGGTGACGCTCGAGGACCTCTGGGGTGAGCACGACCCGCAGAACGTGCCCGGCACCACCTCCGAGCACCTCAACTTCTCCCGCCGCCTCGCCGTCGGCCTCGGGGAGCTCGAGGGCTCCGAGCGGCTGCTCGCGCCGCTCGAGCGGCTGCGTGCGGCGCGAGCCGAGGCCGCCGGCGCCGCCGGAGCACCACCCGCGGCGGGCAGGGAGCGATAGGCGGTGGCCGCGCCGGGTACACCAGAGGACATGGCGGCGGAACGCGGGAGGGTTGCTGCACGCCCGGCGACGAGCTCGACGTCCCCGGCGGTGCTCGGCCTGTCCGACCTCGACCTGTACCTGTTCAACGAGGGCCGGCACTTCGAGCTCTACGACCACATGGGCGCCCACCCGCTCCCGGCGGGGGCCGGCGCCCGCTTCGCGGTCTGGGCGCCGAACGCGGCGGCCGTCTCGGTCGTGCACGACGGCAACGGCTGGACGCCCGAGTCCGACCGGCTGGAGCCGCAGGGCTCCTCGGGCATCTGGGCCGGTGTCGTCGAGGGCATGCCGCCCGGCACCCGCTACAAGTACCGCATCGAGCCGCGCTCGGGCCGCCCGCGCGACAAGGCGGACCCCTTCGCCTTCCGCACCGAGGAGCCGCCGAGCACGGCGTCTGTCTTCTGCCCGCTCGAGTACGCCTGGGGCGACGGGGAGTGGCTGGCGCAGCGCGCCGAGGCGCAGGCCGATCCCCGCCCGATGTCGATCTACGAGGTCCACCTCGGGTCGTGGCGCCGGCGCCCCGACCACAGCTGGATGACCTACGACGAGGTCGCCGAGCCGCTCGCCGACCACGTGCTCGAAGAGGGCTTCACCCACGTCGAGCTGCTCCCGATCATGGAGCACCCGTTCTACGGCTCGTGGGGCTACCAGACGACGGGCTACTTCGCCCCGACTGCCCGTTACGGCGACCCGCTCGGCTTCATGCGCCTCGTCGACCACCTGCACCAGCGCGGGATCGGCGTCATCCTCGACTGGGTCCCGTCCCACTTCGCCACCGACGAGTTCAGCCTCGGCGAGTTCGACGGCACCCACCTCTACGAGCACGCCGACCCGCGCCAGCGCGTCCATCCCGACTGGGGGAGCTACGAGTTCAACTACGGGCGACACGAGGTGCGCTCGTTCCTCATCTCGAGCGCCTGGTTCTGGCTGGACCGCTACCACGCCGACGGACTGCGGGTCGACGCCGTGGCCTCGATGCTCTACCTCGACTACTCGCGAAAGCCCGGGGGCTGGCTCGCGAACCGCTACGGGGGGCGGGAGAACCTCGACGCCGTGGAATTCCTCCGCCAGTTCAACGACTCCGTGCACGGCCGCTTCCCGGGCGTCGTCACGGTCGCCGAGGAGTCGACCGCCTGGCCCGGGGTCTCCCGGCCGACGAGCGCCGGCGGGCTCGGCTTCTCGATGAAGTGGGACATGGGCTGGATGCACGACACGCTCCAGCACCTGTCCCGTGAACCGGTCCACCGGCGCTTCCACTACGGCGAGCTCACCTTCCGCGGGCTCTACGCCTTCACCGAGCGCTTCGTCCTCCCGCTCTCGCACGACGAGGTGGTGCACGGCAAGCGGTCACTCGCCTCGAAGATGCCGGGCGACGACTGGCAGCGCCGGGCGACGCTGCGGCTCCTCTACGCCATGCAGTGGTGGCAGCCGGGCAAGAAGCTCCTGTTCATGGGGAGCGAGCTCGCCACCTGGAAGGAGTGGAACCACGAGGACGAGCTCGAGTGGGGCCTCCTCGAGCTCCCCGAGCACGCCGGGGTGGCCAAGCTCCTCACCGACCTGAACGGCCTCTACGCCCGGCTCGAGCCGCTCCGCGCCCGGGACTTCGATCCGGCCGGGTTCGAGTGGGTCGTCGCTGACGACGCCGACGACGGGGTCGTCGCCTGGCGGCGGAGCGGCGCCACGGGAAGCCTGCTCGTGGCCGTGAACGCCACGCCGGTCGTCCGTGAGCACTTCCGCCTCGGCGTCCCCGAGCCGGGCTGCTGGCTCGAGCTCTGCAACACCGACGCCGCCGACTACGGCGGGAGCGGCGTGGGCAACCTCGGGCACGTCGACGCCCTTCCCGAGCCCTCGCACGGTTACCCGGCCAGCCTCTCGCTCCGCCTCCCTCCCCTCGGCGCGCTGCTCCTCGGACCGCAGCGTCTCGTCGAGGGCTCGTGATCGCGGCGGTCCGGGGAGCCACCTACCGCCTCCAGCTCCGGCCGGGCTTCGGTTTCGACGACGCAGGCCGACTCGCCCCGTACCTCGCCCGGCTCGGGGTCGAGGTCGCCTACCTCTCGCCTGTCGCAGAAGCCGTCCCGGGCAGCGCCCACGGCTACGACGGCACCGACCCGGCGAGCCTGCGGGAGGAGCTCGGCGGGAGGGCGGGCTTCGAGCGGCTCGTCGCGGCCTTGAGGCGGGCCGGCCTCGGCGTGCTCCTCGACATCGTGCCGAACCACCTCGCCACCTGGCCGGGCGGCCCGTGGTGGCGCTCGGTGCTGAGAGAGGGCCGCGAGTCCCCCTTCGCCCCGGTGTTCGACATCGCCTGGGACGACGCCGGCGGAAGGGTCGTCCTCCCGCTGCTCGCCGCCCCGCTCGGTGACGTCCTCGGAGGTGGCGCCGGCCCGCAGCTCGAGGTGCGGGCCGCCTCGGGCGCCCATCCCGGCGGAGAGCCGGCGCTGTGCTACGGGGAGCTCGAGCTCCCCCTCGCTGAGGGCACGGGCGAGGTGGGCGACGACCCCGTCCGGGTCCTCGAGCGCCAGCACTACCGGCTCGCCTGCTGGCGCGACCAGCGGGCGCGCAACTACCGGCGGTTCTTCGACATCGACGGCCTCGTCGGCGTGCGCGTCGAAGACCCTGCCGTCTTCGAGCGCACCCACGCCCTCTACGCCGAGCTCCTCGAGGGGGGGGCCGTCGACGGGCTGCGGGTCGACCACGTCGACGGGCTGGCCGATCCCGAGGAGTACCTCGGGCGCCTCGTCGAGCTCGCCGGGGGACGTCCCGTCGTGGTCGAGAAGATCCTCGGCCGTGGCGAGCAGCTCCCGAGCTCCTGGCCGGTCGCCGGGACGACCGGCTACGAAGCCATCGACGACGTCTCGGCGGCACTCGTCGACGGGGCCGGGCTGCGCCGCCTCGTCGAGCAGGCCCGCTCCGAGGGCGACGGCGAGGTGGAGGCGGTGGTGGCCGCCTCGAAACGCCTCGTCGCCGGCACCGCCTTCGACGCCGAGCTCGAGCGCGCCGCCGGGCTGCTCGAGCTCGAGCCGGCGGTCGTCGCCGAGGCGGCCGTCGCCCTCCCCGTCTACCGCACCTACGGCTCGCCCCGCTCGATGCCGGAGGAGAGCCGCGCCGTGCTGGCGGCACTCCCCCTCCCGCCCGGGGCGCTCGGGCGCCTCGCCGACACCTCCGGCCACCTCGAAGGGGTCATCCGCTTCCAACAGGCCACCGGCCCGGTCGCCGCCAAGGGCGTCGAGGACACGGCCTGGTACCGCCTGGTCGGCCCTCTCCCCTTCCTCGAGGTGGGGGGCGAGCCGGCAGAGGCGACCGACGGCTCCCTCGACCGCGTCTGCGAACGGGCCTCTTCGAGGGCGCACCGCCGTCCGGGCGGGCTCAACCCCGGCACGACCCACGACACGAAGCGCTCCGAGGACGTGCGCAGTCGCCTCCTCGCCCTCGCCGAGCTCCCCGAAGCCGTCGCGGCCGGCCTCGCCCGTCTCGAGCCGCTCCTGCCGCCGGCCGTCGTCGAAGGCGTCGGCGTCCCGTCTCCCCTCGAGCGGCGGTACCTCGCCCTCACCTGCCTCGCCGCCGCCCCGCTCGACGAGGCCGGCTGGCGGGACTTCCCCGATCGCATCGAGGCCGTCGTCACCAAGGCGGCCCGCGAGGCGAAGCTGCGGACGTCCTGGCCCGACCCGTCGCCGGGCTACGAACGGGCACTTCGCGACGCGGCGCGCCGCCTCGTCGAGGACGGCGGCGCCCTCCTGCGGCGCGCCTTCGGCCGCCTCGTCGACGATGTCGCCCTCTACGGCGCCACGCTCTCGCTCGGCTCCGTCGTGCTGCGCTCCGTCCTCCCCGGGGTCCCGGACTGCTACCAGGGCGACGAGACCTGGAACCTCTCCCTCGTCGATCCCGACAACCGGCGGCCGGTCGACTTCGGCGACCTGGCGGCGCTGCTCGAACGGGTCGACTCCCTCGGCGACGAGCCCTCCCCGGAGGCGTTGCGCGAGCTGCGTGAGCATTGGCACGACGGCGCGGTGAAGCTGCACGTCGTCCGCGGGTGCCTCGCCGCCCGCCGCCGTGCACCGGCGGCGTTCGGGCCGGGAGCGAGGCTCGTCGCCCTCCGGGCGGCCGGCGACGAGGCGCCGAGCGCCGGCGGCGTGGCCCGCATCGGACCGGAGAGCGTGGCTGTCGCCGTCGTCACGCGCCTCGCCTCCCGGCTCCGGCCCGGCGAGGGCGCCGCGACCGCGCTTCCCGCCGGGTCCGAGGTGTGGGGCGACACCAGCCTCGCCCTCCCCCCTGCGGTTTGCGGCGCGCTCCCCCGCCGGGTGCTGGTCGACGTGCTCACCGGCAGACGCCATCAGGTGACGGGCACGGGAGGGCCGGCCGCCCTCGCCGCTTCCGAGGTGCTCGCCGAGCTCCCCGTGGCGCTGCTCATCGACCAGCGCTGACCTGCATGCCCTCCGCGCTGGCAAACCCCGCGCACACTCGCGATATATCGTGATACACTGTCGACAGATCGAAAGAACAGGAGAGCATCACATGAGACCAGACTTCGAACACTCCGACTCGGGCGACCACGGTCCTCGCCGGTTCCCCCACCCGGGCGCCGGCCCGCGCTTCGCGGCCGAGATGGGCAGGACGGACCCCCGCTGGCGGGGCGGGCCGAGGGGCGGACGCCGTCCGAGCGGCCGGCGCGGCGAGTGGCACGGCGGGCGCCACGGCGACTGGAGGGGCTTTGGCGGGTCGGCAGGCTTCGGGCCGTCGTTCCTGGGGCGCGGCTCCCGGGCCGCCCGCGGCGACGTGAGGGCTGCGGTCCTCGCCCTCGTGAGCGAGGAGCCCATGCACGGCTACCAGATCATCCGTGAGGTGTCGGAACGCTCCGGCGGCGTCTGGTCGCCGAGCCCCGGGTCCGTCTACCCGACGCTGCAACTGCTCGAGGACGAGGGGCTCGTCACGAGCGAGCTGCACGACGGGCGCCGCGTCTACTCGGCCACCGAGGCCGGGCGGGCGGCGGTCGCCGAGCGCCAGGACCGGCCCGCCCCCTGGGAGGAGGTCGCCTCCGAGGCGGACTCGTCCCTGGTCGACCTGAAGGAGCTGGCCGTCGCCCTCCTCGTGGCGAGCCGCCAGGTCGCTCACGCCGGCAGCGCATCGGACATCGCCAAGGCGAAGACCGTCCTCGGCGACGCCCGCAAGGCCCTGTACCGCATCCTCGCCGACAGCCCCGGCGACGAGGCCGACGGCACCGTCGAGGCCTGAGGGTCAGACCCGCTCGAACACGACGGCAGACCTCCCTTCCACCTCGCGCCGCTCGCCGGCCTTCACGACGAGGGGCTCGGGCGGAGGGGAGGGGGTTTCGAAGAAGGGATCGTCCTCCCGGGCGGTGTCGAGGGCGAGCATCCAGCGCTCTCCGAACTCGGGCGGCGGGAGCGTGAGCTCGATCGGGTCCCAGAAGGCGTTCAGCACGACGTAGAGCGAGCCGTCGCAGGCCGCCCGATCGGGGCGGTGGCGCACGGGTGGCAGCCCCTCGGCGTTGAGGAAGACGCCGACGCTCTTTGCGAACGGCACGCTCCAGTCGGGACCGGTCATCTCCTCGCCGGCCGGCGAGAACCAGGCGAGGTCCTTCACGTCGCCCTCGCCGGCGGCCCGGCCGTGGAACCACCGCCTGTTGTAGAGCACGGGGTGCTCGCCGCGAAAGGCTGTGAGGTGCCGGGCGAAGCCGAGCAGCCGGGCGTCGGCGTGCTCCCAGTCGAGCCAGGAGATCTCGTTGTCCTGGCAGTAGGCGTTGTTGTTGCCCCGCTGGGTGCGGCCGATCTCGTCGCCGGCGAGCAGCATCGGCACGCCCTGGGAGACGAGGAGCGTGGTCATCAGGTTGCGGACCTGCCTGCGGCGCAGGGCGATGATCTCCGGGTCGTCGGTCGGCCCCTCGACCCCGCAGTTCCACGAACGGTTGTCGCTCTCGCCGTCCCGGTTGTCCTCGCCGTTCACCTCGTTGTGCTTCTCGTTGTAGGCCACGAGGTCCGCCATGGTGAAGCCGTCGTGACAGGTGACGAAGTTGATGCTCGCCCACGGCTTTCGCCCCGTGTGCTCGTAGAGGTCGGAGCTCCCCGAGAGGCGTGAGGCGAGCTCGGGGAGGGTCTCGTCGCGGCCCCGCCAGTAGTCGCGCACCGTGTCGCGGTAGCGCCCGTTCCACTCCGACCAGAGCGGTGGGAAGTTGCCGACGTGGTAGCCCCCCTCGCCCACGTCCCACGGCTCGGCGATGAGCTTCACCTGGCTGATGACCGGGTCCTGCTGGATGATGTCGAAGAAGGCCGAGAGGCGGTCGACCTCGTGCAGCGTGCGGGCGAGCGAGGCGGCGAGGTCGAAGCGGAACCCGTCGACGTGCATGTCGATCACCCAGTAGCGCAGGCTGTCCATCATCAGCTGGAGCACGTGCGGGTGGCGCACGTTGAGCGTGTTGCCCGTGCCGGTGTAGTCGACGTAGTAGCGGGGGTCCTCCGGGTTGAGGCGGTAGTAGGCGAGGTTGTCGATCCCCTTGTAGGCGAGGGTCGGGCCGAGGTGGTTCCCCTCGGCCGTGTGGTTGTAGACCACGTCGAGCAGCACCTCGATGCCGGCTGCGTGCAGCGTCTTCACGAGGTGCTTGAACTCCGGCACCTGCTGGCCGAGCTCGCCCGTGGCGGCGTACTCGTTGTGCGGGGCGAGGTAGCAGATCGAGTTGTAGCCCCAGTAATTCCTGAGCCCCTGGGCGACGAGCTGGGGGTCGTGCACGAACTGGTGCACCGGCTGCAGCTCGACGGCGGTCACGCCGAGCGAGAGCAGGTGCTCGATCACCGCCTCGGTGCCGAGCCCGGCGTAGGTTCCCCGCAGCTGGGACGGCACGCCGGGATGGCGGGCCGTGAAGCCCTTCACGTGCAGCTCGTAGACGACCGTCTTGTGCCACGGCGTCTCGGGCGGCCGGTCGTTGCCCCAGTCGAAGTACGGGTTGATGACCGCGGCTTTCGGCATGGACGGCCCGGAGTCGGCCCGGGACGGCCGGGACTCGTCGGCGTGCTGCTGGCCGTAGAGCGAGCGGTTCCAGTTGACGGCGCCGACGATCGCCTTGCCGTAAGGGTCGAGCAGCAGCTTGTCGGGGTTGCAGCGAAGCCCATGGGCCGGGCGCCAGGGCCCGTGCACCCGGAACCCGTAGCGCTGGCCCGGCCCGACCCCGGCCAGGTAGCCGTGGTGGATGCGGGCGGTCTCCTCGGGCAGGACGAACCGTCTCTCCCGGCCGGAGTCGCTGAAGAGGCAGACCTCCACCCGGTCGGCCACCTCCGAGAAGATCGAGAAGTTGGTCCCGACGCCGTCGTAGGTCGCCCCGAGCGGGTAGGGCCGCCCGGCGGCGATCTCCATGTCGGCGAGGCGCATCGTACGAGAGAGGCTACCGAGTCCTTCGCGGGCGTCCCTGAGGCCGACGTGTGGAGGCCCGTGGCCGGCCCGTCCGAGGTGCCGAGGTCATAGGGTGATGCCCGTGACGACGACCGCACCGGCGACCTCGGACTCTGACCTCCTCGGGGCACCCCTCGAGGAGCTCGTCAGGGCTGCTGCCACGGTCCGCGACGAGACCTTCGGCCGTCGCGTGACCTACTCGCCGAAGGTCTTCGTGCCCCTCACGATGCTGTGCCGGGACCGCTGCGCCTACTGCACCTTCGCCAAACCGCCTGCCCGGCTGAGCGCCCCGTACCTCGCGCCGGGCGAGGTGATCGCCCTCGCGGCCCGCGGCGCCGAGTCCGGCTGCCACGAGGCGCTCTTCACGCTCGGCGAGCGGCCGGAGCTTCGCTACCCGGCGGCCGAGGCGTGGCTCTCCGAGCACGGTTTCGCCTCGACGGTCGACTACCTCGCCCACGTCATGAAGCTCGTGCTCGACGAGACCGGCCTCCTCCCCCACGCCAACGCCGGGGCGCTCGGCGAGGACGAGCTCGCCCGGCTACGGCCGGCCTCGGTCAGCCAGGGGATGATGCTCGAGTCGCTCTCCCCCACGCTCGCCGCCCACCGCAGCGCCCCGGACAAGACGCCCGCCAGGCGGCTCGCCACCCTCGAGGCGGCCGGACGGCTCCAGATCCCCTTCACGACCGGGATCCTCGTCGGCATCGGCGAGACGCGGGCCGACAGGCTGGTCGCCCTGCGGGCCATCGCCGAGTCACACCGCCGCCACGGCCACGTGCAGGAGGTGATCGTCCAGAACTTCCTGCCGAAGGAGGGGACGGCCATGCACGCGGCCCCGCCCTGCCCCCCGCAGGAGCACCTCTGGTCGATCGCCGTCGCCCGGCTCGTCCTCCCGCCCGACGTCCATCTCCAGGCGCCGCCCAACCTCTCCGAGGACTTCGGCCGGCTGCTCGAGGCGGGCATCGACGACTGGGGCGGCGTCTCGCCCGTGACCCTCGACCACGTCAACCCGGAGCGCGCCTGGCCCGCACTCGAGCGCCTGCAGGCCGTCACCGAGGCCGCCGGCCACGTGCTCGCCCCGCGCCTCGCCGTCCACCCCGAGTGGGCGGCGGACCCGGCCCGCTGGCTCGACGAGGCGCTGCGCTTCCCGGTGCTCGACCGATCCGACGCCGAGGGCCTCGCCCGCGACTCGGCCTGGTGCTCGGGCTCGGACCTCGAGCCGCCGGAGCTGGTGCCGACCGCCCGGCCGGCTGACGCGGGCTCGGCGGCGCCGGCAGCCCAGCCCGCCGCTGCGGCTCGGCCGCTCGACGGGCCGCCCATCGCCGGGCGACCCATCGCCGGACGACCCATCCCCGGACGACACATCCCCGGACGACCCATCCCCGGACGACACATCCCCGGACGACCCATCGCCGGACGACACAGCCTCGGCCACGCCCGTGCCCGGCGCTCGGTCGACGACGTGCTCGCCGGCGTGGCCTCGGGTGACGAGGTCGGCGAGGACGAGATCGTCACGCTCTTCTCCGCCCGCGGGAGCGAGGTGCGCCGGGTGGCCGAGACGGCGGACGAGTTGCGCCGGCGGGCCGTCGGCGACGAGGTGAGCTTCGTCGTCAACCGCAACATCAACTACACGAACGTCTGCACGTTCAAGTGCCGCTTCTGCGCCTTCTCGAAGGGGCCGCTCTCGCTCAACCTGCGCGGCGCCCCGTACCTCCTCGACCTCGACGAGATCACCCGCCGGGTCGCCGAGGCGGAGGAGGAGGGCGCCACGGAGGTCTGCCTGCAGGGCGGCATCCACCCGAGCTTCGACGGCGACTACTACCTCGAGGTGCTCGGCGCCGTGCGGCGGGCCTCGGAGCGCATCCACATCCACGCCTTCACTGCCCTCGAGGTGCACGAGGGCGCCCGGCGGCTCGGCGAGGACCTCGCCACCTACCTGTTGCGCCTGAAGGAGGCGGGCCTCAAGACGCTGCCCGGGACGGCGGCCGAGATCCTCGACGACGAGGTCCGCGCCGTGCTCTGCCCCGACAAGATCGGCACGGAGCGGTGGCTCGAGGTGCACGAGACGGCGCACGGGGTCGGGCTGCGCTCGAACGTGACCATCATGTTCGGGTCGCTCGAGTCGCCCCGCTCCTGGGCCCGCCACCTCGTGCGCACCCGCGAGCTGCAGCGGCGGACCGGTGGCTTCACCGAGTTCGTCCCGCTCCCCTTCGTCCACATGGCGGCCCCGCTCTACCTGCAGCGCCGGGCCCGCCGGGGGCCGACCTTCCGCGAGGCCGTCCTCATGCACGCCGTCGGGAGGATCGCCTACGACGGCGCCATCGCCAACGTCCAGGCGAGCTGGGTGAAGATGGGGCCGCACGGCGCCCGCCAGCTCCTCGCCGCCGGGTGCAACGACCTCGGCGGCACGCTCATGGACGAGAACATCTCGAGGGCCGCCGGCGCCTCGCACGGCCAGCGCATGGACGAGGCGGGTTTCGGCGAGATCGTCGCACCGCTCGGCCGCCCGCTCGTGCAGCGGACGACGCTCTACGGCCGCGTCGGGGCGGCGGTGACGTGAGCGAGTCGCCGACGGCGAGCGCCGTCCCGGGCTCGGAGCCCGCCAAGGCCGTCGCCGAGGCCGAGGCGACCGCCCGGCGCGACCTGCCGGAGGACATCCGGCGCCAGGTCGGCGAGCTGCTCGACCAGGCGGGCGCCCGGGAGAACCGGGACATCCTGCGCGACCTCGTCGGCACGGCGCTCCTCCTGGCGGACGGCGCCCCGAGCCGGCTCGACCTGAAGATCGCCTCGGCGGCGCTGCGCGAGATGGCGAAGGCCTTCACGCTCTTCGCCCCCTTTCGCGGCACGCCGAAGATCACCATGTTCGGCTCGGCCCGCACGAAACCCTCCGATCCCCTCTACGCCCAGGCGAAGGAGCTCGCCTCGCGCATGGCGAACGAGGGATGGCTCGTCGTCACGGGCGCCGGCCCGGGCATCATGGCCGCAGGGACCGACGGCGCCGGGGCCGACATGTCGATCGGCGTGGACATCCGCCTGCCGTTCGAGTCGGTCTCCCACCCCGAGCTCGCGGCCGAGGGCCGCCTCGTCGAGATGAAGTACTTCTTCACCCGCAAGCTCATGCTGATGAAGGAGTCGGCGGCCTTCGCGGTGCTCCCGGGGGGCTTCGGCACCCTCGACGAGTGCTTCGAGCTCATGACCCTCCTCCAGACCGGGAAGGCCGAACCGGCCCCGATCGTCCTGCTCGACCTCCCCCAGGAGTCGTACTGGGCGGCGTGGGAGCGCTTCGTCGGAGGCGAGGTCATCCGCCGCGGGCTCGCCAGCGCCGAGGACCGTGCCTTCTACAGGATCACCGACGACGTGGGCGACGCCGTGGACGAGATCCTCGGCTTCTACCGCAACTACCACTCGCGGCGTTTCGTCGGGCCGGTCATGGTGATGCGCCTGCGCCACGCCCCCTCCGCCGAGGAGCTCGCCCGGCTCAACGAGGAGTTCGGCGACATCTGCTCGAAGCGGGGGATCTGGGCGACAGGACCTCTCCCGCCCGAGCGCTCCGACCAGGACGTCATCGACCTGCCGCGCATCGCTCTCGAGCTCGACCTCCGCTTCCAGGGACGGCTCCGCCAACTGATCGACGCCGTGAACCGGCTGCCGAGCGCCCTCTCCGGCACGGCGGCCGGCGGTGGCGCCGGACCGACCGGCGAGGACCGTCCCGCCTGAACGCCGGCGAAGGGCTGCCGGCGGCCCACTCGCCGCGGCCCGGGACAGCCCGGCACCTCATCCGAAACCGCCCTCCTCTTCACAGGTGGTTGACTTCCGGCGATCTAACCGTTAGGGTTTACAGCTAACGGTTAGATCGGGAGGGCGACGTGCAGCAAGAGGTCCTGTTGGCGATGCTGGCGAAGGAGCCCTCCTACGGCTACGAGCTGCGCGCCCGCCTGAACAAGGCCCTCGGTCCTCTCGGCGAGGCGCTCAACCCGGGCCACATCTACGTGACCCTCGGCCGGCTCGAGCGGGCCGAGCTCGTCGTCGTCGAACCGGGCGACGGCGACCGACCGGAGCGAAAGGTCTACGCCCTCACGCCTGCCGGCCACGCCCGCGTCGACGAGTGGCTGGCAGAGGTCAGCTGGCCGAAGCCCGACCTCGCCGAGTTCCACCTGAAGCTCGTGGCCGCGGCCCAGTCGGGCCTCTCGGACCCGATCGCGATCGTCGACGCGCAGCGCCGCGAGCTGCTCGGGCGGCTGCGTGAGGCGCAGCGTGCGGCGATGGACGAGGCGACCGAGTCCGAGGTCGCGCTCCTCCTCGAAGGCATCGTGCTCCGCCTCCAAGCGGACCTGAGATGGCTCGAGGCGTGCGAGCGCGCCTGGGCGACACGAAGGGGGACGCCATGAACGAGTCGGCGACGGCGGTCATCCGCGCCTCGGGGCTGTCGAAGCGGTACGGCCGCGACGAGGGCCTCGTGCGAGCGGTCGACGACGTGGACCTCGAGGTCGAGCCGGGCGAGACGCTCGCCGTGATGGGGCCGAGTGGTTGCGGGAAGTCGACCCTGCTGCACCTCCTCGGCGGGCTGGACCGGCCGAGCGGCGGCGAGCTGTGGTTCCGTGGCCGCCGGATCGACCAGCTGTCCGAGCGGGCGCTGGCCGAGCTGCGCCGCCAGCAGGTGGGTTTCGTCTTCCAGGCCTTCCACCTGATGGACGAGCTCACGGCCGCGGAGAACGTGGAGCTCCCGGGACTGCTCGCTGGACGTTCGCCACGCGAGGCCCGGCGGCGCGCCAGGGAGCTGCTCGAGCAGGTCGACCTGGCCGATCGCGCCCGGCACCTCCCCTCCGCCCTCTCGGGCGGACAGCGCCAGCGGGTGGCGATCGCCCGGGCGCTCGCCAACGACCCGGACGTCGTTCTCGCCGACGAACCGACCGGGAACCTCGACAGCACGGCGACGCTCGACGTGCTCCGGCTCTTCGAGGCCCTGCACGGCCGGGGCCTCACGCTCGTCGTCGTCACCCACGACGAGCGGATCGCGGCGACGGCGGACCGTCTGATCACCATGCGGGACGGCACCTTCGTCGACGAGACCCGCCTCACGGGGGGCACGGCGGGCAGGCTGGCCGACCTCGTCGACCTGGGAGGCTGAACGATGGGAAGGCCGCTCCTCGTCTTTCGCCTGGCGGCTCGCGACCTGCGCCACAACCGCGCCGAGGCTGTCCTGCTGCTCGTCGCGATCGCGGCTGCGGCGACGACCTTGACGGTGGCTCTCGCCCTCCACGGCGTGACGAACAGCCCCTACGCCACGACCCGGACCGCCACGGCCGGACCCGACGTCGTGGCGGCCGCCCAGACGACCGGGCCGGGCGGCCGGACGCCTTCGCAGCTGACCGCCCTCGAGCACGCCCCGGGCGTGACCGCCTCGAGCGGCCCGTACCCGCTCACCAACCCGGTGCTGGTCTTCGACGGGCATCAGGACCCCGTCTTCGCCGAAGGGCGGGACACCGGTGCCGCAAGGGTGGACCAGCCGAAGCTCACCGCCGGTCACTGGGATCTCGGTGGCGGGGTCGTAGTCGAGCGCAGCTTCGCCGACCTGGTCGGGTTGCGCGTCGGCGACCGGATCAGCCTCGACACCCTCGGCGGACCGAGTGGCGTCCTTCCGGTCGGCCGGCCGCTCGAGGTGACCGGCATCGCCGTCACCGCCGCGCTCCTCCCCTCCCCTGTCAACGACTACGCCCACCCCTCGGGGTTCCCCGAGCCGGGGCTCGTGTGGATCAGCCGGTCGCTGTCGCAGCGGCTGTCCTCGTCAGGAGGGGGCACCTTCGGCTACACCCTCAACCTGAAGCTGTCCGACCCTGCGGCCGCGCCCGCCTTCGTCGCGGCCCATCAGAGCGACGCCGTGCCGCTCATCGCCTGGCAGTCGATGGCGACGCGGGCGGGCCAGATCATCTCGGTGGAGCAGGCGATCCTGCTCACCGGCAGCGCGCTCCTCGGGCTCCTCGCGCTGGCGAGCGTGGCGATCCTCGTCGGTGGCCGGATGGAGCAGCAGACGCGTCGCGTCGGGCTGTTGAAGGCCGTCGGCGCCACGCCACGGCTCGTGACCAGCGTCCTCCTCACCGAACAGCTCGTCCTCGCCGTCGTCGCGGCCGCGGTCGGGCTGCTCGTCGGGCAGCTGGCGGCTCCGTTGCTCACCGACCCGGGTGCGAGGCTCCTCGGCTCCCCCGGGGGGCCCTCGCTCGACCTCGCGACGATCGGAGTCGTCTTCGGCAGCGCCATCGCCGTCGTCGCCCTCGCGACCGTCGTGCCGGCGATCCGTGCCGCCCGCACCAGCACGGTGGGCGCCCTCGCCGACGCGGCCCGCCGTCCGCGGCGGGGCCGATGGACGATCGCCCTCTCCGCCCGCTTGCCCGTCCCCCTCCTGCTCGGCATGCGGATCACGAGCCGGCGACGCCGTCGTGCGCTGCTCAGCGCCGCGAGCGTCGCCCTCACCGTCGGCGCCCTCGTCGCGGTGCTCATGTTCCGCGAGCACGCCCACTCGATCGCGAGCTCGGGCGGCCTCTACCGGTTCTCCGGCCCCGGTGACCCGTTGTGGGAGCGGGGGATGGACGTGATGCTCGTCTTCACCGTGGCCCTCGTGCTGCTCGCTCTCATCAACGCGGTCCTCGTCACCTGGGCGACGGTGCAGGACGCCCGCCACGTGGCGGCCGTCGAGCGGGCGCTCGGGGCGTCACCGGCGGCGGCGACGCTCGCCGTCGTGTTCGCCCAGCTGCTCTCGGCGGTGCCGGGAGCGGTCCTCGGCGTGCCCGTCGGGATCGGCCTCTACCTCGCCGTCGGACGGCACAGCTCCGGGATGCCGTCGGTTGCCGGCATGGTCGGCGCCGTCCTTCTCAGCGTCCTCGTCGTCGCCGTGCTCACGGCCATCCCTGCCCGAGTCGGCGCCCGCCTGCCGGTGGCAGAGGTGCTGCAGGCCGAGTCGTGCTGAGGCCTGGAGGTCCCGGGCGAGCTAGGGCTCCGGCTCCTCGTCGCCGGCCGTCCCTGCCGAGAGGGAGCGGAGCAGCCGCACGGCCTTGTCGAGCGACGAGCGGGCGCGGTTCAGCACCTTCTCCTCCCGCACGGCCGCAAGGGCCGCCTCCCCGCCCTCCTCGCCCTCCTCGAGGGCGCCGCGGAGGGACTCCATGGCGAGATCGGCGAGGCTCTCGCTCAGGCGCGCGAGCTCGTCGGCAACCTCCTCGAGGCGCTCGGTCGACCGCACTTGGAACAGGCGCCGACGTCAGTCCGAGGACGCCGCCGGAGGGGACTGCGGTGCTGCGGCCGCCCTGTTGAGGACCTCGAGGTCGCCCTTGGCGTACTCGGCGCGCAGCACCTTCTTGTCGAACTTCCCGACGCTCGTCTTCGGCACCTCGGGCACGAACGACCACCGCTCGGGGACCCACCAGCGGGCGACCTTGTCCTCGAGGAATTGCGCGAGCTCGTCCGGCCCGGCCGCCTCGCCCTCCTTCAGCACGACGCAGGCGAGGGGGCGCTCGTCCCAGCGCTCGTCGGGCACGGCCACGACGGCTGCCTCGAAGACCGCCGGGTGCGCCATGAGGGCGTTCTCGAGCTCGACCGAGGAGATCCACTCGCCGCCCGTCTTGATGACGTCCTTCGTCCGGTCGGTGATGGTGAGGAAACCGAACTCGTCGACCGTCCCGACGTCGCCGGTCCGCAGCCACCCGTCGTGGAACCGCTCGGTCGAGTCGTCGCCGTAGTACGAGCCGGTCACCCAGGGCCCGCGCACCTCGAACTCGCCGACCGACTCGCCGTCGCGCGCGACGACGTTCCCCGACCCGTCGACCACTCGGGCCTCGACGCCGAACACGACGCGGCCGGCCTTCGTGCGGTAGTGCCATGCCTCGTCACCCTCCACGCCGCGGGGCGGGTGGGCGACGGCGCCGAGCGGGCTCGTCTCGGTCATGCCCCACGCCTGCACGATCTGCACGCCGAAGAGGCGCTCGAAGCCCTCCATGAGCGAGCGTGGCACGGCCGAGCCTCCACAGACGATCGCCCGGAACGAGGAGAGGTCCGAGCCATGCGACTCGGCGTAGCGGAGCACCTCGTTCCAAATCGTCGGGACAGCGCCGGCAAAGGTCGGGCGCTCCGCCTCGATCACCTTCACGAGCGGCTCGGCCTGCAGGAACTGCTTGGGCAAGATGAGGTCGGCGCCCGCCAGCCAGCCTGAGTACGGGATGCCCCAGGCGTTGGCGTGGAACTGCGGCACCACGACGAGGATGCGGTCGCGCCCCGAGAGCCCGAGGGCGACCGACGACGTGCTGGCGAGCGAGTGGAGGTAGGTGGAGCGGTGGGTGTAGGCGACCCCCTTCGGGTTGCCGGTCGTGCCGCTCGTGTAGCACATGGCCGCCGCCTCGTGCTCGTCGAGGTCGGGCCACTCGTAGCCCTCGGCGGCGCCGGCGAGGAACTCCTCGTAGGGGGTGGTCTCCCCGAGCGACGACGTGTCGGCGTCCCCGACCGTGATGATCCGCTCCACGCTCGGGCACTCGTGCACGACCCGGGCGAGCAGCGGCGCCACGGCCGCGTCGCAGATCACCACCTTGTCGCCGGCGTGGTCGATGACGTACTTCAGCTGCTCGGGGAACAGGCGGATGTTGAGGGTGTGCAGCACGGCGCCCATGCTCGGGACGGCGAGGTACGCCTCGATGTGCTCCTGGTGGTTGAAGCAGAACGTGGCCACGCGGTCGCCGACGCGGACGCCGGCGCCGGCGAGGGCGTCGGCGAGCCTCTCGGCACGGCGCGCCACCTCCTCGAAGGTGGCCCGGCGAAACCCGTCGCCCTCGAAGGTGACGACCTCGCTCGTCGGGTTCACCTGCCTGCCGTGCCTGAAGATCTCGCGGACGAGCAACGGCGAGTCCTGCATCGTGCCCCGCACGGACGTCCCTCCTTCGTGCTTCGCGGCCGGCCACCCGGCCGGGCGCAAGCCTATGACGAGGGCGGCCGCAGCGGCACTTCCCCCGATCCGGGCCTGGCTGCCGGTATCGTGGGGACCGGCCTTTCACAAGGGAGCAGCACGTGGACCACCTCGCGCGCCTCGCGCCCGCTGGACGCGACCCTGCTGCCCCGGCCGCGCCCGAACCTCTGGCTGGGCGGCTCGTCGCCGCCCTCGAGGACGTCTCGCGGCTGTTGACCGCGAGAGCCATCAGTGACCAGGAGCTGCTCGAGACGACGGCCCGCGTGCTCGCCACGGCCCTCGACGGTTCGTCGGTCGTCTGGCGCCGCGAGCCGGAGGGGCGGCACCTGCGTGCCGCCGCCTGTTTCGACCCCGATGCCGGGCGCCTCGAGATGCTGCGGGCGGCGCTCGAGGGTCACCACCCCTCCGCCACCGACGGGATCCTCGCAAGGGCCCTCGAGTCGACCGGGCTCGAGGAGGTCCCGGCCGTGGCCTGGGAGGCGCTCGGCGCTCCGCCCGACGGCGCCGGTCGGGCAGGCGGTGCCGAGCGCACGGGCGGCGCGGACGGGGCGGCCTGCCTGCTCCTTCTCCCCCTCCGCTGCCACTACGCCGCCCCGGGGGTGGTGGCCGTCCGCCGGCCCCTTCGCGCCGGCCGGCTCACCGACCTCGACCGCGCTCTCGTCGAGCACCTCACCGACTCGGTCTCCCTCGGGCTCGACACGACGCGCCTCGTCCGCGCCGGGGGCCAGGCGATGGCCCGGCGGCGGAGGGCCGAGGCGTCGGCATGGGCGGTCACGGACCTCGTGGCGGGCGTGGCGGCCGACGAGGCGGGAGGCGACGTCCTGATCTTCGCCTGTGACGAGGCCGGAGTCGTGACCGCGCTCGGCGGCGCGCTGGCGGGCCTCCTCGGCGTCGACGCGGGCTCGGCGCGGGGAGCCCTTCTGCTCGACCTCCTCGGCGACGAGCTCCCCCTCGGTTCGCTCCTGCGCCGCATCCTCGCCGGCGAACGGCTCTCGAAGGTGCCCTTCCGCCACGGGGAGCGACGCCTCGAGCTGTCCGGTCATCCCGTCGAGGGGCCGGACGGCGCCCCGGCCGGCTTCGCCGGCCTCGTGGCGGACGTGTCGGCCCGCCGCCGGCGCGCCCGTCGCGACGACCCGGCCGTCCTCGTCAGCTCCGCCCGGCAGGAGGCGATCGCCGACCTCGGGCAGTGGGCGCTCGTCGGCATCGACTTCTCCGACCTCCTCGAGGACGCCCTCGACGTCGTGACCACCCAGCTCGAGGTCGACACGGCCCATGTCTTCGAGGCGCTCCCCGAAGCCGAGTTCCTCACCCTCACGTGCAACCGGGGGACCGCCGTGGCCGGCCACGAGCTCCTCTCGGCCGACCCGACGTCGTCACCGGCGAGCTACGCCCTCGCCTCGCAGGAGACCGTCGTGTGCGAGGAGGTCGCCCTCGACGGGCGCTTCGAGGTCCCCGAGCTGTGGGAACGGACCAAAGCCGTCTCGGTCGTCGAGGTGCCGATCCCCGGCCAGGACGGCCCCGTCGGCGTGCTCGGCGCCGGCCGCGAGACGCCGGGGCGCTTCGGGGACGACGACGTCGCCTTCCTGAAGGCGGTGGCGAACGTCCTCGCCGGAGCGGCCGCCCGCCACCGGGCCGAGCGGGCGATCCGCGCCCAGGCCCTGCAGGACCCGCTGACCGGCCTCCCGAACCGGCTCATGCTCGCCGACCACGGGGTCCGTTTCGCGGGGCCGCAGGACCCGACCACGCGCCTCAGCGGGGACGGCAGGAGCGTCTTCGTCTTCGACATCGACCGCTTCAAGGAGATCAACGACACCCTCGGCCACGCCATCGGTGACCTCGTCCTCCTCGAGGTGTCCCGACGGCTGCGCACCATCCCAGGGCCGGTCGAGCTCGTCGCCCGCCTCGGCGGCGACGAGTTCGCCCTCGTCGTCCGGGGACTCGGCAGCACCGAGGCCGAGGACCGCCTCGCCTCGGAGGTGCTGGCGACCCTCGGGGAGTCGCTCGAGGTCGGCGGGGTGCACCTGCGGCTGCGCGGCAGCATCGGCATCGCCTCGGCCGACGTCGGGCCGGACGGAGGCGCCCTCGACGTGCCGTCGCTGCTGCGCCGGGCGGAGGTCGCCCTCTACCAGGCGAAGTCCGAGCACCTCGGCTCGCGCAGGTACAGCGACGACCTCGAGCGCTCGAGCCTCTCGCGCCTCGCCCTCGCGAGCGAGCTCACCGAGGCGATCGAGCGGGGCCAGCTCGTGCTCGACTACCAGCCGAAGGTGCTCGCCCGCTCGGGTCACGTCATCGGCGTCGAGGCGCTCGTGCGCTGGCACCACCCGACCCGCGGCGTCCTCAACCCCGACGTCTTCGTGCCGCTCGCCGAGCAGACGGGCGTGATCCGGGAGCTGACGAGCTGGGTGCTGGCAAGGGCGCTGGCGGAGTGCGCCGCCTGGCACCGCTCCGGTTGGCCGCTCCCCGTCGCCGTCAACCTGTCGGCGGGCACCGTGCACGACCCGGCCCTGCTCGACGCCGTCCTGGCGGCCACCGCCCGGCCGGGGCTGCCGACGAGCGCCATCGAGCTCGAGGTCACCGAGAGCGCCGTCATGCGGGACCCGGAGGGCGCCATGCGCAGCCTGTCGGACCTCGCCGAACGGGGTGTCCATGTGGCACTCGACGACTTCGGGACGGGGTACTCGTCCCTCGCCTACCTCCAGCGCCTGCCGGTCAAGTCGGTGAAGATCGACAAGTCGTTCGTGAAGCCCCTCGCCACCGACGACGTGGCGCAGGCGATCGTGCGGGCCGTCGTCGACCTCGGCCACAGCCTCCACCTGAGCGTCATCGCCGAGGGCGTCGACTCCGCCGCCGTGCTCGAGGCCGCCCAGCGGCTCGGGTGCGACGCAGTGCAGGGCTTCCACGTCGCCACCCCGATGGCGCCCCAGGTCCTCCACCAGTGGCTCGCCTCCAAGGGCGGCCTGCCGAGGGCCGGCTCGATCGACTGGCAGCGGCGCGACCCGTCCTCGGACGACGAGGAGCCGCCGGAGGCGGCGGATCCGCGCTGACCGTGTCGCTCGAGGGACGAGTCAGCCCGATTCCGCCGCTCGGCGGAGCCGCGAGAGGGTCTCGGTCATCGTTGCCCTGTTGTGGTGTTCGCGGTCGCCCACACCCGTGGCGAGGGGCGACACCTTCTCGAGCCATGCCGGTCGCCGATCGGTCCAGCGCTCGGTGACCCTGCATCCCCCGTCGTCGGAGTCGATCTCGTACTCCCACCTCGCGATCGGGATGCCGGCGAGGTTCACGTCGAAGGCGAACCGCCTCCCGGGGTCGGCGGCGATCACCTGGCAGGTGGTCGACCAGCGATGCCAGCCGTGGCGATTCGCCCCCTTGAACCTCGACCCGACGGCGGCCGACCGTGCCCCTCCCACCCACCGGCACGAGGTCGTCTCCGGGCTCCACTCACCCATGCGCGTCACGTCGCTCACCAGCTCGTAGACCGAGGTGGGGTCGGCGGCGATGCGCTCCTCCACGGACACCGCTTTCATCGCTCAGCCTCCGATGGACCGACGAGCCGGACCTGCACGGGCGGGGCAACGGTAGTCGGCCCGCCTCCTCCCGGCGCAGCTCGGACGCGGCGGCGAACCCTCAACGCAGCGCCAGCTGGCCCGGTCGGACGGGCGACGGGAGCGAGGTCTCGCCCATGAGCGCCCGGTCGATGGCGGCCGCCGCCGAGCGGCCCTCCGCGATCGCCCAGACGATGAGGCTCTGGCCACGCGCCATGTCGCCGCAGGCGAACACCCCGTCGCGACTCGTGCGGAAGGAGGGATCGACCGCCACGTTCCCGCGGCCGTCGAGGTCGAGGCCGAGCTCTGCGACGACGCCGAGCCGTTCGGGCCCGAGGAAACCGAGCGCCAGCAGCACGAGCTCGGCCGTGAGCTCTCGCGCCGACCCGGGGACCGGCACGAATTGCGGCCGCCCGTCCACGATCTCGGTCCGCACCTCCTCGAGCCGCAGGGCCCGGACGCGTCCCTGCTCGTCGCCGAGGAGCGCCGTCGTCGCCACCGAGAAGACCCGTTCGCCGCCCTCCTCGTGGGCCGACGACGTGCGCATGACGACCGGCCAGGTCGGCCACGGGTTGTCCGCCGCCCGCGACTCGGGAGGCGCCACCAGGATCTCGAGCTGGTGGACCGAGGCGGCCCCCTGCCGGTGGACGGTGCCGAGGCAGTCAGCACCGGTGTCGCCGCCGCCGATGATCACGACGTGCTTGCCGGCCGCCGACACCGGCGGCTCCGCGAGGGCGCCCTCGCAGACGAGGTTGGAGGGCTTCAGGTAGTCCATGGCGAAGAGCACGCCCTCGAGCTCGCGCCCGGGCACGGTGAGGTCGCGGGGAGCCGTCGAGCCGCAGGCGAGGAGCACGGCGTCGAATTCCTCGACCAGCCGGGCGGCCTCGAGGACCGCGGCGCCGGGGGCGAGGGCCGAGGGCACCTCAACGGGCCCGGACGGGAGGCCGACCGAGACGCCGGTCACGAAACGCGTCCCCTCCTCCTCCATCTGGGCGAGCCGGCGGTCGAGGACGGCCTTCTCCATCTTGAACTCCGGGATCCCGTAGCGGAGAAGGCCCCCGACGCGCTCTGCCCGCTCGTAGACGACGACGCCGTGCCCGGCGCGGGTGAGCTGCTGTGCGGCCGCGAGGCCGGCGGGCCCCGAGCCGACGACGGCCACCCTCCGGTCCGTCCGCCGGGCCGGCGGCAACGGCACGAGCGAGGGCCGGGCGGCCGCCTCGGCGATGTCCAGCTCGACCTGCTTGATGAGGACCGGCTCGGCGTTGATCCCAAGGACGCAGGAGCCCTCGCAGGGAGCCGGACAGAGACGACCCGTGAACTCGGGGAAGTTGTTGGTGGCGCCGAGCCGCTCGGCCGCCTCCTCCATGCGTCCCCGGTAGACGAGGTCGTTCCACTCGGGGATGAGGTTGCCGAGCGGGCAGCCCTCGTGACAGAACGGGATGCCGCAGTCCATGCACCGTGCCGCCTGCTCGGTGAGCGTGGCGGCCGGGAACGGCTCGTAGACCTCGTGCCAGTCCCTCAGCCGAACCGGCACGGGTCGCCGGGACGGACCGACCCGCCCGAAACGGAGGAAGCCGCGGGGGTCAGCCATGGGCGGCGGCCATGACGGCCTCCTCCACGACGGCACCGTCCTCCACCGCCCGGCGGGTCGCCTCGAGCACCCGCCGGTAGTCGCGCGGCATCACCTTGACGAACCCCTCGAGGGTCCCCGGCCCGCTCTCGAGCAGCCTGCCGGCCACCTCCGAGCCGGTGAGCTCGAGGTGCCGGCGCAGCAGCGACGTGACGACGTGGCGGTCCTCCTCGTCGAGCGGCTCCAGCTCCACCATCTCGAAGTTGCAGCGGCGCCGCAGCAGGCCGGCCGGGTCGAGGACGTAGGCGACGCCGCCCGACATGCCCGCCGCGAAGTTGCGGCCGAACGACCCCACCACCACCACGGTGCCGCCGGTCATGTACTCGCAGGCGTGGTCGCCCACCCCCTCGACGACGGCGGTCGCGCCCGAGTTGCGCACGCAGAAGCGCTCCCCCACCTGGCCGCGGACGAACGCCTCGCCGGACGTCGCCCCGTAGAGGACGACGTTCCCGGCCACCACCTGCTCCTCTGCAGCCGTCGGGGAGGAGTCCTCGGGGCGCACCACGAGCCGGCCGCCCGAGAGGCCCTTTCCGAGGTAGTCGTTGGCGTCCCCGGCGAGCCGGAGCGTGATCCCGCGCGGGACGAAGGCCCCGAAGCTCTGTCCCGCCGAGCCGCGGAAGGACAGGTCGATCGTGCCGTCGGGGAGCCCGGCCCCCCCGTGGCGCCGCGTGACCTCGTACCCGAGCATCGTGCCGACGCTGCGGTGCACGTTGCGCACCTCGAGCTCGGCGGCGACCGGGCGCCCCGCCGTGAGCGCCGGCTCACACAGCGCGATGAGCTCGTTGTCGAGCGCCTGCTCGAGGCCGTGGTCCTGCGGCCGCGTGCAGGACAGGCCGTCCCCGTCCGCCTCGGGGGCGGCGACCTCCCGGGCCGTCCTCTCGCGGACGAGGAGGGGCGCCAGGTCGAGCCGTCCCGCCTTCCAGTAGTGGTCGACGGCCTGCTCGGCGTCGAGGCACTCGACGTGGCCCACCGCCTCCGCGAGGGAGCGGAACCCGAGGGAAGCGAGGAGCTCGCGCACCTCCTCGGCGAGGTACTCGAAGAAGGTCTCGACGAACTCGGGCCGACCGGTGAAGCGCTTGCGGAGCTCCGGGTTCTGGGTGGCGATCCCGACCGGGCAGGTGTCGAGGTGGCAGACCCGCATCATCACGCAGCCCGACACGACGAGCGGGGCCGTCGCGAAGCCGAACTCCTCGGCGCCGAGCAGCGCGGCGATGACGACGTCGCGCCCCGTCTTCAGCTGGCCGTCCACCTGGACGACGATGCGGTCACGGAGGCCGTTGCGGAGCAGGGTCTGCTGGGTTTCGGCGAGACCGAGCTCCCAGGGGACCCCGGCGTGCTTGAGCGAGGTGAGCGGCGCCGCCCCCGTCCCGCCGTCGTGGCCCGAGATGAGCACGACGTCGGCGTGCGCCTTGGCGACGCCGGCTGCCACCGTCCCGACCCCGACCTCGGCGACCAGCTTCACGTGGACGCGGGCCGCCGGGTTGGCGTTCTTCAGGTCGTAGATGAGCTGGGCGAGGTCCTCGATCGAGTAGATGTCGTGGTGGGGCGGCGGCGAGATGAGGCCGACCCCCGGCGTCGAGTGCCGCGTCTTCGCGATCCAGGGGTACACCTTGTGCCCCGGCAGCTGGCCACCCTCGCCCGGCTTGGCGCCCTGGGCGATCTTGATCTGGAGGTCGTCGGCGTTCACGAGGTACTCGCTCGTCACGCCGAATCGGCCGGAGGCGACCTGCTTCACGGCCGAGCGGCGGAGGTCGCCGTTCTCGTCGGGCGTGAAGCGCTCGGGGTCCTCGCCCCCCTCCCCCGTGTTCGACTTGCCTCCGAGGCGGTTCATGGCGATGGCGAGGGTCTCGTGCGCCTCGGCCGAGATGGACCCGTAGCTCATGGCGCCGGTGGCGAAGCGCTTCACGATCTCCGAGACGGGCTCGACCTCCTCGAGCGGCACGGGGCGTCGCCCGCTCTCCTCTGCCGGCGCGAAACGGAGCAGCCCCCGCAGCGTGGCCAGCTGCTCGGCCTGGTCGTCGACGAGCCGGGTGTACTCGCGGAAGACGTCGAAGCGCTTGGCACGGGTGGCGTGCTGCAGCTTGAACACAGTCCTCGGGTTGAAGAGGTGGTACTCGCCGTCCCGGCGCCACTGGTACTCGCCGCCGGGCTCGACCTCGAGGCGGCCGGGGACGTCGCCCGGACCGAAGGCGGCGGCGTGGCGGCGGGCGACCTCGGCGGCGATCTCGTCGGCCCCGATCCCCCCGAGGCGGCTCGGTGTGCCCGTGAAGTGCCGGCCCACGACCTCGCGGTCGAGCCCGACGGCCTCGAAGACCTGAGCCCCCGTGTAGGAGGCGAGCGTCGAGATGCCCATCTTCGACATGACCTTGAGGACGCCCTTCGAGGCCGCCTTGACGTAGTTGCGGATCGCCTGGCGCTCCGAGAGCCCTTCGAGGGCGCCGGAGCGGACCATCTCGGCGATGGAGTCGAAGGCGAGGTACGGGTTCACCGCACCGGCGCCGTAGCCGAGGAGGAGGGCGATGTGGTGCACCTCGCGGGCCTCGCCGGTCTCGACGACGAGACCGACCTGGGTCCGCTCCCGCTCGCGCACGAGATGGTTGTGGACGGCGGCGGTGAGCAGGAGCGAGGGGATGGGCGCCAGCTCCTCGTTCGTGTGCCGGTCCGACAGCACGACGAGGTTGGCCCCGAGGGCGATCGCCTCGGAGACCTGCCGGCAGACCTGGGCGATGGAGTCCTCGAGGGCCGCTCCCCCGCCGGCGACCGGGTAGAGGCCGTCGACCGCGAAGCACGAGAACCCGTCGGTCCCCCCGTCCTCGTGGACGTAGAGCAGTTTGGCGAGCTCGGCGTTGTCGATCACCGGGTACGGGAGCACGATCTGGCGGCAGCTCTCGGGGTCGGGCTCGAGGAGGTTGCGCTCGGGCCCGACGGTCGAGTGGAGCGAGGTGACGAGCTGCTCGCGGATGGCGTCGAGGGGCGGGTTGGTCACCTGGGCGAAGAGCTGGGCGAAGTAGTCGTAGAGGAGCCGCGGGCGCTCCGAGAGGACGGCGATCGGCGTGTCGGAGCCCATCGAGCCGACCGGCTCCTCGCCCTTTTGCGCCATCGGCCCGAGGAGGATGCGGAGGTCCTCGCCCGTCACCCCGAAGAGCCGCTGGTGGCGGACGACCGAGGAGTGCTGCGGGGTGAGCATGTGGCGGGGCGGGAGGTCCTCGAGGTGGACAAGCCCCTTGCGGAGCCAGTCGCCGTAGGGGTGCTCGGCGGCGAGGCGCGACTTCACCTCGTCGTCGTCGACGATGCGCCCGGCGGCGGTGTCGACGAGGAACATGCGGCCGGGGCTGAGGCGACCCCTGCGAACGATCTTCGACGCCGGGATGTCGAGGACCCCCACCTCCGAGGCGAGCACGACGAGCCCGTCGTCGGTCACCCAGTAGCGGGCGGGACGCAGGCCGTTTCGGTCGAGGACGGCGCCGACGAGCGTCCCGTCGCTGAAGGCGACGGCGGCCGGCCCGTCCCACGGCTCCATCAGGCAGGCGTGGAACTCGTAGAAGGCACGCCGCTCGGCGTCGAGCTCCCCGTGGTTCTCCCAGGCCTCCGGGATCATCATGAGCACGGCGTGCGGAAGCGACCGGCCGGCGAGGTGGAGCAGCTCGAGGACCTCGTCGAAGGAGGCGGAGTCGCTGTTGCCGGGAGTGACGACGGGGTAGAGCCGGGCGAGGTCGTCGCCGAAGGCGTCGCTCGCGAGCAGGGCCTCGCGGGCCCTCATCCAGTTCCGGTTGCCGCGCACCGTGTTGATCTCGCCGTTGTGGGCGACGAGGCGGTAGGGGTGGGCGAGCGGCCAGGACGGGAAGGTGTTCGTCGAAAAGCGCGAGTGGACGAGGGCGATGGCGCTCTCGAGCCGGGGGTCCGACAGGTCGGGGTAGAAGGCCCGCAGCTGGTGCGTGGCGAGCATCCCCTTGTAGACGAACGTCCGGGACGAGAGCGACGGGAAGTACAGGCCGTCGACGGCGTGCTCGGCCCGCTTGCGCAGGGCGAAGAGGCGGCGTTCGAGGGCGAGGCCGCTGAGGGTCTCTCCCCCGCTCGGCGCCCCGCTCACGAAGACCTGCTCGAGGAGCGGGGCGACGGCGAGCGCGCCGGCCCCCGCCTGGGTGGGGTCGACCGGAACGGGACGCCAGCCGAGCACCTCGAGGCCCTCGGACTCGGCGATCGTCGCGACGGTGTTCTTGGCGGCGACCGCCCTGGCCCGATCCGTCGGGAGGAACGCCATGCCCGAGCCGTAGCAACCCCTCTCGGGCAGGGCCACCCCGGCGATGGCCCGGAACAGGAGGTCAGGCAGCTGGACGAGGATGCCGGCTCCGTCGCCGGTCTCGGGGTCGGCGCCGAAGGCGCCGCGGTGGGCGAGGTTCTCGAGGGCGGTGATGCCGAGCTCGACGACGCGGTGGCTCGGGCCGTTCGCCATGTCGGCCACGAAGGCGACGCCGCAGGCGTCGTGCTCGAAAGCGGCGTCGTACAGGCTGGCGGCCTCGGGAGTCGCCATGGTGTCCCTTCTCTGAGTCGGCTCGGTGAGTCGGCAGCGTTGCCGGGGGGCGGTCCGCACAGATCCGCCCGTCCCGTCGGGACATCCTTGGCCCTGCTCGGTCCTGAGAGCGTACACGGGAGAGTGGGCCGCCTCGGCCTTCTGGGCGGCCGCCCTCGGCCTTCTGGTCGGCCGCCCTCGCCCCCGGCGGCCCGCCCCGCTTCTAGGGTGGACGGCCGTGCCCGGAGCGACCCCGCCCTGCGTGCTGACCATCGGCGGCACCGACTCCGGCGGCGGGGCCGGTGTCGCCGCCGACCTGCGGACCTTCGCCGCCTACGGGGTGCACGGGGCCCTGGCGGTGACGGCGGTGACGGCGCAGGACACGAACCGGGTGCACGCCTCAGAGCCGGTCCGGGCATCGTTTCTCGCCGCCCAGATCGAGGTGGTCGCCCGCGACCTGCGCCCCGAGGCCGCCAAGACGGGCTACCTCGGATCGACCGCCTCGGTGGCCGCCGTCTCCGCCCTCGCCGCCTACGGGACGCTCCGGCGCCTCGTCGTCGACCCCGTGCTCGTCTCCTCGTCCGGGGAGCCGCTCTTCACCGGGGGCGACATGACGGCGGCCGTGCGCGCCCTGCTCACGTCTGCCATCGTGGCCACGCCCAACACCTACGAGGCCGCCCTCCTCCTCGGCTGGCCGCCCGACGAGCTCGGCGACCTCGCCGCCGCCGAGGAGGCGGCCCGCGAGCTCCAGTCGCTCGGCCCCTCGCTCGTCGTCGTGACCGGCGGCCGGCGCCGGGGGAAGGAGGCGGTGGACGTCGCCTTCGACGGCGTGGCGGTCACCCATCTCGCCGCCCGCTTCGTCGAGACGCCGAACGTGCACGGCTCCGGCGACGTCTTCTCGGCCGCCGTGGCGGCGGGGCTGGCGCTCGGCTGGGGCCCGCTCGAGGCGGCGCTCTCGGCCAAGGGGTTCGTGCAGGCGGCGATCGAGCGGTCAGCCGGCTGGCGGCTCGGCTCGGGCCACGGGCCCGTCGACCCGCTCGACCTCGAGGCCCGGCGGGCCGAGCGGGAGGCCTCACGCCCGGGCAACCCGGCGAGGCCGGCCGCTCAGGGCTTGGAGGACGACGGCAGCAGCTCGGGCGCACCGTAGGGCCGGAGGACCTCGGGCACCTGGACGGAGCCGTCCTCCTGCTGGCAGCTCTCGACGAGGGCGATCAGCCACCGAGCGGTCATCGCCGTCCCGTTCAGCGTGTGCGCCACCCGCAGGCCCCGCTCGTCCCGGAAGCGCACGTTGAGCCGCCGTGCCTGGTAGTCGGTCGTGTTCGAGCAGGAGGTGATCTCCCGGTAGCGCTCCTGGCTCGGCATCCACGCCTCGATGTCGTACTTCTTGGCGGCGGGTGCCCCGAGGTCCCCGGCGGCCGTCACCACGACGCGGTAGGCGAGGCCGAGGCGCGACACGAGGTCCTCCTCGATGGCGAGCAGCCGCTCGTGCTCCTCGAGGGACGCCTCAGGCGTCGTGTAGACGAACATCTCGACCTTGTCGAACTGGTGGACTCGGATGGCGCCGCGCGTGTCCCGCCCTGCAGCCCCGGCCTCCCGCCGGAAGCACGTCGAGTAGCCGGCATAGCGCGCCGGGAGCTCGTCGGCCTCGAGCACCTCGCCCATGTGCAACCCGGCGAGCGCCACCTCGGAGGTCCCGGTCAGGTAGAGCTCGTCGCGCTCGACCCGGTAGAGGTTCACCTCGTCGGTCGGTAGGAAGCCCGTGCCGTACATGGCCTCCTCGCGCACGAGCACCGGCGGGAGCACCGGCTCGAAACCCGCCTCCACGAGGTGCTCGAGGGCGTAGCGGTACATGGCGAGCTCGAGGAGGGCGAGGGGGCCGCGGCGGTAGGCGAAGCGAGAGCCCGACAGCCTCGCACCCCTGTCGAGATCGAAACCCCCGAGCTCGACGTGGTCACGCACCGCGAACGGGAACACGGGCTGGCTGCCGACACGGCGGATCTCGAGGGCGTCCTCCTCGCTGTCGCCGTCGGGGACCTCCGGCGCCGGCGGGTTCGGGACCCGTGCGAGGAGGTCGTCGCGGCGCGAGGCGGCGGCGGTGAGCGCCGCTTCCGCCTCCCGGAGCTGCTCCTTCACTGCCTGCAGCTCGGCGACCTGCTCCTCGGTCGGGCGGCCCTTCAGCTTGGTGCGGGCGCGCAGCTCGTCGACTCTCGTCGTGAGGGCCCTCCACTTGCCGTCCGCCTCGAGGAGCTCGTCGAAGAGCTCGGCGGCGCCCTTGCGGGCGAGGGCGGCGCGGAGCTCGCCGGGCTGCTCGCGGGCAAGCCGGATGTCGATCACGCCGCGCCCTCGCCTGTGCGCTCGCGCCGGGCGGCCGTCAGCGGCGCCGCTTCTTGCGCGGCCGGGGAGGCTGCGCCGGACGCCCTGCCGGCCTGCGCGCCTGGCCACCGGGGCGGGAAGGTGCCTGCCCGCGCGAGGGCTGCGGCGCAGGACGGCCGGCGCTCCCGCCCGCCTCGACCGCGAGGTCCTCGTCCTCGGCGACCTCGTCGCCGACGAACTCCTCCTCGGCGAAGTCGGACTCCCTGACCTGCTCGCTGCGGCGCGCCGGCCGGAGGGCGGCCGCGCCCTGAGCCTGGCGGGCGGCGCCCGGCCGAAGCGGCCCGGCGGGGCGCTCCGCGGCGCGGCCGTCACCGGTCCCCCGGCGCCGGCGTCGGGACCCCGCGCCGCCCGTCCCGCGGTCCTCGAGCAGGGCGCCCGCCGCCACAGCCGCTGCCGAGAGGAGCTGGGTACCCGTGCCACGCGCCTCGAGGCGCTGGCGGATCTGCTGGTAGCGGCTCTCGTGCTCCTTCATCACGGCGACGAGAGGTGAGGCGATGAAGATCGACGAGTACGCCCCGCTCGTGAGACCGATGAAGAGGGCGAGGCCGAAGTACTGGAGCGTCGTGGCGCCGAGGATGTCCGCCCCGAGGACGAGCACCGCGAGGATCGGCATGATGGCGACGAGCGAGGTGTTGATCGACCGGGCGAGCGTCTGGTTCATCGACAGGTTGACGACGTCGGTGAAGGTGAGCTTGCCGGTCGCCCCGAGCCCCTTCATGTTGTCGCGCACACGGTCGAACACGACGATCGTGTCGTAGAGCGAGTAGCCGAGGACGGTGAGGAAGGCGACGACCGTGTCGGGGGTGACGAGGAAGAAGGTCAGCGAGTAGATCCCGACGGTGACCAGGATGTCGTGCACGACGGCGATGATGGCGGCGAGCGCCATCTTCCACTCGAAGAAGATCGAGATGTAGAGGGCGATCAGGATGAAGAAGACGATGAGGGCAACGATCGCCTTGTGGGTGATCTGACCGCCCCAGGTCGGGCCGACCTGCTGGGTCGTCACCGAGTTGAGGTTGGAGTGGTGGTGGGTGAGCTGTGCGAGGATCCGCTGGATCTTCGTGACCTCGGCGTTGCTCGTCCCGTGCTGGCCGCTGCCGAGCTTCGCCTCCACCTGGATGGACTGGTGCGACCCGCTCCCGAGCGTCGTGATGGTCGCCCCCGGCAGCCCGATGGCCGCCCGGACCTGCTGGACGGTCACGCCGTTCGCCGGCACCGTCCAGGAAGTTCCCCCGACGAACTCGATGTCGAGGTTGAGGCCGCGCACGCCGAGCGAGATGGCGCCGGCGAGGATGATGAGGGACGAGATGCCGAACCACCACCGCCTGCGGCGGACGAAGTCGAAGCGGGTCTGGCCGTAGTAGAGGCGGCGGAAGGTCCCGAGGCGGTGCTCGGGCGCGTCCGGCTCGAGGGTGACGGTGCTCACGCAGCCTCCTCCGTGCTGACGGCGAGCCCGCGGGCGACACCGAGGCCACGGGCCTCGGTGAAGATGCGGTTTCGCCCGAGGAGGATCACGAGCGGCCGGGTGAAGCAGTAGGCCGTGGCGACGTCGATGAGCGTCGAGAGGCCGAGCATGAAGGCGAAGCCCCGCACGGCCCCGACCGAGAGCAGCCACAGCACGAGGGCGCCGATGAACGACACGGCGTCGGCCGAAAGGATCGTGCGGTAGGCGCTGCGGAAGCCCCTGTCGACGGAGGCGCGCACCGACCGCCCGGCGCGCACCTCGTCTTTCAGCCGTTCGAAGTAGACGACGTAGGAGTCGACGGTGATGCCGACCGACACGATGAGCCCCGTGATGCCCGAGAGGTCGAGCGTGAGGTTGGCCGACGAGTGGCTGAGCCAGGAGATGATCCCGTAGAGCAGCGCGGCGGTCGATACGAGCCCGAGCACCACCACGATGCCGAGGGCCCGGTAGTAGAAGATCATGTAGGCCATCACGAGGAGCAGCCCGAGCAGGCCGGCGAGGAGGCCGGCGTGGAGCGACTGGCTCCCGAGCGTCGGCGACACCCGCTCCACGTCCTGCTGCAGCAGGCGCACCGGCAGCGCCCCGTAGTTGAGGACGAGGGCGATCGTGCTCGCCTGGTCGGAGGTGAACGTCCCGGTGATCTGGCCCGAGCCGGGGAAGCTCTGTGCGTCGATCACCGGAGCGGTCTCGACGATGCCGCCGAGGTCGTCCGCCACGAGCTTGTGGTAGTAGGGCTTGGCGATCTTGTTGTTGAAGATCGAGGTTCCCGGCCCGGTCAGCGTGAAGTTGATCTGCCAGCCGGTCGAGGTGTCGATGGCGACGGCCGACTTGATGACGCTGCCGGTAGCGAGCGCCGGGCCGAGCTCCATCCGGTCGGTCGAGCCCTTCGCCTTGAGGAGCACCGTCTTGTTGGGGAGATCGGTCTGTGAAGTGGTGGTCGGGTAGGACGCCAGCGGCGGGTAGGGCGTCGGGTTGCTCGTCGACGTCGGCTGGTAGGCGCTCGGGCAGACCGGGAGCGGTGTCGTCGCCGACGGGTGCGACGGCACGGTGGTCGTCGTGGTGGTCGACGTCGAGCTCGAGGTGGTCGAGCTCTTCGCGCTCGTCGTGGTCGTCGTCGAGCTCGATCCGCTCGAGGTGACCTTGCCCTTCTTCTTCGGGCTCGTCGAGGCCGGCCTCTGGTAGGGCGGCGCATAACAGAGCACCGGGCGGAAGTAGAGCTGGGCGGTCTCCCCGAGGATCTGCTCGGCCTTGGCGGGGTTCTTCACCCCCGGCAGCTGGGCGACGACGTTCCCGCCCTGCACGCCGATGTTCGGCTGGGCGACGCCGAGGCCGTTGGCGCGGTCCTGGAGGATGCTCACCACCTGGTCGAGCGTGGCCGTCTTCACCTGTGACGACGGAGCGCAGCGGGTGTTCGAGAGCCTCGCGGCAGGGCAGTACACGACCGAGAAGCCGCCGCGGAGGTCGAGACCGAGCAGCGGGCGCCAGCCGACCGAGAACACGGCGGCGAAGGCTCCGAAGCAGACCGCCAGGGTGAGCAGGACGCTCACGAGGAGGCCGCGTTGTCTCAAGACGTCACTCCTTCCCGGCGCGCCCGTCCGGCTGCGTCGGTCCGCCGAGCCCTCCACCGGGGACGCGTGGCACGTCCTCGGTGGCCTCGCCGCCCGAGGTGGAACCCGTCACGGCCCCGCCGGCCGTGCCGCCCGCCGCCGCCTCGCCGCCGGGCTCGTCGCCCGGGGCTGCGCTGTCGTCGCCGTCAGCGGCGCCGTCGTCCACGGGGAGCCCGTGGGGGATTCCGCCGTAGCCGGCCGTAGCCGTGTGCGGTTCGTCGGAGGCGTGGTCGTACTCGTCCTCACCGCTCCCGGCGGGATCGGGACCGACCTCCTCTGCGTCGGTCTCGACGACGGGGGCGTCGGGAACCGTGACGCGCTGGGCGATGGCGCGCCGCAGCACCTCGATCTCGACGCCGTCGGAGATCTCGACCGTGGCGCGGTCACCCTCGAAACCCGTCACGGTGCCGATGATGCCCGAGGTCAGCATGACCTCGTCGCCGACGCCGATGTCCTGCTGGGTCTGCTGCTGGCGACGCGCCCGCTGGCGCTGTGGACGGATGAGGAGGAAGTAGCCGGCGGCGAGGATGAGGACGAGGAAGATCAGCGTGGTCGCCCCGCTCGACGAGGACTTCTTGGAAGTGGCGCCGAGCAGGAGCGGGTGCAGCGCGAGGCCGGCGCTCAGAACGGATTGGGACATCGTCTCCCTGTCAGACGGTGGAAAGCGACTCGACACCTTATCCGCTGGCAGGCGGCCGCAGAGATCGATCAGGCCTGCTTGCCGTCAGGGTGTGTCGCCACCCAGTATCGCAGCTTCCCGCTGCGCTCGTCCTCGAAGACTCCGCCGTTGGCCTCGATGACCTTGCGGGACGCCACGTTGTCGACGTCGCAGGTGACGAGGGCCGGGTCGATGCCGATGGCGGCGGCCGCCGGCAGGGCGGCGGCGAGCATGGCGGTGGCGTGCCCGTGGCGACGGGCGCTCGGGCGCACGTCGTAGCCGATGTGGCCGCCGATCTCGAGCAGCCGGTCGTTCAGCCGGTGCCGCAGAGCGATGCGACCGAGGAACTCGTCGCCGTCCACCCACCACCAGGTGGTCGACGGGACGAAGTGGGAGGGACGGGGCGTCTCCTCGAGGGCGGCCGAACGGAGCGACTCGACGTAGGCGGCGAAACCCTCGGGCCGCTCCCAGCGCCCGGTCCACAGCCGGATGTCGCGCCCGGTCATGGTGTCGTCACCCGCGCTCCCCCTCCCCTCGGCCCGGAACTCGTCCATGGCGGCGAGGAAGGAGTCCTGCACGGCCACCGCGGGAAGGCTCAGCCTGGCCACGCCCGAATTCTGCCCTCCGTTCCGGCGCGGGTGCGCCGGCCCTCAGGCGGTGTCGACCGCCTCGTCCTCCTCGCCGCGAACCCGGTCGAAGAGGCTCGAGGGCGACCCGAGCGGGACGAGGGCGGCCGGCACCGGAAGGCCGAGGTGGGCGTAGGCGGCGCCCGTGGCGACCCGGCCCCGCGGGGTGCGTTGCATCAACCCGGCCGTGAGCAGGAAGGGCTCGTAGACGTCCTCGACGGTCTCCGGCTCCTCGCCGACCGAGATGGCGAGGGTCGAGAGCCCGACGGGGCGGCCGCCGAAGCGGACACAGAGGGTCTCGAGGATCGTCCGGTCGAGGTGGTCGAGACCGAGCTCGTCGACCCCGAACCGGTCGAGCCCCTCGCGGGCTGCCTCGAGCGTGGCGACTCCGCTGCCGCGCACCTCGACGAAGTCCCGCACACGGCGCAGCAGCCTGATGGCGAGGCGGGGGGTCCCCCGCGAGCGGCCGGCGATCTCCTCGGCCCCCTCGGCAGTGAGCTCGACGCCAAGGAGGCGGGCGGAGCGGTCGAGGATGGCGACCAGCTCAGCCGGCCTGTAGTGGTCGAGGCGGGCGACGACGCCGAAGCGGTCGCGCAGCGGTCCGGTCACAAGCCCCGTCCGGGTGGTGGCGCCCACCAGGGTGAAGCGGGGCAGCTCGAGTCGCAGCGAGCGGGCGGTCGGCCCCTTGCCGATGACGATGTCGAGCTCGAAGTCCTCCATGGCCGGGTAGAGCACCTCCTCGACGGCACGGCCGAGGCGGTGGATCTCGTCGATGAACAGCACGTCGCCTGGCTGGAGGTCGGTGAGGATGGCGGCGATGTCGCCGGTACGGACGAGGGCCGGTCCCGAGGTGATGCGGAAGCCGGCCGCCATCTCGGCGGCGACGATGCCTGCGAGGGTGGTCTTGCCGAGCCCCGGCGGCCCGGCGAACAGCATGTGGTCGACCGGCTGGGCCCGCCGACGGGCTGCCTCGAGCACGATGGCGAGCCGCTCGCGCAGCTGCTCCTGGCCGACGAACTCGGCCAGGCTGCGAGGCCGGAGCCCGGCCTCCATGCCCCGTTCCGCCTCGCGCTTGGCGGGGTCGAGGGCTCGCTCGGGGGCTTCCGCTTCTGCAACTTCGCGATCGGGGGCGCCGCCCTCGAGCACCTCGTGGCGCGGGCTCATCGGCGGGGCGCCAGCTCTCGGAGGGCGAGACGGAGCAGCTCCTCGGCGGAACCTCCGTCGGGAAGCGTCCGCAGGGCGGCGCGAATCTCCTCGGGCGCGTAGCCGAGCTGGGCGAGGGCCTCCGAGACGTCGGCCCGCTCCGAGGCGCGGCCGCCGGGCCCGCCGGCCGCCGGTCCGTCGCCCTCGAGCACGGCGCTCGCCCCGAGGGGGCCGTCGTACTGCTCGAAACGCGCCCGCAGGTCGACGAGCAGGCGGGCCGCGGTCTTCTTCCCGACTCCCGGCACGAGGCAGAGCGCCGTCGTGTCACCCCCGATGACGATCCCGGCGAGATCGGCCGGGCGGTGGACCGCCACGATGGCGAGAGCGAGGGCGGGACCGACGCCGTGCGCGGACAACAGCAGCTCGAAGGCGCGCCGCTCGTCGGCGTCGACGAAGCCGTAGAGCGTGATGGCACCCTCCCGCACGTGGGTGTGCACGGCGATGGACGCCTCGTGCCCGAGGCCGTCGAGGGAGGCGGCGGTGCGCGGCGACACCGTCACCCGGTAGCCGACCCCGCCCACGTCGAGGACGAGCTCGACGGCGGACTCGCCGAGCGGCTGGCGCTCGATGATCGTGCCGCGCAGCGCCCCGATCACGAGACCGCCTCCACGGTCCGGTGCGCCCGCGTGCGGGCCTCGGCGATCCTCGAGGTGCTGAGGTGGCAGATGCCGAGGGCGAGGGCGTCGGCCGCGTCGGCCGGCCGCGGGGGCGCCGACAGCCGGAGCAGCCGGGCCACCATCTGCTGCACCTGGTCCTTGGTGGCGTTGCCGTAGCCGGTGACGGCCAGCTTCACCTCGGCAGCGGTGTACTCCGCCACGCCGCAGCCGGCCTCGACGGCGCTCAGGAGCGCCACCCCGCTCGCCTGGCCGACCGACATGGCGGTGCGGGCGTTCGAGCGGAAGAAGATGCGTTCGACGACGACCGTGGCGGGCCGGAGCTCGGCGATGAGCTCGACGAGCTCGCCGCGCAGTGCGGCGAGACGCCTCGGCACCGGCTGGTCCGCCGGCGTCGTGAGGACACCGGCCGCCACCGCCCTCAGGCCGTCGGGGCCGCCCGCCACGCAGCCGTACCCGCAGCGTGAGAGGCCCGGGTCGATACCGAGGACAAACATCCGTTCGATGGTAACCCGGGGCGGGTTCCGGGTCGCGGATGGTGGCGGAGAGGCGGCGGGGTTTCGTGCGGAGGCGGAGCCTCAGACCTCGACCCGTTCGAGGATCTCGTCGGGGATGTCGAAGTTCGCCCAGACGTTCTGGACGTCGTCGTGCTCCTCGAGGAGCTCGATGAGCTTCAGCACCCTCTTCGCCGTCGACTCGTCCTCGACCTCCACGCGGGAGGTCGGCACCATCTCGACGTCGGCCTGGTCGATCGAGATGGAGGCCTCCTCGAGGGCGCTGCGCAGCTGCGGCAGGTCCGACGGCGAGGAGGTGAGCATCCACTCGTCGCCCTCCTCGGCGAGATCCTCGCCGCCGGCGTCGAGCGCCACGGCCATGATGTCGTCCTCGGCGACGCTGCGAGGGAGCATCACGACGCCCTTGCGGCCGAACTGCCACGACACGGCGCCTGGCTCTGCCATCGAGCCGCCGTTTCGCGAGAAGATCGAGCGGATGTCGGCGCCCGTGCGGTTGCGGTTGTCCGTCAGGCACTCGACGATGAGCGCCACGCCGCCCGGGGCGTAGCCCTCGTAGCTCACCGCCTCGTAGCGGACGCCTTCGAGCTCGCCCGTCCCGCGCTTGATCGCCCGCTCGATCGTGTCGAGAGGGACCGAGGCGTCGCGGGCCTTGGTGAACATGGTGCGCAGGGTGGAGTTGGCGTTGAGGTCGCCACCGCCCTCGCGGGCCGCCACCTCGACCTGGCGGATGAGCTTGGCGAAGAGCTTCGCGCGGGCCTTGTCCTGTGCGCCCTTGCGGTGCTTGGTCGTCGCCCACTTGGAATGGCCGGACATGTCGTCAGTCTCCCTGCAGTTTCGCGAGCAGCAGCTCGTGGAGCCGCCCGTCTCCGGCGAGCTCGGGGTGGAAGGAGGACACGAGGACGGGACCCTCCTCGCACACGACGGGGAACGGGCCGTCCTCGCGCCCGGGGATCTCGACCTCCGCGAGGACTCGCACTCCGGCTCCCGTGCGCTCGACGACCGGGGCCCGGATGAAGACGGCGTGCATCGGGGCTTCGAGCCCCTCGACGGGCAGGTCCGCCTCGAAGCTGTCGCGCTGGCGGCCGAAGGCGTTTCGCCGGACCGAGACGTCGATGGCGCCGAAGGCCCGCTGGTCGGCGCGGCCGTCGAGCACCTCGCGGGCGAGCAGGATCATGCCGGCGCACGTGCCGAGCATGGGCAGGCCGTCCTCGACCATCTTCTCGAGCTCGACCGCGAGCCCGGACGACTCGAGGAGCATCGAGATCGTGGTCGACTCACCGCCCGTGAGCACGAGCGCCTCGAGGCCGACGGCGTCCATCGGCTGGCGGACGAGCACGACCTCGGCGCCGAGCGCCGAGAGGACGGCGGCGTGCTCGCGGACGTCGCCCTGCAAGGCGAGGACGCCGACCCGCGGCGCCCGGCCGCGCCGGCTCGTCCCGCTCACCAGCCGCGCTCGGCCAGCTTCACCTCGAGGGAGGAGATCTCGCTGCCGACCATGGCCTGGCCGAGGCCCTTCGACACCTTGACGAGGATCTCGGGGTCGTCGAAGTGGGCCGTCGCCTCGACGATCGCCCGGGCCCGGCGGGCGGGGTCGTCGCTCTTGAAGATGCCCGAGCCGACGAAGACCGCCTCGGCGCCGAGCTGCATGACGAGGGCGGCGTCGGCCGGCGTGGCGAGTCCTCCGGCGCAGAAGAGCGGCACCGGGAGGGCGCCGGTGGCGGCGACCTCCTCGACGAGGTCGATGGGCGCCTGGAGGCGTTTCGCCCAGGCGTAGCGCTCGGCCGAGTCAGCCGTCGAGATGGCCCGGAGGTCGCCGATGATCGAGCGGAGGTGCCTCACCGCCTCGACCACGTTGCCCGTGCCGGCCTCTCCCTTCGAGCGGATCATGGCGGCGCCCTCGCTGATCCGCCGGAGCGCCTCGCCGAGGTTGGTGGCGCCGCACACGAAGGGCACCTCGAAGGCCCACTTGTCGATGTGGTGCGCCTCGTCGGCCGGCGTGAGCACCTCGCTCTCGTCGATGTAGTCGACCCGCATCGCCTCGAGGATCTGCGCCTCGGCGAAGTGGCCGATGCGGGCCTTGGCCATGACCGGGACGGTGACAGCCTGCTGGATGGCCTCGATGAGCGCCGGGTCGCTCATGCGCGCCACGCCGCCGTCACGGCGGATGTCCGCCGGGACGCGCTCGAGCGCCATGACGGCGACTGCGCCGGCGTCCTCGGCGATCTTCGCCTGCTCGGCGGTGACGACGTCCATGATGACGCCACCGCGCAGCATCTCGGCGAGACCGCGCTTGACCCGTGCCGTGCCGGTCGTGCGACCGTCGTCGTTGCTCACTGTCCCCGCTCCTTCGATCTCGGCTCTCGTCTGCATCGTCTGTCTCCCGTCGGGCGCCCCGTTCGGGCTCCCTGTGCCGCCCTGCCGGTGCCCTGCTTCGGTGGCCGGTGCCCTGTGCCCTGCTTCGGCACCCTGCCCCCTCCTGCACCGAGGGTCGCCCGTGCGGCCTCGGGACGGCCCCTGTCGGGACGACCGGCGACCGGAAATGCTGGCGGTGCCGGCCGCCCACGCAGCATCAGTCTACCGGCCCTCCCGGGGCGTCTCTCCTGCTCAGCCTCCCGTAGGACGCGGCCTGGCGGGCGCTCCGGGCACCGCCGACGGCTCCTGTTACAGCTCGCGAAGCACGTCGACGCGGTCGGACAGCTCCTCGAGCCTGAACGGCGCCAGCCACACCCCCGAAGTCGACCTGCGGACGGCCTCGGGCACGGCCGACGGCTCGGTCGTGGCGGCCGCCGCCACCCGGTCGAGGGCGGCGAGAAGGCCCGGCGGGTACCGCGTGACCGAGGCCGCCGCCAGGTCGGCCTCGACCTCGCGCAGCTCGCCGAGGAGGTAGCGGCTCGTCCGCCCGCCCGAGCACCCGTCGAGGAAGCGGACGGCCGGGCTGCCGAGGAGCGAGCCGGTGAGGATGTCGAGACGTTTCACGTGGCTCAGCTCGTGGGCGAGCACGCCCTCGAGCTCGATGCGGTCGACGCCGTCGACGAGGCCCGACGTGAACAGGAGAGTTGCGGAGTCCGCGTCGCGCCCGAACGAGACACCGTTCGGCGCAGGGTCGTGCACCAGCCGGATGGTGGGAGCCGGCAGGCCGAGCGCTGCGCACAGGCTCTCGGTCACGTCCTCCACCCGTTCCGCTCCCGTCCGCGACACCGAGCCGGCCGCGGCGGCCTCGTCGAGGTCGAGCCCGCCTGCCGCCCGGGCGGCTCCCTCCGCCGCGAAACGCCACGAGAGCCCGGCGAGCACCGCCCAGACCAAGAAGAGCACGGCGCCGGCGATGCCGAGCGGGAGGGCGACGAGCCCGAGCAGGCCGAGGACCGCGCCCACGAGCAACGGGAGCAGCAGGACGGCTGCGGCTCGGCGGCGGTTGGCGGCGGCCGCCTCGCGCCAGGCAGCATCCCGTCTCGACCTGGCGTGGTCGAGGACCTCTCGGGCCGCCTCGTAGGCGGCCTGTTGCGCTTCCCTGGCGCGGCGCATCCGCTCCTCGGACTCGTTGGCCCGGCGGTCGCGGCGGGACCTGGCGCTCGTCGTCCCGGGCATGAGGCCAGTCTACGAGGCCGCCGCCGCGTAGAGCTCGAGGTACCTGGCGGCCACCCGGGAGATGTCGTGCTCCTCGGCTCGCCGCAGCCCCGCCTCGGCGAGGCGGAGCCTGGCGGCTTCGTCGGTCAGCAGCTCCGTGAGCGCGGCCGCGAGCGCTGCGGGGTCGCCGGGTGGGACGAGCCGCGCGGCCTCGCCCGCCGCCAGCCGGTAGCCGGGCAGGTCCGAGGCGACGACGGCGGCGCCCGCCGCCATCGCCTCGAGGAGGACGACACCGAAGGACTCGCCCCCGAGCGATGGGGCGCAGGCGATGTCCGCCGAGGCGAGCACGGCGTCCTTCTCCTCGGCGCTCACCCTGCCGATCCACTCGAGGCGATCCGAGCTCGGGTGACGGGCGCGCAGGTCGGCGGTGAGCGGCCCGTCGCTCATGACGACGAGCCGGGCCGGGGGGGGCACCGCCGCAAAGGCCTCGAGCAGCACCGCGAGGCCCTTGCGTTCCTCGTGCCGGCTGAAGAACACGACGGTCGGTCGGTCGTGACCCTCTCGACCCCGGGAGAGCGGCCGCCCGGGCGTGAGGCGGACGCCGTTCGGCACGACGGCCACCTCCTCCAGGCCGAGCGCCGCCTGCGCCGTCGCTCTGGCGGCCTCGGAGACCGCCACGGCGGTGCGGATCCGCCGTGCGAGCGGGCGGAGCGCCAGGCCCTCGGCCCGATAGAGGGGGTCGAGCCCGGCGCGGTGGAAGGTCGCCACGAGTGGGGCCTGCGCGGCGAGAAGGCTCGCCAGCCCGACGAGCGGCGTCATCGGCTCGTGGACGTGCACGGCGTCGAACCTGCGGCCCCGAAGGCAGCGGGCGGTGCGGGCTGCCGAGCGGGGCGAGAGGGCGACCGGGGCGCGAGAGCCGTTGACGGGGACGGCGAGCGAACGGCCGAGGTTGACGAGGTCGAAGGGCGGGGGCGCGGGCTGGTCGCCGGCCCAGCGGGGCTGCTCGGGCTCGCCTGGCGCCACCACCGTCACGCAGGTCCCGAGGGCGGAGAGCGCCTCGGCGAGTGCGAGCACCTGGTACTGAACGCCGCCCGGAACCGAGAGGTCGTAGGGGCAGACGAGGGCGACCGAGAGCCGGCTGGGCGTGGGCTCGACGACCACTCAGGCGTCGGACGGCCAGATCGGCTGGAAGGCGTGCCACTGGGTGGGCGCCCAGCCGATGACCCGCTCGAGCTCGTGGGTGAGCTGCTGGGTGAGCGCCGACACGTCCGCCCTGAGCTCGCCGCTCCGCTCGAAACGGACCTCGGGCCAGACGATCCCGCGGTGGAAGCCGCCCGGCTCCTGGAACACGCCGACTGGGAAGATGGGAGCCCCGGTCCGCAGCGAGAGCATCGCCGGGCCGGCCGGCAGCGTGGTCTTCTCGCCGAAGAAGTCCACCTCGATGCCGTTTCCGAGGATGTCGCGGTCGCAGAGCAGCCCGACGACGCGGTTGGCCCGCAGGGCGGTCACGAGCTGCCCGCTCGTCGAGGGCCCGAGTGGGAGCACGGTGAGTCCCATCAGCTCTCGCTGGCGCGTGAACCACTCGAACAGCTCCGGCGGCTCGAGTGGCTCGGCCACCGTGACGAGCGGCGTGCCGCTCAGCGTGAGCCAGTAGCCGCCGAGCTCCCACGAGCCGGCGTGGGTGAGGGCGAGGATGGCGCCGCGCCCGGCGTCCACCGCCTCGAGGACCCGCCAGAACCCGTCGGCGGTCATCCTGCGGAGCACCTCGACCGGCCGGATGGTGGCGAGCCGGGCACTCTCCACCCAGTACCGGGCGTAGGAGTCGTACGCCGCCCTGACGGCCCGGTCGAGCTCAGGGCCGGTCGCGCCGGGACCGAGCACGCGGCTCAGGTTCGCCCGCACGAGGGCGTGGCGCTCCTTGCCGAGCCGCCACATGACGAACCCCGAGGCGGCGGCGATGGCGTCGGCCACCGGACGGGGGAAGACCTGAAGGGCGGCCGAGAGCGACCTGTAGGTGACGTAGGCGGTCCTGCGGTGGCCCGCCGCGGCCGGACCGTCGCTCGTGACCTCGCCCACCTCTGCGCGAGGCCGGGTCAGCGGCCGGAGCCGAGACGGCGCCGCCATGCCGCAGCCCCGTCGCGGGCGTGGGTGCGGCGTTGGCGACCGGGCCGGGCATCCCGCCCGGTCCGTGCTGCTCCGACGGTCTCAGGCGAAAGCATGCGCCGGACACGGGTCGACAGCGGCTCGTCGCGTCTCCTCGCGCGGACCCTGGCGCGCGTGGCGACCCGAGGGCGCTTGGCGGCCGTCGAGGCGGCGCGCCACTCGCGCCAGCGGGACTCGACGCGGGCCGGGCCCCAGGCGCGCTGGCGTAGCGGGACCCCGGTGTCGGCGGTCGCCTGCCGCCAGACCCGAAGAAAACGCTGCGCGGCCGTGAAGCAGCAGAGGGCGAACAACGCCCAGAGGAGGGGCACGAGGACGATGTTGGCGGCAAGGGCGATGCCGAGCAGGATCAACCGCTCGGCGCGCTCCATGAGGCCGCCCTTGGCGACCCAGCCGAGCGACTCGGCCTTGGCCCGCTCGTAGGAGATGACGTTCGAGACGGCGAGGATGCCGAAGGGCAGCAGGGCGAGCCCGGGGTCCTTGCCGGGGCCCGCCGCGAAGTACCAGGCGAGGCCGCCGAAGATGAAGCCGTCGGCCACCCGGTCGGTCACCGAGTCGAAGAAGGCCCCCCGCTTGGAGGCGCTCCCGGCCGCCTTTGCCACGGCGCCGTCGAGCGTGTCCATGAGGCCGCCGGTGGTGAGCAGCGCCGCCCCGGTCCACAGGTGGCCGAGGGCGATGGCCGCGCCCGTCAGGCCGGCGATGAGGACGCCGAGGACGGTGACGTGGTCGGCCTTCACGCCGAGGCGGACGAGCCGGGCACCGAGGTTGAAGCGGAAGCCGCGCTTGCCACCGTCGCCCGCGGACGTCGGGGCCTCAGCCGGCTTGGTGGCTGGCGGAGGCTCGGGCGGCCGGTCCTCGTCGGTGAGGACGGGGGTGAAGGCCGTGCGCTCGTCGGCGGGCAGGTCGTGCCCGGCGTCGGCCTCGCCTGGGCGCCGCTTTCGGCGGCCGTCGATCATCGTCGCTCTTTGGACAAGGGGGTCGAACTCCCTCCGGAGCCGCCGCTGTCGCCGACCTCCTCTGGCGCGGTCGACAGGACAGCTCGGAGCTGCATCAATTCAGGTTACCAGAGCACTTCGGCGGACCGGCGCCCTCGCCGGGCGGTCGCGCGCCGCCCGCCAGGGCTTGTCTCGCTCGTCGGGGCCCTGAGTAGGCTCACCGGGACCGAACCCGGGAATCCTCGCGATCCGGCGAGGCCGGGGGGACGAAGGAGGTTCGTCACGTGCCGAACGTGCCGTCCGCGAAGATCCGGAACGTCGCGCTCGTCGGCCACGGAGGGGCGGGCAAGACGACGCTGGCGGAGGCCCTGCTCGTGGGCTCGGGCGTGCTCAACCGGGCCGGCCGGACCGAGGACGGTACGACCGTCTCCGACTTCGAGCCGGAGGAGGTGAAGCGGCACATCTCCGTGTCGCTCTCGGTCGTGCCCGTGCCGTGGGGCGAGCACCGCATCAACCTGCTCGACACGCCCGGGTACGCCGACTTCGTCGCCGAGATGGAGGCGGGGCTCTCGGTCGCAGACCTCGCCGTCGTCGTCGTGAGCGCCGTCGAGGGGGTCGAGGTGCAGACCGAGGTCGCCTGGCGGATGGCGAGCGAGCTCGGGCTTCCCCGCCTGGTCTTCGTCAACAAGCTCGACCGGGAACGCGCCGACTTCGAGCGGACGCTCGACCAGCTGCGCAGCCTCTTCGGAGCGGGCATCGCCCCGCTCGAGCTCCCGATCGGGCAGGAGGCCGATTTCAGGGGCGTGGCGGACCTGCTCACCGACACGGCCATCGTGTACGCGGACGGAAACGCGACGAGCGGCCCGATCCCCGACGACATGTCGGACCTCGAGCACCGGGTGCACGACGCCCTCGTCGAAGGCATCGTCGTCGCCGACGACGACCTGATGGAGCGGTATCTCGAGGGCGAAACCCCCTCCACCAAGGAGCTCGAGGCCACCCTGGCCCACGGGGTCGCCTCGGCGACCGTCTTCCCTGTCGTCTGCGGGTCGGCGACGCGCCAGATCGCAGTCGACCGGCTCGCCGACTTCATCTGCGAGATCGGGCCGAGCCCCCTCGACCGCCGCCCGACGATCGTGCGGGCGGGCGACACCACGACCGAGGTGCCGATCGAGCCGTCGGGCGACACGCTCGCCCGGGTGTTCAAGACCATCGCCGACCCCTACGTCGGCAAGATCTCCCTCCTCCACGTGCTGTCCGGGACCCTTCGGCCCGACGCCGCCCTCGTCAACTCGCGCACCCACACCGAGGAGCGACTGCACGCCCTCCAGCTGCTGCGGGGCAAGGAGGCCCAACCGATCTCCGAGGCGCAGGCGGGGGACATCATCGCCGTGCCGAAGCTCGCCGACTCGAAGACCGGCGACACCCTCGCCCCGAAGGGCAGCCCGGTGACCGTCGAGACGAGGGGCGTCCCGACGCCGCTCCTCTCGGTGGCCGTGCACCCGAAAGCAAAGGGCGACGAGGACAAGCTCATGACGGCGCTCCACCGCCTGCAGGAGGAGGACGTCGCCCTCGCCGTGAGCCGGGTGGAGGAGACCCGCCAGACCCTCCTCTCGGGGATGGGCGACACGCACCTGCAGATCGTGCTCGAGAAGCTTCGGCGCAAGTTCGGCGTCGAGGTCGACTCCGAGCCCGTCCGGGTTCCCTACCGGGAGACCATCACCCAGTCGGCCGAGGCGGAGGGCAAGTACAAGAAGCAGACGGGCGGCCATGGGCAATTCGGCGTCGCCAACGTCCGCATCGAGCCGCTCGAGCGCGGGGCGGGTTTCGAGTTCGTGGACCAGATCGTCGGAGGCGCCATCCCCCGCCAGTTCATCCCCGCGGTGGAAAAGGGCGTGCAGGAGGCGATGGGCACGGGCGGCCACTTCGGCTTCCCGGTCGTCGACGTCCGCGTCACCTGCTTCGACGGCAAGTACCACTCGGTCGACTCGTCGGAGATGAGCTTCAAGATGGCCGGCTCCCTCGGTTTCCGGGAGGCGCTCGAGAAGGCGGAGCCGGTCCTCCTCGAGCCGATCTCGCGGCTCGAGATCGCCGTGCCGGCCCAGTACCAGGGCGACGTCCTCGGGGACCTGAACTCCCGGCGGGGGCGGGTGCTCGGCACCGAGACGGGTGAGGGCGACGAGCAGGTCGTGATCGCCCTCGTCCCGACCTCCGAAGTGATGCGCTACGCGACCGACCTGCGCTCGCTCACCGGCGGTCGGGGGCGCTTCTCGCTGCGGCACGAACGCTACGAGGTGGTCCCGGCGCAGCTCGTGGACCGAGTCGTGAAGGCCGCCAAGGCCGACGCCTGACCGCTCGGCGCGGGGCGTGGCGGGGGCCCGGGCCGGGGCCCGCCCGGGGCAGGCGGCGCCTCATAGTGTCGCCAGAACGTGTCGCAAATCGAGGGCAATCTGCAGCGCGTCCGGGTGCAACTTGCGTGCGCAACGATCGCTGGGCGGCCGGAACGCTGGGCGGCTGGGCGGCTGGAGGGTCGGCCGGCTGGCCGGCGGCGGCCGAAGACGGCTGAGGCGCCCCCTCAGACCGGCAGGGTCGACCAGGCGGCCGCCACCTCACGGTCGCCCGTCACGTCGAGGGCCTCGAGCGGCACCCGGTTCCAGCTGAAGAGAAAGAGGTCGGAGGCCGAGCCGCGCACGAAGGCGGAGGCGGGGCCGGCGCCTTCCCGGACGTGGAGACGCCCCCGCCCGACCTCGACGACGAAGGCCGCATCGGCGTCCGAGCACGACAGGCAGAGCGAGCCGCCGAGCGTCGCCTCCGGCGCGTCGGGCACGTCGGTCGCGAGGTGGACGTTGATCCGCTCGTCGAGCCCGTCGACCGCAAGGTCGGCCTCGACCGAGGTGGGATCGCCGGCGGCGAGCTCGCCGTCGTAGCGGTGCACCGCCGCCTCGAGCGCCATGCGCCGGCCGACCCAGGCGCTCGACAGGTCGCGGCCGGACCAGTTCCAGCACGGCGCTTCGGGGCCGGCCGCCCGCAGCCCCTCGACGAGCTCGTCGGCCCGTTCCTCGAGCCAGGCGAGCAGGCCGTCGCGCCCCGGGCTCGCGCCCGCCTGCTGGTGGCGCTCGTCGGGATCCGCCGAGACGACCTGCACGCACCAGAAGGCGAAGACGTTGCCGAGGTGCTCGACGAGGTCCTCGACCGTCCAGTCCGGGCACGACGGGACACCGGCCTCGAGACGGCCGGCCGACGCATCCGAGAGGCGACGCGCCTCCCGCCCGACGGCCTCGAGGTAGGCCTCGTGGGCGAGCTCATGACCCATCGCCCGTGGCCTCCTCCCCTGCTCCGGCCTCCCGAGGGCGGAGCGCCGCCTCGATCGAGGCGGCGACGCCGGCCGGGTCGGCCACCTCGACCACGACGAAACGGAACCGGTAGCCCGTCGTCTCGATCAACACGGCACCCCGACCGAGCCCGCAGGCCCAGAACGACCAGCCGTCACGACCTCTGAAGACGCCGAGGCGGTAGACGTGGGAACGGGGTCGCAGGCGGACGCGCAATGTGGTCGAGACGAGCGAGTACGCCTCGGGGGCGTGGCGCGCCGCGGTGACGGCCGCGAGCGGCACGGACAGGCGTCGGCGGAAGGCGAGGATGGCGCGCCACCCCGAGAGGGTCACCTCGACCGAGTCGCCGGCGACCCCGACCCTCGCCCAGTCGCGAAGTGGCTTGGCGGAGCGCGACGGGATCGGCTGGATCGCCGGCTCGAAGCCGAGGTCGCGGTCAGAGCGCCTCAGGGCCATGCCGACCGCAGCTTTGCGAAGGTCGTCGGCAGCGCCTCGGGGAGCACGCGGACACCGGCGGCCGTCGTCATGAAGTTCGTGTCCCCGACCCAACGAGGGACGACGTGCACGTGGAGATGCCCGGGGATGCCGGCGCCGGCCGCCCTGCCGAGGTTGAGCCCGAGGTTGAGCCCCTCGGGCCGGTAGGCGGCCTTCACGGCCGCGACCGCCTGGCGCGTCCCGTCCCACAGCTCGGCCGACTCGTCCGCCGTGAGCTCCTCGAGATCGCGCAGGTGGCGTGTCGGCATGACCATCACGTGACCGCTCGCGTACGGGTAGGCGTTGAGGAGAGCGACGACGCGGGCGCCCCGCCAGACGACGAGGCGCTCCTCGTCGGTGACGTCGTCGGCCTCGAGGATGGCGCAGAAGACACAGTCCTCCCGGGCGAGCGCCGCGGTCACAGCGGCGAGCTTCGCCGACAACGGGGACGGTGGCGACTCGGAGGCGGCTGCGCCGTCCTCGTGGGCGTCGCCGAAGGACTCGACGTAGGAGGCCCGCCAGCCCGCCCAGAGGTGGTCGAGCGTCACGCCCCGGCCGCCTCCTCGAGCCGCCCGCCGCCCGAAGGCCAGGCGGCATCCGCCACGGCCCGGCCGACGAACTCGTCGAGTGCCACGCCACGCTCCGGGCGCTCGCTCGACCTGGCGTTCACGCCGACCGTGCGGGCCGCCACGTCCTCGTCCCCGACGACGAGCACGTAGGGGAGCTTCTCGAGCTTGGCGCGGCGGATGCGGGCGGCGAGCGGCTCCGAGGCGCCGTCGGAGTCGGCGCGCAACCCGGCTGCCTTGAGGGCGGCCACCACCTCACCGGCGTAGGGCTCGTGGTCGTCCCTCACCGGCAGCACACGCGCCTGCACCGGAGCGAGCCAGGTCGGGAAGGCGCCGGCGTAGTGCTCGAGGAGCACGCCGAAGAAGCGCTCGACGGAACCGAACAGGGCGCGGTGGATCATGATCGGCCGGTGGCGCTGGTTGTCTGCGCCGACGTACTCGAGCCCGAAGCGCTGGGGCTCCTGGAAGTCGACCTGGATCGTCGAGATCTGCCACGTCCGCCCGATGGCGTCGCGCGCCTGGACCGAGATCTTCGGGCCGTAGAAGGCTCCCCCGCCGATGTCGTCGACGAGGTCGAGGTCCATCGTGGCGGCGGCGGCCGCGAGCGCCGCGGTCGCCTCCTCCCACTCCTCGTCGGTCCCGACGGCCTTGCCCTCCGGCTTGGTCGACAGCTCGAGGTAGAAGTCGTCGAGGCCGAAGTCGCGCAGCAGCCCGAGCACGAAATCGAGGAGCGAGATGAGCTCCCCGGCCATCTGCTCGCGGGTGCAGAAGATGTGGGCGTCGTCCTGGGTCATGCCCCGCACCCGCGTCAGGCCGTGCACGACGCCGGACTTCTCGTAGCGGTAGACGTTGCCGAACTCGAAGTAGCGGAGCGGGAGCTCGCGGTAGCTGCGCTGCCGGCTCCTGAAGATGAGGATGTGGAACGGGCAGTTCATCGGCTTCAGGTAGTAGCGGTGGCCCTCGTCGAGCTCCATCGGCGGGTACATCGACTCGGCGAACCACTGCAGGTGGCCCGACGTCACGAAGAGGTCCTCCTTCGTGATGTGCGGGGAGGTCACGAAGTCGTAGCCGGCCTCGGCGTGGCGAAGGCGCGAGTAGTCCTCCATGATCCGACGCACGAGGCCGCCCTTCGGGTGGAAGACGACGAGCCCCGAGCCGATCTCGGGCGGGAACGAGAAGAGGTCGAGCTCCGCGCCGAGCTTGCGGTGGTCGCGGCGCTCCGCCTCCTCGAGGCGCTCGAGGTGTGCGTCAAGGGCGACCTCGGACTCCCAGGCGGTGCCGTAGATGCGCTGAAGCTGCTGGCGTTTCTCGTCGCCGCGCCAGTAGGCGCCCGCCACCCGCATGAGCTTGAAGTGGCCGAGGCGGTCCGTGGCGACGACGTGAGGGCCCCGGCAGAGATCGACGAAACCCTCGCTGTTGCGGTACGCCGTGACCGCCCCGCCCGAGCCCGCCTCCGCCGCCAGCTCGGCGTCGGGACCGCCTCCCGTGGCGGCGGCGGCCGCCACCCCCTCGATGATCTCGCGCTTGTACGGCTGGTCGGCGAAGAGCTCGAGGCCTTCGGCGATGGAGTGCTCCTCGCGGACGAAGGGCTGCGCCTCGGCGATGATCGCCCGCATGCGCTCCTCGATGCGCCCGAGGTCCTCTTCGGAGAAGTGGGCGCCGCCGGGAAGCTCGAAGTCGTAGTAGAAGCCGTCGGCGATCGACGGGCCGATGGCGAAGCGGGCGCCCGGCCATAGGTCGAGGACGGCTTGGGCCATGACGTGGGCCGTCGAGTGCCTGAGCACGGCGCGGCCTTCGTCTGACTCGCCGGTGACGATGCGGACCTTGGCCCGGTCGGGAAGTGGACGGGTCAGGTCGACGAGCTCGCCGTCCACCTCGGCCGCGACGGCCGCGGCGGCGAGCCGGCGCCCGATGGAGGCCGCCAGCGTCGCCCCCGTCGCCCCCGCCTCGAGAACGTGTTCGCTCCCGTCGGGAAGGGTGACAGTGATCTCGGCGGCCATCCGCCCAATCTACTGGCGCCCCCGAAGCGCCCTTGGCGGGCGACCCGCCGGGGGCGCGAGGGTGGAAGACCTCAGAGGGCGACGCCGAGGAGGGAGGCCGCCTCGCTCACGCCGCGTCCGGCGTCGGCCGCCTCGTCGATGGCGGCGAGGGCTCCCGGGGTGTCGAGGTCGTCGTCGAGCCGGGCGCGCACGGCTTCGAGGGCTGCGCTGCCGGGACCGGCCGACCGCCAGCGCTCGAGGCGCTCGCTCGCCTCCTCGAGGAGCCGCCCCTCGAACTCCCACGACGCCCGGTAGTGCTGCGCGAGCAGGGCGAGGCGGATGGCCGCCGGCTCGTGGGTGTCGAGCAGCGTGTGGACGAAGACGAGGTTGCCGAGCGACTTCGACATCTTGTCGCCGCCGAGGCGGACCATCCCCACGTGCATCCAGTGGCGGACGAAGGGTTTGCCGGTGACCGCCTCCGATTGGGCGGCCTCGCACTCGTGGTGCGGGAAGATCAGATCGGAGCCGCCACCGTGAAGGTCGATCGTCTCGCCGAGCTCGCGCAGGGCGAGCGCCGAGCACTCGACGTGCCATCCGGGGCGGCCCTTGCCCCAGAGCGAGTCCCAGGCCGGCTCGTCCTCGAGTGACGGCTGCCAGAGGACGAAGTCGAGGGCGTCGTCCTTGAACGGGTCGTCGGGGTTGCCGCCCCGCTCGGCCGCCAGCGCCAGCATCTCCTCGCGGCTGAGGTGGCTCACCTGGCCGAAGGGCTCGAAACTCGAGACGTCGAAGTAGACGGCGCCACCGGCCCTGTAGGCGTGGCCCGACTCGAGCACCATCCCGATGAAGCCGAGGATGTCGGGGATGGCCGAGGTGGCTCGCGGCTCGCTCGCCACGGGGAGCACGCCGAGGGCGCTCATGTCGGAGTCGAAACGGGCGATCTCGCCCGCCGCGAGGTCGAGATAGTGCACCCCGAGCTCGCGAGCCTTGCGGAGGATGTCGTCGTCGACGTCGGTGATGTTCCGCACGCACTCGGTGCGGTGCCCGAGGTCGCGAAGCCGTCGCTGGAGGACGTCGAAGGTGACGTAGACGGCGGCGTGGCCGAGGTGTGCGGCGTCGTAGGGCGTGATGCCGCAGGTGTACATCGTCACCTTCTGGCCCGGCTCGAACGGGACGATCTCCGCCCGTGACGTGTCGTGCAGCCTCATCACGGCGACGGCGCCCCCGCTCCCCCGCCATGTCCGCCATGGCCGTCGAGCCCGGTCAGCCGGATGCTGGCGTGCACGCGGTGCTTGATGTTGATGCCGATCAACACGGCGGTGAAGGCCTCGATGGCAGCGGCCGCCGAGAGCGACCCGGCGTCGATCCCGCGGCAGCCCGGCAGCGAGGAGACGAGGTCGATCGTGGCCTTGGTGGCCTCCGGGTGGTCGGAGCAGACGAGCACGTCGGCGTCGAGGGGGGCGCGGAGGTCGGCGAGGCCCCTCGCCGGCACGTGGTGGAAGGCGCCCGACACGAGGGCCCCGGGGGCCGCCTGCTGGACGGCGACGGCGATGGAGCCCCGCGGCGGCATCAGCGCCTGGAGCTCGTTCCCGACCCGCTCGAGGGCGTTCACCATGGAGATGACGACTTTGCCGTGCAAGCGGTCCCGGAGGGTCTCGACGAGCGGCGCCGCCCCCTCCCACGGAGTTGCCACCACCACGAGGTCGGCCGCGCAGGCGTCCTCGTTGGCGACGCCCTCCATGGCGAGCCGGTGCTCGGGCCACTTCCCGACGAGCTCGGCGACGATGGCGGCAGCGCGCTCGGCCTGACGCGAGCCGAGCAGCACCTGCTCGTCGACCGACGCCAGCCGGGCCGCGAGGGCCTGCCCGGCCGGACCTGTGCCTCCGAGGATGCCGACGCTCATGGCGCCCACCCTTGCACAACCGGGGAGGTTTGCTCCTGCCCGCCGGGGGCGGGAGTGGTCACGAGGGCTCCGCCGCGACGACGGGCGGGGTTTCGTGGTGGGGAGAGACGTACGAGGCGAAGCGGGGCATGAGCCGCCAGACGAGGAGCACGCCGGCGACGCAGCCGAGCCCGCCCGACACGACCGAGGTCTGCACGCCCCCGGCCGCCGCCACGGCACCGGCCTCGAGGTCGCCGAGCCGGGGGCCGCTCGTCACGACCGCCTGGTGGATGGAGGAGAGGCGGCCGCGCAGGGCGTCCGGGGTCTCGGTCTGGAGGATCGTCCCCCTGAACACGGCCGAGATCACGTCCGCCGCGCCCGCCACGGCGAGGAGCACGAGGGCCGCCGCGAGCCAGCGCACGAGCCCGAAGGCGGCGATGGCGAGCCCCCAGAGCGCGACCGAGACGAGCACGGCGCGTCCCTGCCGCCTCACGGACGAAACCCACCCGGTCAACCCCGCCCCCACCAGCGCGCCGACGCCGGGCGCCGCGTAGAGCAGCCCGACCGTCTGGGCGCCGCCGTGGAAGCGGACGAGCCCGATCGCCGGGAAGAGCGCCCTCGGCATGCCGAGGATCATGGCGTTCAGGTCGATGACGAAGGCTCCCTGGATGGCCTGGCGCCCGCGGAGGAACCGCACGCCGTCGACGATCGACCGCAGGCCGAATCGGGCCCCGCCCTCGAGCGGCGGGAGGGGGTCGAGGCTGAGCACCGTGCCGATCGCCACGACGAAGGTGGCCGAGTCGGCGGCATAGGCGGAGGCCACCCCGACACGGGCGAGCAGCACGCCGGCGAGCGCCGGGCCCGCCACGCTGCCGACCTGGAAGAGCATCTGCCAGAGGGCGGTGGCCGCCGCGAGCTCGCTGCGCTCGACGAGGTTGGCGAACACGGCCATGCGGGTCGACGAGTCGGCGCTCGAGAGGCCGGCGATGCCCGCCGAGCAGACGTAGAGCGGCCAGATCGCCGGGCGGCTCGAGAGGGCGTTGAGGAGCAGGCCGACGCTGCACGACGACAGAAGCACCTGGGTGATGACGAGGACGCGCCGGCGGTCGAGGGCGTCGGCCACGGCCCCGCCCACGAGCGAGCCGCCGAGCACCGGGACGATCTGGGCGAGGCCGAGGAGCCCGACGTCGAAGGACGAGTGGGTCAGTCGGAAGACCTGGTACGGCACGGCGACGACGGTCAGCTGGGCACCGAGGCTGCTGACGAGGTAGCCGCTCCACAGGCGCCGGAAGGGTTTCGAGGCGCGGAGCGGGCCGATGTCGATGAGGACGCGCCCACCCCGCACGCCGCACGAAGCTACCGGCGGGCGCCCAGCCGGCTCTCAGGCGAGGGCTGCCTCGAGCAGCTGGGTGCTGCGGGCGGTGAGGCCCGTCACGCGGAGGCGCTTCGCCGAGAGGACGGTGGCGCGGCCGAGGGCGTCCGAGCCCTGGACGACGACGAGCTGGTGTGCCGCGAGCCCGGGCGGAACGGCCTTCACGAGCCCGATCACGAGGCGGCGCGCCCCGCCGGGTGCCGGCGTGGTGCTGAGGATCCGATCCGTCTGGCCGAGCGACACGCCGACGGCCCGCACGTCGAGACAGCCGCTCGGGCTTCCTGCGAGCGTGCGCGACGTCACGACCCGGGTCCCGGCGCCACTCTGGGCGCGAAGCGCCGTGCAACCACCCGCGCTGACGACGATGGCCAGGCTCGGGCGAGGAACCCCGACGGGTCCGTGGTCCAGCTGGCTGCCCCCTGAGCCTGCCCTCGAGGCGAGGCCCTGGCCCGGTGCGGAGGTCGTGGTCCCAGCGGCCGTCGGGGCGCTGCCGCTCGAGCCGAGGCCTGTGCCGTGCACCAGCAGACCGAGACCGCTCCCGACCGCGGCGACGAGGGCCACGGCCGCGGCCACGCCGACAAGGCGCATCCGGCGCTCCCGGCGCTGAAGGCGGAGGAGGGGGCTCGGTGCCTCGTCGCGGGGCGCGGCCGCCGGCGGAGCGGCAGCCCGGCCGGTTGCCTCGAGGGCTGCGGCCACCGCCGCGGCACGCGCTCGTGCGTGCGCCGGCGAGGGCGGGTCCGCCGGCGTGAGCACGGCCTGCTCGAGGGCCGTGCGCGCCAGCGTGAGACGGCCGAGGAGCGCCGCGCAGTCGTCGCAGCCGTCGAGGTGCTCGGCCAGCGACGCCGCCCCCGCGCCGGCGGCGTGGCCGTCGAGGTGGGCCGAGAGCTCCTCCAACGACGGGTGAGCGCCGTCGCCGGACCGAGCCGTCCGGCCGTCCGAGTCGTCAGTCATCGTCCATCGTCCCTGGTCGTTCATCTTGGACGTGCCCGCCTGACCCCGGGTTCCGTGACGATCCCGTGACGTCCGGCCGGCGGCGCCCAGGCTCGACCAGCTCGGCGAGGGCGAGACGGCCCCTCGCGATGCGGGAGCGCACCGTGCCCACGGGGACCTCGGTCAAAAGGGCGATCTCCGCGTAGTCGAGGTCGGCGAGATCCCTCAGCACGACGGCCGTGCGCTGGTCCTCTGGCAGGCGGGCGAGCGCCACGTCGACCGAGACGGCATCGGCCACCGCATCGCCGACGACGTCGCGCCCGTGAGCCGACTTCGCGGCAGCGGCTTCGAGCTCGTCCGTCTCGCCTTCCTGCCACCGGGAAACGACGTGGAGGAGCGGCCGGCGGGTTCGGCGTCGGAGCTCGTCGAGGGCGGCATTGGCGGCGATGCGGTAGCACCAGGTTGCAAAGGCGCTTCGACCGTCGAAGCGGGCGAGGCCCTTCGCGATCGAGATCATCGCCTCCTGGGTTGCGTCGCGGGCGTCCTCCTCGTCGCCGAGGAGGCGGCGACAGACGGCGAAGCACCGGTCGTACTGGGCGGTGAGGAGCGTGCCGAGGGCGTCACGGTCGCCGTCGCGCGCCGAGCGGAGGAGGGCCTCCTCGTCCACCGCTGTCTACCGTCCCCCGCTGCACTCCACGCGACGCGAAGCGTACGGCTCCTCGACAGCGGGAACCGAGGCTTTCCTCCCGGCGTCGAAGCCGTTGTCGCCTGCACGACGGCTCACGATCGAGAGGAATCGGCCATGTCGAGGAAACGGTTGCTCACCGCCCTGTCCGCCGCGTTGATCATGGGTGGCGCGGCGCTCGCCGGCTGCTCGTCGTCCGGCGCCTCCAGCAGTCCCTCGGCCGGCCCGTCGACCACCGTCGTGTCGGCTGGAGGAGCCGGCACGGCCTCCAGGTCGGCCTCCGGTGCGGGCCAGGCGCTGACCGGCCAGCCCGCCCCCACGTCGCACGCCGGAGGAGGTGGGTCGTCGGTCGGCCTCGAGGTGGCGGTCGCCTCTCCCCTCGTGATCCGAACCGGGACCGTCACCTTGTCGGTGCGAAAGCGACTCCTCGTCGGCGTGTTCGACAAGGTGTCGGCCGCTGCCGAGTTGCTGGGCGGCTTCGTGGCGGGCTCGTCCTCGAACCTGGCGGCGGGCTTCGCAGGCTCGTCGCTCACCGTGAGGGTCCCGAGCGCGCAGTTCGCCACGCTCGTGCGAGAGGTCGACGGTTTCGGCAAGGTCCAGGCACAGTCGGAGTCGGGCCGAGACGTGACGGGCACCGTCGTCGACCTCGGCGCCCGCATCAGGAACCTCGAGAGCGAGGAGGCGGCGCTCCGGACCCTGCTCAGCCGTGCCGGCTCGATCCCGGCCATCCTGCAGGTGCAGGACCAGCTCTTCGGCGTCGAGGGAGAGGTGGAGCAGCTCGCGGCCCAGCAGGCTTCGCTCGTCGACCACGCCACCTTCGCCACGTTGACGGTCGACCTCGTCCCGCTCGCGGTGCCTGCCCCGAAACCCAAGCATCCCAAGGAGAACGCCTTCGTGCGGGCGATCCATCTCGCCCTCCACAACTCCTGGGTGGCCGTCCGCGGCGTGCTCCTCGCCATCGGCTGGGCCTTCCCCGCCCTCGTGCTCGGCCTCCTCGTGCTCGGCGGATGGCGGCTCCGGCGCCGGTTCGTCTCGAGGCGCGGCGCCGCTGAGGCGCCGAGCGCCTGACGGCGCCGGCTCAGCGGGTGAAGGTGTTGCGCTGCTGCCTCGAGAAGCGGCGCCACTCCGCCCGGCGCTCGGCGCGCAGCCGGGCGTCGTCACGGGCGGCCAGGCGCGCCTGGTCGCGGAGCAGCCGCCCGTAGCCTTCGAGCCGGTCGGGGGTGAGGACGCCCGCCTCGACGGCCTCCTGCACCGCGCAGCCCGGCTCGCTCCGGTGACCGCAGTCGTTGAAACGGCAGCGCACCGCCAGCTCTTCGATCTCGGAGAAGGTCGAGGCGAGCGCGTCGGGCGCCTCGACAAGACCGATGGCGCGGAGCCCGGGCGTGTCGATGAGAAGAGCGCCGTTCGCCAAGCGCACGAGCTCACGGGCGACCGTCGTGTGGCGTCCCTTGCCGTCGGAGCGAACCTCCCCCGTCTCGAGAGTCCTCGAGCCGTCCGAGAGGGCGTTGGCGAGCGTCGACTTTCCCGCTCCGGACGGCCCGACCATCACGCTCGTCGTGCCGGGCGCCAGGTCGGCGGCCAAGCCGTCCAGACCTTCCCCCGTCACAGCGCTCACCGCGTGCACGGCACAGCCGGGCGCGATCATCCCCGCCTCGGCGGCGGCTCCCGCCGGGTCGTCGCTGCAGTCCGCCTTGGTGAGGACGACGAGCGGGACGGCTCCGGTCTGCCAGGCGATCACGAGGAGGCGCTCGAGCTTCCTCGGCCGGAAGGCTGCCGCGAGCGACGCCACCACCATCACGGTGTCCACGTTGGCGGCCAGCACGTGCTCGCCGACGTCGCGGAACGAGCCGCGCACCACCGTGGTGCGTCGCTCGAGCACGAGCGCGACGGTGTCGCCGCGAAGGGCTACCCAGTCGCCGGTGATGGGCGGCTCGGCGAGCCACGGGGCCAGGCGGACCTGTCGTTCGCCCGTCTCGCTCACGACGCGGCAGACCGTCCGGTCGCCGCGTACCACTCTGGCGAGGGCGGCACCGGGCGGTGCCGTCGCCTCGAAGGCTTCGATGAAGACGTCGTCGAGCCCGAAGGCTCGCAGCGACGCGAATTGCTCAGACACGGGAACACTCCTGGTCTCGGAGCGCTCGGGGCGAGCGGGCCGCCTGTGGTCGCGCGGCTCCCTCGATCAGGGATGCGACGGCCGTGCGGCGGCGATTGAGGGGAAGAAGGCTGGAGAAGCTCAGCCTGCCGTCCCGAGCGCGCGGTCAGTTGGCGTCAAGACTTCGTCGATCGCACTCAATTGACCACCCTCCTTTCGCTCGGGAGACCCCAAGAATAACCCGGCCGATGCGTGGAGTACAGCGTTTGCCGGAGGCGCTCGCCTGCTCGAGTCGCTCCTAGCCGCCTGCCAGCGCGGCGAGCTCGTTGACGAGCTTGTCTCCGTCCACCGTCCCGAGACCGCTCGCGAGGTCGTAGCCGGCTGTCGCGGTGAAGCCCTCGACCGTGTGCTCGGCACCGTCCTGGAAGAAGTTCACGGTGTTGTCGCCCGACGTGACGTCGACGATGCCCGGGCTCGCCTTGGCCTCGAGCTCGTACAGCAGCGGGTTGAGGTCGCCGAGGTGCTTGCCGGCGACTTGGTCGGCGATGGCGACGACGCCGGCGAAGAGCGGCGAGGCCCAGCTCGTGCCGCCGACCACCTCGTAGCCGGGGGAGACTCCCGGGAAGCTTGCGTACACGATGGCGCCGGCCGTGTCGGAGGCGCTCATGCTGATGTCGGGCACGCCCCGGTGCGAACCGACGACGGCCTCCACGCCCCCCTGCCACTTCGGCCGGCCGAAGACGGTCGAGAGGCCGCCGTTGCTCGCGGCGGGCTGCCCGCTCGAGGCCGTGTCGTTCCAGACCGTGTCCGGAGCGAGCCGGGTGCCGCTCGCATCGAGGTCGAGGTGGGTGCCGCCGACAGAGGTGACGAGCGGGTCGCTCGACGGCCAGTCGACGACCCGGCTGAGGAAGAGGTCGACGCCGTTCCTCTTCTGCGAGGTGGCCCCCTCGTCACCCGAGGCGGCGAGGACTGTGACGTGGCGCTGCTGGGCGAGCTCGAACGCACCGCGCAGGTTGTCGATGGAGGCGTGGCTCGGGAAGGTCTCTTCGGTCGCCCCGAAGCTCTGACTGATGACCGCCGGGTGGAGGTGGCCGATGACCCATCTCTCGGCCGTCACGATCTGGGGGAAGCCGACCGTCCCCTCGGTCTCGTTGACGGGGGTCTCGGCCAGCACGAGGCTCGCCCCGGGCGCCATGGCGTGGGCCCACTCGACGTCGAGGGAGGTTTCGATCCCCCAGCCCACCTGGGCGGAGTTCCCCGTCCAGGCCGGTATGGGACCGGCCGGGGTCACGATCGTGAACGAGGGTGGGGCGGGAAGCCCGAACTTCTTGTCGAAGGTCTTCAAGTCCGAGCGGATCGTCGGCGAGCCGAACGATTCGACCAGCACGATCGTCTCGCCCTTGCCGGTGTCGCCAGCCGCGTAGAGGGGCTCCATGTCATAGGCGGTCCGGATCTGCGCCGGCGCGTAGCAGTTGGAGCCGGCGGTGGCCTGGCATTGCGACTCGCTCGGCACAACGGCGAAGGGGCGCGCCGTGAGGCGGGTCGACAGCGGCCTGGCAAGCGCCGCCGTCGGCCTCGGGGATGCACCCGGTCCGCCCGTTGCCTGGCCGATCGGCGCCGTCACGAGCGCCACGAGGCTCGCGAGCGCGGCCGCTCCTGTGACGAGGGGCACGCCAGGCGAGACGCCATGTGCTCGGCGGGAGCTCAGGCCCGCTCGCCCACCCCCCGCTCGCCCACGCCCCGCCGCCGCTCTCGCGCTTCGTCTCCCCGCCAACCGGCGCGCCATCCGAACGCCCCCTTCGTGTCGCTGTGGAACGCTAGCCCGCCACCGGACGCTTCCTCAGCGGCCTCGGCTCAAGGGGTCGATGCCGCCCGCTCGGTCCCGGCGGCCGAGCCGTTGCTGGCAACGGCGACCCGGCTGTCCGTCGCTGCCTTCCCACCGCCGGTGCCCCACAGGTCGTTGCAGCGGGCGCACGTCTCCTCGGGGACGAGCCCGGTCCTCATGAGGAGGGGGAACATGCGACAGGCGATGCAGTAGCCGAAGACCGCTTCGAGGCAGGCGGCGACGATCAGCACGCCCAGCACGCCGTAGGCGGCCCTCCGCCTCCCCGTCGCCGCCAGCATCGAGGCGGTCGACGTCAGCACGAGACCGACGCCCTGCGCGAGCCGTTTCGGCGGCCCGGGCACGAACTTGTGCTCGCGGTGGATCCTCGGGGTCACGACTTCTGTCGCGAGCCGGCCGAGCGGGCTCAGCTTCGGGCCGGTCAGGACCCGGGCGAGGAACCCGTAGGTGAGCGGCGCCAGCACCCAGGGCTGGTCGAGCGCCACCGTGGCGATCGCCATCGAGGCCACACCACCCGCCACGACGCGCGCCGACGTCTCGTTCACGGGGTCGGGGAAACCGAAGATCTCAGCCATAGCCCCGGCGACAGTAGCGTTCGGCGACCTGGCGTCCGCCCTCGTCGAGTACGCCGCCGGGAGGCCCACGACGCCCCTTGTGGCCAGCGTCGGGGCGTACCCCGGAAAGCGCTATCGGGTGTCGACCACGCGGTAGGCCTCGGCGAGCCTCCCCCGCTCGAGGCCGCCGCGCTCGGCGTTCGCCGCCGCCCAGGCGCGGATCATCTCTCCGAGGCCGTCCGGCTCGGCGATCTGGGTCTTGTGCGAGAGGAGTGCGGCGATCTTCGCCTCGACATGGTCGGTGATGTCGACCAGGCGGTTGGAGGTCGGCGACGCCATCAGCCAGACCTCGGGTACCTCGAAGGGCTCGAGCCCTTCCTTCTCGAGCAGCTCCGGGTGGGCGTACGGGTTCCTCGCGTCGGGGTAGACGGCCCGGAGCGCTGCCTCCCCCGCCGCCAGGTGGTCAGGGTGGCTCGCCCGGATCCGCTCGTAGTTGCGGTCCGGCGACTGGCAGACGAGGCGGTCCGGGCGCACGCGGCGTATCTCCCGCGACAGGTCGCGGCGGAGCTCCTGGCTCGGCTCGAGCCGGCCGTCGGGGTAGCCGAGGAAGACGACGTCCGACACGCCGACGGCAGCGGCGGCGGCCCTCTGCTCGTCCTGGCGGATGGACACCAGGCGGCCGAGGTCGACCTCCGGGTCGGCGGAGCCCGCCGCACCGTCGGTCACGATGCAGTACGAGACCTCGGCCCCCTTCGAGGTCCAAGCGGCGATCGTCCCCGCCGAGCCGAAGTCGACGTCGTCGGGATGCGCGACCACGACGAGGACCCGCTCGGGGATCTCCTCGTCGAGGACAGGCGTGCTGAGCTGGGCGTCGGTCATGCTGGAACGGTAGTAGTCGGTGACATCGCTTCTGGCTCGCCGGCGTGGCCCTTCCTGCTCCAGCGGAGCTGGTCGTGTTGCCCCTGAGGCCCGCGTACGCTCGCGTAGGTGGGCGGGTTGTCGCTTGCTGCGGGAGGTGCGCCAGATGACGTCGACGACCGCTGACCTCGCCGAGCGGATCCGCAGCGCGCTCGAGGGCGGCGACCTCGAGCAGATCGGGGCGCTGCTCCACCCCGACGCCCACTGGGGTCCCCCGGGAGGCGCCAGCGGGGAGTGCACCAACCGCCGCCAGGTGTTGGCGTACTGGGGAGCCTCCAAGGGGGCGGGGACAAGGGCGAGCGTCACCGAGGTCGTCATCGAGGGTGACAAGGTGCTCGTCGGCCTGCGTGTCACCGGGCGGCAAGACCCGAGCGGGCGGGGTGACGACCCTTTCGACCGGTGGCAGGTGCTCATCCTTCGCGACGGGCTCGTCTGCGACATCCGCGGCTACGACCACCGTGCGGATGCTGCCGAGGCGGCCGGGCTGCAGCCGGCATCTCCGGGCGCGTAGCCCGGCTTCCTTGCGGGCGGGCCGTCGGTCCGGCACCCCGCACTACGATGAACCGGTCCGGGCGCTTGGCTCAGGTGGTTAGAGCGCAGCCTTCACACGGCTGAGGTCACAGGTTCGAGTCCTGTAGCGCCCACTCGCCGGCTCGGTGGGAGAGTCCAGGCAGGATCAGGGCACCTGATTGATGACCGCCGGCGGCAGGAATAGTGTTCCGCCGACGTAGCGCGGCCGGAGGAGCGGGCCAGGTCGCGTGCAGGTGAAGAGGGGGGAGAGATGCGGAAGACGTTCCTGTCTCTGCTGTGCTTGGCGGCACTGCTGTCATCCGTCGCTGCCGGCGCGGCAGAAGCGACAGCGGCCCCAAGAGGCGGTACGAGCCCTCACTTGATGAGTGCGGCCTCGCACGGGGTCTCCAGCGTCGTGAAGACCGACTGGACGCTGACGATGAACTGGCACGGAGTGGCGCCGACACCCACCACGTACCTCCTCAAGCCGTTGATCCTCAAGCACGGAAAGCTCTCGGGAACGGCGCTACCACCCAACAGCGCATGCCCCGGGACGATCGCGGGATCGCTCGTGAAGGGCAAGCTCAAGCTGGACATCACGTTCCCGGGCACGGGGTGCAGCGCCGACGAGGCAAAGCTCTCGGGGAAGATGTCGCTGAAGAAGGGGACGACCAAGGGCACCTTCACCGCCAACTACCACTGCCCCGGCACGTGCACCTTCTCGGGTAAGAAGAGCTCCTAGGCGACCACGTCGCCGCCTACTCCGCACGACCGGATGCTCGCGGTGTGACGGATGCCCGCGGGTGCTCAGGCATTCGGGGCGAATCGCGCAGCGAGAGCCGTCGCTACGGCGCAGCCGTGGCGTCAGGTTCCTCGATCTCGTCAGCAAGGCCGTCGCTCCGCGAAGGCCGGAAGCACTCCCCCGCTGCATCGGCGGCGCGCCGGTCAGCGTCGGACGTCACCCGGGCGTAGAGGTCGGGTACGGCCTCACCCGCTCGCGCATGGTGAAGTACATGATGAGCAGGTAGGAGACCATGGCGATGGCCCACGACACCGCCATTCCCATCGATGCGCCGTTCTGTCCGGTTCCGACGAAGCGAGCGCCAGAGAGCGCGGCACCGACCAGGCTGACGAGCCCAACGATTGCGAGGGCGGAGAGAGCCCAGCGACGAGTGCGCGCTGCCCGGACCGCCAAGCCGAGCCCGACGATCGTGAGTGCCAGCCCGAGCGATCCGTGGATCGAGAGCCCGACAGGACCGTTCGCCAGCGCCCGGGCGAACGCCGTCGCACCGCTCGCCCCGTGATCCTGCTTCGGCAGTGTCGGGACGAAGAGATTGACGGCGATGCCGAGCACGTACTGCACGAGCAGCATGAGGCACATCGCGAATGACGCCCGTCGCATCGTGGACAACGGAGCGCGTTTCTCCAAAGCGGGCGGAGCTGCGTCGATGACGGTCATCTGATGCTCCGTCAACCGCCGTAGGCCCCGGTGCGTTCCGAGACCGGAGCGGATGTGCCGCCTGCGGGAACGCGCGCCGGGGGGCCTTGCGGCTGCCAATCGCTGCTGGCAGCGTCTTGTGCCTCGCTCGCCCGTGCCAGTGGTCCGGAGCGGAGTAGGGCGCCACAGACGAGAGCCCCGGCCGCCCAGATGGCCGCCACCCACCAGAACGTGACGTGGTAGCCGTGCACGAGCGCCTCGCTGACGAGCGAATGAGCGGGGTGGCCATGCCTGACCCCGCCGCCGTGTGCGTCGGCGGCGATGAAGGCCGCGATCGCCCCGGCGAAGACCGAGTTCAGCAGCGACGTTGCCATCGATCCGCCCAGCTGGTTGCCGGTGTTGAGGGTCGCGGACGCGACTCCCGTGTCCTGCGGCCGTACGCCAGAAGTGCCGGTGTCCGCGACGGGGGCGAAGATGGCGCCGAGACCGACTCCGACCAGCAGCACCGACGGCAGGATGTCCGCTGCGTAGCTTGCCTGGGCGCCGAGGCGCGTCAGGAGGGCCGCCGACGTCCCGCCGAGCAGCATGCCCAGCACGACGAGCGGTCTCGGGCCGATCCTCGGCATCAGCACGACGTTCGAGACGTTGCCCACCACCACGACTCCAGCGACCATCGGCAGGAAGGCGAGCCCGGTCTTGAGCGGAGAGAAGCCGAGGTCCTGCTGCATGTAGTAGTTCAGGAACAAGAGGATCCCGAACATGCCGCCGCCACCGATCAGCATCGCGAGGTAGGCGCCGGAGCGGTTGCGGTTGGCGACGATGCGCGGCGGCAGGAGCGGCTCAGCGGCTCGGGTCTGCCACAACCCGAACCCCGCGAGGAGCACCACGCCTGCGACAAGGAAACCCCACGTCGAGGGCGTACTCCAGCTGTGGGTCGCCGCATTGGAGAAGCCGTAGACGACAGAGAACATCCCGCCAGAGACAAGCAACACACCGGGGAGGTCGAGGCGCGGGCGACCCCACGACACTTGACGGCCGAGAAGGGTCACTGCCCCGACGACAGCGAGCCCGGCGAACGCAAGGTTGACGTAGAGGCACCAGCGCCACGACAGGTACTCGGTGAGAAGGCCACCGAGTACGAGCCCGACGGCTCCGCCGGCGCCGGCGACCGCGCCGTAGACGCCGAACGCCTTGCGACGATCACCAGGGTCGGTGAACGTGGTCGCAAGAAGCGAGAGAGCGGACGGCGCCAGGAGCGCAGCGAAGCCACCCTGGAAGGCCCGCGCGGTGGCCAGCATGGCGAAGCTCGTCGAGGCTCCACCCACCGCCGATGCGGTCGCGAACCCGATCAGCCCGGCAATGAAGGTGTTCTTCCGGCCGAGGAGGTCAGAGAGCTTGCCACCGAGGAGCAGGAGGCTCCCGAAGGCGAGCGCGTAGGCGGTCACGACCCACTGGCGGTCCGCCAGCGAGAAGCCGAGCGCTCGCTGCGCCGACGGCAGGGCGATGTTCATGATCGTCGCGTCGAGCACGATCATCAGCTGGGCGATGGCGATGACGACCAGGATCAACCACCGTCTCGGATTCGCCGCCGGCGCAGCATCGGTCAGCCACCCGGCGCTTGCCTCGGACCGCCCGCCTACGCCCCAATCGCCCGATCCAGGGGTACCTGGCGCCCCCGACCACGCCCCGCCGGACTCCGTTGTTCCTGAGCCTCCCGCTGGTGCCACCGTTCTGCCCTCCTCGAGGCCGACCCCGGCGGGACCTCCGCCGGCTCGACCGTGACGCGTCAACAATATCCCTATGATGATGACGTGTCAACATCCTCCGCGCGCGTGATGTGTCAACAAAGGTGCTACCCTGAGCCGGGATGGAGCCTGGGTGGTTGGACATGCACGAGATGAGGGCGTGGGTCGCCTTTCACGCCATGCGCCAACAGCTGGTCGCCCATCTCGCCCGCGAACTCGCTCAGAACTGCGGCCTCACCGAAGCCGACTACGCAGTGCTCGTGAATGTGTCCCAGGCTCCCGGGCGGCGGATCCGCTCCCGAGACCTCTGCAGGAAGCTCGGCTGGGAGCGCAGCCGGCTCTCGCACCAGATCGCCCGGATGGAACTCCGCGGCACGGTGGAGCGGGCGCCCTGTGAGGACGACGCCCGTGGGTTCGACGTCGTTCTGACCGAGGCGGGACTCGAGGCGATTGAGTCTGCAGCACCCATTCACCTGAAGGCTGTGCGTCATTGCTTCGCCGACGTACTGACTCGCGAACAGCTGGACGCGTTCGCCGACATCGCCGAGACGGTCACGCAACACCTCGCGAAAGAACATCCCGAGGAGTGAACGACACCTCGGGTGAGCTTCGGCTCGTCAGCCCGCAGGTGCTCCCCACTCTCGGTGTCCCCGAACCGGCACCGAAGCCGTCGCCAGTGCCTTCTCCCTGATCGCCGGTTCGCGGGCGACAGCGCGACGACATCGCGGCGCGATCGAGTGCGCATGAACGGCGATCGGCTCGCTTTCCTCCTCGCGAAGCGGGTCGGTTCGGTCCTGTGTTGCCCTCCTCCTCGGCGTGGTGCCCGTGCGCGCGCCGTACGCGAACTCCTCCGCATCGGTGAGCGACCCGCGCCCGAGTTGCCGCCGCCGAGAGCGGTAGGATCTGTGCGCAAGGCGTCACGAAGTCAGGGGGACGCCGTATGTGGTTCATCGCCGGAGTTCTGATGGGTCTGGTAGTTCTCGCGGCACTCGTCGGCTTCCACTCGGGACCGCATGCGCACGCCGTTGCTGGCGCGTTGGGCGCCGTTGCAGCAGGGTGGCTGATCTTCATGGCGGCCAGCGGAAGGTCGGCTCCCGCTCTCTGGGCGCTGCTCAGCGCCGACCTCGTCATCTCCGGGGGTGTCGGAGTGATGGCTTGGAAAGGTCTCAGGGCGGGGCCGCAGCCTGCGGACCGACTGCTGAGCCTCGAGGGCGCCGAAGGCGTCGCCGTGACGGATCTCGAGCCCGAAGGCGTCGTGACGGTCCGCTCCGAGCAGTGGTCGGCGGTTTCGTTGAACGGGACTCTGCCTGCCGGGACACGCGTCCAGGTTCTCCATGCCGGTGTCCGGCTCGAGGTCTGGGGCGAGGACGTGTTGCCCATGAACGGTTCGAACCGCGACCTCTTTGCGATAGAGCCAGCCGAACGCAAGGAGGAAGGCAAATGATCGTTGGAGTCATCGTCGGCGTCGTCGTACTCGTGCTTCTCATCGGGCTGGGGCTGTCTGTGAAGATCGTCCGCGAGTACCAGCGGATAGTGCTCTTCCGGCTAGGCCGGGCCATCGGCCTGAGGGGACCGGGGCTCGTGCTGATCAACCCGGTGACGGACCGCACGACTTGGGTCGACCTGCGCGAGCGCTTTCTCGAGATTCCACACCAGACGGCCATCACCGAGGACAACGCGTCGATCTCGATCGACTTCATCATCTTCTACAAGGTCATGGATGCCACGATGTCCGTGCTCCAGGTCCAGAACTTCGCTGCCGCCGCCCAGAACATCGCGGCGACGACTCTTCGCAGCGTCGTCGGGGAGATGTCGCTCGACGACGTCCTCTCCAAGCGCGAGGAGATGAACGCCTCCCTCCGTGTCCGCCTCGACGAGGTGACCGAGAGGTGGGGCGTGAAGGTCACCGCGGTCGAGGTCAGGGAGGTCAACCCGCCCGCCGGCGTCCTCGACGCAATGACGCGCCAGATGTCGGCAGAGCGCACGCGAAGGGCTGCCATCACCGAGGCGGAAGGGCAGAAGCAGGCAGCCATCACCCTCGCCGAAGGCACCAAGCAAGCCGCCATCCTCGGGGCCGAAGGGGACCGTCAGTCGGCCATTCTTCGAGCCGAGGGCCTAGCCACCGGTCTCGAGAAGATGTACGCGGTCGGTCGTGGGCTCGACCACAACACGATGCAGCTGCAATACCTCGAGATCCTCAAGCACGTCGGCGCGTCGCCCTCTACGAAGATCGTCATCCCGATGGAGCTGGCAGGTCTCGTGAGCGGGCTGCAGCGGCTGGGAGCCGGCAGCGGCGCACCGGCCCCTGCGCCGGATGCTCCATCAGCAGCCTTGCCCTCACGAGGCGTCACCTCGGGCGATGTCAACTCGGCGGAGCCTGGCTCGGGCGCCTGAACCCGCTCGATCCGCTTGCGTGTCGCAGGCGCGCGACGTCTGCGACCACAAGCAGCGTCAGGCCAGCAGTGTGACGACGTCAACGGAGCGACGTCAGGCGAAGGTACGACCCCCTCTTGAAGGTCCAAGCTCGGGACCGGCTCGCGAAGTGCGGTCGGAGGTCCCGAGCGACCCTCGATTCCGTCTCGAGCCAACGCAAGATCTGAGTGTACGAGCCGATCAGGCTGTCCTCGGCGTAGCCGAGGCCGCTCTCGCGGAAGTAGGGCCGAACGATCGCCTGGGCGCGGGCCAGGTTGGCCCGGGGCATCGTCGGGAAGAGGTGGTGCTCGATCTGGTAGTTGAGACCCCCGAGCATGAGGTCCGTGAAAGGACCGCCGACGATGTTTCGGGAGGTGGCAACCTGACGGCGGACAAGACTCATTCCTGAGCTGTCCTCGATGATGGGCATGCCCTTGTGATTGGGGGCGAAGCTGCAGCCGAGGTAGACCGAGAACACGGCTTGCTGCAACACGATGAACGCCACAGCCTTGAGCGGGGACAGCACGAGCAGAACCAGCGACAGGTACATCGCGGTATGCAAGGCGAGCAACACGCCTTCCAGTGCCGCGGACCGGTCCCGCTTCGCCACCAGCATCTGCGCCCCGGACACGTGAAGACCGACCGTTCGCAGCAGCATGAGGGGGAAGAAGAGGCCGGCCTGATGGCACTGGAGGAACCGGCCGAGGCGAGCGGAGCTCACCCGCAGCACGGCATCGCCGATGTCCGGATCGCTGCCCACCTCGTTCGGGTGCGCGTGATGGGCGTTGTGCTTGGGAACCCACCACCCGAAGCTCAGCCCGATCAAGGTGTTGCCGACCGTCAGCCCTAAGAGCCGGTTGGCGCGGCGGGAGTTGAAGCATTGCTGGTGGCCTGCGTCGTGACCGATGAACCCTAGCTGGGTGAAGATGAACCCGAGGAACACCGCCACTCCGAGAACTGCCCAGGAGTTGGCCAGGACGACGAGCCCCGACCAGCCGGCGGCGAGCGCGGCAACTGTCAGCCCGATCCTCACGCTGTAGCGGCCGGGCCGACGCTCCAGAAGTCCGGCACTGCGGATGGCGAGAGCCAGGGTGTGGAAGTCGCCTTGTCGCGCTTCAGCGATGACGTCCTGCACGGGCTCTCTTTTCGAACTTCGTCTGAGGAGCGCCGCCAGGGTCTGGGGCAACGTGTGAGCCGAGACTCACGTCAGCGAGAAGCAGTGTACTTCGCGGAAGCATCAGGGCCTCAACGCGATCGTTTCGAGGCGACGGGGTCGGGCTCCGCGTCGAACGACACGGTCACGAAGAGTTCGGCAGGGAGGCGGCAACGACCGCTCTCGCTCCTGATCGCGCCCTTGGGGAGCGCGGCCGGCGCTAGGACGGCTCCGTCCGGGGTAGGCGATCGATCGCTGACGGCGGCAACGAGCCGTCGATCACGAAGGCAGCGACATCGACGAGGCGAAGGTTGTGGTTGCGAGCGTGGCTCCGCAACGTGCGGAATGCCTGCTCCATATCGAGGCCTTCGCGCTCGGCGACCATCCCCTTGGCCTGTTCGATGATGATGCGGCTGTTGAGGGCGCACTGGAGCTGCTCGTTGATGACCTGGGCCTCCAGCGCCGCTCGGTGCTGGAGGATGGCGATCGTGGCGACGTCGGCGAAAGCCTGTGCAGCCTCGACATCGACCTGCCGCATCTCGCCGGATTCGACGTGGAAGAGATTGAGGACGCCGATGACCGTGCCGCGGAGTCGCATCGGCAGGGCACGGACCGATTGGAAGCCGGCGGCGAGCGCCTCGGGGGCGAATCGGGGCCAGCGGCCGTTGGCGGTCGCGAGGTCCTGGTTCAGCACCGGTTGACCGGTGCGGTAACAGTCGAGACAGGGACCTTCCTGGGACTGCAGCTCGAACAACTCCAACAGACGCATCGTCTCCGACGAGGACGCCATCAGCCGTAGCTCCCCGTCGGGCGCGGCCAACATGAGCCCGGCGGCTCCGACATCGAGCACGTCGACACACCGGTCGGCAAGCCGCGTCAGCAGGTCCACCACGTCGAAATCCGCCACGAGAGTATCGGCCAGCTCGACGAACGTCCTCGTGAGCAGCGCTTCTCTCGGCATCGCGTCTCCACTCACGTCGACCTCGGCCAGCTTGGCGGCCCTGTTCGGGAAGGCCGACCAGAGAAGAAAGTGTACGACGCTCCCGCCCGAAGCGCCGAGGGATGACCCACCGCCGCCCGTCACTGGCTGAAGTCCTTCTCGCCGCTCGCGGTGTCGAAGCGAAGCCGGCGGGCGACAACGTCATCGGCTACCTGAGCGAGAGGGCGGTCGTTTCCGAAGGCGTGAGCCCTCAGGCGGATGAGCGCCTGAGCAACGCTGATCTCGAGCTGGACCGCCACCATCCCGGCAGCCTGGTGCACCACGTATTGGAAGTCCGCGCCCTTCTCCAGCTCCGCAGCCAGCCTGCCCGGGGGGGCGTTCGCCTGCAGCACGAGCACGGCTTGGGCGGCGATGTCGGCCATCACGAGGGCGTCTGCATGCTGATCGTCGGTGAGTGATCCGGGCCGGTCGCGGTAGAGATTGAGCGCCCCGAGACGCACCGCTCCCACCTGGAGCGGGAAGCCGAAGACCGCCCGCACGCCTGCCTCGACGGCCGGCTGGGTGAAGGCGATCCATCTGAGGGTGATCGGATGAACGAGGTCAGGTTCGAGCACGGGTCGGTCCTGCATGTACGCGTCCACACAGGGCCCCTCGCCGAGGCCGTACTGCAGCTGCTCGATGAGGGCGCTCACCGCGTTCGTCGTGCACAGCGATCCCCGGAGCACGTCACCGGACATGAGCATGATCCCTGCCCCGCTGACGTTGACGACGTCGGCGCAGACGTCGCAGAGACGACTCGTCTCGAGGGCGGCCGCCCCCGCGCCGACGAGTCGGCTCAGAATTCGTTCACGTCGTCCGCTGTTCGCCACTCAGTGTTGCCTCGGGCCCACCTCGCGGCGTTCCGCCTCACGGGGGCTGGACACAGGCACACCGACTCGACGAGCCGGCGGCACTGCCACCCAGCTAGCGAGCGCGGAAGCGGACCTCAGGGTGTCCGCCTCCTCGGCTGAATCAGGATCGAGGAGCTCGACCAGACCCCAGGTCTCGAGGGCCAGCCTCACGCGCGGGGAGGCTCCTCGCAGCGTCAAGGACCTCGACCTGACCCGGAGGTACTCCCGGGCCCTGATGAGAACGCCCACGGTCTCGGCACTGATGCGACGCACGTCTCTCAAGTCGATGATGACGGCGCGGTGGTCGTGCGCGACCGCCTGAGCAATCGCCAAGCTCAGCACAGTCGTGGTTGAGAGATCGTGCTCGCCTCGCAGCCAGACGACAGTCGGCTCCGACTCGGCCCCGCCCCGCGACAGCTGGCAAGAGACGATCGGGAACGCAGACCCCACTGGGACCATGGCGTGCTCCTGGCTCAGGACTGTGATCTCGCGCTACCAGGGTCCGGAGCATCGCCCCCGGGCCAGCCGATGCTGGCCCAACACGTGGGGTTCTTGCCGTGTCACGTCAATGCTACACCCGTACTGCGCGACCCGACGGGGCTTCGTCGCACGCCAGACGATTGATCCTCACGGGCCGTTTCCTTCTGCCCTGTGGACGTTGGAGCTGCTGGTGCGGGCGGCTGATCCGTTGGCGGCCGCCACGGCCGGAGGACCTTGCGCCCCCGCGGCGCTCTCCCGGGCGAGAAACGCTCCGAGCTCCTGAATGCTGCTCATGAGAGGGGCCGGGAAGACAACGGTCGTGTTCTTGTCGACGCCGATCTCCACCAGCGTCTGGAGGTTGCGCAGCTGCAAGGCGAGCGGTTGAGCCATCATCGTGTCGGAGGCCTCCCCGAGGGCAGCGGCCGCAAGGGACTCGCCTTCGGCGGCGATGATCTTGGCCCTCTTCTCGCGCTCCGCCTCGGCCTGGCGAGCCATCGCTCGCTTCATGGAGTCTGGGAGCTGGATGTCCTTCAGCTCGACGAGCGTGATGATGACGCCCCAGTCCTCCGTTTGTACGTCGAGGATCTCTCTGATGTCGACGTTGATGCGGTCGGTCTCGGCCAGCATCTCGTCGAGGGTGTGCTGGCCCACCACCTTGCGCAACGTCGTCTGGGCGATCTGGTCGATCGCGGCCACGATGCTCTCGATGGCCACAACCGACTTCGTCGCGTCAACGACCTTGTAGTAAGCGACCGCCGAGACATCGACACTGACGTTGTCACGGGTGATGATCCCCTGGGACTGAATCGGCATGGTGACGATCCGCAGCGACACCTTGCGAAGATGGTCGATGACCGGAACGATGCGAACCAGTCCCGGCTTTCTGACCCCCTTCACTCGCCCCAGGCGGAACAGCACGCCTTCTTCCTACTGCTGCACGATGCGAAGTGACATCGAGAGGCCGATCACAGCCAGCATTGCCAACACGACTACAAGAACGACGAGCACGGTCATTCCCGTACCTCCGGTTTCTCACGCTGAGGCGAGGCCGGGGTCCGGAGCGACGCAGTCGATCACCAAGTCATGGAGAGAGCCCATGACACCCTTGGGACGCTAACGGTCGGCCAGCGTCGGAGGGCCGGCGCCTCGACACGGCCTCGAAAGCTCGCCTTGGAGGTGACGCCGGCGAGAGCTGAGCGGGAGCTGTCGAGCGGGTGGTCGTTCGAGCAGGAGGTTCTCGAGCAAGCGGTACTCCGCGGGAAGGGTCCCGCCCGCCGCGGTCACCTCTTCCTCGGTAGCCTCGTCTCTGAGAGGAGCTGACATGACCGACGCTCAAGGACAGGCTCAATGGAATGTGGCCGAGTGGCACGGCAAGATGCTTGTCGACCGCAACGGGGAGAAGCTCGGCAAGCTGCAGGAGGTGTACGTCGACGTCGAAACCGACGTCCCGCAGTTCGCCACCGTGAAGGAGGGCTTCATCGGGCGGCACCTGACGTTCGTGCCGCTCGGCGGGATACAGATTGGCCCTGACGACCTGCAGGTCCCGATCACCAAGGAGCAGGTACGTTCTGCGCCGGAGATCGAGATGCACGGCGAGGAGCTCTCGCAGGCGGACGAGTCGACTCTCTATCACCACTTCGAGCTGAATTACACGCCGATCGACACCGAGAGCGGCCGGCGCCTGGCCCGGCGCTGAGCGCGACGCGGCAGGCGGCGCTGCGTCCTCGTCTTCGGCCCCTTCACGCGGGCGGGCCCGCGAGCTTGCGACTCGCGAGGTGGTAGCGTCCGCTCAGTAGCTCGTGGCAGCTGCAGCTGCCGTGACGCTCATGTCGCTCCAGACCTCGGTGACTCAACGCAGCACCAAGGGAGCTTCTTGTGAGCGCAACCGCCCTTCCCCCGACCCTCGGTGGGCAGCGCCTCTCCCAGCAGACCCCTGCGGTCGTGACGGCAGCCGACGACGGTACCGGCGGCTCACCTTCACTGACGCCGGTCCTCCTGGTGGTGTCCCTACTCCTAGCCGCCAGTGTGGCAGCACTGGCGACCACGGGCCGCCACGCGGCCCCTCGCCCTCTCTCACGTCCGCCCAGTGTGCTCGTCACAGGGTCGCCTCGCGGCAACCCCGTCGGCTCCATGAACGAGGCGCTGACATGGTCCCCCTTCTTCGACAAGGGTCCCGTGCACGTCGCCCGGTCACGGCGGACAAGGTGGCCCCCTCCGTCACCCTGGATCCACGTGGTCGTCGAGAGAGCCTCCCGAAGCGCTTCGACATGAAGCGGCGATGCCCCACCGAGCCGCGCACACGCCGAGGACGGCGATGACGCCAAGCAAGATCGCCGTCGCTGACGAGCTCGCGTCCGGCGGACCCTTCCGCGCAGTGCTCCCCTGTGTTCCGGGCCTCGATTCGCCACCCAACCGTGAGGCTGGACATCTCCTCGGAGCCGTCATCGCCGGGAGCCCGGACGCCGTGATCGTCGTCGACGAGTCGGGCAGGATCATCCTTTCGAACCCCGCTGTCCAAGCGCTCTTCGGCTACTACCCCGAGGAGCTCGTCGGCGAGCAGATCGAGACCCTGATCCCACAGGAGCTGCATGCCTTCCACCGCGAGCACCGGGAGCGCTTCGCCAAGGCTCCGCAGGCGCGCCAAATGGGGTCGGGGCTCGAGCTGACCGGCAGAGCACGTGACGGCACCGGGGTGCCGATCGACGTGAGCCTCGCACCCGTCGAGGTCCTTGGGCGGACGCTCGTTGCCGCCTTCGTGCGCGACGCGACCGAACGGCAGCGAACCACCGGCCGACTGCGTGCGGTCAACGAGGTCACCAGCTTGGTCCTCGCAGGGGGGCCGGTCGAGAAGACCTTGGCCGTCGTCGCGCAGCACGCCGTCGAGCTCGTCGGTGCCGCCGCCGGCTGGATAGTCACGCCCGGCCCGACAGCGTGCCTCGTCTCGACAACCGTCGGCGCAGCAGCCGGGCCGCTGCTCGGCTTGGAGATCAACGACACTCCGAGGAGACCGGCCGGGGGCACCACGGACACCAGGTCGAGCACTATGGACCTCTCGGCCGCCGAGGTCCCCAAGGAGATCGCCCGTCTCGGCTTCGGTCCGGCCATCTGCACCCCGCTCGTGTCCGAGCGCGCATTCGTCGGCACGCTCGTGGTGGCGCGCGAGGCAAAGGATGATCCCTTCGACGATCTCGATCTCGCACTGGTGGAGGTCTTTGCCGGCGCCGCGACGATCGCTCTCCAACTCGGCCGCGCCCGCGACGAGCTCGAGGCCGTGCGGATCCTCGACGACGAAGAGCGAATAGCCCTCGATCTTCACGACAACGTGATCCAACAACTCTTCGCGCTCGGACTCTCTCTCCAGGCAACCAGCCAGATGACCGATGGTCACGTGGGCGAGCGGCTCGGCGACGCCGTCGACCTCCTCGACGGCGTGATACGCGAGATACGAAACACCATCTTCGGGGTAACCGCCCGCTCGCCGAGGCGCCGCGGGCTCGATCACACGCTCGAGTCGCTGTTCGACGAGATGGCCGTATCGCTCGGATTCAAGCCCGGGCTTCGTCTGGTTGGGGCGAGGGACAACGACGTGCCGGACGAGGTGCTCGGCCACGTCGTTGCCGTGCTGCGCGAATCGCTCTCCCACATCTCGCGCCACGCTCGCGCCACGCGCGCCGACGTCGTGGTCGGCGTCGAGCTCGACGTCGTCCGTATCTCGATCGTCGACGATGGCGTAGGTCCGCCCGAAGGTGTCTCCGCCGGGCATGGTCTGGTCAAGCTCGCGGAGCGGGCACGAAGGCTCGGGGGGACTTTCGCCGCAGCGCCTCGAAGCCCGAACGGGATGGTGCTCGAGTGGTCAGTGCCGGTCACGCCCTCGTCCGCCCCTCGTCGGCACCGTCTGGGAGTCCCGCGCACGGAGAGTTGAGGAAGGCGATTACTCGCACACGACTTGCCGACTCGCAGGTATTCGGGGGCGGTCGCCGATGGGCGACCGCCTGAGCAGATGCGAGGGGGCTGGGCGTCGCCCGATCAGGTGTTCGGGTCGTAGATGAGCTCCCGCACCTCCTGGGCACAGCGGCAGGCAGCGGCGAACTTGGCAGCCCACTGCAGTGCCTCCTCGCGAGAGGGCACATCGACGATCGCGAATCCGCCGAGGACCGCCTTGGTCTCCGGGTAGGGCCCGGCGGTCATCCGTCCGTCGGTAGCGACGATGGTCGCCTGCTGGCGCTCCACCCCGGCACCGAGAACCCACGCGCCGGCATCCCTGGCCTCCTTGACCACCGAAAGAGCCGCCTTGGCCACGTCGGGCAGGTCCTCCTCGGGAAAGGTCATCGCTCCGTCGTCGAACGAGATCAGATACCGCGTCATGGCGGCCCTCCTTGTCCACGTGGGATCGCAGACCCCTCTCACCTGCACATGCCGCCAACTCGCCGCCGGTCCGACAGGCTCGGGACAGTCTCCCTCGCATCGGAGCCTCGGCTGCCTCGACGGCCGGTTCCCGTAGCCGGCCCCGTCCAACGGAGGCGAGACGAGGAATCCCGATCGCCGACGAGATCGCCCAGGAGCGCTCTCTAGGCCGGCTCGCGCAGCGAGCCGACGCTCGCCCGTCGCCGTCAACCCGGGGCGTCGAGCCCTCCGAGGATGGCAAGGGCCTCTTCCACCCGCTCGTAGGGAACGAAGAGGTGGTCGTGGTGGTAGCCGGCGACCACGTTGCAGGCGATGCCGGCGCGGGCGAGAGCCGTCGAGACCGCCGCCGTCAGCCCGACGGCGTCGAGCGCCGAGTCGAGGCGCAATGTGACCATGGCCGCCACGAAGTCGTGTGCGATGCCGAGCTCAGCGGCCTCCTCGAGGGAGAGGACGGCGCTCAGCCCCTCCGGCTCGGCCACGGTCGCCACTGGCGTGAGCCCAGGAGGCAGCGCAGGAAGCGAGACGAAGACGAAGCGGCCCTGCCGCAGCACGGGGTCGAGCAGCCGCGCCGCCCGGCGAGCCGTCACGACCCGTGCGACATGATGCGTCCGCACGGCTCGGTGTCATAGCCCTCGAGCAGGCCGAGCTGGGACGCGAGCTCCCGGCCGCCGAGCACGTCGAGCAGCGCCCTCACGGCGAGGCTCTCCATTGCGGCGCGCGGGATGTGCAGCTCGGACACCTCGTCCTGCCAGGGCACGAAACCCAGCTCGAAGGCGAGAGCGGCCGGTTCGGTGGTCACTCCCACGTCGGCGAGCCCCGCCGCGATGGCCGAGGCGACGAGGAGGTGGGCAGTGCAGGCTGTCTCGTAACCGACGAGGTCGGAAGGGTTGATGCAGGCCCGCACCAGGTGCTCGTCGAGAAGACGGCGAGCCTCGGAGCCCGCCTCGCGGTTGGCCACCCGGAGGCCGAGGGCGGCGGCGTCGCCGACGTCCTTCACCCCCGATGCGGCCCGCGGGCTCGTAGCGAGGCCCTCCCGCCAGGCGGCGAAACCCACCACCTCCGTCCCCGTGCGCGGTCGGAGCGGGACGCCGGCCGCACGATGGACGGCGGCGACATGCACCGAACCCGACTCGAGCATGGCCAGGGCGGCGTCGTTGCCGCAGGGGCGCCAGACGAGCTGCGTGGGGTGCCGGTGGCGACCGAGCGGCCCTTGCAGGAGGGCGAGGGCGGGATCGCATCCCGCCACGACGAGCGTGCTGCCCGGTTCGGCGAGGGGCCGGACCTTGGCGCCGACCGCCGGGCGCCGTCGCCCCGCACGGCCGGACGCGCCCCCGCGCGGGGAGGCGTCGGGCGCCTCGAGCACCCCGAGCGCCGGCGCGAAGCCCGGCTGGAAGGCGCCGTCCTCCGCCAGGGGGAAGGCGACCGTGTCACCCAGCACCTCGGCGAGGAGGACACGCCTGCCGACAGGCGCGGCGCGGTGCGGGGTGAGGGCGAGGCGGACGTCGACGAGGGGGGTTTCGTCCGGCTGACCGAAGAGGTCGTCCACGGTCGTGTCGAGTGCCCGGGCGAGCGCGAAGGCGACGTCCAGCGACGGCTGCCAGCGACCCGACTCGATGCCCGAGATCGCCTGCCGGGTGACGGTGGCCGCCCGGGCGAGAGCGTCCTGCGAATAGCCGCGCGCCAGGCGCGCGAGCCTCAGGCGGTCGTCCCGCGGCCGGCGTGCGTCACCCACCTCCTCAGCCTGGCACGGCGGGCCCGCCCAGGGCCGGCGTCAGGTGCCGAGCTCGCGCAAGCGCACCGAGAGGCAGGTCACGCAGCCCTCGAGACACTCGAACTCGCTCACGTCGACGCGAACGACCCGGTAGCCGAGGCCTTCGATGCGGCCCGCAGTCTCGGGGCAGTCCGCTGCCATGAGCACCGTGCGCTCGTCGAGGACGAGAACGTGTGCCCCCGACTCCTCCGGCACCGGCATGAACCTCGGGAAGATCGACCGGTCGTCGACGAGCGGGGGGTAGCCGATGACGGTGCCGTCGGGAAGCGCCGTCGCGGCTGACTTGAGGTGCAGCACCTTCTCCACCGGCACGGGGACGACCGTGGCGCCGAGTGGCCCGACGATGGCGCGCAGCTGGGCGACGCCTTCGGCGTTGGTGCGACCGCCCCTCCCGACGTACACGGTGTCGCCGACCTTCAGCACGTCCCCGCCGTCGAGGGTGCCCGGCGGTCGGATCCGGTTGACGGAGCAGTGCAGCGACTCGACGACGGGTTCGACTCCGGCCACCTCCGGGCGGCGCGACTCGGCGCCGGGCCGGGTGAGCACCGCGACGTTGCGGAACATCACGACGGCGTCCTCGACAAAGACGCTGTCCGGGCAGTCGGGGGCCGGGGGGACCTCGACGATGTCGAAGCCATGTCCCTCGAGCGCCCCGACGTACTCCTCCCACTGCTTGCAGGCGGCGGTGTAGTCGACCGGCTGTCGCTCGATGTGTGTGACGATCCCCTCGGCGAGACGCGGGACCGGGCGCCTCACGAGGGCCCTGGCACGATGCGGGCCTGCGACGGCCGTCATGCCGGCTGCCCCGGCACTGTCAGCTCGGGTTGCTCGTCCGGCTCCGCCGCCAGCCCCAGGCGCTCACGCCGGGCCTTCAGGAAGCCGTAGAGCGGGAGCCCGATGAGGAGGAGGAGCATCGCCTGGTAGACGGCCTGGTAGCCGGAGGCGAAGGTCACCCACATCGAGAAGAGCACGGCGGACACGGCGATGGAGACGTCACGCACGAGCCTCAATCCCACCACCTTGCGGCGACGGGAGACAAGGAAGGCCAGTTGTGCGCAGGCGGAGAAGAAGTACGGAATCGCCACGGTGACGACCGAGAGGTCGACGAGGTACGTGAAGACGGTGAGGCCTGTCTTGCTCGAGTAGTCGAGCGCCATCAGCAGCGAGGCGACGGCCGTCGAGACGACAATGCCGAACCACGGCGTGCCCTTGCGGTCCTCCCAGCCGAACTGCGGTAGGAAAAGACCGTCCTTGGCGGCGGCCCGAGGCATCTCGGCCGTGACGAGCGTCCAGCCGTTGAGGGCTCCGAGGCCCGACACGACCGCGATCGCCGCCACGAAACGCCCGGCCCAGCTGATGCCGCTGAACATCTTCTCGAAGGCGAGCACGAACGGGGCGCCGTTGCCGACGAGGGCGTGGTGCGGCACGAGGCCCATCACAGCAGCCGTCACGAGCACGTAGAGCAGGGCGCAGATCGCCGTGCCGAGGACAGAGGACCGACCGACGTTCCTCCTCGGGTTCTTCACGCGTGCCGCCACGACGGAAGCGGCCTCGACGCCGATGAAGGAGAAGAGGGCGACCCCGGCCGCGATGCCGATGCCCGAGTAGAGGCTTCCACCCGTGGCGTTGAACGGCCCGAAGTTGGCCTTCGACACGAACGCCCAGCCGACGATCCCGACGAGGGCGAGCGGAAGGAACTTCAGCACGACGGTGAGGTGCTGGAAGAAGGCCATCTGCCGGATGCCGGCGAGGTTGACCGCCGCCGGGATCCACAGGCCCGTCATGGCGATGCCGAAGCTGGTCCAGGCCGACGGGTTCGTCATGTTGAACAGTGCTTCGACGTAGAAGACCCAGGACGCCACGATGGCGGCGTTGCCCGCCCAGCAGGTGATCCAGTAGCACCACGCCGTCAGGTAGCCGGCGAAGTCGCCGAACTCGTGACGGGCGTAGGCGTAGAGGCCGCCGTCGCTCGTCGGGACCCGTTTCGTGAGCTGTCCGAAGAGGACCGCCAGGAGGAGGGCCCCGACGGAGATCACGCCGAGCGTGAGGATGCCGCTCGTGCCGGCGCCGGCGATCACGGCCGGCATCGTGAACACGCCCGTGCCGATGATGCTGCCGACGACGAGCGCCGTGGCGGACGGGAGTCCGAGCGCCCGGGCGCTCTTCTCGAGAGGTGTCACCGTCGCCCCGGGGGACGCGACGGGTGAGCGTGGTGGAGTTTCGTGCCGGAGCGCCATCTCCGTTGCCTGCCTTTCGCTCGGCAGTGGTTGACCACGAACATCGTCCGCTCGACGGGCCCCTTTTCGACAGGGCCGAACGTCCCAACCTGCGATCGAGCGGACCCTGACCTACCAGGTGGAGGGCGCGCCGAACCTGGCTGAGGGCTTTCCCTCCGCTCGCTGCGGAAGCTCAGGAGGCGGCGATCCAGCCGGGCTGTGGGCGGAGGAGGCGGCCCTCGGCGACGAGCCGGTCGACGACGGCCGAGGTCACGAGCCATCGCCAGCTGAACCACTTCGTCACTTCCTTCTCCGGGGCCACCACAGCAGCCCTGGCCGCCATGACGACGAGCTCGTCGACCCCGCCAGACGATGTCGGTGGCTCCGGGTAGAGCTGGTCGAAGCGGGCAAGGACGCTCGTGTGCTCGTGGCCGGCGTCCGCGTAGTCCGGCCCCGTGGCCGGCGACGGCTCCGTCACGGCCGTGGCGACGACGGCGCCGCACCGCTCGAGCGGCGAGCGCAGGGCCTTGAGCTCCTTCGGGGTCAGTCCGAGCTCGTCCTGGATCGTGCGGAGCGCCGACGGCCCGACCGAGTCGAGATAGCCGAGCAGCCTCGCCCAGCCCCGATCGGCCTCGGTCATGCGGTGAAGCTCGCCGCGGCAGATCGGGTCGGCCGCGGCGAGCGCCTCGTCGCTCAGGAGCAGGTTCTTGCCCGAGTGGATCTTCAACACGTGGAGGCCCGGCCGCGCCGCGAGGGCGGCGGGCCACCACCACTTCGTCGCCGGCCAGGACGCGAAACCCCGGCCGCCCTCCTCGTAGGGCTCCTCGTGGCAGGCCTCGAAGAGGCTCGGGAGCGCCGAGTCGGGCGTCCTTGTCACGAGGCGGCGCTCCACCACGAAGCCGGCGGCCTCCTCGAGCGAACCGAGCGCACGGTCCGCCGTGAGACGGCACGAGAACCGCCGCTGCTCGAACAGCTCGCCGAGACGCCGTGAGACGGCCGGTTCTCCGGAGCGGGGCGTGAGCCCCGGACGGCGGGTCGTCATGTCACCAGGTTGACCAGGCGCCCCGGCACGTGCACGACCCGGACCGGGTGGACGCCGGTCGCCTCGAGCGCCGACTGCTCGATCGCGGCCTCGTCGTCCTGCGGGCCGACGTGCAACGTCGTGCGGACCTTCCCGTCCACCTGGACGACGATCGTGCGCCCGAGGCGTTCGAGGACGGAGCTCTCCGGCGCCGGCCAGGCCGAGGTGTGGACGCTGAAGGGCTCCCCGAGCCGGTGCCAGAGCTCCTCGGCGAGGTGCGGCGCCAGCGGAGCGAGCAGCTGGACGAGCACCCGTTTCGCACGCTCGGAACGCACTGCCGAGCTGAGCTCCATCAGGCGGGCGATCGCCACGTTGAACCTGAGTCGTTCGAAGGCCGTCGTCACGGCCGTGATGGTCCCCTCGAGCAATGGATCCCCCTCGTCGAGATCGGCCGGGGGGGCGCCGTCGGCCGCGACGACCTTCCAGACCCGGGCGAAGAACCGCTCGATGCCGACGATGGTGTCGTCGTGGAAGTCGCCGCCGTCCTGCCACGGGCAGGTGAAGAGGAGGGCGCACCGCAGCACGTCGGCGCCGTGTTGCTGCGCGTAGGCGTCCGGCCCGACCACGTTGCCGCGGCTCTTCGACATCTTCGCCCCCTCGTGAACGAGGAGCCCTCCGAGGCGGAGCCTGGCGAACGGCTCCTCGAGCGGCACGAGCCCGAGGTCGTACAAGGCCATCGTGAGGAACCTCGCGTAGAGATGGTGCCGCTGGACGTGCTCGGGACCGCCGGCGTAGAAGTCGACCGGCAGGAGCCTGCCCGTGCGCTCGGCGTCCCAGGGCCGGTCGTCGAACTCGCTCGAGGGGTAGCGGAGGAAGTACCAGGCGGAGTCCACGAAGTTGTCGGAGACGTCGGTCTCTCGCCTCGCCGGGCAGCCGCACTCGGGGCAGCGCGTCTCGACGAAACCCGGGTCCCCGGCAAGCGGCGACCGTCCCGTCCCCGTCGGCCTGAACTCCTCGAGAAAGGGCAGCAACACCGGCAGCTCGGCCTCCGGGACGGCCACCGGCCCGCAACCGGGGCAGTGGACGACCGGGATGGGCGGCCCCCAGTACCGCTGACGCGAGATCAGCCAGTCGCGCAGCCGGTAGCGCACGGCCTCCCTGCCGACCGAGGCGGCGGCCCGCTCGTCGAGAAGCGGGGCGTCCGATGTCCGCAGCCCGAGGGCCGAGGCCAGCCGGCGATCCCGTTCGTCGTGCGAAGGCACGCCCATCACGGCGCCCGTGCCGTACGTCTCGAGCACGTAGTCCGCCTCGACGACGGGCAGCTCCTCCCCCGTCGTCGGGTGCCGCCGTCGTGTCCCGGCGGCCGCGTGACCGGGAGGGACGGCGAGGAACGTCACGGCAGGGAGGGTTTCGGGCCGGGTGGTGAAGACCGTGAGGTCGCCGAAGTCGATCTCACGGCCCTCGGAGCGGCCGATCCACTGCCGCTGGAGCCGCTTCGATCGCTCCGGCCAGTCGAGCGCCTCCAGCCCCGCGAGCAGCCTCTCGGCGTAGGCGGTCGTGCGCAGGAACCACTGCAACATGAGGCGCTCGGTGACCTTCGTGCCACAGCGTTCGCAGACCGCCTGGTCCGGCGGTCCCTCCGTCTGCTCGCGGGCGAGGACCGTCAGGCAGGACGGGCACCACACGACCGGCGCCTCCGCCCGGTACATGAGGTCCGCTCGGAAGAGGCGGGTGAGGATCCACTGCGTCCATCGGTAGTAGTCGGGCCTGCTCGTGTCGATCGCGCGCGACCAGTCCCAGGCCATGCCGCCGTGCGAGAGCTGCGTTCGGAAGTTGGCGACGGTGCGCTCGGTGAGCGGCGCCGGGTGCTCGCCGCTCTTGAGGGCGAAGTTCTCGGCGTGGATGCCGAAGGCGTCGAAGCCCATCGGCTGGAAGACCTGCCTGCCCTGCATCCTCTGGAAGCGGCCGTAGGCGTCGGCCCCGGAGTACTTGAAGAAGTGCCCGACGTGGAGCCCCTCGGCGGACGGGTAGGGGAACTCGACGAGGTTGTAGAAGAACGTCTCGGGGTCCGCCCGGTCGAGGTCGGTCGTGGAGAGCCGCTCCTCCTCCCAGCGGGCGCGCCAGTGCGCCTCGATGCGGCGTGCGTCGTAGGGAAGCGCCATCGTCGGTCCTTCCGCGGTCCTTTCGCATTCCTTTCAGGTGGTCGTCTTCGGCCAACAAAAAACCCCCTGCCGGAGCAGGAGGTCGTCGGGCGAGCGCGGTCGGTCGCTCGCCGTCAGGTGAGAAGGAGGGTCCCGAAGAGCGAGAACATGGTGCAGACAGTCAACGCCACGGGCGGTCGTCCGTCAAGCACTGCGCCGGCGGGCGGTCGCGCTCAGCCGAGGTCGCCCACGACCGCCCCCGTCAGCCGCTCGAGCTCGTCGGGCGACGTGGCGAAGACGGCGTTCGGGGTCCCGGCTGCCGCCCAGACGACCTCGAAGCGCCGGAGGCTCTCGTCCATGAACGTCCGCAGCCGCCGGGCGTGGGCGATCGGAGGGACACCGCCGATCGCGAAACCGGTCGCCTGGCGCACGGCCGACGCGTCGGGGCGCTCGAAGCTCTCGGCGCCGACGAGAGCGGCCGCCTTCGATGGGGCGACCCGGTGGTCCCCGGCGACGAGGAGCAGGACGGGCTCCCCGTCGGCGAGGAACACCAGCGACTTCACGATCTGGCCGACCTCGGCACCGACGCTGGCGGCCGCCTCGTCCGCCGTGCGCGTCGAGGAGGCGGTCTCCGTCACGGTGGCTCCGGAGCCGGCGGCGCGGAGCGCGGCCTGCACCCGGGCGGCGCTCGGTGGGAGCCCCAAGGCGTCGTCTCGGCCGTCGGTGGGTGTCAGCTTGCGCCGAGACCTTTCTCGATGCTCCCGATCGAGAGGTAGCGGTCTCCCGTCTTCGAGCAGGCGCCGAAGGGGAACGGGACGAAGGCCGAGGCCGACCCACCGGGCACCACGACGCCGAGCCCTGCCGCAGTGACCGGGTGGCAGGACGACGCCGGGAAGTTCTGGACGATCACGATCTGGAGGAGGGCGTGAGCGTTGGCGCCCTTGGCAAGGGTGACGAGCGCCGGGGGGCTCGAGGTGTTGTGGCTCGCCGGCGAGCCGAGCGCCTTGTGCTCAAGGTCGAGTCCCGACACCGCCGGAAAGCCCTTCAGCGTGCACGTCTTCCCCGAGAGGTTGGTGAGCTCGAGGTTGTAGACGATGCTGCCCGCGGTGCCGTTGCCCTGGGTGTTCAGCCACACGTCGATCCCGGACGCTGCGCAGGCCGGGGTGGCGGCGGTGCGGGCGGCCCGCGGCGAGGCGGCCGAGGCGGCGCTGGCCGCCGTGACCGTGACGGCGGCGAGCCCGAAGGCCGCCGTCACCGTGGCGGCCGCGAGCAGGCGTGAGATCGGCGTGCGAGCGATCGAAGTTCGTGCGTGCACCAGCCCCTCCTTGTCGTGCGGCGAGCTCACGCCGCGTCGCGAAACCTACCTTTCAGACCCCCGGGGGAGCCGTCTTCTTGCACCGTGCGGCGGGCGTCCCTCCTCCCGTCAGAATGGGCCCGTGAGCAACACCGACGAGCTTCTCGGGAACGCCAGGCGCCACGAGGAGAGCTTCCCCGGCGGGAGCCTCCCGGCGCCCCCGTCGCGCAGGGCGGCCATCGTGGCCTGCATGGACGCCCGGGTCGACCCGGTCGCCATCTTCGGCCTCGCCCCCGGCGAGGCCCACGTCATCCGCAACGCCGGCGGCGCCGTCACCGACGACGCAATCCGCTCGCTCGCCATCTCGCAGCGCCTGCTCGGCACGAACGAGGTCGTGCTCGTGCACCACACCGAGTGCGGCATGACGTCCTTCGACGGGGCCGACTTCGTCGCCGGCCTGGCCGCCGAGACCGGAGAGGCGCCCGCCTGGTCGGCCGAGACGTTCTCCGACGTCGACGAGCACGTGCGACTCTCGATCCGGGCGGTGCGGGAGAGCCCCTACCTGCCCCACCGCGAGGAGGTGAGGGGTTTCGTGTACGACGTCGGCACCGGAGCGCTGAGGGAAGTGCGCTGATGGCGTCGCCGTCTCTCGACCGCGCTCGGCTGGCCGAGCTGGTCGACGGCGAGCGTGAGAAGTACCGCGCCGCCCATCCCCTCTCCCTGCGGGCCGCCTCGGGCGCCGCTCACCTGCTCGCGGGCGTCCCGATGACGTGGATGGCCAAATGGGCGGGCGGCTTCCCGTTGCAGCTCGCCGGGGCCCGCGGCGCCACGGTCACCGACGTCGACGGGTACAGCTACGCCGATTTCTGCCTCGGCGACACCGGCGCGATGGCCGGCCACTCCCCGCCCGCGACGATGGAAGCCGTGCGCCGGCGCCTCATGGAGGACGGCGGCGTGACGGCGATGCTGCCCTCGTCGGACGCCGAACTGGCCGGCGCGGAGCTGGCCCGCCGTTTCGGCCTTCCGTCGTGGAGCTTCTCGCTCAGCGCCACCGACGCCAACCGGTGGGCCATCCGGATCGCCCGCCAGGTCACGCGCCGCCCGAAGATCCTCGTCTTCAACTGGTGCTACCACGGCAGCGTCGACGAGACCGTCGCGGGCCTCGAGGACGGCCGCGTGGTGGCGCGGGAGGGCAACGTCGGTGCCCCCGTCGACCCGGCCATCACGACGCGCGTGGTCGAGTTCAACGACGTGGAGGCGCTCGAGCGCGAACTCGCCGCCGGCGACGTCGCGGCGGTCCTCGCCGAACCCGCCCTCACCAACATCGGGATCGTCCTTCCCGACCCAGGGTTCCACTCTGCCCTCCGCTCGCTCACACGCACGGCGGGCACCCTCCTCATCATCGACGAAACCCACACCATCTCCGCCGGCCCCTGCGGCGCGACCCGGGCCTTTGCTCTCGAGCCCGATGTCGTCACGCTCGGCAAGGCGATCGCCGGTGGGATCCCGGTCGGCGCCTTCGGGCTCTCGGCCGAGCTCGCAGGGCTGCTGCTGTCCGACACGGAGGCGGATCTCGTGGACGTCGGTGGGATCGGGGGGACCCTCGCCGGCAACGTCCTGTCGACGGCGGCGACGCGGGCGACCCTCTGCGAGGTGTTGACCGACGAGGCGTTCACCTCGATGATCTCGCTCGCCGAGCGCTACGAGGCCGGTGCCGTCTCGTGTCTCGCACGAGCCGGGCTCCCCTGGTCGGTAACCCGGCTCGGGGCGAGGGCCGAGTTCCGCTACACGGCGCCCGCCCCGCGGACAGGGTCCGAATCGGCCGCAGCGGACGACCCTCTCCTCGACGAGTGGTTCCACCTCTTCCTCGCCAACCGTGACGTGCTCCTCACGCCCTTCCACAACATGGCCCTGATGTGCCCGGCGACGACCACCGCTCAGGTGGACGCCCTCGTCGAGGTCTTCACGGCCGCCGTCGACGCACTTCCGTATTCTTGACAGTTGGACTGACACAGATTAGGAACCGGCCGATGGACGTCCTCCGTACCCCCGACGAACACTTCTCCGGGCTCCCCGACTACGGCTTCGATCCCCACTACGCCGACGTGCCTTCAGGCGACGGCGGGACGCTCCGGATCCACTACCTCGACGAGGGACCCGCGGCGGGCGCCCCGGTGCTGCTGCTCCACGGCGAGCCGTCCTGGAGCTTCCTGTACCGGCGTGTCGTGCCGCCGCTCGTCGAGCGTGGGCACCGATGCGTCGTGCCGGACCTGGTGGGTTTCGGACGGAGTGACAAGCCTGCCGACCCGTCGGCCTACTCGTACGCCGCCCATGTCGCCTGGATGTCGGCCCTCGTGTTCGACGTCCTCGACCTCACCGGCATCACCTTCTTCGGACAGGACTGGGGCGGCCTGATCGGTCTGCGCCTGGTGGCGGCGCGCCCCGAGCGGTTCGCCCGTGTCGTGGTCGGCAACACGGGCCTGCCGACCGGCGACGGCCCGATGTCGGACGCCTTCCTCGCCTGGCAGCGCTACGCCCGGGAGTCGCCGAGGTTCCACATCGGCGGCATCGTCAAGGGCGGCTGCCGGACCGATCTCTCCGACGACGTCGTCGCCGCCTACGACGCCCCCTTCCCGGACGACTCCTACAAGGCGGGGGCGCGGGTGTTCCCCTCGCTCGTGCCGACGTCGCCGGAGGACCCCGCCCACGACGACAACGTCGCCGCCTGGGAGGTCCTGCGGCGGTTCGACCGGCCGTTCCTGTGCGCCTTCAGCGACGGCGATCCCATCACCGCCGGAGCGGACCGGTTGTTCCGCGAGCAGGTACCGGGAGCAGCCGGCCAGCCGCACACGACCATCGAGGGCGGCGGCCACTTCCTGCAGGAGGACCGGCCGGAGGAGCTCGCCCGGGTGATCGCCGGCTTCATCGACGCGACAGGCTCGCCCGGCTGAGGCCGCTTCATCGGTGGCCGGCTCTGCCGCGCCTGCTGGGCAGCCGCCGCGGCAAAGCCCGGACCAAGGCCCTCGCCCGCTCATCCGCGCCGCCGTCGTGCGGCGCCCCTGAGCGAACACCCACCTGCTACGCTGGCGAACAGATGTTCGTGTAGCGGCTTCCGCTGCCGGGCGTATCGCACCGCAGGGTGCCCGAGTCAGTACCCGACCGACTGGAGCTCTGCAGTGCAACTTCCTGAGATCGACCATCACGTCGATGCGCTGAGCGATCTCGTGGCCTCCCTCGACGTCTCGACCTTGTCGGGCGAGGAGGCCGCCAACCTGGTGGAGTCACTCTCACGCCTCGAGAAGATCGCCGGCGCCGCCAAGGGGCTCTGCGCCTCGCGGGTCGCTGCGACAGGCTGGCACGAGCGCGAGGGGGCGCGTGACGCAGCCACTTGGCTCGCCGGGATCTCCGGCGACTCGCGCTCTGCCGCTGGCGACCTGCTCGACACGGCTGCGCAGCTCGAGAACCTGTCGAAGCTCGACGACGCCTTCCGCCGCGGCGAGCTCTCCGGCAAGCAGGCGCACGAGATCGCCCGCGCAGGCGCGCTCGACCCCTCGGCCGAGGACAGCCTCCTGCAAGCGGCCCGTACGACGACGCTCGGTGGTCTCCGCGAGGCCGCCGACAAGGTGGTCTCTGCTGCCCGCTCCAAGGAGGAGGACGAGGAGCGCCACCGCCGCGTGCACGAGGAGCGTCACCTCCGGACCTGGACGAAGGACGGGGCGTTCCAAGGGCAGTTCTCGCTGACCCCGGAGGCAGGGGCGAAGCTGATGGGGCCGCTCTCCATGCTGGCCGACGAGATCTTCGAGCAGGCATGGCGAGAGGGCCGCGTGGAGTCCCACGGTGCCTACCTGGCCGACGCGCTCGTCTGCCTGGCGTCCTGCGAAGGCCTCCATCTGTTGTCGCCTTCAACCGGGACCGCCTCGGTCGAGCCCGGTGACACGGGTGACGCCGCCGAGCAGGCCCCGCCGGCTCCGCTCGCCACGGCATCGCCTCTGCCGGGTCCGTGCTGTCGGCACCAGGACTGCACGATCATCATGCGGGTCGACCTCGAGGCGCTCGTGCGAGGCCATCTGCTCCCAGGTGAGGAGTCCTCGATCGACGGCGTCGGCCACGTGCCGCTCACGGTCGTGCAGCAGTACCTCGACGCCGCCAAGGTTCGGCTCGTCGTGACAGAGGGTGTCGACATCCGCTCGGTGTACAGCTTCAAGCGGAACATCCCGAAGGCCCTCGACATCGCCCTCCGTCACCGTGACCGGCAGTGCGCCGTGGACCGCTGTGGCGCCACCTTCCAGCTCGAACGAGACCACATCCACGAGTTCGCCAGGGGTGGCCCGACCACGCTCGACAACCTGGTCTTGCTCTGCGGATACCACCACCGGCTCAAGACGTCGAAGGGGTACCGGATCGAGGGCAGCCCCGGCGACTGGCGTTGGCTGCATCCGGACGGGACCCCGGCGGAGGCCTTCGAAACGCAGGTCGAGGCCGCCTGAGCTGAGCTCGCCGCGGCCTGAGCCAAGGTCACCGCCTGCGGCGGCCGGCGCGAGGGCGTGGCGGCCGGCCGGAGCGCCCGATCCAGGTGGTCACCCGCTGCCACCGGGCGTGGTGATGACACCCAAAACTGCCGCTCAGAGCGCGTAAGAACACGAATCTCATCAACCTCACCAGCCACATTGCCGACAACACTCACACCTGTCAGCACAGCTGACAACAGTGACCACCTGTGGGGCACCCGATGTCGGCTTCAACGGAGCTGTCCGAGAGCACACGGCCCAGGCCGCGACACCTCGCGCCCGGAAGCCAGTGGGGAACCGACTGGTTCGAGGACGCCGAGCTCGTCGAGTGGTCGTCCGAAGGCGGCGGCGAGCCGCTCGAACCCGAGGTCGAGGTGCACCTTGGCGGCCCGGAGCAGTCGGCGCCGCTCGAGACCGCCGAATCGGCGGCGGGCCCGCCGGACGCCGGCGGCGGCGACGCCCACGTCGCTCAGGCCACGCCGGCGAACAGAGCGGCGCACCCCGGCCGCATGCTGACAAGGGCCGGGCGCCTCGCAGTCCGGACCGTCTCCTGGCTGCTCGTCGGACTGATGGTCCTGCTCGCCGGGATGTCGGTGGCCTTGACGATCGCCACCCACCGCTCGCCGAACGGCCAGTACAGAGCTTTCGGCCACCCCGTGTACTCGGTCCTGTCGGGCTCGATGACCCCGACGATCCGCACCGGCGACCTCGTGGTCGACGACGTGGTCACCCCCGTTCAGGCCGCGTCGCTCCACGTCGGACAGATCATCACCTTCTCGAGCCCGAGCGACCGCTCCGAATTCTTCACCCACCGCATCGTGGCGGTCCGCCACAGCCGCGGCGGGGCCGTCTCGTACGTGACCAAGGGCGACGCGAACAACGCCCCCGACGCCGCGCCGATCCCCTCGACGGCCGTCGTTGGCCTGTACTCGGGCAAGGTGCCCTTCGGGGCCTACGTCCTGAACGCCCTCCACAAGCCCGCCGTGCTGGCGCTGCTCATCCTCTCCCTCCTGCTCGCGCTGCTCTCGTCGTCCCTCCTCGGGATCGCACGGTCGGCGGACCGCCGGCAGACCTCAGGAGACCGGCACAGCGCAAGCGAGCCGAGGTCGGGTGCGCACCAAGGGGCGCACACGAGGGCGAGGCCGGGGTCCTGGCCGAGACCACGGCCGAGCACCGTCGCCAAAGCGGGCGCCAGGGCCGTGCCCGTCCTCATCCCCGTCCCCGTCCGGAGCACGACACAGATCTCGCCATCCCGTCTGCAGCACCCATCTCCATTGACAGCAAGAACCCATAGGAGCAGTTGACCGATGATCCTTCTCCGGAAGCGCCGGGTCCTCACGACCGCGGCGTTCCTGCTGGCTCTCGGGGCGCTGGTGACGTTCGCCACAGGCATCACCTTCGGCCTCTTCTCGAGCACTCCGTCCCCCGAGACGAACCAGTTCACGGCCGGGACCGTCACCCTCACGTCGAACGCCACGGGCGCCTGCAACGTGACGGCGCTCGCGCCGGGGGACAGCCCCACGCCGTGCACCTTCCAGGCGACCTACTCCGGCTCGCTCGCCGCCTACCTTGCTCTCGACGTCGTCGTCGAGGCGCAGGCCGGCACGGGTGGCACGAAGCTCTACAACCCGGGCGGCAGCAACGGCCTCACCGTGTCGATCGCCGACAACCAGTCGAGCGCCGTGACCTACACGGTGCCGACGTCGTCGACGACCTGCCCCGGCGGGGCACCCGGCGGCTCCACCTGCTACGAGCTCGACAACGAGCTCGTCGGGACCGGCTCGCTCACGAACGGGTTCACGGTCACCTTCACGACCACGACCAGCCTTCCCTCGGCGGCCGGCAACGGCTATCAGGGCGGCTCGGCCCAGGTCGTCCTCACGGCGCACGCCGTGCAGGCGAAGAACAACACGTTGACATGCACGAGCACCCCGACGGCGGGCCAGTCCTGCAGCCCGTCGGGGAGCTTCGCCTGGAGCTGATCCTTCCCGGCCCCCCTCGCGGCGGCCCGGCCGCGAGGGGGAGGGGACGGACCTCTGAGAGGGACGAACCGAGGAACCAGAGATGATGCGACACCTGAAGCGCCCGAGTGGACGATCCCTCAAGACAGCCGCCGCCCTGGCGATGCTCGGGTCGGCCGCGGCCTTCGTCGGTGGAGCGACCTTCGGCCTCTACAGCAGCAAGCCCTCCGCCGAGACCAACAGCTTCACCGCCGGCACCGTCACGCTCACGAACAACGTGACGGGCGCCTGCACGACGACGAACATGGCGCCGGGCGACTCGCCGGCCGCCTGCACGCTCGGCCTGACGTACTCGGGGTCGCTCTCTGCCTACCTCGCCGTCGACGTCGTCATCGAGACCCAGGCCGGCACGGGCGGCACCAACCTCTACAACCCGCCGGGGAGCAACAACGGGCTCACCGTGTCGATCACCGACAACCAGGGCACCCCGGTGACCTACCCCGTGCCCACCACGGCGACGACCTGCCCGGGCGGGGCGCCGGGCGGCTCGGCCTGCTACGAGCTCGACAACGAGCTCCTCGGGACGAGCGCCTACACGAACGGCGCCACCGACACGATCAGCACCTCGGTCACCCTCCCGCTCGCCGCCGGCAACGGCTACCAGGGAGGGGCGGCCCAGGTCATCCTCACGGCGCACGCCGTCCAGTCGAAGAACAACACGCTCCACTGCACGACCACGCCGACGGCCGGCCAGTCCTGCACGCCTTCGAGCGGTTTCGCCTGGAGCTGAGCCCGTGGCGGGGCGTCATCGTCGTACCCGGGGAGGTGGCCTTCACCGGCCGCGAGGGCTCTTCGGCCCCGGGAGGGGGGTTGGGGCGGCCGGAGCGGCCGGGGCGACCGGGCCCGACAGGACACGCGCGGCGGCCATGCGAGGCCGGCTCGGCATCGGCCCGACGACGGCCTGGAAGCCGTTCGTCGCCTCGGGTCTGGCACTCGCTCTCGTCACCACAGGGGGCACGCTGGCGCTCCTCTCCTCCAAGCCCTCCTCGGCGAGCGACGCCGCCGCGGCCGGGACGCTGAGCACGCCGGCCGGCCTCGGGACGATCCACCCCACCGTCACGGGAACCGGGGACGGCAACGTCCAGCTCTCCTGGTCCGAGGCGCTCACCCGGGCGGTGACCTTCAAGGTGCAGCGGGCGCCGGCCTCGTCACCGACGAGCTGGGCGACGATCAACGGCGCCGGATCGGGGCAGTCGAGCTCCGCACTGTGCAGCGGAAGCGTGCCCGGGACCGTCTCGTGCACGTACACGGACAACTCGACGAACTCGACCTCGGCTCCGGCCTACAACTCGCAGTACGTCTACCAGGTCATCGCAGCCATCGGCGGCTGGAGCGAGACGTCGGCCGGCGACATGGCGCTCTCGCTCCCGCCGACGAGCGGAACCGAGACCTACCTCGTGCCGCCGAACCTCAACGCCGTCTCGGCCGAGAGCTCCTCCAACGTCTGGGCGGTCGGGGCGAATTGCACCGTCGCCTACTACAACGGCTCGTCCTGGAGCACCCAGACGGTCCCGACGAGCGTCTGCCCGGCCGGCACGAGCCTGAACGGCGTCGACGCCGACTCGGGCAACCCGATGGTCGTCGGCTCGGGAGG
>Ga0070735_10000117_pt1 | contig 101430 bp, 100 predicted proteins | sample Coa_R1_FD_66443 | JGI IMG/M metagenome (GOLD analysis project Ga0070735, IMG submission 66443) | Surface soil microbial communities from Centralia Pennsylvania, which are recovering from an underground coalmine fire - Coalmine... | ecosystem: Environmental > Terrestrial > Soil > Unclassified ...
CGGCGCCCCTCGCGGCGGCGTGCTGGACGGCGTCGAAGATGACCGACGAGGGGTCGGCGCCCTCCGAGCCCCGGATCAGCCCGGCGTCGGCCCGCTGCGCCCAGGTCTCGAGCTGCTCTCCGGCGGCCGCCCGGAAGGTGTCGCCGGCCGCCAGCACGACGGTGCGGCCGGCGGCCGCCTCGCGGGCGGCCACCTTGCCGATGGTCGTCGTCTTGCCGACGCCGTTCACGCCGACGAACAGCCACACCGTCGGGCCGTCGCCGCCCTGCGGCGCCAGCGCGAGCTCGGGGCTGTCGCCCTCGAACACCGCCTCGAGGTCGGCTCGCAGCGCCCCGAGCACCGCCTCGGGCGACCGCTCGAGCTCGCCCGACTTGAGGCGGGTGCGCAGGTCGTCGAGGAGTGAGGTCGTCGTGGCCACCCCGACGTCGGCGAGCAGCAGGGCCTCCTCGAGCTCGTCGAACGTGGCGTCGTCGACGCCCCGGCCCCGGATGTTGGAGAGGTAGCCGCCGAGGAGCGCCCTCGCCTTGCCGAGCCGGTCGCGAAGTGCCGGGCGGGTGCCGATCCCGGCTTCGCCCTCGGCCCCGGGAGCCGGGACCTCCGCTGCGGCCTCGGGGGCTCCGGCACCGAGCGCCTCGGCCGCTTCGGCCTCGAGCTCGAGCTCGGCCTCGAGCGCCTCGATGAGCTCGGCCTCCGCCTCGAGGCTGGAGGCGCCGGCGCTCCCGGCGGCGCGGGAGGCGTCCGGCGGCTCGACCGGGCGGGGCGGTCGGGCCTTCGGCGGGGCCTCCGGGGCCTGCCCGGCGGTCCGGGCGCGGCTGCGGGTGGCGACGACGACGCCCGTCGAGACGAGGAGGGCGACCGCGAGGACCACGATCACGATGACGAGGGTCATGGCGCGGGGAGCCTATCGACGCTCTCGGTGACCGGCTGTGGGGGCCGCCGAGGTGGGGGCCGGCCGCGCGGGGCGGCCGCTCAGGACGCGGTCCTGGCCTCCTCGAAGAGGTCGCCTGGCCGGCCGCCGGACCGCCCGAGCCGCTCGCTCACGACCTTCGAGGCGCCGCCCGGCTGCATCGACACGCCGTAGAGGATGTCGGCCGACTCCATCGTCCGCTTCTGGTGCGAGACGACGAGCAGCTGCGCCTCGTTTCTGAACTCGTCGACGAGGTCGAGGAAGCGGTGCAGGTTCACGTCGTCGAGCGCTGCCTCCACCTCGTCCATCAGGTAGAAGGGCGACGGCCTCGAACGGAAGACGGCGAAGAGGAACGCGAGCGCCACGAGCGACCTCTCGCCACCCGAGAGGAGCGAGAGCCGCCGCACGTTGCGGCCGGCGGGCCGCGCCTCGATCTCGACCCCCGTCGAGAGCAGGTCCGTCGGGTCGACGAGCGTGAGCCGCCCCGTCCCCCCGGGGAACAGCGTGGAGAACAGCGCCTCGAAGTGCCTCGCCACGTCGGCGAAGGCCTCGCCGAAGACCCCGACGATCTCCTCGTCGACCGCCTTGATCACCCGGCCGAGCTCCCTCCGGCTGGACCTGACGTCGTCGAGCTGGCCCGTGAGGAAGCGGTCGCGCTCCGACAGCGCCTCGAGCTCCTCGACCGCGAGCGGGTTGATCGGGCCCATCAGCCTGAGCTCGCGCTCCAGCTCCCGCAGCCGCGCCGAGGCGGGCGTCCCGGGCGGGAGCTCGGGGCAGGGGGCGCCGATGGCGTCGGACGGCTCGCACTCGAGCTCGTGGCGCAGCGACTCCACGGCCGTCTCGAGGCGGACGCGGGTCTCGGCGAGCTCGAGCTCGTTTCGCTGGAGGTGCTCGCGCACGCCGGCGAGCTCCCGCTCCGCCGCGCCGCGCTGCTCCCTCGTGGCCGAGAGGAGGCGACCGATCTCGGCCACCCGCGCCTCGTGGCGGGTCCGCGCCGCGCCGAGCCGGGTGACGAGGCCCCGCAGCTCGCCGAGCACGCCGTCGAGGACCGCAAAGAGCCGCCCGAGGACCGCGGCGGTCGTCTCGTAGGCGTGACGGCGCTCGGTGGCCTCCGCCCGGGCGGCCTCGTAGCCGGCGAGCCGGCGCTCGACGTCGTCCCGCCGGCTCGAGAGGAGCGCCATCCGCTCCTCGATCCCCGCCACCCTCACCTCGAGCTCGGCCCTGCGCCCGGCGAGCGCCCGTGCGCGCTCGTCGAGGGCGCGCTCGGAGGCGGCGAGCGCCTCGGCGGCGGCGCGGGCGGCGCGCTCGACGTCCTCGGCGGCGGCCACCTCGCCCTCGGCCCCGGCGAGGCCGGCCTCGAGCGCCGCGACCTGCTCCTCGGCCTCCCGCCGTGGAGCCTCGAGGCGGGCCAGCTGGTCGGAGAGGTCGGCCAGCCGGTGGCCGTGCTCGTCCCGGCGGGCCTGGAGCGCCCGGTGCTCGGCTGCTCCCGCTTCGAAACCCCGCCCGATCTCCTTCGTCTCGCCCCGCGCCGAGGCATGCGCCCTGCGCGCCTCCTCCGCCACCGAGCGGGCGGCGGCGGCCTCGGCGTCGGCCCGCGCCCTCGCCTCGGACGCCGCCTGGAGCGCCGCCCGGGTCGCGCCGGCCCGCCCGGCGCCGAGGCGCCAACCGTGCGGGGAGAAGCGGTCGCCCTGCAGCGTGACGACGACGCGCTCTCGCTCGGCGAGGTCGAGGGCGTCCGACAGGTCGCCCCGGCAGAGCACGACGCCTTCGAGGAGGCGGTCGAGGAGCGCACCGACACCCGGGTCGCTGCTCCTCACCCGCAGGCGGAGCGCCTCGGCAGCCTGTCCGGCCGGGGAGGTCCCGAGGGGGTCGGTGTCCGACCGGGGCGAGAGCCCGCCGATCGGCAGGACGGCACCGTCGAGACCGGAGCGCTGGAGGTGTTCGAGCGCCCGCCGCGCCGACCCGCGGCCGTCGACCACGACCGAGCCGAGGGCCTCCTCGGCGGCCGCCTCGAAGGCGCGCTCGCAGCCCTCGTCGACCTCCACCACGTCGAGCAGGGTGCCGAGGACGCCGGGCAGCCCGGCGAGGTGGGCGACGCCGGCCCGGGCGTGCGCCTCCTCGAGCGCCTCCTGGAGGGTCTCCTGGCGGGCGGCGAGTGCCTGGGCACGACCCGCCAGCTCGCGGGCGGACGACTCGGCGTCGGTCACGGCGGCGGCGGCGAGCCGCTCACGCTCCTCCGCCTCGTCGAGGGCGACCCGGCGCGCCGCGACCTCGGCCGCCAGGGCGCTGAGCTCGCCCTCGTTGGCCTGCAGGCTCTCCTCCGCCTCGCTGCGTTGGCGCTCGAGCGCCTCGTGTCGCTCGGCCTGGCGGGCGAGGGACTCCCGGGCGGCGGCGAGCCGTCTCGTGAGCTCGTCGCGCCGGCGCCGTGCCGCCACGGCGTCCTCGCCGCTCGGCGGCGCCCGGTCCGGGGCGTCGGGGCGGTGGGGGAGGGAGCCGGCGGGTTTCGTGAGGGAGAGGCGGTCGGAGTCGAGAGCAGCCTGCAGCCGCTCGATTTCCTCCCACTCGGGTGCGAGGGCGAGGCCCGCCCGCTCGGCGGCCGCCAGCTCGTCGAAGAGGCGGGCCGACTCCGACTCGAGGGCCGCCACGACGTCGGCGTCCGTACTGGCGGCGAGGGCGGCGGCGACCGCCCGGCGGCGCTCGGCCACGAGCCCGGCGAGGCCGAGGGCCCGCTCGAGGAGGCGGTCGGCGGCAGAGGCGGCGCTCGTCACGTCCGTCGCCTGCTCCTCGGAGAGTGCGGCCTCGGACGTGGCGACGAGGTCGTCGAGGCGGGTGAGCTCGCCGGCGAGGCGGGCCTCCTGCGACTCGAGGTCGGTGTGCCGGTCGCCGGCGTCGGCGAGGCGGCGCTCGAGCGACTCGAGGTTCCTGCCGGCGAGGTGCAGGCGGATCGCCCGCAGCTCGGCCGCGAGCGAGTCGTGACGGCGGGCCGCCTCCGCCTGGCGCTCGAGCGGCTTCAGCTGGCGGCGGACCTCCCGTTGCAGGTCCTGCAGCCGGAGGAGGTTCTGCTCGGTCGCCTCGAGGCGGCGCTCGGCCCGCTCCCGCCGGCGGCGGAACTTGAGCACGCCGGCCGCCTCCTCGATCACGGCCCTGCGGTCCTCCGGCCGTGATTGCAGGACGGAGTCGAGCTGGCCCTGGCCCATGATCACGTGCTGCTGGCGGCCGACGCCGGCGTCCGAGAGGAGCTCCTGGATGTCGAGGAGGCGGCAGGAGACGCCGTTCAGGGAGTACTCGCTCTCACCGGTCCGAAACAGCGTCCGGGTGATCGTCACCTCGGCGAGGTCCACCGGCAGGCGCCGGGAGGAGTTGTCGATCGTGAGCGAGACCTCGGCGCGGCCGAGGGCGGGGCGCTTCGAGGTGCCGGCGAAGATGACGTCGTCCATCTTCGACGAGCGCACCACGCGGGGGCCCTGGGCGCCGAGGACCCAGGCGACGGCGTCGACGACGTTGGACTTGCCCGAGCCGTTCGGACCGACGATCACCGTGATCCCCGGCTCGAATTCGAGGGTGGTGGCGTCTGCGAAGGACTTGAAGCCCCGCAGCGTGAGCGACTTCAGGTACACGGTGAGGTCACAGTACCCGGCGGCTCCCGATGCGGAGGGGACCCTCGCGGCGGGCCGCCGCCGCCGCTCGTCAGTGCTGGCAGGAGGTGCAGCAGTAGGCCGACCGCGCCCCGAAGTGGACCCGCTCGATGCGGCCGCCGCAGCGCCTGCAGGGCTCGCCGGCCCGGTCGTAGACCTCGTGGCGGAGCTGGTAGGAGCCCGTTTCGCCCATCAGGTCGCGGTAGCGGGCGTCTCGCAGCGAGGAGCCCCGGTGCTCGATGGCCGAGAGGAGCACCCTGCGTGTCTGGCGGGCGAGGCGGCGGGTCTCCTCGGGGGTCACGGTGTCGCAGCGGCGGTCCGGTCGGACTCTCGCCCACCAGCAGATCTCGTCGGCGTACAGGTTGCCGATGCCGGCGACGACCCGTTGGTCGGTGAGGGCAGCCTTGAGGGCGGTGCGGTGGCCGGCGAGGCGCCGGGCGAGGGTGGTCGGGGTGAGCCCGTCGGCGATCGGGTCGGGGCCGAGGGCAGAGAAGAGCTCCGGGCGGCCGTCGGGGCCGACGTCGTCGGTGACCCACCACTCGCCGAAGGTGCGCGGGTCGACGAAACGGAGCTCGGACCCGTCGTCGAGCCGCGCCACCACGTGGGTGTGGGGCGCCTTCGGGAGGCTCCGCGGCCGGGGCACGTGGAGGAGCTGCCCGCTCATGCGCAGGTGGATGACGAGCGCCTGCCCGTCGTCGAGGAGGAGGGCGAGGAACTTGCCCTTGCGGGTGGCCCGTGTCAGGCGTCTTCCGACGAGTCGGCGCCGGAGTTCGGTGGGCGTCTGCCTCCGGACCGAGCGGGCGCCGGTGACCGTGAGGCCTGTCACCCGGCGGCCGGCGACGGTCTGCTCGAGGCCGCGCCGGACGGTCTCGACCTCGGGGAGCTCGGGCACTACTCGGCGAGCTCGGCGCCCTGCTCGGGGTCGGGCTCGGCGGCGACGGGGTCAGCCGCCGCCCCTGCGAGCTCCGCGCCGGGCGCCGTGGCCCCGGCCACGAGCGCCTCCAGCGCCGCAACCGCCGCCCGCCGCTCCGCCTCCTTCTTCGACGGGCCGCTGCCCGAGCCGATGCGCGCCCCGCCCACCATCGCCTCGGCGGTGAACAGCTTGGCGTGGTCCGGGCCGCGCTCGGCGATCTCGTAGGTGGGCGAGCCGAGCCCGCGGCGCACGGCGAGCTCCTGCAGCTGGTTCTTCGGGTCGCCGAGGCGCGCCTCGTCGGCCGCCCCGGCGATGTGGTCGCCCATGAGGTCGAGCACGAACTCGGTGGCGACGTCGTAGCCGCCCGACAGGTAGACGGCGCCGATGACCGCCTCGAGCGCGTCGGCGAGGATCGAGGCCTTGTGGCGGCCGCCCGAGCTCTCCTCGCCCCTGCCGAGAAGGATGGCCTCCCCGATGCCGAGCCGCTCGGCGAACGGGGCGAGGGCCGGCGTGCTCACGACGGCCGCCCGCATGCGGGCGAGGTCCCCCTCGGGCAGCTCCGGATACTCCATGTAGACGTGGTGGGTGACGACGAGGCCGAGCACGGCGTCGCCGAGGAGCTCGAGGCGCTCGTTGGAGGACTGGTCCGGGGTTTCGGAGCAGTAGGAGCGGTGCGCCAGCGCCTGGCGCAGGAGGTCCGGCTCGACCCCGTACGGGGCGAGTCGCTCTTCGAGGGTCAGTCGGCCCCGACCTTGGCCGAGACGTAGTCGACGGCGTCGCGCACGGTGCGAAGGTCCTCGAGATCCTCGTCGTCGATGCGGAAGCCGGCCACCCGGTCGCCGAGCTCCTCCTCGAGCGCCTCCACGAGCTCGATGAGGGCGAGCGAGTCGGCGTTGAGGTCGTCGGAGAACGAGGAGGACTCGGTGATCTGGGAGGTGTCGATCTCGAGGATCTCGGCGAGCTGGTTGCGCACGATGTCGAGCACTTCGGATCTCGTGAGCGTGGCGCCGGTGGTGTCGGCCAAGTCGGGCTCCTTCGTGAAAGGTCGCCCGAGTCTACAACGGGGCAGGCAGGAGGCCTGTGGAGAACTCGCCGATCTGTGGACCGCGAAGGGGCGAAACGGTAGGTGGAACGATAGGGCCGGATCGCATGCTGGGGCGGTGCCGGACCGCGACTCGAGCGCTGCGTTCGAGCGGGTGGTGACGGCTCGGGCCCGCCGCTCGTACGGGGTCCTGACCGAGCTGCAGCTGCTCGCCCTCGGGGCGACCGACCGGTGGATCACCCAGCGAGTGCGCTGCGGCTGGCTCGTGCGGGTCCACCGCGGCGTCTACCGGGTGGCGGGCGTCCCCGCATCGTGGGAGTCGCTAGCCGCGGCGGCCGTCGCCGCCCTCCCCGGCGCGGCGCTCTCGCACCGGAGCGCCGCCCGGCTGCTCGGGCTGGACGCAGGGCCGGCGACGAGCGAACTCCACCTCCTTGCTCCGACGGGCTGCATCCGGCCGAGGTTGGACGGCGTCCACCTCCATCGGACCCGTTCCTGGTGCCAGGAAGACGTGGTCTGTGTAGGAGTGCTGCGTGTCACCTCACCGGCGCGGACCATCGTCGACCTCAGTCCCGACCTCACCCGACCCTCGCTCGAGCGGATGCTCGACGACGCCTGCGTCCGCGGGCTCGTCGCACCTGAGCGGGTCCGCCGGGTCCTCACCCGCCTCGGAACGAGGGGGCGCCCGGGCGCAGGTGCGCTCGTGGCCGCCTTGCGCCCCTGGGAGGCCGGTCGACTCGACAGCGTGGCGGAGGCAGCCGTCGAGCGCCTCCTCCGCCGGTTCCGCCTGCCGCCGGCCCGGCCGCAGTACGAGGTGCGCGACGGGGACGGGGCCTTCGTGGCACGCCTCGACTTCGCCTGGCCCGAGCGGCGGGTGGCACTCGAGGTGGACGGCTTCAGATGGCACTCGAGCCCCCGAGCCCTCCACGCCGACCTGGCGCGCCAGAACCGCCTGCAGGCTCTCGGCTGGTCCGTCGTGCGCACCGGCCCCTCGCCCGATCAGTCCGAGCGAGACGTCCTCCGCTCGGCGCTCAGGCGGCTCCTCGGCCCCTCTTGACGGGATGAGACCCCGAAGTGTGCGGAAAGTCGAGGCACTTTTTCAAAAGTCCCTCGAATTCCTGCACGGTTCGAGGTTCGGCACGAAACCCGCCGCCTTCCCGGCCCATACCCGCCCCGCCCGCGCACGGGCGCTGCGCCGCGCCCCGCCCGGCGGGCGCGTCAGCGGGCCGGGACGGGCGAGCCGGCTCCGGTCGCGACGGCGGCCGCCAGCTTGGCGGCGATACCGCGGGCGGCGAGATCGTGCCCGACCCGGACGGCGCTCACGATCGCCCGGGCCGACGACGAGCCGTGGCTGATGATGCAGACCCCGGCGACCCCGAGCAGCATGGCCCCGCCCGTCGCCTCGGGGTCGAAGGGCTCGGCCCGGGCGAGCAGCTCGGGGACGAGGACGTCGCTCGCCGCCTTGGTCTCCGGCGACGCCCGGAACACCTCGCCCAATAGGTCCATGAAGACCCGGAGCGAGCCTTCCATCGTCTTCAGGGCGACGTTGCCCGTGAAGCCGTCGGTGACGACGACGTCGACCGCACCGGCGAGGAGGTCGCGGCCTTCGACGTTGCCGACGAAGTCGAACGGCTGACCGGCGAGGGCGGCGAGCATGCCGTGGGTCTCCTTGGCGAGGGCGTTCCCCTTCGAGGACTCCTCGCCGATGGAGAGGAGGGCCACCCGCGGCCGCGGGGCCGTCCCGTAGCGCTCGAGGTGGAAGGCGGCGCCCATCTGGGCGAACTGCACCATCCACTCCGGCTGGCAGTCGGCGTTGGCGCCGGCGTCGACCATCACGGTCGGCCTCCCCGAGACGGCCGGGAGCGGAGTGGCGATGCACGGCCGGGAGACTCCGGGGAGCCGGCCCATCCGAAGGAGGGCGCTCGCCATCGTGGCGCCGGTGTTGCCGGCGCTCACCATGGCCGAGGCCCGCCCGTCACGGACCGCCTCGGCTGCGCGCACGAGGGTGGAGTCCTTCTTCGTGCGGACGGACCGGCCCGGGTCGTCGTCCATGGCGATGACCTCGCTCGCCGGGAACACGGGCAGGCCGCCGACGTCGCCGAGCGACCCGTCGTCGGGACCGACGAGGGCGACGGGCAGGCCCGCCTCAGCCGCCTGGCGAGCTCCGGCCACGATCTCGGCGGGAGCGCGGTCCCCGCCCATGGCGTCGACCGCCACGGGCAGCTCGACGGCGGGCTGGTCGATCAGTCGACCTCGATCGCCTGGCGGCCGTGGTACCAGCCGCAGTGCGGGCACACGACGTGGGGCAGCTTGGCCCGGCGGCACTGCGGGCAGATGCTGCGCGCAGGGGCCTTCAGCGTCCAGGCCGACGCCCTGCGGCTCCGGCTCTTCGACTTCGAGGTCTTCTTCTTCGGGACGGCCATCGTCGCTTCCCCTACTCGGTCCTTTGTCGTGGCCCGTCGTCGTCGCCCACGCCCGGTTCGACGGACCCGTCCTGCTCCGCTTGCCCCTCGGAGCTCACGCTCGCCAGGGCCGCCCACCGCGGATCGGCAGACGTTGCGCAGGAGCAGGACTCGCGGTTGCGGTTCGCGCCGCATTCCGGGCAGAGACCCTTGCAGTCGTCCCGGCAGAGCGGCGCGAGCGGCAGGTCAAGGATACAGGCATCCCGCACGATGGGTTCAAGGTCGAGCCAGTCCTTCCCGACGCCGTAGCCGAGCTCGGGATCGGGCTCGTCGACGCAGAGCTCGCGGATGGCGATGTCGAGCTCGCCCCGGGCCGTGTCGAGACAGCGCCGGCAGGTCCCCTCGTAAGGGGCGCGGACCCGGCCGGTGACGGTGACGCCGCCGACGGCCGACTCGACGGCCCCTTTGAAGTGGACCTCGGCGCCCTCGGGCACCCAGGAGTTGGACACGGCGAGCTCGTCGATGGGGGCCGTCACCTCGACGTCGAGCCGCGAACCGGGCCGGCGGCGGAGGGCGCCGACCGGGACCAACCAGGGACGAGCCCGCGCCGGCTGAGGGCCGGCGGAGCTCACTCGACGTCCTGGTCGAAGAGCTCGTCCGCCGCCTCCTCGGGCGCCCGCGCCCCGCCGGAGAGGAACTCGTCGGCGAGCTGGTCCTCCTGGTAGGGGTCGGCCGGCACGGCCGCCAGCCGCTCCCGGCCGGCCCGCACCGTCTTCATGGTCCGGTCGAGCACGATCTCGAAACCCGCCAACTTCTGGTCCACGTAGTCCTCCGCCTCGTGGCGCAGCCGCCGCGACTCCGCCTCGGCGTCCTCGACGATGCGAACGGCCCGGTGCTCGGCCTGCCGCACGATCTCGGTGCGCTGCACCATGCGCTCGGCCTGCACACGGGCGTCCTCGATGATGTCGGTCGCCTCCCGCCGGGCGGCGGCGAGCACGTCCTCGCGGTCCTTCAGCAGCCGCCGGGCGCGGCGGAGCTCGTCGGGGAGCAACTCCCTCGCCGTCTCGAGCAGCTCGGTCACCTCGTCCCGGGTGATCATCACCGACGACGAGAGCGGCACCGACTTGGCCGTGCCGACGATGTCGAGGAGCTCGTCGAGGATGCCCTCGATGCCGGCGTCGCCGGCCGCCTGCTCGGTCTCGAAGCCGTCGGTGCCGATCGAGCCGTGGTCGGTCATCCGGGCACCGCCTTCAGCCTGCGGTAGACCGGCTCAGGCACGAAGCCGCTCAGGTCGCCGCCGTACCGGGCGACCTCCTTGATGAGCCGGCTGGAGATGTAGGCGAACTGGGCGCCGGTCGGGATGAAGAGGGTCTCGATGCCGGACAGGCTCCGGTTCATCTGAGCCATCTGCAGCTCGCTCTCGAAGTCCGAGACGGCGCGGAGGCCCTTCACGATCACGGTGGCCCCGACCTCACGGGCGAGGTCGACCACCAGGCTCGACATGGCCACGATCTCCACGTTGTGGAGATGGGCGAGGGACTCGGCGATCATCGTCTCTCGCTCCTCGATGGTGAAGAGCGCCTCGGCCTTCTGCGGGTTGCGGAGCGAGGCGACCACCACCCGGTCGAACAGGACGCAGGCCCGCTCCACGACCTCGAGGTGCCCGTTGTGGAAGGGATCGAAGGACCCGGGCAGGAGCGCCGTGGTCAGGCGGGAGCTCGGTCTGAGGGCTTGCTCGGTGATGGTCCTGGTCCTGGTCTCGGGCTGGTCAACGGGCCACGGTGGCGCCTGGCGGAGATGCCGCTTTCGCCAGCGTGAGGAGCGTACCGCCGTGGCGGTAGAGGCGGATGGCTTCGAACTGCGGGGCGACGTCGAGCGGCTCGGCGTGCTCGAGCATCGCGACCGACGTCAGCGGGGCGAGCAGCTCGAGGAGGTGGACCCACTCGGCGAAGCGGTAGGGCGGGTCGACGAGGGCGACGTCGAAGGAGGCGGCCGGCGCCGCCAGGGCGAGCCATCCGAGCGCCTCCCTCCGCACCACCCGGCCGCGGTGGGCGGCCTCCGGCCCGAGCACCTCGAGGTTCTGCTCGATGACCCGCGCGGCGCGGGCGTCCGACTCGACGAAGACGGCCGAGGCGGCGCCGCGCGAGAGCGCTTCGATCCCGAGGGCGCCCGTCCCCGCGAACAGGTCGAGCACGGCTGCTCCCTCGACGAGGCCGCGCGCCTCGAGCGCGTCGAACACGGCCTCCCGCACCCGGTCGCTCGTCGGGCGCAGGCCTGGCAGCTCCGGCGAGTGCAGGCGCCGACCGCCGGCCTCGCCCCCGATCACCCGCAACCCTGCCATGGCGAGCCGCCGAACCCGGTCCGGCCCTAGCTGCGGAAGAGGAACGCCCGTTCCTCGTCCGAGATCAGCCCGGCCAGCTCCTCGCGGAGCACCTCGTGCTCCGGCTCGGTCAGCCCGGGGTCGGCGCCGATGACGGCGGTGGCCGCCTCGCGGGCGGGCATGATGAGGTCGCGGGAGGTCGACAACCGGGCGAGCTTGAGGTCGCTCCTCCCCTTCTGGCGGGCTCCGAAGACCGTGCCGCCGCCGCGCAGCTCGAGGTCCGCCTCGGCCAGCTCGAAACCGTTCTGGCTCCTCACGATGGCCTCGAGCCGCGCCTCGGCGAGCTCGGTGACCGGGTCGGCGAGCAGGTAGCAGCGGGAGGCGGCGCTCCCGCGGCCCACCCGTCCCCGCAGCTGGTGCAGCTGGGCGATGCCGAACCGGTCGGCGTCCTCGATCACCATGGTCGTGGCGTTGGCGACGTCGACGCCGACCTCGACCACGGTCGTGGCGACGAGCACCTGCACCTCCCCGGAACGGAAGGCGTCCATGACGGCATCCTTGTCCTTGGCGGGCAGCTGCCCGTGGAGCGTGCCGACCCGGTAGCCGGAGAGCTCCCCGGCGGCGAGGCGCTCCGTCTCCTCGCTCACCGAGCGGGGAGGCCGACGGGGCTCGCCCACGAGGTCGGCCGCCGGCACGAGGCGGGCCGCCCGGAGCGAGCCGGCGCCCCGGTCCGCCTCGGGGTCGCCGCCGTCGTCGCCCCCGTCCCCGCCATCCCCGTCGTCGAGGTCCCAGTCCTCGTCGCCCTCGCCGATGCTCCCCTCGACGAGCGGGCACACGACGTAGGCCTGCCGGCCGGCGTCGAGCTCGGCACGGACGTGCTTCCAGGCGGCGGCTTCGTCCCGCCAGGCCAGCCACCGGGTGCTGATCGGCGTGCGGCCGGGCGGCAGCTCGTCGAGCACGGTGTGGTCGAGGTCCCCGTAGATGGTCATGGCGGCGGTGCGGGGGATCGGCGTCGCCGTCATGACGAGGAGGTCGGGGTCGAGCCTCCCCTTCTCCCGCAGCACCGCCCGCTGCTCGACCCCGAAACGGTGCTGCTCGTCGACCACCACCACCCCGAGCGAGGCGAACTCCACCTCGCCGGTGAGGAGGGCGTGCGTGCCGACGACGAGGTCGAGGCCGCCCGTCGCCAGCTCGGAGAGCATCCGGGTGCGCTCGGCACCGGGCGTGCGGCTCGTGAGAAGGCCCACCATGAGCGGGCGGCGCCCGCCGAGGCGGGAGGCATCCCCCACCTCGAGGCCGGCCAGGAGGTGGCGGGCCGAGAGGTAGTGCTGCTCCGCCAGCACCTCCGTCGGCACCATGAGGGCGCCCTGGTGGCCACCCTCGATGCCGGCCAGCAGGGCGGCCAGTGCGACGACGGTCTTGCCGGCCCCGACGTCGCCCTGGAGCAGCCGGTTCATCGGGTGCGGGGAGGTGAGGTCGGCCTCGATCTCCTCGAGGGCGCGCCGCTGGGCCGCCGTGAGCTCGAAGGGGAGCCCGGCGAGGAAGCGGTCGACCAGCCCGCCCGGGACGCGCTCGTGGGTGATGCCGCGCGCCTCGAGCGCGAGCGACCGCTTGCGGGCGACGAGGAGGAGCTGGAGCCGCAGCAGCTCGTCGAAGGCGAGGCGGCGGCGGGCGGCCAGCCAGTCGGCGTCGGCCTCGGGGCGGTGGACCCCGTGGAAGGCGGCGGTGCGGTCGATGAGCGAGAGCGAGCGGAGGGCCGCCGAGGGCACGGGATCGGCGAACTCCCCGGCGCGGCGCAGCGCCTCCTCGAGGTACTCGCCGAGCTCGACCGAGCCGATCTTGGCCTTGAGCGACTGCGGGTAGACGGCGACGATGCGCCCGGTGCGATCGCCGACGAGGTCGACGACGGGGTGCGACATCTGCCGGCCGCCCCGGAAGAGGTCGGTCTTGCCGAACACCGTGACGACCGTGCCCGGCGGGAGCTGCTTGACGCGCCAGCCCTGGTTGAAGAAGGTGCACTTGAGGCGGCCGGTGTCGTCCTCGATCAGCACCTCGGTCAGGGTCCGGCCGCCCCGCAGCCGCCGGCTCGAGGCCCGCACCACCGTGCCGGTCACCATCGCCTCCTCGTCCTCCTCGAGCGAGGCGATGTCGGCCGCGTTGCGGCGGTCGACATAGCGGCGCGGGTAGTGGGTGAGGAGGTCGAGCACGGTCTCGATCCCCATCGAGCGCAGACCGGCCCGCTTTCGCGGCGGGACGGAGCTGAGCTCGCTCACATCCAGCCGGGCGAGCTGCGAGAGCCGCCGTCCGCTCACTCTGCCGAGACGAGGTACGGGTAGAGCGGTTGACCGCCGTGGTGCAGCTCGACGGCGACCGAGGGGTGGTTCTCGGCGAGCCATTCGGTGATGCGGCGGGTCTCGGCCGGTCTGGCGCCGGCTCCTTCGATGAGGGTGACGATCTCGTGGCGGTCGGCGAGGAGGGTGGCGAGCAGTCCCGTGGTGGCGCCGGCGGCGCTGTCGGCGACGGCGACGATGCCGTGGCGGGAGAGCCCGATCCAGTCCCCCGCCTCGACGTGACCGGCCGGCGACTCGCTCGCCCGCACGGCCTGGGTGACCTCCCCCGCCGCCACCCGCTTTGAGGCGGCCGACATCGCCGCCGCGTTGGTCGCCGCGTCGGCCTCGGGGTCGTACTCGAGCAGGGCGGCGAAACCCTCCTGGATCCCGGGCGTGTCCACCACGACGGCAGGCTTGTTCACGAGCTTCGAGGCCTGCACGGCGACGGGGAAGATGTTCGAGTTGTTCGGGAGGATGACGACCTCCTCACCGGGCACCTGCTCGACCACCTCGAGGATCTGGGCCGTCGAGGGGTTCATCGACTGCCCGCCGGCGACCACGTGCCGCACGCCGAGCGAGTGGAAGATCCGGCGGATGCCGTCGCCCGTCGCCACGGCGACGACCGACGTCACCGGCGGAGGACCGGCGTCGGCCTCGGCGCCGCCGGGTCCTCCCGAGAGAGCCGCCGCCTCGGCCCTTCGCACCCAGGACTCCTCCTCGACCTGGTCGAGCAGGTCCGTGACCCTGATCTGGCGCGGCCGTCCGACGTCGAGCCCGGCTTCGACGGCCGCCCCGATGTCGTCGGTGTGGATGTGGCAGTTCCACAGGCCGTCGCCCCCGACGACGACGATCGAGTCGCCGATGCCGGCCCACACCTCCCGGAAGGCGGGGACGGCGGCGTCGTCCGCCTCGAGGAAGTACATGACCTCGTAGCGAAGCGAGGAGACGCCGCCCCCACCGGCCGCGTCGCCGGCCGCCCCGGCGTGGGCCGCGGCCGCGAACGCCCCGAGGTCGCCGTCCGGCACCCCGAGCGGCGCCCCGGCGATCGACCGGCCGCTCGCGAGCAGGGCTGCGACCCGCTCGGGGAGCGGCAGCTCGCCCGGCAGCGGCCGGCCCTCGACGACGTGGAGGAGGGCGTCGAAGAGCAGCACCAGGCCGGCGCCCCCGGCGTCCACCACCCCGGCGCTCGCCAGCACCGGCAGGAGCTCTGGGGTGCGGTGGAGGGCGACGACGGCGTCGGCCCGGGCCCCTTCGGCGACGGCGGCGAGGCTGGCGCCCCCGTCGAGCGCCCGCTCGGCGCCGGCCGCCGCCTCGGCGGCCACGGTGAGGATCGTCCCCTCCACCGGGCGCATCACGCCCGCCCTGGCGGCGGAGTTGGCCTCGGCGAGGCCGGCGGCGAGCTCCGACGGGCCGACGGCGTCGACCGAGGCGCAGGCCCCGGCGATGCCGCGGAGGATCTGGCAGAGGATGACGCCCGAGTTGCCCCTCGCCCCCATGAGCGAGCCGTGCGACACGGCCTTCGCCGTCGTCGCCATGTCGGCCCCCTCGCCGAGGTGGGCGAGCTCCCGGTTGACGGCCTCCAGCGTGAGGTGCATGTTCGTGCCCGTGTCGCCGTCGGGCACCGGGTAGACGTTCAGCCGGTTGAGCGCCTCGCGGTTGTCCGAGAGGGCCTGCTCGTAGGCCTCCATCCAGCCCGCGACGTCACCCGGGCGCAGCAGGTCGAGCGTCACGTCGTCAGCTTCGACGCCCGGACGGACCCATGGCGGAGGATGGTAACCTTGAAGGCCGTCCCTGGCAGTCCTGTCGATCGAGGTGGCGCGTCCAATGGCAGCCGTGTGCGAACTCTGTGGGAAGCGGCCTGGTTTCGGCATGAGCCTGTCGCACTCGCACCGCCGGAACAAGCGGCGCTGGGACCCGAACATCCAGCGCGTGCGGGCGCTCGTGAACGGCACGCCCCGCCGCCTGCACGTCTGCACCTCGTGCATCCGGGCCGGCAAGGTCGTGAAGCCGCCCCGCCGGGACTACCAGCCGGGCGCCTGAGTCACCCGAAGGCGTGCTCGAAGCCGGTGTCGGGCACCGGCTCTCCCCGCAGCAGCCGCTCGCCCGGCCGGCCGGTGCACTCGCCGATCTCGATCGGCCCTCTCGAGCCCTCCCGCACGAATCCCACGGGCTCGGTCCCCACCGGCAACGTGAACACGAGCTCGTAGTCCTCCCCCCCGCCGAGCGCCTGCTCCTCGCTCGCCCCCGGGGCGACCGGGACCCGGTCGAGCCGGAAACCGACCCCCGACTCCTCGGCGATGTGGCCGAGGTCGCCCGCCAGGCCGTCGGAGACGTCGATCATGGCCGTCGCCCCGCTCGCGGCGGCCGCCAGGCCGTCCTCCACCCTGGCGATCGGGCGCAGGTGGGCCGCGGCCAGGCCGGCGTCGGCCCTGCCCTCGCGGAGGGCGGCGAGGCCGGCCGCCGAGGCGCCGAGCGGCCCGGTGACGAAGATGCGGTCACCGGGACGGGCCCCCGAGCGCAGCACCGGGTCGCCCTCGACGGTCCCGGTCACCGCGACCGAGAGGAACCAGCGCCCGGCGCTCGAGAGGTCGCCGCCGACGAGCCTCACGCCGTAGCGGGCGGCCGCGGCCGCCAGCCCGTCGTAGAGCTCGTCGAAGTCGCGGGCGCCGCCGGGCGCAGGGCCGGCCACGGCCGCCACGGCGTGGAGCGGACGGCCGCCCATGGCGGCGATGTCGCTCACGTTGGCCGTGAGCGCCTTCCAGCCGGCGTCGGCGAGCGTGCCGATGGCGAGGTCGAAGTGGACGCCCTCGCAGAGGAGGTCGGTGGCGAGCAGCAGCCTCCCGGGCGGCGGGTCGAGGACGGCGGCGTCGTCGCCGAAGTACACCTCGCCCCTGCCGGGATCCGGCAGCCGGGCACGCAGGCGCCCGAGGATGGCGAACTCCTCGAGGGAGGCGGCGTCCTCGGCCATCCCCGGACCGTACCGCCGAACGGCGGGGCGCGATTGTGAGGGCCGCCGCCCGGGTAGACCGACAGCGGTTCTGCCCTGTCGGCGCTCGTGCGAGACGGGACCGCGAGTTGGGTGCCTCGAAGGTGCTCGCGTAGCATCACGGCCAGGCGCCGTGTGGCCCGTCCGTCGCTGCGGGCCCGGCGCAGGAACTGACAGATGGCCGTACGAAAGGACTCCTAGCGCTGATGCCGCCGACCAGCAACCGCAGGCTTCTCGAGTGGGTGGACGAGGTTGCGGCGCTGACAGAGCCCGCCCGCGTCGAATGGTGCGACGGGTCGGCCGAGGAGTACGACCGGCTCTGCCAGCTCCTCGTCGACCAGGGGACGTTCACGCGGCTGTCGGAGGCCAAGCGCCCCGCCAGCTACTGGGCGCACTCGGACCCGAGGGACGTCGCCAGGGTCGAGAGCCGGACGTACATCGCCTCGGCCAAAGAGGAGGACGCCGGCCCGAACAACAACTGGATCGACCCGCACGAGCTCCGCGAGCAGCTGACCGGGCTCTTCAGGGGCTGCATGCGCGGCCGGACGATGTACGTGGTGCCCTTCTCGATGGGTCCCCTCGGCTCCCCGATCGCCCAGATCGGCGTCGAGATCACCGATTCCGCCTACGTGGCCGTCAGCCTGCGGATCATGACCCGCATGGGCCGGGGCGCCCTCGAGGCGCTCGGGGCGGAGGGCGAGTTCGTGCCCTGCCTCCACTCGGTCGGGGTGCCGCTCGCAAAGGGCGACGCCGACAGCCCGTGGCCGTGCAACCCGGAGAACCTCTACATCGCCCACTTCCCCGAGACGCGCGAGATCTGGTCCTTCGGCTCGGGCTACGGCGGCAACGCCCTCCTCGGCAAGAAGTGCTTCGCCCTCCGGATCGCCTCGGTCATGGCGCGCGACGAGGGCTGGCTGGCCGAGCACATGCTGATCGTGAAGCTGACGTCGCCCGCCGGCGACGTGCGCTACATCACCGGCGCCTTCCCGTCGGCCTGCGGGAAGACCAATCTCGCCATGCTGATCCCGACGATGCCCGGCTGGAAGGTCGAGACGATCGGCGACGACATCTGCTGGATGAAGATCGGCCCGGACGGCCGCCTCCGGGCGATCAACCCGGAGGCGGGCTTCTTCGGCGTGGCCCCCGGCACGAACATGGAGACCAACCCGAACGCCCTCCTCACGCTCGCGGCCAACTGCATCTTCACGAACACCGCCCTCACCGACGACGGCGACGTCTGGTGGGAGGGCCTCACCGACGACCCGCCGGCGCACTGCACCGACTGGAAGGGCGAGGAGTGGACACCGGGCCGCGGGACGCCGGCCGCCCACCCGAACTCCCGTTTCACCGCCCCGGCGAGCCAGGACCCGGCCATCGCACCCGAGTGGGAGGACGGCGAGGGCGTCCCCATCTCGGCGATCCTCTTCGGCGGCAGGCGCGCCTCGGTCGTGCCCCTCGTGCACGAGGCCTTCGACTGGACCCACGGCGTCTTCCTCGGCTCGATCATGGCCTCCGAGACGACGGCGGCGGCGGCCGGGGTGGTCGGCAACCTGCGCCGCGACCCCTTCGCCATGCTGCCGTTCTGCGGCTACAACATGGGCGACTACTTCGCCCACTGGCTGTCGTTCGCCGAGCGGGTGGAGGCGGACAAGCTGCCGCGGATCTTCTACGTCAACTGGTTCCGCAAGTCGGCCGACGGCCGCTTCCTCTGGCCCGGCTTCGGCGAGAACTCCCGGGTGCTCGAGTGGGTCTTCGAGCGCTGCGCCGGGTCGGGCGAGGCGGTCGCCACGCCCATCGGCTACCTGCCGGCTCCGGGCGCCATCCCGACAGAAGGCCTCGAGCTGAGCGAGGACGACATGGCCGAGCTGCTCCGGGTCGACCGCGACGAGTGGCGCGAGGAGGTGCCCCTCATCGAGCAGTACTACGCCCAGTACGGGGCCCATCTGCCCGACGCCCTCCGCGAGCAGCTGCGCGCCCTCGAGTCACGGCTCGAGGACTGAGCCCCCTCCGAGACCGCCCCCTCCGAGACCCGGCAGCCTCGTCGGCACGACCTCTCCGAGCCCCTCGCCCTCGCGCCGGCGGGCGGCCCGCTGGCGCCTGCCCTCCTGCGGGTCGCGCCTGCGCAGCGAGTGGCGCATCGACAGGTGGAAGGCGGCGGCGATCGCCGAGGCCGCCGCCACGAGGAGGTCGCCCGCCCTGAAGGGGATGCGGGTGACGAGGACCGCGACGAGGGCGCTCAGCACCCAGACGAGCTGGAGCTGGGTCTCGAAGCGCCCGAACGCCCTGCCGAGCACCGCCGGCGGCACGTAGCGCTGCGCGATGGAGTCGAAGGCGGGCTTCGCGGCGGTGCTCGAGTAGCCGACGACGAAAGTCAGGGCGGGCTGGGCCCAGATCGACCCCGACAGCGCGACGAGGACGCCCGCCACGGAGGTCACGACGAGGGCGCCCAGGATGAGCTGCTGCTCGGTGAGCACGCGGCGCAGCGACGGCACCGACATCGACCCGATGAGGCCGCCGATCCCGCTCGTGAGGAGGACGAAGCCGTACCACCAGGTGGCGGCGTGGTCGGCGCGCAGCTGGAACGCCAGGAAGAACGTGAGGAAGCCGAAGGCTCCCCGCAGCACCGTCATCGCCGAGAGGGCGACGGTCACCTCCGGCACGATCAGCGGGAGACCGAGGCGCCGCCGCTCGGCCCTCACGTCGAGGCGCCGCTGGCGCCCGCCTCCCGACCGGGTCTCGTAGATGAGGCCACCCGGGTGCCCGACGCCCCGTGCGGACTCCTCGAGGCCGGGCAGGACCGGCTGGGCGGCCGGCGCGACAGGCGCCGCTGCCCGCGAGCCCGCCGGGCCGGCGAGCCTCGGCAGGCGGAGCGCCGCGAACATGCCGATCACGAACACGAGGCAGGTCAGCCGCAGGACCCAGGCGGCGCCGAGCTGGAGCAGCCCGATGCCGATGGGCGAGACCACGAAGCCGGCGATCGCCGCCAGGACGGCGAGCTTGGCGTTCGCCGCAGCCAGGTCCTCGCCCCCTTCGGTCGTGGCGGGGACGAGGGCGGCCCTTGTGACCATGTAGAGCTTCGAGAGCACGAGCACCCCGAAGGCCTCGGGGAAGAGCAGGAGGCCATGGAGGTCGCGCGCCATGAGGAGGACGAGGAGGGCGCTCCCGCCGTTGGCGACGGCCATGCTCGCCCGCCGCGCCGTCAGGCCCCGGTCGAGCAGCGGGCTGAGCGCCGGGCCGACGAGGGCGAAGGGGGCGATCGTGAGCAGCAGGTAGAGGAGCACCTTGCTCTTCGACTCGCTCGGGCTCACCGAGAAGAAGAGCGACCCGGCGAGCGAGATGGTCACGAGGGTCGTGGCGGCCGAGAAGAGCGTGTGCACGAGGGCGAGGCGGCCGAACGGCCTCGTCTGGTCGAACAGGTCGCCGAGGGCGACGCGCACCTGCCGGGTGGCCCGCTCCAGCCGACGCCTGGTCACGTCGTCATGGTAGGTGGGGGGTGTGACGGCTACGCTGCGCCCACCAGGACGACGAGGAGGTCCCAGTGTCAGTTCGGGCGTACGTGCTGATCCAGACCGAGGTCGGCAAGGCAGCTTCCGTCGCGTCGAAGGTCGCGGACATCCCCGGCGTCGTGCGCGCCGAGGACGTCACAGGCCCCTACGACGTCATCGTCCAGGCAGAGGCCGAGTCGGTCGACGACCTCGGCAAGATGGTCGTGAGCCGCGTCCAGCTGATCGAGGGGATCACCCGCACCCTGACCTGCCCGGTCGTCCACCTCTGAGCGGCTCCGCTCAGGGCGTTTCGCCCCGCCCCCCGTCCGGCTGCGCCTCGCGGTAGCCGGCGTAGCCGGTCTCCTCCAGCTCCGTCGCGAGCTCCGGCCCGCCCTCGCGCACGATCCTGCCGCCCGACAGCACGTGGACGACGTCGGGTCGCAGCTCGGTGAGGAGCCGGCGGTAGTGCGTGATGGCGATGACGCCGAGGCGAGGGTCGCTCTCACGACGGGCGTCGTCGATGCGGCGCGCCACCCTGCGCAGGGCGTCGACGTCGAGGCCCGAGTCGAGCTCGTCGAGGACGGCGAACTTCGGCCGTAGCACCGCCAGCTGGAGCGTCTCGTTCCGCTTCTTCTCCCCGCCCGAGAGGTCGACGTTCATGTGCCGGCTGAGGAGCTCGAGCGAGGTCCCGAGCCGGGCCGCCTCGGCGGACATGGCCTCGGCGAGCCCGTCGGTCGGCCGGCCCGCCGCGAGGAGCGCCTCCTCGAGGGCCGCCGCCACGGGGACTCCCGGGACCTCGATCGGATACTGGAAGGCGAGGAAGAGGCCGGCCCGGGCACGCTCCGCCGGCTCGAGGGCGAGAAGGTCGACGCCGTCGAGCAGCACGCTCCCCCCGGTCACCTCGTAACCGGGCCGTCCCATGAGGACGTGGGCGAGGGTGCTCTTGCCGGACCCGTTCGGTCCCATGACGGCGTGGATCTCGCCGCTTCGCACCTCGAGGTCGATCCCGCGCAGGATCTCGTGACCGGCCACCGCGGCCGCCAGCCCTTCGACCCGCAGCACGCTCACGGGACCACCACGTAGACGTCGTCGCCGTCGGTCTCGAGCTCGAAGACCCGCACGGCGTGGGTGGCGGGAAGGCTCTGCGGTTCGCCGTCGACGAGGGAGAAGGTGCTCCCGTGACGGACGCACTCGATCTCGCAGAGGTCGGCGATCACCTCGCCCTCCGAGAGCGGGTAGTCCTCGTGGCTGCAGTTGTCGATGACGGCGTAGAGGCCCTCGTCGCAGCGGGCGAGGGCGAGCGGCGGGAGCCCCTCGGGCTCGAAACGGCGCGCCGTCCCGGGCGCGACGTCGCCGACCCGGCAGACGAAGACCCTCACCGCTCCGCCTTGGTCATCTGCCCGACCCTCTCGGAGATCTCGGCGGCGACGTGCCTCGCGACCGGTTGCGGCACGCGCTCGAGCAGCTCGTCGAAGAACCCGAGCAGGATGAGGCGCTCGGCCGCCTGGCGCGGCACGCCACGGGACTCGAGGTAGAAGCGTTGCTCCGGGTCGACCGGGCCGACCGACGAGGCGTGCGAGCAGCGCACGTCGTTCTCCTCGATGTCGAGGTTGGGCACCGAGTCGGCGTGCGCCCCGTCGGAGAGCACGAGGTTGCGGTTGGTCTGGAAGGCGTTGGCGCCCTTGGCGCCGTTTCGCATGCGGATGAGCCCGCTGTAGACCGAGCGCGAGCGCCCTCCGACGGCTCCCTTGAACACGAGGTCGCTCGTCGTGCGCGGGGCGGCGTGCTCCTGCAGGGTGCGGAAGTCGTGCATCTGGTCGCCGTCGCCGAGGTAGGCGGCGAGGAGCTGCGCGGTGCCGCCCGGTCCGGTGAGCGCCGAGTCGACCCGGGAGCGGGCGTAGGCGCCGCCGAGCGAGGCCTCGAAGCTGCGAAACGTGGCGTCGCGCGCCGCCGAGGCGTAGAGGTGCCCGATCTGCCAGGTGTCCTGCCCGAGCTGCTGCACCGACGCATGGGTCAGTCGGGCGCTCGCCGACACCCGGAGCTCGACGGTCGGCACCACGAGCATGGCGCCCGACTGCGAGACCAGCAGCTCGACGACCGTCGCCTCGGCGTTCTCGCCGAGATGGACCACCGTCCTCGGGAAGAAGGCGGGGCCCGCCACCTCCGGGGCGACGCCCTGCGGTCCGGCGGCCGGCCCGGTCGGAGCGAAGAGGTGCACGAGCACGATCGGGGCCGGAAGGACGGCGCCCGGCGCCACGCTCACGATGACGGCGTCGCGGGCGTAGGCCGTGGCGAGGTGGTCGAAGGAGCCGGCCGAGGGGGTTTCGTCCCTCGGAGGGGCGGAGGCGAACTCCGCGGCGACGGACCCGAGGAGGTCCTTCGCGTCGGGGTGGTCGGAGACGCCTGCCGCCACGAGGCCGCCGGCGGGGCCGGCCGGCTCGACCGAGGTGAGCGCACCGTTCGAGGTGACGACGAGGGCCGCCCGCTCCCCGATGCGTTCGAGGAGGGCCTCGGCCGTCGGAGGTAGGCGCCCCGGCAGCGGCTCGGAGGGCGGGGTGGGCGAGAAGCGCTCGAGGTGGAGGTCGGCGATCCTGCTGTAGCGCCAGATCTCCTCCTCGCCGTTCGGAAGCGGCAGGCTCGTGAAGGTCTCGAAGGCGGCGAGGCGCCGTTCGGCCAGCCAGGCCGGGCCGCTCAGCTCCCGCACGGCCTCGACCGAGAAGCTCGGCGGCGGCGTGAGTGATGTCGGCCGTGTCTCGAGGTTGCTCAGGGCGGGGACGCTCCTTGTGCGGGGGACCTTGCGGCCAGGTGCCGGCGCGATGCGCCGGGCCGCGGGCCGAGGATGTTATCGGCGGCCGGCGGAGTTTTGGCCGAAACGCCGCCACCACCAGCCGTCGTCGCGGGCGTGGGCGTGGAAGTGGTCGGGGATCTGGCGCATGACGGTGTCGACCCGGAAGGAGACGTCGCCGAAGCGGCGGTTCGCCACCTCGACGAGCACCTCGAGCATGTGGGCGACGTCGGCCTCGGGGGGCTCGGCGCCGTGCCGCTTCCAGACCACCATCGGGACTCCGCAGACCTCGCAGTCGGCCACCCAGCAGAGCTCGTCCTCGTGGTGCCATTCGGTGAGGCGGGCCGCCTCGCAGAGGTCGCAGCCGGCCCTGGCGGCGCCGGCGCCCGCGGGTCGCTCAGCCAGAGGGCTCACCGGCCGGCAGCAGGTAGGGGCCGAGGCGTCCGAAGCCGAGGTGGGCGATGGCGACCGGCCGCGCACGAGACGGGAGGTACCGCAGGTTCCAGGGCGAGTAGAGCAGCCAGTAGCCGGTCGTCGCCTGGAAGATGGAGGCCTCGCCTGGTTGCGGGCCGAGCAGGTGGGCGAAGCTCCAGGGCGAGCGCCCCACCGCGGTGCAGGGACCGTCGGCCGCCCGGCAGAGCGCCAGGCCGAGGTCGTAGTGGACGGTGTTGTACCAGTTGCCCGAGTACATGAGCCAGTAATGGCCGCCGGCGAGCACCATGTCGGGCGCCTCGATGAGACCCGACTCCCAGGGCTCGCCCGCCGACAGGAGACGGTGGACGGGTCCGACGAGCTTCAGGCCGTCCGCCGACAGCTGCTGCGCCCACAGGCTCGTCACGTGGGAGGCCGCCGGGGCCGGGGCGTTGTCGTCGGACTTCCAGTCGAGCCAGAGCTGGCCGTCGGCGTCCTTGAACACCCGGGGGTCGATGGACCCGTGGTGGGCGAACTGGCAGACGAGGGGTTCGGCTTCGGGGACGAAGGGACCGAGCGGGCTCGAGGCGGTTGCGAGCCCGATGCACTGGGCGTGGCGGCCGTAGAAGTTGTGGGCGTGCCTGTCGAAGTAGAGGGAAGGCTTGGCGAGGGCGTCGAAGTACATGACCCAGCGCCCGTCGAAGTGGTGCACGTCGGGGGCCCACGTGAAGCCCTCGATGGCCCAGGCCGGCGTGCTCGCCATGGCGGCACGGACCGGGTTCGGCCACTTGAAGAGCTCCGTCGAGGTGGTCACCCCGATCGCCGGCGCCGAGAGGCTCGTCTGTGAGAAGTAGAGGACGTAGGTCGTCCCGACCTTCACGACGTCGGGGTCGGGCTCGTTCTTCGGAGGCGAGGCGATCGAGTACCAGTGCTGCGCGGCCGGGTGACCCGACGAGGCGGTCGCCCGCGAGAGCGCCAATCCCACGGGCGCGCCGGCCATGGCGGCCGCCGCCGCCACGACCGCCGTGATGCGCAGCCCGCGTCGTCGTGTCCACTGCATCCGTTGGACCGCCTTCCCACCTTCCGGCGTCACGTCGTGCGAGATTCTTCCAGACGCGGGCGCCACTACCGTTCTCCGTCATGAGCGAGCACGCGAGCGGTGGCGGGGCGAAGCAGGGGGAGAAGCCCGTCCTCTCGGTGGACCGGGCGAGCCACGTCGCGACGGTCTGGCTGGACCGGCCCGAGAAGCGCAACGCCATGAACATGGCCTTTTTCAGAGAGCTGCCCGAGGTGATGGGCCGGCTCGGCGAGGACGACGACGTGCGGGCGGTCGTGCTCGCCGCCAGGGGGCCGGCGTTCAGCGTCGGGCTCGACCTGACGGCGCTCGCCGGGGTCGCCGGGGAGCCGGCCGGAGCGGCCGGCCCGCCTGGAGCGGCCGAGGACGCCCGCGAGCCGTCGGAGGCCCGGCGTGCCATGCGCACCCTCGCCAGCGTCCGCTCGCTCCAGGCCTCCATCTCGTCGGTCGCCGAGTGCCCGAAGCCCGTCATCGCCGCCGTCCACGGCTGGTGCATCGGGGGCGGGGTGGACCTCATCACCGCCTGCGACATCCGGCTGTGCGCGGCGGACGCCGTCTTCTCGGTGCGCGAGACCCGCATGGCGATGGTGGCCGACATCGGCAGCCTGCAGCGGCTCCCTCTCGTCCTGCCGATGGGGCGGGTGGCCGAGCTCGCCTACACGGGGCGGGACGTCGACGCCGCCTTCGCGGAGCGCATCGGCCTCGTGAACGCCGTCTACGAGGACTACGAGACGCTCCTCGCCGGGGCCCGCGACCTCGCCGAGGAGATCGCCGCCAACCCGCCGCTCGCCGTGCAGGGGACGAAGGAGGTCCTCTCGGCCGCCCAGAGGGACCGGGTGAAGGCCGGGCTCGAGTACGTGGCCGCCTGGAACGCCGGCCAGCTGCGCTCCCACGACCTCACCGAGGCGGTGACCGCCTTCTTCGAGCGCCGCGAGCCGAAGTTCACGGGCGAGTAACAGCCGCCGGCTGCGCAGGCCTCAGCCGCGCTTGCGGCGAAACGGGCTCCACCGCCTCTTGTCCGCCGCCAGCCGCCGCTCGCGCTCGCGCGCTTCCGCGAGGGCGTCGGGAGTCGCCTGGTCGACCACCGCCTCGGCGGCGTCGAGGAGGGCCGCGACGTCCCCTCCGGCGAGGTCCGGCTCGTCCTCGAGGGCCGGCTCCACGAGCTTGCCGCGCTCCCAGCCTGCGTCGGCGAGGCGACGCTCGTACTTCGGGCAGTCGGCGGGGCAGCGCCACGGAGCCTCGGGGGCGAGGTCGAGGACGCAGAAGCGCGCCACCTCGCCGGACGCGTAGGTCCGCGACTGGAAGTGCTTGCACTCCTCGCGCATGGCCATGGTCGCTCCCGCGCGGCGGCCGATCAGAAGCTGGCGGCCCTCAGCCGACCGAGCCGTCCATCTGCAGCTCGATCAGCCGGCTCCACTCCACCGCGTACTCCATGGGAAGCGTACGGGTGACGGGCTCGATGAAGCCGTTCACGATCATGCCCATGGCCTGGCTCTCCGAGAGACCCCGGCTCATCAGGTAGAAGAGCTGGTCGTCGCCGACCTTCGAGACGGTCGCCTCGTGGCCGATCTGGGCGTCGCGCTCCTCGACCTCGATGTAGGGCTTGGTCTCGGAGATCGACTCCTCGTCGAGGATGAGGGCGTCGCAGCGCACGAAGGACTTCGACCCCGTGGCGCCGTCGTCGACGTGCACCTTGCCGCGGTAGGTGGCGACGCCGCCGCCCTTCGAGATGGACTTCGACACGATCGTCGAGGTCGTGTCCGGCGCGCAGTGGAACATCTTCGCCCCGGTGTCCTGCTGCTGACCCGGGCCGGCGTAGGCGACCGACAGCACCTCGCCCGAGGCGCGCGGGCCCATCAGGTACACGGAGGGGTACTTCATGGTGAGCCGGGAGCCGATGTTCCCGTCGATCCACTCGACGTGAGCCTCGGCCTCGGCCCTCGCCCTCTTCGTGACGAGGTTGTAGACGTTCGAGGACCAGTTCTGGATGGTCGTGTAGGTGATGCGGCTGCCCGGCAGGGCCACCAGCTCGACGACGGCCGAGTGGAGGGAGTCCGAGGTGTAGACCGGCGCCGAGCAACCCTCGACGTAGTGCACCTGGGAACCCTCGTCGGCGATGATGAGCGTCCGCTCGAACTGGCCCATGTTCTCGGCGTTGATGCGGAAGTAGGCCTGCAGCGGCATGTCGACGTGCACGCCGGGCGGGACGTAGATGAACGATCCGCCGGACCAGACGGCCGAGTTGAGGGCGGCGAACTTGTTGTCGTTCGGCGGGATGATCTTGCCGAACCACCTGCGAACGATGTCGGGGTACTCCCGGACCGCCGTGTCCATGTCGCTGAACAGGACGCCCTGGCTCGCGAGATCCTCCCGGTTGCGGTGGTAGACGACCTCGGACTCGTACTGGGCGGTGACGCCCGCCAGGTACTTCTGCTCGGCTGCCGGGATGCCGAGCTTCTCGTAGGTCCTCTTGACGCTCTCGGGCAGCTGGTCCCAGGCGTTCACCTGCTTGTCGATTGGCTTGATGTAGTAGTAGATGTCCCCGAAGTCGAGGTCGGGCATCTTCACCGCGAACCACGGCATCATCGGCTTTCGGAAGAAGCGCTTCAGGGCGTTCAGCCGGAAGGTCAGCATCCACTCCGGCTCGCGCTTCATCGCCGACATCTCCCGGACGATCTCCTCGGAGATGCCCTTGCGCGGCTTGAAGACGTAGTCCTCCACGTCGCTCCAGCCGAGCTGGTAACGACCGAGATCGAGCTCAGTGGTGGCCATCAGTCGTTCACCCTCTCACACGCGCGCCGCGGGGTTTCCACTACGGAGATAGTAACAACCCACTCCGCCACCTCCTACGTCGCCGGGTGGACTGCCGGGAGTCGCCCGAGCCTGCGGCGGCTCGTGACCGGTCTCGTCAGGGTGGCGCCCGGCCCCCTCTCAGCGCTCGGGCGGATCGGGCGGGCCGCCGAGGGCCTCCCAGACGGCCTCGAAGATCTCGTACCGGCCCTCGGGAAGGTCCTCGAGTCGCTGCAGGAGCGCTTCCCCGGAGCTGTTCGACCTGGCGGCGGCCTGCACCTCGTCGCGAGTCGCCGGGTAGCCCAGGCCTGTCAACAACCGCGAGAGCTCGGCCCGGGCGTCGCGCAGCTCTTCGCTCAGCTCCCCCGGCGCCGGGACGTCCGGCCGGCTTCCGGGGTCGATCCGGGTCCCGTCCCCCGGCTCCTCCTGGAGCCGGTCGAGCCTCGAGCGGGACTCGACAGGAGCCCCGTGGAGGAGGGACTCGACGTTGTGCTTGAGGTCCTCGTCCTCCCTCGGTCCGTGCTTGACGGTCTCGCGCTCCATGGGCGAGCCGGTACCCGGGCCGACCCGACCGAAACATGGCGGGCGCGAAGCTGGGGCCATGACGACCGAGGCCACGGACGAGCAGGCAGGCCCGCCCACCACGCCGACCGGGTCGGCCCTGTCGGCGCCGGTCGCCCCCCGGCGGCCGCACCGCCTCGAGGCGCACGGCGACACGTGGGTGGACGACTGGTACTGGCTGCGTGAGCGGGAGAACCCTGACGTGCTCGCCCTCCTCGAGGCCGAGAACGAGCACACCGCCGCCGCCCTTTCCGGGCTCGAGGGGCTCGAGGAACAGGTCTACGCGGACGTTCTCGGCCGGATCCTGCTCACCGACGTCACCTATCCGACCCCGCGGGGACCGTGGGCGTACTACTCGCGGACCATCGAAGGCCTCGAGCACAGCATCGTCTGCCGTCGCCCGGTCGCGAGCCCTCCTCCCTCGAGGGACCCGGCGGGCGGGGACCCGGACGAGGTCGTCGTCCTCGACGAGAACCGCCTGGCCGAGGGCCACGACTACTACGAGGTCGGCGAGATGACGGTGAGCACGGACCACCGGCTGCTCGCCTACGCCGAGGACACCACGGGCGGCGAGGTCATGACGGTGCGGTTTCGCGACCTCGAAGCCGCCGAGGGGCTCGCCGACTCGATCGAGGGGGCGCACTACGGGCTCGCCTTCTCGGCGGACGGGAGGTACCTCTTCTACACGCGGCCCGACGAGGCGATGCGCCCGTACCAGGTCTGGCGCCACGAGCTCGGGACAGCGCAGGACCAGGATGCCCTCGTCCTCGAGGAAGGCGACGAGCGGTTCTTCCTGAACGTCGAGACGACCAAGGACCGCCGCTTCGTCGTGCTCTCCGCCGAGAGCAGCGTCACCACCGAGGTGCGCCTCGTGCCGGCGGACGAGCCCCTCGCCGACCCCGTCGTCGTCTCCGAGCGGAGACAGGGGGTCACCTACTCGGTCGAGCACCACGACGGCACGCTGCTCGTGCTCTCGAACGAGGACGCCGTCAACTTCGCCCTCTGGGCGACCCCGGTCGGCGACCTCCGCCGTGACGCCTGGAGGCTGCTGCTCCCCCACCGCGACGACGTCCGCATCGACGACCTCGACGTGCTGGCGGGCTGGGCGATCGTCTCCGAGCGACACCGGGGCACGACGTCGCTCCGCCTCGTCGCCCTCGAAGCGCCCGGCGACAGCCACGAGCCGGAGAGCCGCATCATCGAGGCTCCCGAGGCCGGGACCATCCGCCCGAGCGGCAACGGCGACTTCGAGGCGACCGCGGTGCGCTTCGAGACGACCTCTCTCGTGCAGCCCCGCACCTTGCACGAGCTCGATCTGGCGTCCGGCGAGACGAGCGTGCTGTGGAGCCAGACGGTGCCCGGTTTCGACCCCTCCCTCTACCGGACCGAGAGGCGCTGGGCCGTCTCGCAGGACGGCACGAAGGTGCCGCTCACGCTCGCCTGGCGGGCTGACCGCCCCGCCGGTCCAGGCTCCTGCTTCCTCATGGGGTACGGCTCGTACGAGTTCAGCCTCGACCCCGTGTTCAGCGCCGACAGGACCCTCCTGCCGCTGCTCGACCGGGGCGTCCTGTGCGCCATCGCCCACGTCCGGGGCGGAGGCGAGCTCGGCCGGCGCTGGTACCTCGACGGCAAGCTCGAGCACAAACACCACAGCTTCGAGGACTTCGTGGCCTGCGGGAGGCTACTCGTCGACGAGGGCCTCACGACCGAGAGCCGGCTCGCCGCCTGGGGCCGCAGCGCGGGAGGGCTGCTCGTCGGCGCCTCGGTGAACCTCGACCCGGGCCTCTTCGGCGCCGTCGTCGCCCAGGTGCCCTTCGTCGACTGCCTCACCACCATGCTCGACCGCTCGCTGCCGCTCACCGTCACCGAGGGAGAGGAGTGGGGCGACCCCGTGGCGGACGAGGCCGCCTACCGCCGGATCCGGGCCTACGCCCCGTACGACAACGTGCGCGAGGGAGTGCGCTATCCCCTCGTCCTCGCGACGAGCGGTGTCAACGACACGCGGGTCGGCTACTTCGAGCCGGCGAAGTGGGTGCAGAAGCTGCGTGCCTCCAACCCGGAGCACGCCTCACGCGTCCTGCTTCGCCTGGAGATGTCGGCCGGGCACTTCGGCTCGTCAGGGCGCTACCAGACGTGGCGGCAGTGGGCCTTCGTGCTCACGTTCGTGCTCGCCGCCACCGGTGCGGTCGAGGCGGGCGGGGTGTTCGCCTCCTGAGCGAGCGGCTCAGGCGTTGGCCGGACCGGACCCGGCCGAGAACGTGAGGTCGTAGGGAAGCGAGAAGCCCGGCAGCTCGGCCGGGACGCCGTCGACCTTCACGCCGACGTACTTCGGGGCACCGAGCCGCACGACCGTCGGCCCCGAGGCGTCGTAGGTCGCCGCCTGGCCGGGGCCGAGCGTGGTCATCCACAGCCACGGCCCGTTCTGCGACGCCTGCACGCCGATCCAGCACCCCTCGGTCCCCGAGTCGGCGAAGGTCAGCACGTAGCTCTTCGAGGTCACGTTGAAGGCCACGACGGTCGAGGACGTCGACACCGGCTTGAGCGTGCTCGGCAGCGTCGTGGTCGTCGACGGCGAAGGAGCGTGGTGGTGGCCGCCCGACGCCCGGTGGTGCGAGCCGCTGCTGTTCGTGGCGGGCGGGCTCGCCGACTTGTGGCCGCCGGACCCGGCGAGCTTCCAGCCGAGCAGCGCCACGGCGAGGAGCGCCACGGCTGCGGCCGCCCCGGTGACGGCCATCCGCCTGCTCGACTGCCCTCCGAGGCCGGCCTGCGCCAACCGGCGACGGGCGACGACGGGCTCCTCGTCGATTTCACCGAAGCCGAGCGCGGCGGGACTGCGGGGCTGCGCGGCCGGGGGCGTCGAGACAGGGGGCGTCGAGACAGGAGGCGTCACGACACGGGGCGTCGCGGCGGTCGACGGCTCCTCAGGCGGCGCCGGCGGGGTCGGCGCCGCCCCGACGGGCTCCGTCTCGCCGAAGCGAAACGCCCGACCCGACCAGGGGATCGACACCGCCGGGGGCTCCCGCTCGACGGACGGCCCTTCCGGGGCGCCCGGTGCGCCGGCGGCGGCGGCGGCGGCTTCACCCGCCGGCGCGTCCGCGTGGTCGGTCCGCACGTGCGCCCGGGCGCTCTCCTCGGCCGAGTACGGGCGCACCGCCGAGTGGTCGTTCCGCCGGGCGACGTCCCCGAGCACGCCGAGGGCGTGCCCGTAGCTCTCCATGGACCGCCTCTCTGCCCGGGCGGAGCTCACCCTCGACCATGCGAAGACGAGGACGACCAGAAGGAGGAGCGCGCCGACGACGATCCCAGCCACTGCGTCAGCTCCCCTGTGAGGTGCTCACCTCTCTATTCAACCGCGGACGCGGCGTCCTCAGGACCGCGGCCGGCGAATCGTGGCAGCCGCTCAGGCGGTATCTGTGAACGGCGCGGGTTCGCCCGGTCCCGACCCGACACGACGGGCTCCGCAACCCCCCAGTCGAGGCCGAGGTCCGGGTCGTCGAAGGCGAGGCCGTGCTCGTCGGAGCCGTCGTAGTAGGCGTCCACGAGGTAGACGAGCACGAGATCGGTGAGCGCGGCGAAACCGTGCGCCACCCCGCAGGGGATGTACAGGCCGAGGTGGCTCTCGCCGCCCATCTCGATCGTCTCGGTGGCGCCCGCCGTCGGAGAGCCGACCCGGAGGTCGTGGAGGACGACCCGGGCACGCCCGGAGGCGACGTACCAGTAGTCCGCCTGGGCGAGGTGGAAGTGGAGGCCGACGACGGCGCCGGCGCGTTTGGTCGAGACGTTCTGCTGCACCATCTCGGCCGATCCCGGCAGCCAGCTGTGGCGGTAGGTCTCGGTGAAGCGGCCGCGGTCGTCGCCGAAGGCCTGGAGGCTCACGCACACGACGCCCTCGATCGTCTGGGAGGGCTCCGGGGCGGTCATCGGGTCTGCACCCCGGCGGGGGCCAGGTCGAGCCGGCCTCCCTCGGCGGCCACGAGCACCTCGAGCCCGGGTGCCCGCCTGCCGGCGAGGAAGCTCGCCTCCTCGCCGATCCGGTCGAGGGCGGCGTCGTCGTGGGTCGGATCGTGGTGGAAGAGCGCCAGGCGCGCCGCGCCCGCCTCGGCGGCCACCTCGACGGCGTACTCGTGGGTGCTGTGGCCCCAGGTCCTCTTCCGGGCGAACTCCTCGTCGGTGTACTGGGCGTCGTGCACGACGAGATCGGCCCCCATGCAGAGGTCGACGGCCGACTGGGCCACCGTCGGCACGACCCGGCCGCCGGACTCGGGTGCCTGGTGGTCGCTCAGGTAGGCGACGACCACCCCGCCCACCTCGACGCGGTAGCCGAGCGTGGAGCCGACGTGCGGGATCTCCCTCGCCGTCACCCTCGCCGGTCCCACCTCGACCTCGGCACCGTCGTCCAGCCCCACGAAACGCAGCTCTGACGGGATCTCGTCGAGACGGATAGGGAAGTACGGCGGCTGCACGAACGCAGCGAACGCCGCCTCGAGGGAGTCGGACTGGAGCGGCCCGAAGATGTCGAGGCGGACGTCCGGGCGGATCGCCGGGCCGAAGAACGGCAGCCCCTGCACGTGGTCGAAGTGGAGATGGCTGACGAAGACGGCCAGCCTGAGGCGCTCACCCGAGGCGCCGTGCCGCTCGGCCGACCCCGCCTCCCCGGGCGGGTGGGGCGGCGGGCCGACGGGAACGGGCGAGCACGGGAAGTACCGCTCGAGGAGGCGCTCACCGAGGTTGCGACACCCCGTCCCGAGGTCGAGCAGGAGGGGCGGGCTGCCGTCCCCCGCCTCGACCGCCACACAGGCCGTCGCCCCGCCGTAACGGGCGAGGGCGGGATCCGAGCAGGGACAGGAGCCGCGCACGCCGTAGAACTCGACGCTCGGCACGGCCGGCCACGTTATCTGCACGGGCTCATTGCGGCAGACGAAACCCACCGGTCCCGTCCGCCACCATCAACCCCTCACCCACGAGCATCGCGGCGACACGATGGGCCCTCGCCCCGTCGCCCGGCCACCCTGCGGCGTCGGCGAGCTCGCCTCCGGCGATGGGGCCGCGGACCGCCCGGGCGAGGAGCCGTCCCCGTCCCTGGCGGTCCGACCCCTCGAAGGGCGCCTGGCGGCGGGAAGCGCCGGCACTGCCGCGGGACGGGTCCGGGAAGGAGGAGGGGGTTTCGTGAGAGAGGTGCCAGGCACAGGCTCCCGGACCGCCCCCGGCGAGCGGGCAGGCCTCGCAGCGAGGGTCCGACCTGCACAGGCTCGCCCCGAGGTCCATGAACGCCTGGGCGAGCGCCCGGCCGCCGTGCTCGGAGGCCACGCCGGCCGCCGTCTCGCGCGCCGCGCCGGGGGTGAGGCGGCGGCCCGCCACGGCCCGGGCGAGCACGCGGCCGACGTTGACGTCGACGGGGAGCACGGGGGCGTCGAAGGCGAAGGCCATGACGGCGGCGGCCACGTACTCGCCGACGCCCGGCAGCCGGCGGAGCGCCTCGGCGTCCGCCGGGACGGTGCCTCTGTGCCGTTCGGTGATGAGCCGGGCCGACTCGTGGAGGCGGGCGGCGCGGCGCGGGTAGCCGAGACCCTGCCATGCGACGAGCACCTCGCCCAGGCCCGCCGCCGCCATGGCGCCGGGACTCGGGAACCTGGCGAGGAACGCCTCAAAACGCGCCGCCACCCGCGCGACCTGAGTCTGGGCGAGCATGACCTCTGAGACGAGCACGGCCCAGGGATCGGCCAGGCGGCGCGACGTCCTCCATGCCAGCTCGTCGCGCGACGCCCTCAGGTCAGACGGCTGCCACCACTCGAGGAGGCGCTCGGCGAGCTCAGTCCCAGGCGTCGGCGTAGGGACGGCGCCGCTCCGGCAGCGAGTCGCGCTTCCAGACCATGAGGCGGCGCTTGAAGTAGCAGACCTCCTCGCCGCGCTGGTTGAAGGCCTTCGTCTCGACGGTGACGATGCCGCGGTCGGGCTTCGAGCGCGACTCGGCCACCTCGAGCACCCGGGTCTCGGCGTAGATCGTGTCGCCGTGGAAGGTCGGGTTCTTGTGCTGCAGCGACTCGACCTCGAGGTTGGCGATGCAGCTGCCGGAGACGTCGGGCACGCTCATGCCGAGGGCGACCGAGTAGACGAGGTTGCCGACGACGACGTTTTGGCCCTGCGGGGCGTCATGCTCGGCGAACCAGGCGTTCGTGTGCAGCGGGTGGTGGTTCATCGTGATCATGCAGAAGAGGTGGTCGTCGTACTCCGTGATCGTCTTGCCCGGCCAGTGCCGGTAGACGTCGCCGACGACGAAGTCCTCGAGCGCACGCCCGAAGGGCCGCTCGTGCGTGGTCACATCTCCTCCTCGCCCTGGCGGGCCGGCCGGGTCGAGAAGGTCAGCATCCAGTCGTCCCGGCTCTCGCCGTCGATGGTGAGCCGCCAGGTGAACCGGCTGTCGGGCGGAAGCGGGAGCGGCCCGAAGTTGACGGCGAGGGCGACGTCGATCGGGCTGCCCTCGGGCACCGTGTCGGGCCGCTCGACGTGGAAGTCCCCCCGTACCTCCATCGGGCGGGGACCGTCCGGCGTCTCGACGAGCACCGCCTGGCCGTCCTCGTCCACGAGGTAGAGCTCCCAGTGGTGAGGCTTGCCCGCCTCGGTCCAGTCGACGTCGATCTTGAGGGCGACGGCCGAGGGCATCGGGTCGGGACCGACGAGGCTCCAGCCGCCGCCGAGGATGAAGAGCTTGCCGTCGGCTACCTGGGCTGCATCGCACAGCATCATGGTCACGCGCACGGGCGAACCCTACCGGGGAGGCCGGTACGGTCTCGCCCGTGGCAGAGCTGGGATTGCGCAACGACGTGTACCGCCGCCCGCTCGCCACGGCCCTCGAGCGGGTGGCCGTCGCACCCGGCTGGCGGTGCGCCGACGTCGGGGCGGGAGGGGGCGACGTATCGGTCGCCCTCGCCGCGGTGGTCGGCAGGAGCGGCCGTGTCTACGCCGTCGACAGCGACCCCTTCGCCCGTGACGAGACGGCGAGGGCGGCCGCCTCGGCCGGCGAGGCACAGGTGGTGGCGCTCACCCAGGCCGCCGAGGAGCTCACGCTGCCGGAGCCCGTCGAGCTCGTCTTCTGCCGGTTCCTCCTCATGCACGTGGTCGACCCTGCCGTCGTCCTCAGGCGGATGGCCGGGGTGCTCGCCCCGGGCGGCAGCCTCGTCGCCCAGGAGCCGGTGACGTCGGCCGGCCGCGTCGGCGGCTCCGCCATGTCGATGCCCGACGCCCGCCATCCCGACGTGGGCGCCCTCTTGCCCGCGCTCGTGGGGGCCACCGGCCTCTCGCCCGTCGACGCCTGGGCGGAGGCTCCGGCCGGGGCCGGCCCCGGCCCGGTGCACGACTACCTCGAGTCGCTCACCGGGGTCGACCCGGGCGACGACCCCATCGTGCTGCCGCCGCTCGTGACGGTGATCGCCCGGCGGTAGGGCGGCCGGCGGCGGCGGGCGGCGGAGGCGGGCGCCGGTCGGCCGGGTGAGCCGCCGGTGACTCGCCGGTAGCCTGCCGCCCGATGGACAGCGCTCGAAACGGGCCGGGCCTCGACGCCGCCCGCGCGGCCGTGGACCTGGCAGCAAGGGTGACGGAATCCACCGCACGGCGGCTCGCCGAGGTGAGCGACGGCGGCAAGCGGCTCGACGACCACCAGGTGCTCGCCTACGACCTCGCCCACGCCACGGCGGGCGTGGCCACCGCACGGGCCGCCCTCGACTACGGCGAGAGAGGGCCGGTCGAGGAGGCGCTCGCCGTCGCCTTCGCCGGCGACGTCGTCGGTGACCTCGTGGCCCGCACCGTCGGGCGCGAGGAGGACTGGGGGACCAAGCCCGGCTGGCACGACGAGGCCGCCGCCTTCCTCGCCGAGGCCCGGGCGCCGGAGCGGCTGGCGGCCCTCGCCGAGACGCCTGGGCCCGACCACCTGCAGAGCGACTTCGAGCTCGTGCGGGACACCTTCCGCCGCTTCGCCCGCGAGCAGATCGCCCCGCAAGCCGAGCGGATCCACCGCGAGAACGCCGACATCCCCGAGGACATCGTGCAGGGGCTGGCGGAGATGGGCGGGTTCGGGCTCTCGGTGCCCGAGGAGTACGGGGGCTTCGCCTCGGGCGGGGAGCACGACTACCTCGGCATGGTGGTGGCGACCGAGGAGCTCTCCCGGGCCTCGCTCGGCGCCGGTGGCGCCCTCATCACCCGGCCGGAGATCCTCACGCGGGCCATCGTGAACGGCGGGACCGAGGAGCAGAAGCGTCGGCTCCTCCCCCGCATCGCCACCGCCGAGCTGATGGTGGCAGTGGCGGTGACGGAACCTGACTTCGGCTCGGACGTCGCCCACCTCACCGTCGCCGCCACGCGCTCCGAGCCAGGATGGCTCGTGAACGGCGTGAAGACGTGGTGCACCTATGCCGCCAGGGCCGACGTGCTCATGCTGCTCGCCCGTACCGACCCCGACCGCTCGAAGGGGCATCGCGGCCTCTCCCTCTTCGTCGTCGAGAAGCCCCAGGCGGATTCGGGGGGTTTCGTGCTCACCCAGCGCGACGGCGAGGGCGGGCGCCCGACCGGGCTCCCCGCCGGCCGCCTCGAGGGCCGTCCGATCGACACCCTCGGCTACCGCGGCATGCACTCCTACGAGCTCGCCTTCGAGAACTGGTGGGTGCCCGACGAGAACCTCATCGGCGGCGAGGAGGGCGAGGGGCGGGGTTTCTACCTGCAGATGCAGGGTTTCGAGAACGGTCGCCTCCAGACGGCCGCCCGCGCCCTCGGGGTGATGCAGGCGGCCTACGAGGCGGGCCTCGAGTACGCCCGCGGGCGGAGGGTCTTCGGCCGCCCGATCCTCGAGTACCAGCTCACCCGGGCGAAGCTCGGGCGGATGGCGGCGATGATCCAGGCGAGCCGGCAGATGGCCTACGCCGTCGCCTCGATGATGGCGCGCGGCGAGGGGTCGATGGAGGCCTCCATGATCAAGGCCTACGTCTGCCGGGCCGCCGAGTGGGTCACGCGCGAGGCCATGCAGATCCACGGCGGCATGGGCTACGCCGAGGAGTTCCCGGTGAGCCGTCTCTTCGTGGACGCCCGGGTGCTCTCCATCTTCGAGGGGGCCGACGAGACGCTCTGCCTGAAGGTGATCGCCCGCCGGCTCGTCGAGCAGGCGGCCGCCTAGAGCGCAGCCCTGCGACCCGTCGAGGTGGCTACGCTCGGCCTCGTGCCTCCCATGCCGGCGGCCGAGGGCTGGTACCAGGACCCGTACGGTCGCCACGAGGCCAGATGGTTCTCGGACGGAGCCCCGACGGCGCTCGTCCGCGACGGAGACGCCGAGGCACACGACCCGCCGCCGGAGGGCTCCTCGCCGGACGACATCACACCGGCCGAGCTGCCCGACTCGGCGAGAGACGGCGCCGACCTCCAACGTGCCGACGAGGCGGAGGCGTCCTACAGCGCTTCAGACGAAACCCGCCGGGTGGAGGACGAGGAGCAACGGACGCCGAGCGAGGCGGTCATCGAGATCGAGGGTGCCGTCGGACCGATGGACTGAGTCGGCGGCCGCCACCCGGACCGCTACGACTGCGAGCGCTTCAGCCCCGCCCGCTCGCCGCGGCTCACGAACTTGAGGGCCATCTTGCGGCTCGCCTCGTCGATCATCTCGTCGCCGAACATGACGGCGCCCTTGCGGTCCTGCTCGGTCGCCTCCTTGTAGGCGTCGAGGATCTTCCAGGCGTGGTCGAACTGCTCCTGGGTCGGCGAGAAGAGCTCGTTGAGGATGGCCACCTGGTCGGGGTGGAGGGCCCACTTGCCGTCGTAGCCGAGGATCCTCGTGCGCTGTGCGAAGTCCCGGAAGGCCTCGGGCTCCCGCACCTTGAGAAACGGCCCGTCGATGACCTGCAGCCCGTTCGCCCGCCCGGCCATGAGGATCTTGGAGAACACGTAGTGGAAGTGGTCGCCCGGGTACTCGGGGATCTGGACCCCGCCGGTCAGCACCGGCATCTCCATCGAGGCGGCGAAGTCGGCCGGTCCGAAGATGATCGTCTCGAGGCGCGGCGAGGCGGCGCAGATCTCCTCGACGTTGATGAGGCCGCGGGCCGTCTCGATCTGCGCCTCGATGCCGACGTGGCCGACGGGTAGGCCGGCGTTCTGCTCGATCTGGGTGAGGAGGAGGTCGAGCGCCACCACCTCGGAAGCGGTCTGCACCTTGGGGAGCATGACCTCGTCGAGGCGCTCGCCTGCGCCGGAGACGACCTCGATGACGTCGCCGTAGGTCCACTTGGTGTCCCAGGCGTTGACCCGCACGCAGAGCACCCGGTCGTCCCAGGGCAGCTCCCGGATCGCCTTCACGACCTTGGCCCGCGCACCCTCCTTCTCGAGCGGCGCCACGCTGTCCTCGAGGTCGAGGAACGTCATGTCCGCCGGGACGGACGGCGCCTTCTCGAGGAAGCGTTCGCTCGAGCCCGGTACCGAGAGGCACGAGCGGCGGGGCATGGTGCGTGTGCGGGCCGACATGGCCTGAATCTTCCCATCCGGGCCGCGAACCGAGCCAGACGGCGGCCGCCCGCCCCGGCCCGGGGCCGGGGCCGCCTCAGCCGAGGTGGCTGCGGAGGAAGTCGGTCGTCCTCTCCCAGGCGAGGCGCGACGCCTCGGGGTCGTACACCTCGGGCCGGGTGTCGTTGAAGAAGGCGTGCTCCGCCCCCTCGTAGACGTACACCGTCGCCTCTGCGTTGCCCGACTCCCTCAGCTGGCGCTCGAGCTCACGGGCCACCTGCGGGCTCGCCCACTCGTCCTTCTCGGCGTAGTGGCCCTGCAGGGGCGCCTTGATGGCGGAGTAGTCGGGCTCGACCCCCTCCCAGGCGAGGGCGCCGTAGAAGGGAACGACGGCCTTCACGCTGTCCGCCCGCTGGGCAGCCAGCACGAGGGCGAGGCCGCCGCCCATGCAGAAGCCGACGACGCCCACCCCTGAGCCGGTCGAGCGGGCGGCGACGGCGTCGACCGCCCCGCTCATGTCCTTGGCGGCCTGGTCGAGCCGGAGGGCCATCATCTTCTTGCCGGCCTCATCGGGCTCGTCCACCGTCTCGCCGTGGTAGAGGTCGGGTGCGAGGGCGACGAAGCCGTCGGCGGCGAAGCGGTCGCACACCTCCTTGATGTGGTCGACGAGGCCCCACCACTCCTGGATGACGACCACCCCCGGCCCCCCGCCCTCGGGAGCGGCGAGGTAGCCCTCGGCGGTCGATCCGTTGCTCGGGAATTCGATCATCTCACCCATGTCCGGGAAGCTACCGGTCCGCGCCCCGGCACGAAACCCCCTCGTCCTCGCGCTCGGCCATCTCCGCCGGGTCGGTCCGGGCGGCTCCGGCGGTCAGGACCTCCCGACGAGCTCCGTCCCGGGCGGACAGGTCGCCCTCGAAACGACGACAGCGGGGTCGGCCGGCCCGTCAGGCCCGAGCGCGACGTTGAACTCGTCGGGGGCGAGCACCTCGGCGGCTCCGGCCCCGAGCGAGGCGCGGGCTGCGGCGGCCGCCAGTCCCGCCGGGAGCGCCCGTCCCGCCCCGACGCAGAGCCAGACGGGGACGTCGGAGGCGGCGGCCTCCCGGGAGAGCGCCGCGGCCGCCGGGCTGAGCAGGACGAGGGCCGGCCCCGCCGCGAGCGCCTCGACGACGGCGACCTCGGCCCCCTCGAGCGCCTCCTCGCACTCGTCGCGGTCGAAGCCGGTCACGTCGTCGGCCACCGAGGCGAGCGCCCGCACGCCGAGGCGGAGCGAGGAGAACTCGGCGACGTAGCGCACCGAGAAGCGCCCCCTCCTCCGCAACGCCTCGGCCACCAGCTCGGCCGGCTCGGCGGTGGCGAGGACGGTGCCGGGCGTGAACGTGGCCGCCAGCTCCCGGGCGACGTGCTCGGCCGTCTCGTCGTTCCACAGCTCGGAGGCCGCCTGCTGGGCGGCGACGGACGGGTCGGCGGCCGCGAGGAGGCGGGCGGAGGTCCAGTAGAGCGGGCCGCAGGAAGGGTGGCGTTCGAGCAGCCGGCGACAGGCCGTGAGGACGGCGGCGGGCTCGGCCTCGGCGAGCTCGCCGAGCGTGAAGGCGGCCTCGCTCGCGAGGGAGGCGGCTGACTCGCCGTCGGCCCGGGCGATCCAGCGCAGGCGCTCGATCGGGTGCATCCTCGCGGTTCTACATCGCCTGGGACGGCGAGGTGCCGCTGTCAGCCGACGACGCCGCCCTTCGTCATGGCGAGCACGTCGAGGGCGCGGTCGACCTCCTCCGTTGTGAGGAGACCACGCTCGAGCACGACCGTCCGCAGGTCCTTTCCCTCGGCCATCGCCTGCTTCACGACCCGGGCCGCCTCCTCGTAGCCGATGTACGGGTTGAGCGAGGTCACGATCGACGGCGAGGAGAGGGCGTAGTTCCGGCACCGCTCGACGTCCGCCGCGATGCCGCTCACGCACTTCTCGGCGAAGACCCGCGAGACGGCGGCGAGGAGGCGGATGGACTCGAGGAGGTTCCGCCCGAGCACGGGCAGCATGACGTTCAGCTCGAAGGTGCCCGCCGAGCCGCCGAAGGCGACGGCGGCGTCGTTGCCGACCACCTGGGCGACGACCTGGCAGACGGCTTCGGGCACGACCGGGTTCACCTTGCCGGGCATGATCGAGGAGCCCGGCTGGAGGTCGGGGAGGTGGATCTCGGCGAGCCCGCAGCGCGGGCCGGACGACATCCAGCGGAGGTCGTTGGCGATCTTGTAGAGCGACAGGGCGATCGTCCGCAGCACGCCCGACGCCTCGACGAGGCCGTCGCGGGCGCCCTGGGCCTCGAAGTGGTCCCTCGCCTCTGTGAGCGGCAGCGAGGTGCGCCGGGCGAGGAGCTCGATCACCTGGGCGGCGAAGCCCGGCGGGGCGTTCAGCCCCGTCCCGACGGCGGTGCCGCCGAGGGGCAGCTCGGCGATGCGCCCGAGCGACGACTCGAGGCGCTCCATGCCGTGCTCGACGGCGGCGGCGTAGCCCCCGAACTCCTGGCCGAGGGTCACCGGCGTGGCGTCCATGAGGTGCGTCCGCCCGGACTTGACGACGTCGGAGAACTCGCCCTGCTTCGCCCGCAGCGCCCCCGCCAACCGGCCGAGGGCGGGCAACAGGTCGCCCGAGATCTCCTTGGCGGCGGCGAGGTGGATAGCCGAGGGGAAGACGTCGTTCGAGGACTGGGAGGCGTTCGGCTCGTCGTTCGGGCGGATCTCGCGTCCGAGACGCTCGCCCACCAGGTGGGCGAGCACCTCGTTCATGTTCATGTTCGTCGAGGTGCCCGACCCCGTCTGGAAGACGTCGATCGGGAATTGCTCGAGATGGCGGCCGTCGGCGATCTCCCCGGCGGCGGCGGCGAGGGCTTCGGCGACGTCCTCGGCCAGCACGCCGAGGCCGGCGTTGACCTCGGCGGCGGCGCCCTTGATCATGGCGAGGGCGACGATCAGCGAGGCCTCGACCGGCCGGCCGGAGATCGGGAAGTTCTCGACGGCCCGCTGCGTCTGGGCCCCCCACTTCGCCGAGGCGGGGACCCGCACCTCGCCCATCGAGTCGTGCTCCACGCGGTACCCGGCGGCGTCGTCCGAGGCGGCGCCTGCGCTGTCGACAGGGGTCATGCAGCGCAACGTAGCGGTGCCTGCGCCGCCGGGACAGCGACGGCACGAGGCGACGCTCGGACGAGATGTCTGAGCGTGAGGCCGCCGGCGCAGGCTTCGCATGTTGCGAAAGCCGTTTTAGGTGTTACGACCTAGTGACGTTTGTCCCAGGAACGCCTTGTAGCTTGCGGGTTTTGGGACGGGCGCGTAGGTTCGGCTCATTGTGAGACCTGCCGAGGGAAGCCTCGCGGCCGCACGCCAGCAGGGCCCAGAGAGGCCCGTAGGACAGCGGGGACGCCGCATCCGGCGCCTCCTCCCCGCCGTCCTCGCCGGTTCGACCCTCATCGCCGGCTCTGTCGTGCCCGCACTCGTCCAGACCACCGCCGGCGCCTCGTCGGTCGCCTCGCTGAAGGCGGCGGCCTCTGCGCTCGCCGGCCGCTTGAACATCGAGTACACCCGCCTCGACATCCTCGACGAGGAGTACAACAACGCCGTCAGCCGTGTGAGCGAGCTGCGACAGAAGGTCGCCGCCGACGAGCGGGCGATCGAGGCGGCGCGAAGCACGCTCAGCGCCGACGAGCACCGGCTCCGCAGCGTGGCGATCGCCACGTACGTGACCAACGGAGCGGACTCGAGCCTGGCGGTCCTGATGGACACCAACGCCTCGGCCGCCCCCGAGCAGCAGGCCTACCTGCAGGCGGCGAGCAGCAACATCGACAACGCCGTCACGAGCGTCCGGCGCGCCACGCGGGCCCTCTCTGTGCACCGCCAGCTCCTGGCGCGGGCCGAGCGGTCGGCCGTCGAGGCACAGAGCCTCATCGCCGCGAACCGGCACAGCCTCCGCCAGGAGGCCGCTACCCTCCAGGCGACCCTCGACCAGGTCAAGGGCAGGCTCGCCTCGGCCGTCGCCGCCGCACAGGCGGCGTCGGCAAGGGCTGCGGCCGCCCGGGCCGCAGCGGCGGCAGCCGCCGCGGCCGCCAGCACGTCGCAGCCACCTGCCACGCCGCCCCCGCCCCCGCCGGTCACTGGGGGAGGCTCCGGGGCAGTCGCCGTCCGAGCGGCCGAGTCACAGCTCGGCGTTCCCTACGAGTGGGGCGGGGCGACACCAGGCGTCGGCTTCGACTGTTCCGGGCTCACCATGTGGGCGTGGGGGCAGGCCGGCGTGCAGCTCGCCCACGGCGCCACCGACCAGTACTACGAGATCCCGCACGTGTCGATGTCGGACCTGCAGCCGGGCGACCTCATCTTCTACGGCAGCTCCGGCTACCTCTACCACGTGGTCATGTACGTCGGGTCCGGCCCCTACGGGGCCGACACGGTGATCCAGGCCGAGCAGACCGGCACCGACGTGATGTTCACTCCGATCCCCGGCGGCGCCTACGGCGCCGGGCGCCCCTAGCCCCAGCCGGTCCCCAGCTACCTCGCCTTGCGCAGCTCCTCTGCTGCGGCGAGGGCGTCGGGAGGCGTGCGGCCTGCCGCCTCGCCTCTTGGTCCCGGCACGTTGCCGAAGCGGTAGGAGAGGGCCTCCCGGCCGGCCTGGCAGACGAAGGCCTGGCCCGTCTCCGAGCCGACCACCCTGCCGTAGACGGCCTCGGCGATCGCCTCGGGGGTGATGAGCGGGAAGTTGGCGGCAGCCGCCAGGGCGTGCCCCTCCTCTCCGATGAGCGGCGTGTCGACGAGCCCCGGGCAGATGGCGTTGATCGTGATGCCCTTTGCCTCGAGCTGGGGGGCGAGCGCCCGGACGAGGCCGACGACGGCGTGCTTGGTGGCGGCGTAGACCGGGTCGGGCGAGTAGGCGATGAGCCCGGCGAGCGAGGCGGTGGCGACGACGGCGCCCCCGCCGCGACGCTCCATGAGCGGCACGACGGCGCGGACCCCGAAGACGACGCCGTCGACGTTGGCTCGCATGATGCGGCGGTACTGGTCGTCCCCGAGGGCCGTCACGTCGGTCTCCTTGGTCGTGACGCCGGCGTTGAGGAAGGCGACGTCGAGCCCTCCGAGCTCCCTGTCGAGCGAGGCGACCACCGCCCGCCAGTCGTCCGGCTCGCCGACGTCGAGGTAGAAGAACCGCCCTTCGAGCTCGGCGGCGGTCTCCCGGCCGGCGTCGTCGGCCAGGTCCGCTACGGCGACGGTGGCGCCGGCGGTGGCGAGGCGCCTCGCCGTGGCGCGGCCGATGCCCGAGGCGCCGCCCGTGACGAGGGCGACTTTCCCGGCCAGCTCAGTTGCAGGGTCGCTCATGCCCGCAACGTACCTGGTGGCACCAGCGCGCCACCGACGGCCCGCTGCCTACATTGAGCCGATGCGCGCGGTGGTGGTGGCAGACGGCGACGTGAGGGTGGACGAGCGGCCGGACCCAGAGCCCGGGCCGGGAGAGCTGCTCGTCGCCGTCAGGGCGGCGGGCGTGAACGGGGCGGACATGCTCCAGCGGCGCGGCCTCTATCCGCCGCCCGCCGGGGCGCCGGAGGACATCCCGGGGCTCGAGGTGGCGGGCGAGGTCGTCGCCGCCGGCGAAGGGGCGACACGGTTCCGGCCGGGCGACCGCGTCATGTCCATCGTGGCCGGGGGTGGCCAGGCCGAGCTGGCGCTCGTGCCGGACGACACGGCCATGCCGGTTCCCGACGGCCTCGGGTGGGCCGCCGCAGGCGGCTTTCCCGAGGTCTTCCTCACCGCCCACGACGCCGTCTTCACCCAGTGCCGACTGTCCGCCGGCGAGCGGCTCCTCGTCACCGGAGCCGCCGGCGGGGTGGGGCTGGCGGCGGTGCAGCTGGGCCGGGCCGCCGGGGCCGACGTGGTGGCGAGCGTGCGCAACGAGGCGCTCCGCGAGGCGGTGGCGGGTTTCGGGGCCGAGGTGATCGATCCCGGCGACGCCGCCGCCCACGGGCCGTACGACGTCGTGCTCGAGCTCGTCGGGGCGCCGAACCTCGCCACCAACCTGGCTGCCCTCGCCACCGGCGGGCGCATCGTCGTCATCGGCATCGGCGGCGGCGGGCGGGCCGAGATCGACCTCTCGCAACTGATGGGCCGCCGCGCGGTGCTGCGCGGCTCGACGTTGCGTGCGCGCCCGCTCGAGGAGAAGGCCGCCGTCACGCGCCGCGTGGAGGAGGCCGTGCTGCCTCTGCTCGCCTCGGGCGAGGTGCGGGTCCCGATCGCGGCCACCTTCCCGCTCGCCTCGGCGCACGACGCCTACGAGCGGTTCAGCGCCGGAGGCAAGCTCGGCAAGATCGTGCTCGAGACCTCGGCGTGACCCCTCACCGCCCGTCCGAACCGGTGAGGGAGGGCGACCTCCTCTACGTGCCCCCGCCCGAGCGGGCCGCCTCGTCGGAGATGGCGAGGTTCATGGGTTTCGTCGCCGACGAGTGGGGCGTCGAGGCGGCCGACTACGAGTCGCTCTGGCGCTGGTCGGTCAGCGAGCTCGGGGACTTCTGGCGGGCGCTCGCCCGCTTCTACGGCGTGCCGGTCGACGCCGACGGGTCACCGGCCCTCGTTCGGGGCAACGGCGCCGAGGGCGCCCGCTGGTTCCCGGGGGTGACGCTGAACTACGCCGACCAGGTGACCCGGCAGGACCCCGACCACCTCGCCGTCATCGCGCTCGACGAGGCGGGGAACCGGGGCGAGACGACCTACGGCGAACTGCTCGAGGCGGCCGGGCGGGCGGCGGCCGGCCTGCGGGCGCTCGGCGTCGGGCAGGGTGACCGGGTCGCCGCCGTGCTCCCGAACGGGTTGCCGGCCGTCGTGGGGTTCCTCGCCACGGCGAGCATCGGGGCGATCTGGTCGAGCTGCGCCCCGGAGTTCGGCGCCCCGAGCATGGTCGACCGGTTCCGCCAGATCGACCCGAAGGTGCTCATAGTGGCCGCCGGGTACGACTACGGCGGGCGGCACTTCGACCTTTCCGAGAAGCTCGAGGCGCTCGAGGCGGCCCTTCCCGGGCTGCAGGCGACCGTCGTGGTGGCCGGGGCGGCCGGGGCGGCCGCGGAGCCTCAGGGAGGCTCGGCGGCCGGGCGCCCTCGGCGCCTTCGCTGGGACGAGCTGCTCTTTGAGGAGGGCGGTTTCGTGCCGGTGCAAGTCCCCTTCGAGCACCCGCTCTGGATCCTCTACTCGTCGGGGACGACGGGCCTGCCGAAACCGATCGTTCACGGTCACGGCGGCATCCTCCTCGAGCATCTGAAGGCGGTCGGGCTGCACAGCGATCTCGGGCCGAGGGACCGTTTCTTCTGGTTCTCCACGACGGGTTGGATGATGTGGAACTTCCTCGTAGGAGGGCTCCTCGTTGGCTCGACGATCGTCTGCTACGACGGCAGCCCCGTCCATCCGGACCCGATGGCGCTCTGGCGGATGGCGGCCGACCTCGACGTGACCTTCTTCGGGACGTCGGCGCCGTTCATCGAGATGTGCCGCAAGGCCGGGCTGTCACCCCGGCGGGAGCTCGACCTCTCGGCGCTCCGCTCGGTCGGGTCGACCGGTGCGCCCCTGCCGCCGGAGGGCTTCGCCTGGGCCACGTCCGAGCTCGGCGACGACGTCGCCGTCGGCTCGGTGTCGGGGGGGACGGACGTCTGCACCGCCTTCCTGCACGCCTGCCCGCTGCTGCCGGTCCACGCCGGTGAGCTCCAGTGCGCCGCCCTCGGGGCGGCCGTCGACGCCTTCGGTCCGGACGGCCGCCCGGTCGTCGGCGTGGTCGGCGAGCTCGTCGTCACCGAGCCGATGGTCTCCATGCCCGTCGCGCTGTGGGGCGACGACGACGGGAGCCGCCTACACACCAGCTACTTCGCCGAGTTCGACGGCGTCTGGCGGCACGGCGACTGGGTGAAGCGCACCGAGCGTGGGACCTTCGTCGTCTACGGCCGGTCGGACGCCACCTTGAACCGCGGTGGCGTGCGGATGGGGACGGCGGAGTTCTACCGGGTCGTCGAGGCGATCGACGGCGTCGCCGACAGCCTTGTCATCGACACGAGCGAGCTCGGACGCGACGGCGAGCTGCTGCTCCTCGTCGTGCCCGCGCCCGGCGAGACGGCCGGATCGCTCGAAGGGCGCATCCGCGACGAGCTCCGCCGCCAGCTGTCCCCGCGCCACGTGCCCGACCGCGTCATCGAGGTGCGGGCCCTCCCCCGCACCCTCAACGGCAAGAAGGTCGAGGTGCCGATCCGGCGCGTCCTGCTCGGGGCCAGCCCGGAGAGCGCCGTCTCGAGGGACGCCCTCTCTGATCCCGCCGCGATGGACGACGTGCTCTCGGCCCTCGCGAAGGCGGGCGCGGTCCCCGGGCACCTCCTCGGACGCTGAGGGGCTGATCGATTTCTTTCGCGTCTGTGGAATACTTCTCTACTCGAAACGTTTGCGAGTGGTGGTATCCGACGAGCGAGGTACGAGAAGTGGCGTCCACGACGACCGAGAAGAGCGAGGCAGCACGGCGGCGGAAGCCTGCCGCGGCGGGCCGCGACGAGCTCGTCGAGCGCTTCCTCGAACTGCGGCCTGTCGTGCAGAAGCGGTTCTCCGCCGAGCTCGAGCAGGATCTGCGTGAGCACCTCCAGCACGTCACCATCCATCAGCTGACGGCCCTCGGGCGGCTTCGCCAGCACTCGCTCACGATGCGCGAGCTCGCCGCCGAGCTCGGTGTCGGCGAGAGCGCCGCCACCGCCGTGACCGACCGCCTCGTGCGCCAGGGGCTCGTGGAGCGACGGGACGACCCGCACGACCGCCGCGTCGTCCGCCTCGAGCTCTCGCCGGCGGGTTCGACGCTCGTGGAGCGCCTCCACGAGAGCGCCAGCCGGAAGAGCGCCGCCATGCTCGAGGTCCTCTCGGACACCCAACTCGCCTGGTTCGTCGACATCCTCGAGACCCTCTCGAGGGCGCTCGTCGCCCACTCGCACAGCTGTGCAGGCGCCTGCAGCCCGCACGGATCAGGTTCGCCTCAGTCCCCCACCCACCCCGGAGCCTCCTCATGACCACCACCTCCGCAGCGGCGCCGCCAGGCGAGACCACCGGCAGCCTCATGTCGCACCGCCAGATCCTCATCGTCTTCTCGGGTCTCATGCTCGGGATGTTCCTCGCCGCCCTCGACCAGTCCGTCGTCAGCACGGCGCTCCCGACCATCGTCGGCGACTTCCACTCCCTCAACCGCCTCACGTGGGTGGTGACCGCCTACCTGCTCACCTCCACGGCGAGCGCGCCCCTCTACGGCAAGATCTCGGACCTCTACGGCCGGAAGAAGATCTTCCAGTTCGCCATCGTGCTCTTCGTGCTCGCCTCGGCGCTGGCGGGGCTGAGCCACAACATGGACCAGCTCATCGCCTTCCGCGGCCTGCAGGGGCTCGGGGCCGGCGGCCTCATCGTGCTCGCCATGTCCATCATCGGCGACGTCGTGCCGCCGTCGCAGCGGGGCAAGTACCAGGGCTACTTCGGCGCCGTGTTCGGGGTGGCGAGCATCGCCGGGCCGCTCGTCGGCGGCTTCCTCGTCGAGCAGATCTCGTGGCGGTGGATCTTCTACATCAACCTTCCCATCGGGATCCTCGCCCTCTTCGTGACGAGCGCCGTCCTCAAGGACACGGCCGCCCGCAAGCGCCACAAGATCGACTACACGGGGGCGCTCCTGCTCCTCGCCGGCGTCTCGGCGCTGCTCCTCACGACGACGCTCGGCGGTTCGCCGCAGGGCTTCCCGTGGGGGTCGTGGCAGATCCTCACGATGCTCGTCTCGGGCGTGCTGCTCGTCGTCGGCTTCGTGGCCTGGGAGATGCGGACGGGCGAGCCCATCGTGCCGATGTACCTGTTCCGCAAGCGGGTGTTCACGACGGCGAACGGAGCCGGTTTCATCGTCGGTCTCGCGATGTTCGGGGCCATCATCTACCTGCCGATCTACCTGCAGGTGGTGAAGGGCGTCTCACCGACCATCTCCGGCCTCATGCTGCTCCCCCTCATGTTCGGCATGCTGTCGGCCTCCATCTCGAGCGGGCAGCTGATCGTCCGCATCGGCCGCTACAAGGTGTTCCCCGTCGTCGGCACCGCGCTCATGACCGTCGGCATGTACATGCTCTCCCTGCTCCGGGTGGGCACGTCCGATCTCGTCGACTCGCTCATGATGTTCGTCGTCGGGGCCGGCCTCGGTCTCGTCATGCAGGTGCTCGTCCTCGCCGTCCAGAACGGCGTCGACTACAAGGACCTCGGCACGGCCACGTCGCTCAGCAACTTCTTCCGGTCGATGGGCGGCGCGTTCGGCACCGCCATCCTCGGGGCCGTCCTCACCGACCGGCTCGACGGCAACCTGCTGGCCGCGCTCCCCGCCGCCGCCAAGCCGCACGTCAAGCAGATCGCTCAGCTGATCGTCGGCAGCCCCGCCCAGCTGAAGGCGATCGGCAGGGTGCACCCGGCCATCTACGAGGCCGCAAGGCTGGCCTACGTCCACACGATCGACACGGTCTTCCTCGTGGCGGTCCCGATCGTGGCGGTGGCGTTGCTGTTCACGCTCTTCCTCCCGGAGCACAAGCTGCGCTCCACCGTGCACACCTCGCCGAGTCAGCAGGCGTCCTCGGCCGGGGAGGTGGACGGGGTCGACGCGGTCGACGCCCTCGTGGGCGCCGAGGGGCACGGCGCGCTCCCGGGCGCCGCCGAAGCGATCGTCATCTGAGCGCTCGTTCGGGCCTCGGGGCTGGCCGCTTCGCCGGCGGCGGCCGGGGCTCCTTCGTCGGTCGCGCCGGGTGCGACGGTCGTTCGGCCGGCAGCCCGCGTAACCTCCCGGCGTGAGCTCACCAAGCCCCTCCGGCGGTCGCCCGTCCACCGACGACATGGCGCGACCTGAGGAGGGGCTCAGCTGGCGGAAGCGGGCGGCCGAGGCGTTCGCTGCCCCCGGTGGCTCGGTGCTCGTGCTGAGGGCGTTCCTCGGCGTCACCTTCGCCTACGCAGGGCTCGACAAGCTCGCCAACCACGGCTTCTTCAACGCCCGCAGCCCGGGTTCGATCCAGTCGCAGCTCGTCGGGTCGATCCATACGACGCCGTTCGGATCTCTCCTCACCCCTTTGCTCCACGTGGCCGTCCCCCTCGGGATCGTCATCGCGTTCGCAGAGCTCGCCGTCGGCCTCGGGACGCTGCTCGGCCTCTACGCGAGGATCGCCGCGGTCGGTGGCGTGCTGCTCGCCCTCATGTTCTTCCTCACGGTGAGCTTCAACGACAGCCCGTACTTCTACGGGGCCGACATCGTCTTCGTCTTCGCGTGGACGCCGCTCGCGATCGGTGGCGCCGGGCCGTGGTCGCTCGACGCCTACTTCGAGCGGCTGCGGGGACGTCTCGCCACCGGGATCCCGGCCGGAGCCGTCGGCGGCGGCCCGTCGCCGCGCGGCGAGGCCGCCCTGGACCGGCGCACGGCCGTGAGGAAACTGGCCGCTGCCGGGCTCGTCGGCTCCTTCGGCGTCGTGGTCGCCGGCCTGGCGGCTGCCATCGGCCGGATGTTCGCGAAGGGCACGACCACGAACACGGCGTCACTCGGGGGCTCTGGGGGCTCTGGTGGTTCAGGCGCGGGCGGATCGGGCTCGGGCAGGAGCGGGTCCGGCTCGGGCGGCGGGTCGGGCGCTGGCGGCGGCGGCTCTGCCTCAGGCGTCCGGGGACGGCTCCTCGGGAAGGCGAGCGAGGTCCCCGTCGGGGGCGCCGCCTCCTTCGTCGACCCGTTCCAGAACGACGCCCCCGGCTACGTCGTGCAACCGAAGGAGGGCGAGTTCGTCGCCTTCTCGGCCATCTGCACCCACCAAGGCTGCACCGTGCAGTACGCCCGCTCGGTCCAGCAGTTCCAGTGCCCGTGTCACGGCTCGGTCTACTCGGCGCTCACGGGCCAGGTTCTGAGAGGTCCGGCCCCGCTGCCGCTGCCCAAGATCCCGATCGAGGAGCGGGGCGGGGACATCTACGTCGAGCGCTGACGCTCGCTTGCAGGCGACCGCCCTCCGGCGCCGGCGCCGAGGACGAGAAAAAATGGCAGCCAACTGGCCAAATTACGGTTCGGCACCCGGCGGGACGCAATAGGATCGGCGGCTGGCTTGCGAACGCCGAGAACGTTGCGGGAGGTAGATGTTCCATGGCTGCTCGTGTCCGAGAGGTCCGGGGGGGCACGACTCACGCCGAGAAGGGCGATGGCCGACGACTGCGAGCGGCGCGCAACAGGGAGGCCGTCGTGCGGGCGGTGCTCGAGATCATCCGGGCCCAGGGAGGAGGGCCGGCGCCGAGCGCTGCCGAGGTGGCGAGGCGTGCCCGGGTCTCCGAGCGGACGGTGTTTCGTCACTTCGCCGACCTTGACTCCTTGTTCGTCGCCGCCGCTGCCATGCAGCGCCCGACCGTCGTCGCCCACCTGGCGCCCCGGCCCGACCAGCCCGAGGTCGACCGTCGGGTGGCGGCGATCGTGCGGCTCCGTTCGAAGATGTACGAGGAGATCGCTCCCGTCCGGCGGGTGGCCGTCCGCCTGGCGACCCATCACGACGTCGTCGCCTCTTCCATCGAGGAGGCGCACCAGGCCGCGAGGGCCCAGCTGGCCGACACCTTCCAGCCCGAGCTCCGCCAGGTTTCGGGCGCCCGCAAGCGGGACCTCCTCGACGAGCTCGACGTCGTGACGAGCTGGGAGACGTGGGAAGTGCTGCGCCAGCGCCAGGGATGCTCGGTCGACCGGGCGCGCAAGATCGTCACCGACATGATGTCCGTCCAGCTGTCCCCGCTCGGAGGGCGCCCGCCCCGGCGCCGGTGACCGGGGCCGGCCGGGGAAGGCCCGACTGGCCCAGCCGCCGGCACGCGTCCCTTGCTGGCCAACAGCACATAGTTGACCTCAACTCACCAAGCGATGCACCAGAGAAGGCCCGGCCCGCCGCCGACCGACCGCCGGCACGCGTCCCTTGCTGGCCAACAGCACATAGTTGACCTCAACTCACCAAGCGATGCACGCGAGGGGCGAAAGCCGGCCGGCCGGCCGCGCCCCGGCCGAAGGACCCTCAGCCCGGATGGAGCGCCCGCCCCTCGAGGGCGATGGCGAAGGCCTCCCCGAACCAGGGGGCGAGCGGCGCAGGAAGCGCGCCGGGCAGCTCGTCGAGGACGACCCACCGCACGCACGCCACCTCGTCGGGGTCGGGAGCGGCCTCGACACCCTCGGGGAGCTCCCCGACGAGCACATGGTCGAGCTCGTGCTCGACCATGCCCGAGACGGGATCCACCGCCCTGTAGACGAACCGGCCGACCTCTCGCAGGGGAGCCTCGATCCCGAGCTCCTCGTCGAGACGGCGGCGGGCCGAGTCGACGAGCTCCTCGGACGGGCCGGGGTGGCTGCAGCAGGCGTTGGCCCACACCCCGGGGAAGTGGTACTTCGTCGACGCGCGCTGCTGCAGGAGCACGGCGCCGCCGCGGAACAAGAAGACCGAGAAGGCGAGGTGCAACCTGCCCGGCGCCTCGTGGGCGGCGAGCTTGGCCGAGGGGCCGAGGGGCCGCCCGCTCTCGTCGACGAGCAGGACCGTGTCACGTTCTGGCACCGCTCGGACATGGTACCGGCGCCGTTACGTTCGACTCCGCTGGGGAGGAGGTGCCGTGAACCCGGCCGAGACAGCGAGCCGTGTGTCCAAGCCCATCGTGGACCTGCCCGCCAACTTCATGCTCGACAGCGCGACCTACGAGCGGGGCAACGGCCTCGGTTTCGACGGCCTCGACTTCTACGTGGTCGGCCGGGGCGGTGCGCTCGGTGAGGTCGAGCCCGGCGTCGTGAGCGCCGCCTTCGTCTTCTTCAACCCCTCGATGATCGAGCACCGCTGGGAGCGCGGCCGCGAGGTCATGCCGGTCCGCCAGGCTGCGCTCGCCTTCGCCGACTGCCTGAAGACGTGGGCCGAGCACCACCTCTGCACTGGCCCGGACTACGACCGCCTCGCCGAGCTGGCGGGGAAGGTCGTGCATGCTGCCAGCCCGGCCGGCGCCCCGCTCTTCGCCGGCTGGCTGACGCTGCCCGAGCCCGACGACCCCGCCGCCCTCGCCGTCCACCGGGTGAACGCCCTGAGGGAGCTGAGAGGCGCCATGCACGGTGCGGCCGTGCTCGCCCAGGGGCTCGACCCGCTCGTAGCGGTCCTCGTCAAGACGCCCTTCATGGCCGGGATCTTCGGGTGGCGGGAACCGTTTCCCGAGGTCGAGCTGGCGAAGGACGCCTGGGAGGCAGCCGAGGCCGCCACCAACGTCGCGATGGGCCGCATCCTCACCTCTCTCGACGACAAGGAGCAGGCCGAGCTCGCCGACCTCCTCGACGAAGTGCACAGCGCCGTTCACTGACGCCGGCCACGAAAGGACTGAACCGATGACGATGCAGTACCGGCACCTCGGCGCCTCCGGTCTCAAGGTGAGCGTGCTCTCCTTCGGATCGTGGGTGACCTTCGGGCCGCAGCTGAACGACGACCTCGCCCTCGAGTGCCTGACGGCGGCGTGGGAGGCGGGCGTCAACTTCTTCGACAACGCCGAGGCCTACGCCGGCGGCGACTCCGAGCGGATCATGGGCCGGGTCCTCTCGAGACTCGCCTGGCCCCGCAACAGCTACGTCGTCTCGACGAAGGTCTTCTGGGGGCTGTCGGACACCGTCAACATGCGCAACACCCTCAACCGCAAGTACCTCCTGCAGGCCGTCGAGGGCAGCCTCGAACGCTTCGGGCTCGACTTCGTGGACCTCCTCTTCTGCCACCGGCCCGACCCGGAGACGCCGGTCGAGGAGACGGTCTGGGCGATGCACGACGTCGTCTCTTCCGGCAAGGCCCTCTACTGGGGCACCTCGGAGTGGCCGGCCGAGTCGATCATCGAGGCGTACGAGGTGGCCGACCGCCACCATCTCCGCAAGCCCGTCATGGAGCAGCCCGAGTACAACCTGCTCGGCAGGACCCGGGTCGAGGAGGAGTACAGGCCCCTCGTCGAACGCTTCGGCCTCGGCCTCACCACCTGGAGCCCCCTCGCCTCCGGGCAGCTCACGGGCAAGTACCTCGACGGCGTGCCCGAGGGGAGCAGGGGGGCGCTCGCCGGCTACGAGTGGCTGCGCGAGCAGCTCACCGACGAGCGGCGCAACGCGGCGGTCCGCCAGCTGAAGACGGTGGCCGACGAGCTCGGCTGCTCGCTCGCCCAGCTCGCCATCGCATGGTGCGCTCGAAACCCCCACGTCTCCACGGTCATCACCGGTGCCTCACGCCCGGCCCAGGTGCGGGAGAACATGGCCGCCCTCGAGGTGCTCGACCGGCTCGACGACGAGGTGCTGGCCCGCATCGACGACATCACCGGCTGACCACCGGCTGACGAGCAGGCGGGCCGCCAGGCGGAATCGGGCTGCTAGGACGGTCCGAGCCAGCCGAGCTCGCCGGCGGCCACCCTCGCCCGCGACCAGCGCCCAGGCCACTCCTGGCGGGCCGCCGCCATCACCAGGTGCTGGCGGGCCACGAGGAGCTCGATCCCGGCCAGGTAGGAGTCGCCCGACAGCTCGGCGCCGGCTCGCAGCTCCAGCCACGACCCGGGCGGCTCGGGCGGCATGGCGGCCACCCGCTGGAGCCAGTCGACGGCGTGCACGCCGTCGTTCAGCAGGCCGAGGGCATCCTGCAGCTTCCCGAGGCGCTTGGCGAGCTTCTTGCAGGCGGGAGGGCTGAACGGGGTGGCCGCCTGGGCCGCGTAGCGGGCCCGCTTCGCGCGGATGCGAGCCTGGTGCAGCTCGGCGTCGCTCGGCACGACGCGGAGTTCGGCCACGGTCCGCTCGAGCCCGTCCCACGCCTCGCGGACGGCAGGCTCGAGCACGTCGATCGCCGGCCGGTGAGCAACCTTGCGAAACGGCGGCTCCGCCGCGAACGCCTCCAGCTCCGCCACGAGCCGGCGGTAGCCCTCCGAGTCCATCTCGGCGACGAGCTCGCCGAAGACGGCCTCGCGCTCTCGGCTGAGCTTGAGGAGCACGTCGTCGACCACTCGGTCCGGCACCGAGACGGGCTCGCCCGAGGCTTCGCGGGCCGACTCGAAGCGCTCCGCCAGCACGTCGAGGTCGCGGACCTCGCCGAGCAGGCCGGCGAGCTCCTTCAGGGAGCCCGAGAGCCGCTTCGACACCTTCGGCCTCAGCGCCCGCCGGAACGTGCGCAGCTGCGACCTCAACCGTCTCGTCGCCACCCTCGCCTGATGGACCGCCTCGGGGTCGACCCCCTTTCGGACGTCCGGCTCGTGCTCGACGAGACGGGCGACGTCCTCGGCGAACGCCGGCTGCAGCACCTCGGCGGACGAGAGCGGCGCCGCCTCGCCCGGCGCAGCCGCGCCCGCAGCCGCCTCGCCCGCCTCGGACGGCTCCCGGGGCGACGCGGTCATCGCCCCATTCTCGCGGCGGCTCAGAGCCGCCCGGACGGTGCCCGGTTACGCTCGCCGGCCATGCCGCTCTACTCCTTCGAAGGCCGCTCCCCCGAGGTGCACGAGGACGCCTTCGTGGCGCCGACGGCCACTCTCGTCGGCGAGGTCGTGGTCGAGGCGGGGGCCTCCGTCTGGTACAACGCCGTCATCCGGGGGGACTTCGCCCCCGTCTACGTGCGGGCGGGCGCCAACGTGCAGGACGGCTCGATCCTGCACTCGAACCCCCAGCAGGCGACCGAGATCGGCCCGGGCGCCACCGTGGCACATCTCTGTGTCGTCCACAGCGCCGTCCTCGAGGAGGAGGCGCTCCTCGCCAACGGCTGCACGGTGCTCGACGGGGCCGTCATCGGGGCGCGCAGCCTCGTCGCCGCCCACTCCCTCGTGGCGTCGGGCGCCCGCATCCCGCCCGGCGTGCTGGCGGCCGGCTCGCCCGCCGTCGTGAAGCGGGAGCTGCCCGGCTCGCCCGCCGAGCAGTGGGTGCTGATGAACCCGCCCGTCTACCAGGACCTCGCCCGCCGCCACGCCGCAGGGGTCGAGCCCGCCTCCTGACAGGCCGGGGGCGCCGATCGCCGCGGCCATACTTGACCCCCTGTGCCGCACATCGACGTGAACGGCGTCACCTACTCCCTCCCCGACGGGCGCCCGGTCCTGCGCGACGTCTCCTTCCGGGTCGACGAGGGCTCGGTCACCGCGCTCGTCGGCCCGAACGGGTCGGGCAAGACGACGCTCTTCGGTCTCGTCGCGGGCGCCCTCGAGCCCGAGGAGGGCTCCATCTCGGTCTCGGGGACGCTCGTCGTGATGGAGCAGTTCGTCGGCAAGGTGCGCGACGCCACCACCGTACGGGAGCTCCTCCTCCGCTTCTCGCCCGCCGGCGTGCGGGCCGCCGCCGCCCGGCTCGCAGAGGCCGAGGCACGGCTCGCCGACGGGTCCGAGCGCACCCAGCTCGCCTACGCCCAGGCGCTCGCCGACTGGGGCGACCTCGGCGGCTACGAGACCGAGCTCGCCTGGGACGCCTGCACCACCGAGGCGCTCGGCCTCCCCTTCGAGAAGGCCGGCCCGCGGAGGGTCGCCACCCTCTCGGGCGGCGAGCAGAAACGCCTCGTCCTCCACTACCTCCTCGCCTCCTCGGCCGACCTCCTCGCCCTCGACGAGCCGGACAACTTCCTCGACGTCCCCTCGAAGGAGTGGCTCGAGTCCGAGCTCGCCGCCACCCGCAAGACCGTGCTCCTCGTCTCCCACGACCGCGAGCTCCTGCGGCGCAGCGCCACGCGGGTCGTCACGCTCGAGCCGAACCCTGCCGGTTGCTCGGCCTGGGTGCACGGAGGGGGTTTTGCGAGCTACCACGAGGCGAGGACCGCCCGGCAGGAACGCCTCGTCGAGCTGCGCAAGCGGTGGGACGAGGAGCTCGCCCACCTGAAGGCGATCGTGGTCGAGTACCGCCGCAAGGCCGCCTACAACTCGGACTTCTCCGCCAAGCTCCGCAGCGCCGAGAACCGCCTCCAGCGCTTCGTCGAGGCCGGCCCGCCCGAGGAGGTCCCCCGCCCGCAGCGCCTCTCCATGCGGCTCAAGGGGGCGAGGACCGGCAAGCGGGTCGTCACCTGCTCGGCCCTCGAGCTGCACGGGCTCACCGATCCGTTCGATCTCGAGGTGCACTTCGGCGAGCGGGTGGCGGTGCTCGGGCCGAACGGGAGCGGGAAGACGCACTTCCTGCGGCTGCTCGCCGAGGGCGGGAGCGACGGCGGGAGCGCCGTCGCCCACAGCGGGCGGGCGACTCTTGGGGCCCGCGTGGTCCCGGGGCTCTTCGCCCAGACCCACGACCACCCCGAGCTCGTCGGGATGACGCTCACCGAGCTGCTCGGGCGCCGCCACGACCTCCCGCCCGAGAAGGCCATCGCCGCCCTCGGCCGCTACGAGCTCGCCCGCGCCCGCAACCAGCGCTTCGAGACGCTCTCAGGCGGCCAGCAGGCTCGCCTGCAGATCCTGCTCCTCGAGCTCTCGGGCGACACGCTGCTGCTGCTCGACGAGCCGACCGACAACCTCGACGTCGAGTCGGCCGAGGCGCTCGAGGCCGGCCTCGACGGCTACGAGGGGACCGTCCTCGCGGTCACCCACGACCGCTACTTCGCGCGCTCCTTCGATCGGTTCGTCTACTTCTCCGCCTCGGGTCGCGTGCACGAAACCCCCTCCCCCCTCTGGTCCGAGCCCCGCGCCCGCTCACACCCTGGCGCGCCCCCGACCGCCTCGGCCCGTGTGCGAGGGGGGCGTTAGGCGGCGATCATCCGGTTTCGGATGGTGCCGATGCCCTCGATGGTCGACTCGACGACATCGCCCGGGGAGAGGAAGCGCTGGGGGTCCCGCGCCACGCCGACCCCGGGCGGGGTGCCCGTGAAGATGAGGTCACCGGGCAGGAGCGGCACCACGGCGGAGAGCTCCTCGACGAGCCGTGAGACGCCGAGCACGAGGTTCGACGTGCGGCTCGACTGCACGACCTCCCCGTTCACCTGGCAGGTGATGGCGAGGTCGTCGGGGTCGGTGAGCTCGTCCGGTGTGACGAGCATCGGCCCGATCGGTCCGAAGCCGGGGAACGACTTCCCGAGGCAGAACTGCAGCCCGGCGGCGCGCTGCAGCACGCGCTCGGAGAAGTCCTGGCCGACGCAGAGGCCGGCGACGTGGCTCCACGCCTCCCAGTCGGCCAGCCGGTAGGCGCGCCGGCCCATGACGACGACGAGCTCGACCTCCCAGTCCACGTTGCCCTCCGGGAGCGCCACCTCGGTGAAACCGCCCGTGATGCACGTCGGGAACTTCGTGAACGTGGCGACCCGCTCGGGGAGCTGCTGGCCGGTCTCGGCGGCGTGGTCGCGGTAGTTGAGCCCGATGCCGAAGACCTGGCGCGGGAGGGGCGCGGGGGCCAGCAGCTCGTGCTCGTGCACCTCGAAGTAGCCGGTCACCCCGGGATCGGCCGACTCGGCCCACGACGTGAACTCGTCCCAGCGGTCGTAGATCGCCTGCGGGTCCGCGGCGAAGAGCCCCTCCGAGCCCTTCTCGACGTCGATCCCGCCCTCGGGCGTGACGAGGACGGCACGTCCGGCGAGGTTGGCGAGTCGGGTCACGGCGGTCTCCCTTCCGTCGGGCCTGCGGGGGCGCGCGGCGACGCTACTGGCGTGAGGGCGCCGGTCTGGTCTCGTCAGATGCCTGCGATCACCTTCGACCCTCGCCGCCACGAGACGTAGCGCCAGGCCCAGTTGACGAGCACGACGAGGCGGTTGCGGACGCCGAGGAGCGTGACGAGGTGGAGCCCGAGCCAGGCGAACCAGGCGACCGTGCCCCGAAGGCGCACGCCGTGGGGGAGCTCGGCCACGGCCGCCCGCCGCCCGATCGTCGCCATGGTGCCCTTGTCGTGGTACGCGAAGGCCTCCGTCGCCTCGCCTTCGAGGAGCCGCACGATCTGGCGGCCGGCGTGGCGCCCCTCCTGGATGGCGGGCTGGGCGAGCTGGGCCATGAGGGCGCCCTCCCCGCCGCTTTGTTTCGCCGCCGCCACGTCGCCGACGACGAACACCTCGTCACGGCCCCACATCCGCAGGTCGCCCCCGACGTCGAGGCGCCCCTTCGTCTTCGCCGCCTCGAGGCCGGCAGTGAGCGGCGCCGGCCCGATGCCGGCGGCCCACACGACGAGGCCGCACGGGATCACCTCGCCCGAGCCGAGCCGCACCTCGGTCGCGCTGACCTCGGCGACTGACTCGCCGAGGCGCACGTCGACCCCCCGGTCCTCGAGGACCCGGCGGGCGTAGGCGCCGAGCCGCCTGTCGAACGCGCCGAGCACGGTGTCGAGCTGCTCGACGAGCACGACCGAGGCCTCGGCGGGGTCGAGCTCGGGGTAGGCCGTCTCGATCTCCATGGCCCGCAGCTCCGCCAGCGTGCCCGCCATCTCCACGCCGGTCGGCCCGCCGCCGGCGATGACGACCGTGAGCTCGCCGGGCCGCACCCCCCGGGCGGCAGCGCGCTCCAGCCCCGCCGACAGGTCGTCACGCACCGCGATGGCGTCCTCCATCGTGTAGATCGCCCGGGCGTGCTCGGCGGCCCCGGGGACGCCGAAGAAGTTCGTCCCGGCGCCGCACGCGATGACGAGGTAGTCGTAGGCGAGGGCGTCGCCGTCGGCGAGGAGGACGCGGCGGGCCTCGAAGTCGACGCCGGCGACCTCCGCCTCGCGAAAGGCGACGTTCGAGTGGCGGCGCACGTAGCTGCGGATCGGGTAGGCGATGTCGCCCGGCCCGAGCCCGGCGGTCGCCACCTGGTAGAGGAGCGGCTGGAACGTGTTGTAGGTGTGCCGGTCGACGATGAGCACGTCGGCCTCGGCGCCCTCGAGGGGACCACAGGCGGCGAGGCCGGCGAAGCCCGCCCCGACCACGACGACACGCGGCCTGTTCACAGCGCCACCCTACGGACGAGGGCAACGACGCCGTGATTGACGGCGAGCAGCAGCAGGGCGGCGCCGGCGATGCAGGGCCCGAGGACGCCGACGCCGAGGCGCTCGGCGAGGAGGCCGAACAGGGAGATGGCAAGCGGCCCTCCGAGCGCCGAGACCGCGACCGCGATGCCGACCGCCGGACCGGTGTGCTCCGTCCCCACCCACTTCGGGGTGAGCGCCACGAGCACCGGGAAGTAGACCGCACAGCCGAGCCCGGCGATCGGGAAGCCGGCGACCGAGGCCGCCCCTGGGAGCAGCCAGAGCAGGAGGGCTCCGGCCACCGCGAGCAGGCAGCTCGCGGCGAGAAGGCGCCCGCCGTCGAAGCGGTCGCCGATGGCGGCCAGCGCGAGGCGACCCACCGTGAGCCCCGCCCAGAAGCCGGCGACGGCAGCCGCCGCGACGACGTGCCCGAGATGGCGGCCGCCCGTGAGGTAGGTGTAGCCCCAGGCGATGGGCGCCGACTCGGCCGCCACGTAGGCGACGTTCGCGAGCACGATGCCCGCCAGCGCGGCTCGGCGGCGCGGTTTCGACAGTGTGCTCGCTTCCCCCGCTCCGTCGAGGCGGGCTGTCGGGGTCGCGCCGCCTGCCCGGCCGAGGGCGCTCGGGCGGGTCCGGTCGAGGAAGGCGAGCGGCACCACGACGACGAGGCAGGCCGCCCCGGCCACCGCCACCGCCACGCGCCAGTCGCCACTCGTGACGAGGACGGCGGCCACGACGAGAGGGCCGAGCGTTCCCCCCACGGCCCAACCGGCGTGGATGAGGCCGAGGCGGCGCATCCCGCCGTCGACGGCCGCCTCGGCGTTCACGACGGCGTCGAGCACGCCCTTCGAGAGGCCGAGGGCGCCGAAGGCGACGAGCACGACCGCCCAGAGCCGGGCGGCCGCCCAGGCGCCGTACGACGCCACCGCGAGGAGGCAGGCGAGAAGCACCGTGTTGCCGAGGGTGATCGCCGAGCGCACGCGGTCCCCGGCGAGGCCGCCTGCCACGTAGAGGGCGCTCCCGCTCAGCGACAGGAGGCCGAGGTCGGCGAGGGGGAGGCGAAGGTCGTGCCGCATCGACGGCCAGAGGACGCCGACGATCGCGTCGGACATGCCGAGGACGAGCACGAACGAGCTGAGCTGGAGGGCGAGCGGCACGATGCCGCCGCGGGGCCGGACCGCCGCCACGTGCCCACTCTCGCAGGTCGCCGGGCCGGCAGGCGGCCTGCCGCTGCCGCCCGCCGGCGGTCAGGCCTTGTCGTCCCCCTCGCCCGTCGGTGCCGAGGGGAACCTCGGGGGCCGTTTCTCCCGTATGGCGGCGAGGCCCTCCTTGGCGTCGGGGCCGAGGAAGCCCAGCATCTCGAGGGCGAGGCTCTCTCCGAACACGGGCAGCTGCTGGCGCATCCAGTTGTTGAGCGCCCGCTTGGTCCACCGGACGGCGTCACGGCTGCCTGCGGCGAGGCGGCGGGCCACGTCGAGGGCGACGGGGAGCACCTCCTCGTCGGGGACGCAACGCGTGACGAGCCCGATCCTCTCCGCCTCCCTGCCGTCGACCACCTCGCCCGTCATGAGGAGGTACTTGGCCCGCGCCATCCCGCACAGCAACGGCCACAGCAGGGCGGCGTGGTCGCCGGCGGCGACCCCGAGCCGCACGTGCCCGTCGGAGAGCCTCGCCGACTCGGCAGCGATGCTCACGTCGGCGAGAAGGGCGACCGCGAGGCCCGCCCCGACGGCGGCGCCGTTGATGGCCGAGACGATCGGTTTCTCGGCCGAGAGCATCGCCTCGACGAGCTCGGCGGCCTCCCGCCATCGGGTGACGAGCGCTGCGTAGTCCGACGTCATCTCCTCGATCATCTCGAGGTCGCCGCCGGCCGAGAAGGCCCGCCCGGCGCCGGTCACTACCGATGCCGCCGTGGCGGGATCCCCGTCGAGGTACCGCCACACCTCGGACATCTCCCGGTGCAGCGTGGCGTTCGCCGCGTTCAGCACTTCGGGGCGATCGAGCGTCACGAGCGTGACGCCGCCCTCGAGCGCGTCGAGCCTGAGGTGCTCGAATCGCCGGGTCACGGGGGGTCCTCCCCGAGGAAGTCCGCGATGGCCCGGGCGAATTCCGGCTTGACGGGGGCCGAGATGTGGTCGCCCGGAACGACGACGAGGCGGGCGCCCGGGATGGCCTCGGCGAGCGCTTCGCCGGAGCCGACCAGCGTGTCACGCTCGCCGACGACGACGAGGGTGGGCAACCGGATGTCCGCCAGCCGCTCGAGAGACGGCGGCCGGTGGCGGGCACGCTGCAGGGCGGCGAGCGCCAGCCGGTCGGCTCCGGTGGCGTCGGCGAAGCGGCGGAAGGCGGCCGCCGTCCTGTCGGCGATGGAGGACGGGTCGTCCGTCTCGAGGGCGGCCGCGATGCGCTCGCTCCGGGCCGGGTCGGCGATGCTCGCCGGGCCCCTGCCGGCGCCTCCGAGCACGAGGCGGCGGACTCGCGCCCGGCCGGCGTCCGAGCGCACGACCGCCATGGCGACGAAGGCGCCCATCGAGTAGCCGGCGAGGTCGAAGCGGCCGAGCCCGAGATGCTCGGCGAGCGCCTCCACGTCCTTCTCCATGGCGCCGCCCTCGTAGGCGGCGGTCTCGTGCGGCTTGTCCGATCGCCCGTGTCCCCGCGCGTCGACGAGCACGACGTCGTGGCCTGCGCCGGACAACGCCGAGGCGACGCCGGGCCGAACCCAGTTCGTCTCCCAGTCGGAGGCGAAACCGTGGTGCAGGACGACGGGGCAGCGGGGCCCGGCGACCGAGGGTCCCCCGACGGCCGGGATCACGCGGTAGGCGATCCTCACCCCGTCGAAGGATGCGAACCGGCCCTCGCCTTCCTCCATGGCTCCTCGCTCCTGCTCGCCGTCGACGGGTCCCCGACATGCTCGCGAGCGGGCGGCCACGATGCCAAACCGGTGTTTACCGGCCGTTCATCTTCCAGTCAGGCCAGCTTTCCGCCGTCCGGCCTGTTGACAACCTGCGCCTCAATCCCATAGGTGACCGGCGGCTCGTCCCCGTCGTCCCCAGGCTGTTGACAACGGGGCCGTCACCAGATGTTCATATTCGGAGGTTTCGACGCCCTCCCGACCGCCCCGGCGAGCAGGATCAGCGGCCGCGCAGGTGGACCGCGTCGCGAAGGCGGTCGGCCAGGCCGGCGAGACGGTCGTCCGGCTCGTCCGCCGCGCCCCGCCGGGCCGCCAGCGACGGCTCGACGGCGGTGGGCTCGGTCGGGGCGGACATCCTGACGAGCTCGTACGACGAGGCGAGATGCTCCGCCTCGGGCCCGGCGAGCCCGCGCAGCATCGGGAGCACCACCTGCTCCTCGTGGGCGAGGTGCGAGGCGAGCTCGTCCCTGAGAGAGCCCAGGTTCTCCCGGAATTCCGGGTCGTCGGCGAGCAACGCCTCCATGACGCCGAGCCGGACCGGTGAGGGCGTGCTCCTCGGCCTCGCAGGGCGCGATCGCCTGCTCGGTGCCGGGCGACCAGTCACGAAGGGCGCGAGAGAGCACCTCTTGTTCGGCGACCTCGTGGCGCACGAGGTACTCGAAGAACTCGCGGAACACCTTCGGCCAGTCGGCGAGCGCCTCGGTGTCGAAGCGGTCCACCAGCCCTCGAAGGACCTCGTGATCCCGCACGACCAACCGCTCGAGGCTGCCGGGCTCCCCGGTCTGCACGCTCATCGCTGCGCCTTCGCTCCTCCCGCCGGGCGTGACCGGCCTCGTCACGCCGAGGACTACCCGATCACCCGAACGCCGACGCCACCGGGCGGGCCCGCGACCGGCAAGTCCTGCTTCGCCCTGGTTGACCTGGAACCCCCCGGGTATCGCGCCTGGGTGAACGAGCGCCACCGGCTCGAGCAGTCGGTCGGCTCCCCTCGGGCTGCGCGTGAGCTGGTGCGGGAGGAGATCCAGCGGAGTGGGTGGACCGGTGACGCCGACGTCGCCGTCCTGCTCACGAGCGAGCTCGTCTGCAACGCCCTCGAACACGGCGGCGGACGGTGCGACGTTCTCGTGGCCCTCGACGGGGGCGGGTGCCTCCGCGTCGACGTCGCCGACGACAGCCCGGACCTGCCGGTCGCCCGGGTGCCGGAGCAGCACGCCACCTCCGGGCGCGGCCTGTTCCTCATGGAGCAGCTCGCCTCCTCGTGGGGCGCACAACGCGAGGGCGGCGGCAAGCACGTGTGGTTCGACCTCGAGAGCCTCGTCGCCCGAAGAGGCCACGCGGGCGGGATGGGCGACTGGGTGGCGGGAGCCGCCTGAGGTGCGGGGGCGGGGCGGCTGTGCCCCGCGGAGTCGGTGGGTTTCGTGTCGAACCTCGAACTGTGCGGAAATCCGAGGCACTTTTGCAAAAGTCCCTCGAATTCCCGCACAGTTCGGCCGCCGGGCCGGAGCGGCCTCAGCCCGAGAACACGTCCTTCCCGAAGATCGCCGGCACCGTGGCGGCGTCGGCCAGGCGGTGCAGCCCGAAGATGGTCTCGAGCGTGGCCAGCAACGAGTAGTGGTTGTAGGAGTGCGAGTCGACCGTCCCGGCCTTCGCGTACGGTGAGAGGACGACCGCCCCGATCTTGCCCCCTCCGGGTCCGCTGATGCCGGGTGGCGGCGAGGGTGACACGCCCGGGTCCGCCTTCTCGTTGCAGCACGCCGTGGAGTCGGTCTCGGCCTCGTCGAAGGTCACGACGAGCATGCCGCCGTCCTTGTAGGCGGCCGAGTGGAGGATCTTCGGCACCCAGGTCGCAAGGAAGCTGTCGATGTCGGCCAGCGCCGAGGCGCCCGAAGCCTGGTTCTTGCACGGGTAGTCGTGACCGTCGTAGCAGAGGTTCGGGGTGATGAAGGAGAAGTCCGGCGTGGTCGAGAGCGACTTGAGGTCGGTGGCGAGCCCCGTCTCGCCCTTGAGCGCCGACGCCGGCATCTTGCCGGTGGCGCTGCCGAGGGCGACCACGTGGGCGTCGCAGTAGGACTTCTTGCCGATGATGGACTCGAAGTACATGAACGGGTCGTGGCGGGTGGCGTAGCCGTCGCCCTGCACGGCGCCCTCGGTGCCGTCGGGCTGGCCGACCACGGGGTGACCGCAGGCGGCCGCCTCGCGCGACGGGACGTTGCCCATGTCCTGCATGTACGCCTTCCACGTCTTGCCGGCCTTGCTGAGCTGGGTTCCGATGTTCGCGATGCCGGCCGGGTAGACGCAGCCGTCGCCGTCCTGGATGCCGCCCGAGTGCACCGCGGTCGTCGTGAAGGGGGCGAAGGTGCCGCAGTCGTCCTGGGTGTCGACGTTCGGCGGCTGGCCGGAGATGAGGGAGATGTAGTTGTCGGCGCTGTGGTGCCCGGTCCCGTAGTAGTTCTCGAGCAGGACCCCCTCGGACGGCAGCGTCTTCGCCAGGTAGGGGTCGGCCGAGGGGTCGCCGAAGGTGGAGGCGGCGTCCTCGTTCTCGAGCACGATCACGAAGACGTGCTTGATGTCGCTCAACTTGAACGAGGCGACACCACGGCTGCTCCGAAGCGAGGTCTGCGCCGCGTGGTGACGGGCAGCCGGTGGCCGTGGGGCGGCGGAAGGGGCGGAGCTGCAGGCCCCGGCGACCAGCGCCAGGGCCCCGAGCAGCGAGCCGGCCGACAGGACGGACGTGGGGCGCATGCCCCCTCTGTAGCAGCCGGCGGGCGGGGCTGCACGAAGACCGGCGTGGCGCCGCCCAGGCGGCGGGGGCTAGGCCGGCACCGGCTCGGTCACGTCGCCCACGACGAAGACCCGGAAGGGGTCCTTGATGAGGGGGAGGGCCACGTTCCGCACGGGGATGCCGGCTGGCGTGAGCCCCTGCTCGCTCCCGCCGTGGGCGTGCCCGTGCACCGCGAGGTCGGCGCCGGCGGCGTCGATGGCGTCGCCGAGGAGGTAGCTCCCGAGAAACGGGTAGATCTCGTGCCGCTCCCCCTCGAGGGTGCCGGCCACCGGGGAGTAGTGCGTGAGGGCGATCTTCACCTCGCAGCAGCCGGCGAGGCTCTCGAGGGCGGACTCGAGCGACGACGCCAGCTGCTTCGAGTGCTCGATGAACGCCCTCATCTCCGGCTCGCCGAAGTCCGAGCCGGAGGCGCCGAGGAAGCCGCCCCCGAACCCCTTCGTGCCGGCGACACCGACCCTCGTGCCGCCGCAGTCCACCACGAGGGCGTCGCCCTCGAGCATGCGCACGCCGGCCTGCTCGAGCACGGCGCAAACCTCGTCCGGGCAATCGGCGTGGAAGTCGTGGTTCCCGAGCACGCCGACCATGGGGACGTCGACGACCTCGAGCTCCTCGGCGAAGGCCTCCGCCTCACGGACGGCGCCCACCCTCGTCAGGTCCCCTGCGAGGAGGAAGAGGTCGGCCGTCTCGTTCACCTGCTTGAAGAGCGGCGAGAAGACGCCGGCCGCGTCCGGGCCCATGTGCACGTCGCCGACGCAGGCGATCCGGGCGCTTCCCCTGGCGCTCACGTCTCGGGGGGCGACGGGAAGGCCTCGGCGACGAGCTGCGCCACCGGGCCCGGGGGGATCGCCATCCCGCTCGACACCGCGTAGACGAGGAGGCTGAGCACCCGGGCCGGGGCGATCCTCGCCCTTCGGAGCAGGTAGCCCCAGTCGAGGTCGCTCCTCGCGACGATCGAGAGGGCGTCGAACCAGTACCTCGAGGTCTCCTCCTTGTGCGCCAGCACCTTCACGATGAGCAGGTCCTCTGGTGCGACGGCCGTGACGGCGACGCCCTCGAACTCGACCTGGCGGCTGCGTCCGGCCATCTCGTCGTCGAAGTAGACGTCGCCCTCCGCCTTGAACAGCACGTCGACGAGGACGTCGTCCTTCACGGCCTTGTAGATCCAGGTCTCGTCGTGCCGCGCCGTCTCGAAGCCGGCGTCGGCGAGCACGCCGAGGGCATTTCGTGCGTCGTGCGGCCTCACGAAGATGTCGATGTCGTGGGTCCAGCGGGGCCGTCCGTAGACGCAGGAGGCCACGCCGCCGAGCAGGGCGAAGGGGACGGCCGCCTCGCGCAGCGCCTCCTGGGCGTCGGCGAGCACCCGCCGGAACCGCTCCTGGTCTTCGCGGTCGAGGGCGGGCAGGGCGATCGGCTCCACGACGTCGTGGTCCGCGACCGGCCCCGGCTCGGTGGTCGTCACCGGGGTCACCTTCCCGCCGGAGAGCCGCACCGAAACGTCACGACCTCGCGTCGAGCACCACCTTGCCCTTCACGCCCCGCCCGACGAGCAGCTGGAAGGCCTCGTTGACCTGGGCGAGCGGAAGGACGGTGTCGACCACGATGTCGAACTTGCCCTCGGCGAGCGCCTGGAGCGCCACCCGTCGGCGGTCGGCCAGCACCTCGTCGGGCTCGCCGAGGCCGCCGTAGCCCTGCACCACGAGGCCGTTTCGGTAGAGGGCCTGGAGGGGGATCTCGCCCCTCGCATCGGCCGAGGTGCCGAACAGGACGAGGCGCCCGCGCCTCGCCAGCACCTCGACCGCCGCCCCTGTGAACCCGTCGCCGAGGGGGTCGAGCACGACCGTCGGCCGGAGCTCCCGAGCCTGCGCGGCGACGGCGGAGGCGTCACCGACGATGACGTGCTCGGCGCCGAGCTCCTTCACGAAACCCACCTTGGCTCCGCTCCCGACCTGTCCCCAGACCCGGGCCCCGAGGCGCGCCGCCAGCGAGACCACCACGTGACCGACCCCTCCGCCCGCCCCGAGCACGAGCACCCTGTCGTCCGGCCCGACGCCACCGAGCTCGACGACGGTGCGCCAGGCGGTCACCCCGGCGATGCCGATGGCGGCCGCCTTCTCGAGCGGCACGCCGTCCGGCACCGGCGTGAGGGCCGAGCGCGGCACGACGGCGAGGCGCGACCAGACGCCGTCGCGGGTGAGGGCGAGCCCCTCGCCTGCCACGACGACGGGCCGGCCGTCGAGCGTGCCCGAGCCCTCCTGGCCGAGCGTGCGCGGGAGGGGGCCGTCCGGGGCGACCCGCCCGAGGGCGCCGTAGCGATCGACCGGGTTGACCGAGCCGAAAGCCATCTCGACGACGACCTCTCCCTCGCCCGGCTGGGCGAGGTCCACCTCCTCGACGCTGAGCGGCTCCCCGTGGGCGACAAGGCGTGCGGCGGTCGTCTTCATGGGGCCGTTCTAACGGCCGCCGAGCCGCCCGGGGTGGGCGGCGCGCCGGGGCAGGCTACGGCCGGCCGGCTCCGACGAGCCCCGCGAAGTAGATGGGCGCGTACGACACGTTCGTGCCCGGTTGGGCGGCCTGGATGATGGTGTCGGCCCCGTAGGGGCCGGATCCCACGTACATCACGACGTGGGTGATCGGATAGCTGCCGTCGTGCTGGAAGTGGTAGAAGAGCAGGTCGCCCGGCTCGAGGTGCTTGAGCGACACCTTGGTCGACTCCTCCCACTGCAAGGTGGCGGAGTGGGCGAGCGGGATGCCGGCGGCGGCCCAGGCGAGCATCGTGAGCCCCGAACAGTCGACGCCCTTGTGGGTGGCGCCGCCCCACACGTAGGGCACCCCGAGGAACGTCTTGGCCGCCTTCACGGCGAGCGCCTGCTCTCGCGCTCCGGCGACCGGCTGCGGGTCGACACCGCCGAGGTCGGGACCGCGATACGGGCTCCCGGCCGGGAAGGGTGAGAAGAGCCGGGCGAACTCCTTCGCCCCGACGAGGGCGAGGAGTCGGCGGGCGATGTGCGAGTACTCGCGGCTCGCCGCGGTGATGAGGCGGGTGGCCTTCGCCCGCAGGGCCTTCACCGAGGCGACGGTGGCGGCGATCTCGCGCTCGGTCACGAGCGCCTCCCTCCGGGCGGCCTCGAGGACGCCGTCCACCTCCTGGTAGTGGAGCTCGGCGCGGGCCAGCCGCCCGCCGACGACACCGGCGTAGACGGCCTCCATGTCGGAGTCCGAAACGGACGTCGTGAGGAGCGGGAGCGAGAGGGTTCCGACCGTCCCCGTGACGTACGCCTCGATGGCGGCGTCGCGAAGCCGGAGGCGGGCCGACGCCAGTTGCCGCTCGGCGGCCGTCGCCGCCAGGTTCGCGGCGGCCACCTTCTCCTCGGCGGCTCTGAGGCTCACCCTGTCGCGGTCGTAGCGCTCCGAGAGGGTGGCCGCCCTCTCGTTGTCAGCGGTCACGACGCCGGCGGCGGCGAGCAGCTGGCGCAGGAGCGGCTCCGCCCCGGCGGGGACGGTCGGAGGGGTCGGGGCGTGGCCGTGCCTGCCGGCGGCGGCCGGGGGATGCGTGGAGGTCGAGCCGACAGCCGCGGTCAAGGGGCCACTCAGAGTGGCGGCAGCGAGGACCAGCGCTGCGACTGCAGGCTTCTTCGGGAACAAAGCTCACTCCTCCCGCAGGAGCGGGTTGCCGGGTCAGGAACGGCCGGAGCGGCTCGTCGAGTCTGTGACCAGGGTATCTGCCGTGCCGAATGCGCAGCAAGTGACACCTGTGGCCGTTGTTCCGACTCTCCGAGGGCCCGACTCGGTTCGCACCGTCATGTATCGGCCGGATCGAGCCGTTCCTTGAGACGTTTTCCCTGTTCGGGAGGGTGCAGCGCCGGACGGTCCCAAGCGGGCGCCGCTGCCGGCGGGTAGATTCCGGCCATCGCCGGGACGCCCGAGGCTGCCGAGAGGGTGCTCGATCTCAACGCCGACCTCGGGGAGATCGACGGCGACCTCGCCCTCCTCGCCTCGGTCACGAGCGCCAACGTCGCCTGTGGCGGCCACGCCGGGGACGCCTCCTCGATGGCCCGGGCGGTCGACGAGGCGCTGGCCCGTGGCGTCGTCATCGGGGCGCACGCCGGCTACGAGGACCGGCCCGGCTTTGGCCGGACCGAGCTCGGCCTCCCCCCTGCCGAGGCGGCCGCCGCCGTGGCGAGGCAGCTCGAGGCGCTCCAGGCGGTGGCCTCCGCCGCCGGAGCCCGCGTCGCCTACCTCAAGCTGCACGGGGCCCTCTACCACCGGGCGGCCGCCGACGGTGTCCTCGCAACCCTCGTCTGCGACCTCCTCGAGCGCGCCGGCGACCTCGGCGTCCTCGCCCAGCCCGGCGCACTCCTCGAGGAAGCCGGACTGCGGGGTCTTCCGAGGGCCGTCGAAGGCTTCTGCGACCGCGCCTACCTGCCCGACGGCCGCCTCGTCGAGCGAAGCGAGCCTGGCGCGGTGCTGGACCACGACGGTTCGCTCCGCCAGGCCCTCGCCCTCGCGACGGACGGCCGGGTCACCGCGGTCGACGGCTCTGTCGTCCCGCTGTCGGTGGACTCGCTCTGCCTCCACGGCGACACGCCGGGAGCCCTCGCTCTCGCCCGTGACGTCCGGGCGGCGCTCTCCGGGGCCGGGGTGACGGTGCGGTCCTGCTTCGCCCGGTGACGGCAGCCCCGGCCGCTCGTGCGGCCGCCCTCATGGGCGATGCCGCCGTGGTCGTCGGCACCGGTGGGGTCCGCCGGGCCGCCGCGCTGGCCGGGCGGCTCAGGTCTGCTCGGCTCGCAGGCGTCGACGACGTGGTGCCGGCCGATTCGAGCGTGGGCGTCCTGGTCGACCCCGACGTGGCGGACCCGGAGGCGGTCGGCGACGAGGCCCTGAGGCTGCTCGGCTCCGTCCCGAGCGAGGGGGCGCTCGCCGCCGCCGGGTCGGGCGGCCGCCTTCACGAGGTGCCCGTCGTCTTCGACGGCGAGGACCTCGCCCTCGTCGCGACACAGCTCGGGAAGTCGCCGGGCGCCGTCGTGGCGGAGCTGTGCGGGGCCGTGCTCGAGGTCGGGTTCCTCGGCTTCCTGCCGGGCTTCGCCTACCTCCTCAGGCTCCCTTCCGACCTCGCCGCCCTCGCCCGGTTGCCCCGCCCGAGGCGGCAGGTGGAGGCGGGATCGGTCGCCCTCGGGGGCGGCTACGCCGGCATCTACCCCTCGGCGAGCCCGGGCGGGTGGCTCCTCGTCGGACGGACCGCCTTCGGCCTCTTCGACCCCGACACCCCGCCCTACGCCGTCCTCGAGCCGGGGGACGGCGTCCGCTTCGTCCCTGCCGGGGACGCAGAGGAAGCGGAGGGCGCCGGCCGGGACGCCGACGAGGCGCCCGGAGAGCCCTCTCGTACCGGCGGCGGCCGGCCGCCACTTCGGACGGACCACCGCCGGGCGCTCGAAGTCCTCTCGGCCGGCGGGGTGGGGACCGTGCAAGACCGGGGGCGGCTCGGCGCCGCCCATCTCGGTGTCCCCCGGGCGGGCGCCTTCGACCAGCGCCTCGCAGAGCGGGCCAACCTGGCCGTCGGCAACGTGGCCTCCGCCGGCGTTCTCGAGCTCGCCGGCACCGGCTTCCGGGCGCGGTGCCGTGGCGACCTGGCGGTCGTGCTCGCGGCGGGGGGCGGGGTGACCCTGGCGCTCGACGGAAGGGCGCTCCCCGAGGGGGCGGTCGCGCACGCCCCCGACGGCTCGACGCTCGAGCTCCTCCTCACCCGCCCTCCGCCGGGGGGTGCCGGACCGGCGGCGGGCGGAGCACCGGGGGCCAGGGCCTACCTGGCGGTGGCCGGCGGGGTGACCGGCCCGGTCCACTTCGGCAGCTGCTCGAGCGACCTCGTCTCCGGGATCCCGCCCGGCCCTCTCGTCGCCGGCGACGAGCTCGCCGTCGGCGAGCCGGGCCGTCCCCGGGGTCGCCTCGCCCTCGGTCCAGGACGGTCCGGGACGGCTCGGCTCCGGGTCCTCGCCGCAGCCGGCGCGGCCGCACCCCTCAGCGGGACTGTATGGCTCGTCGACAGGGCGAGCGACCGCACCGGGGTGCGACTCGCTCGCCTGGAGGAGGGCGGCGCCGGCAGGCCGGCTGGCGACGGCGGAGCGCCCCGGCGGAGGCACCCGTCCCAGGCGATGGTCACCGGCGCCGTCCAGCTCCCGCCCGACGGCCTGCCGATCGTGCTCGGACCAGACCACGGCACGGTCGGCGGCTACGAGGTCGCCTGCACGGTCATCACGGCCGACCTCCCCGTCCTCGCCCAGCTGGCGCCGGGGGACGAGGTGGAGATCGTCGCGGTCACACGGGAGGAGGCCGCCGACGCCCGCCGCGCCGCGGCGGAGGCGACCCGCCGCGCCGCCTCCGGCTGGCTGCCGGCCAGCCCCGGCTGAGCGGGGCTCTGGCCCGGGGGCGCCCGTCTGCCATCGTGGTGAGGTGCCCTACCGGTGCCTCACGCTGCTGACGGACTACGGGGAGGGAGGGGGTTTCGTCGGGGCGCTGCACGCCGTGGCGTTCTCCATCGCCCCCGAGGTCCCCGTGCTCGACCTCGACCACTCGATACCCCGCCACGACGTGCGCCTCGGGGCGCTGCGGCTCGCCCGGATGATGCGCTACGTGCCGGGCGGCGTCCACGTGGCGGTCGTCGACCCCGGCGTCGGCACGTCGCGTCGCGCCGTCGCGATCGGCTGCGGCGGGCGGGCGTTCGTCGGGCCGGACAACGGCTTGCTGCTGCCGGCCGTCCTCGGCGCCGCCGCGCTCGAGCCCTCTGGGGACGGGGCGGCGATCCGTGCCGTCGTGCTCGACGACGACCGCTGGTTCCTCTCCCCGAGGGCGGCCACCTTCGACGGCCGCGACGTGTTCGTGCCCGCCGGTGCCCATCTCGCCGCCGGCGTGCCGTTCGAGGAGCTCGGGTCACCGCTCGACCCGGGCGAGCTGGTCCGCCTCGACGAGCCCCTCTCGGAGCTCTCGGCCGACGGCCGGTCCGCCACGCTCGAGGTGCTGCAGGTCGACGGTTTCGGGAACGTCCAGCTGGCCGGCGACGCCGAGGTTCTCGCCGCTCTCGGTCTCGAGCCCGGCGACGTCGTGACGGTGACGCCCGGCAGCCCGGACGCAGGCCCCGTGCGTGCCCGCCTCGGGCGGGCCTTCGGCGACGTCGGCCCCGGCGAGGTGGTCGTGCTCCTCGACAGCGACGGCTGCGTCGCCGTGTCGGTCAACGCAGGCCGGGCCGACGCCGTGCTCGGCCTCGGCACGCCCTTTTCGGAGCGGGCCGAGTCGGGGGCGGTGCGCCCGACGGTCCGCTTGACCGCCGAGCAGCTGGCGCCCAGCTAACCCTCTTCGGTCTCCTTCCGGCCGGAGAGGTCGAGGGCGGCCGAGTTGATGCAGTAGCGCTGGCCGGTCGGCCCGGGACCGTCCCCGAAGACGTGGCCGAGGTGGCCGCCACAGGCGCGGCAGCGGACCTCCGTGCGAAGCCCGAAGAGGCCGGCGTCGCGGTGCAGCGTGACGGCCTCGGCCACGGCCGGCTCGGTGAAGCTCGGCCAGCCCGTGCCCGAGTCGAACTTCGCCCGGGAGTCGAAGAGCGGCGCGCCGCATCCGGCACAGCGGTAGGTGCCGTCCTCGTGGCAGTCCCAGTACCGGCCCGTGAAGGCCCGCTCGGTGCCGGCGTTGCGGAGGACCTGGAACTGCTCGGGGCTGAGCCGGGCGCGCCAGTCGTCGTCTCCGAGGGCGAGCGTCGGGCCGCGGCCGTCGGCGGGATCGGCGGGCTCGGCGTCCGAGGTGCGGCGGTGTCGTGTGAACATGTCGCGTAGTCCCCGGCCGGGGCCGGGCGTTGCACCGCTCGCCCCTATCCTGCGGCCCGTGCAGTCCGGGCTGGCACACGTGGCGAAGACGGGGATCGACCTCGCCTACGAGACCTTCGGCGATCGCTCGGCCGTCCCGGTCCTCCTCGTCATGGGCCTCGGGACCCAGCTCATCGCCTGGCCGGACGAGCTCTGCGAGGACCTCGCCTCACGCGGCCTGTACGCCGTGCGCTTCGACAACCGCGACGTGGGCCTCTCGACCCACGTCCGCTCCGCCCGGGCGCCGAGCCCGCTCGCCGTCCTCCTCGGCCGGGCGCGGCCGCCCTACACGATCGACGACATGGCCGCCGACGCCGCCGGGCTGCTCGACTTCCTCGGCCTTGATTCCGCCCACGTCGTCGGGGTGTCGATGGGCGGGTTCATCGCCCAGTCCCTCGCCCTCCTCGCCCCCGCCCGGGTGCGGAGCCTCACGCTCATGATGACCTCGACCGGCTCCCGCCGCGTCGGCCGCCCGAGCGCCCACGTCGTCTGGAGAGGGCTGCGCCCGAGGCCGGTCCCCTCGGCCGCGGCGGCCGTCGACGGGGTCGTCGAGACCTTCCGGCGCATCGGCTCGCCCGGCTATCCGCTCGACGAACGACGAATCCGCGACCTCGCCCGGCGGTCGCTCGAGCGGTCGAACGACCCGGGCGGCTTCTTCCGTCAGCTCTCGGCCATCCTCGCCCAGCCGGACAGGACGAGGGCACTGCGCCGTCTCGACGTCCCGACGACCGTCGTGCACGGTCTCGCCGACCCGCTCATCCACGTGAGCGGCGGCCGGGCGCTCGCCCGGGCGATCCCGCGGGCCCGCTTCGTGGGCGTCCCCGGCATGGGGCACGACCTCCCGCTCCAGGTGCTGCCGCTCATCGCCGACGAGATCGAGGCGGTGGTGCGCCTCGGCGAGGCGCGCCGGGAAAGGCGACCCTGAGCCGTCAGCCGGCCGGGAGCCTCCAGCCCATCTGCTCGGCGATCTCCTTGCAGGTCGGACAGAGCGGGTAGCGCTTCGGGTCGCGGTTCGGCACCCAGGTCTTGCCGCAGAGCGCCCGCACCGGTGTGCCGTTCACGATCCCCTCGACGACGCTCGGCCCGGCTGACACGTACTCGCCGCCTTCTGGACGAAACCCCTCCAGCACGATGTGCGCCATGCGTTCGTGGTCACCCTCTTCGGTGACCCACTGCTCTTCGATCGTCTCGACCGACGGCTTGAACGACACCTCGCCTCCTTCCGCCTCGCGATCGTACGGGCCCGGGCTGGCGCCCGCCGCCGGTTATCCGCGAGCGTGACGGGATGCGCGAGAGCTTCGTCGCCCGCCGCCTCGACCCCTCCGCGGCGCGGCTGCTCGCCGCCCTCGAGCGCTGGCGCGGGGTGCTGACGCTCCCGCTCGGCTGGGCCTACCGGCTCTCGACCGCACGCGACACGATCGACGCCGACGTGGCCCGGTGGCTCGCCGTCGTCGGGTGCGACGACGGCGCCCACGGCCTGCACAGCCTGCTGTACGCCTTCGGCGAGTTCCGGGCGCTCTTCTACCATCGCCTCGAGCACGCCAACGCGACGGGGGCGCTCCTCGCCCGGCTCCTGAAGCCGATCTGGAAGCCCACCTCCGGCCTCAGCCTCTCGACGCCCGACATCGGGCCGGGCCTGTTCATCGCCCACGGCCACGCCACCACGATCGCCGCCGCCCGGGTGGGCCGGAACTGCTACGTCCACCAGGGCGTGACCATCGGCTGGGACTACCGGGGCGACCGGGCACCGGTGGTCGGCGACGGCGTCTTCGTCGGCGCAGGCGCCAAGGTGCTCGGCGCCGTCACCATCGGCGACGGCGCCCGCATCGGCGCCAACGCCGTCGTGCTCTGCGACGTGCCGGCGGGCGCCACGGCGGTCGGCATCCCGGCCCGTCTCGTCGAGCGGGGAAGCGTGGCGCCGCTGCGCGGGGACGGGAGCGGGCGCGACGGAGCGGTCGGCGGCGGGGCGGCGGGTTTCGCGCAGACAGGCTGACGGGAACAAGCGACCGAGTGATCGGTCCTCGCAGCACCGCACGATCGCGCCGACGCTGCGGTTCGGTGCCGGGCGGCGCGCCCTCTCGGCGCAGGCGGCGACCGCCATCGGCGACGTCGAGCACGAACCCGGGATGCGCAGCGAGCTGTAGGCGCCGGCTGCCGGTCAGGTGAGCGGGCTGCCGGTCAGGTGAGCGGGCTGCCGGTCAGACGGTCCCCGTCCTCCGCGGCATCGCCCTGCAGGATGGCGCGCAAGGCGTCGGCCCGCTCGGCGGGGACCATTGCGGTGACGAGGTCGCCGGGCTCGAGCACGGTGCCTCCGTCGGGGAAGAAGAGGCCGCCGCCGCGTTCGACCGAGAGGACGACGGTCCCGGGAGGCAGCGCCGTGGCCCGCAGCGGCTGGTGGGCAGCCGGGGCGCTCGCCCCGACCCGGGCCTCGAGCTGAGCGCCCCCACTCCTCACCGCCGACAGCCTCCCGAGGCCGCCTTCGACCGCCCTTCGGTAGCCGCGCACGATGGTCGCCGTCGTGACGATGCCGACCGGGTGCTGGCCGGAGTCGAGCACCGTCACCCACGTGTCGGGCGTGGTGGTGAGCGCCTCGAGGGCGGTGTCGAGCGCTGCCGACTCCTGCACGGTCACGGCGGTCGGGTCGATGGCCGGGTCCATCCGGCGGGCGCCCTGCTCGACCTGGCGGGCCAGCCGCGATGCGGCGACCGTGCCGACGAAGAGCCCGTCCTGGTTGACGGCGGGCGCGCCGGGGACCCCCTCCTGCTCGATGAGCGCCAGCGCCGTCTCTGCGGGCAGGCCGGTGCGCAGCAGCAGGCGCGGCCGGTGCATCACCTCGCCGCAGCGCACGTCGCCGAGGAGCGTCATGCCGAGCTGCAGCCGGTGGGCCGGCGAGTCGTTCCGGGTGCGCCGCTGGCTGCGGTAGATGGTGGCATCGCTGCGGCGCACGATGAGCGTGGCGATGCCGACGGCCAGCATCGCCGGGGCGAGCGCTTCGAGCGACGCCGTCATCTCGACGACCATCACCATGATGGCGAGCGGAGCCCGGGCGATGCTCCCGAAACAGGCCATCATCCCGATCAGCACGAACGGTGCCGGGTCGTGGGGCACGGCGGGGGCGATCGGCTCGAACAGCCGCCAGACGGCCGCCCCGGTGAAGGCTCCGATCACCATGCCCGGACCGAAGATGCCTCCCGAGCCGCCCGAGCCGATGGAGAGCCCGGTCGCCACGATGCGGGCGAAGGGGATCAGCAGCACGGCCGCGAGCGGGAGGCCGAGCAGGGCGTGGCGGCCGAGGCCCTCCTGCACCCAGCCGTACCCGGTCCCGAGCACTTCCGGCAGGGCGAGTGCCATGAGTCCGACGAGCAGGCCGCCGAGCGCCGGGCGGACGGCGCGGGGCAGCCGGAGGCGGGCGAAGAGCCTGGCGATGCCGTAGAAGCCGTTGGCGTACAGCAGCCCGACGAGTCCGCAGAGGGCCCCGATGAGGGCGAACCAGAGGAGCTGCGCGGGGTCCTCGAAACGGTAGGTGGACGGCGTCGAGAACAGCGGCTGGAAGCCCTCGGCGGCGCCGAAGATGGCGTAGGAGACGATCGAGGCGATGAGGGCCGGCAGGAACGTCTCCGGCTCCATGTCGTCGCGGTAGAGGATCTCGGTGGCGAGCACGGCGCCCCCAAGTGGCGCCTTGAAGATCGCCCCGATCCCCGAGCCGATGCCGGTCGAGACGGCGATGCGGGCGTCGGCCGGAGAGAGGTTGAGAAGGCGCGCCACGAGGGAGGCGAAGCCGGCCGAGATCTGGGCCGTCGGGCCCTCTCGGCCGCCCGAGCCGCCTGCGCCGATCGTGACAGCGGAGGCGACGATCTTGACGGCGACCGCCCTCGCCCGGATGCCGCGGGGGTTCTCGTGCACCGCCTCGATGGCGGCGTCGGTGCCGTGCCCCTCGGCCTCGGGCGCGAGCCGGAAGACGAGAAGGCCCGAAACGAGGCCGCCGCCGCCCACCACGAGAGGCAGCGACCAGGCTCTCGCGAACGAGCGCGAGGCGCGGGCGAGCCCTTCTCCGGCCGGCGTCGGCACCTGGTAGCCGACGAGGTCGCGCAGGAAGACGTGCGTGGCGACGCCGAGAAGGTCGTAGAAGACCACGGCGCCGAGGCCGGCGATGGCGCCGATCGCCGTGCCGAGCACGAGCCATCGCTGGAGGTAGGTGGTCGTCGTCACCCATCCGGCCACGCGGGCGACGAGGGCGCGGACGTCGCGGCGGCGTCCGACCGCCGTGCTCACAGTGCCCACCGCCCGGTCTCGGCCTCGTCCGGCGGCTCGCCGGCCGCCGCAGCGAACGAGCGGAAGGCGGCGACGACCTTGCTGCGTGCCGACGGCTCGAGCTGCGCCACGACGCGCCGTATCTCGCGAAGGCGTCGGCCGGTCACGTGGTCGACGAGGGCTGCTCCCTTGGCGCTGAGGTGGACCCGGACGGCGCGCCGGTCGTCGCCCTCGGGCTCGCGATCCCGCACGATGAGCCCCTTGCGCTCGAGGCGGTCGCAGAGACGGGTGGCGGTCGAGGGCGAGGTGGCGAGCGCCTCGGCGAGGTCGCCGGGACGCTGCGGTCCCCGGCTCGACAGCACGACGAGCGCCCGGTACTGCGGGAGGGTGACGTCCTCGCCCACCTCGGCGAGGGAACGAGCGGCCACCGCCACCAGCACCCGGCTGGCGGAGAGGACGGCGTCGGCGAGCTCGTCGTCCTCAGGGTCGGGCACGATCAGTCATTGTAGATCGACAATAATTGTCCTGCGACATTGATCTGAGCGTCACCGCCCCGCCCCCTGGTCTGAGGGCTGCACCTGCTGGGTACGCCTTCCGCTGACGTCCCTTCGCGCCGGGGGCGCGTTCCGAAGGAGGTGCTCCGTGCCGCTCGGCACGTCGTCGTGGGCATGAACGGCCCGCTCGCCGGGGCGGGCGGGCCGAGAAGGCGAGAAGAGGACCGGCCGCTCGCCCGCCGCGTCGGTTCCTTTCTCGTCTGGTGGGTGCTGTTGATGGGCTTCTGGGTGTGGGCGGACGACTCGCTCCTCGTCGCCGAGCTTCTCGTCGGGGCGGCGGTCGCCGCCATGGGTGCGGCCCTCGTCGAGCTCGCCCAACACCAGGCGGCGAGCCGCATCCGCATCCGGGCCGAGTGGCTCGGCCCGGCCGTGAAGCTCCCGATCAAGGTCGCGGCGGACACTGTCACGGTCTTCGCCGCGCTCGCGTCGTCGCTCGTCACCGGACGCCCGCCGCGAAGTGGTTTCGCAGAGCAGCCGGTGCGGGCCGGTGGCGACTCGGCCGAGGCCGTGACGAGGCGGGCCCTCATCGTCGGAGGGAGCTCACTTGCCCCGAACACCTTCGCCCTCGGCATCGACTGCGAGCGCGACGTGATGGTGGTGCACCACCTCGTCGTGCCGACCGGGGCGGCCCGCCAGCCTGCGAGCCGGGGGGCGGGCGGTGGCGATGCCGGCCGCGACGGCCGGGCCGAGGACGGCGAGCGTGCCTGACTTCGCCGTCGCCGCCGCGGCCATGCTGCTCGCCGCCGTGCCGCTTGGCGTCGCCGCCTGGCGGGGCTCGGTGATGGACGCCGTCGTCGCCTACGAGGCGGCGAGCTCGATCGTCGTCATCGAGTTCGTCCTCCTGCCCGAAGCGTTCGACCGGCCGGCCCTCTTCGAGTTCCCGATCCTGTTCGCCGTGCTCCTGCTCGGAAGCGGGCTCGTCTACGTGCACGCCATGGAGCGCTGGCTGTGACCGAGCGGATCGTGATCGACGTGTTCCTCGGGCTCGCCACCGTGGTGGTGCTGCTCTCGTCGCTCGGGGTGCTCGTGATGCGCGACGTCTTCCAGCGCATCCACTTCCTCGCCCCCATCTCGCTCGTCGCGACGGTGCTCGTCGCTGTGGCCGTGACGGTGAAGCAGGGCTGGGACCAGAACACGGGCGCAACGTGGCTCGCCCTCGGCTTCGTCGTCGTGGTCTCGCCCTACCTGAGCCACGCCACGACCCGGGCCGCACGCATCCGCGCCGAGGGCGACTGGCGCGGCCGCCCGGCTCGCGACGTGGATGGCGCCGGCGGCGGCGCCGGCGAGAGCGGCGGCGCATCCGAGGGCTCACGATGAGCGCCGGCTTCCTCGCCGTGGTGGGCGTCCCGCCCCCACACTGGGCGACCGAGGTGCTCCAGGTGACCCTCCTGTTGCTCGCCGCGGGCGGCGCCACCACGGTCGTGCTCTGCCGGGCGCCGAAACGCCAGATCGTCTTCCTCGGCGCCTACGGCATGCTGCTCGCCCTGCTGTTCATGGTGGTGCAGGCTCCCGACGTCGCCCTCTCGGCCATCACGATCGGCGCAGTGATGCTGCCGCTCTTCCTGCTCCTCGCCCTCGCCAAGATCGAGAAAGAGGACGCCGAGTGAAGCCCACCACCCGCCGCGCCGTCTTTGGCGCCGGAGTCCTCGGGATGGCGTCCTTCTACCTGTGGGGCATGACGGGGCTGCCGCCCTTCGGGACCTACCGGGGCCCGTACGGCACCATCGTCAACCGCGTGTCCGTGCCCGACACCCATGCCACCGGCGTGGTCTCGGTGGTCAACTTCGTGTTCCGGGGCTTCGACACCGTCGGGGAGGAGTTCATCCTCTTCGTCGCCGCCGTCGGCGTCGCCCTCGTGCTGCGGCACCTGCGCGAGGACGAGGAGGTCGAGGGCAAGGACGCCGCGCCCGGTCTCGACGTGCCGCCGACGAGCGAGGCGGTCCGCCTCATCGCGCTGGCCTTCACCGGCCCGACACTCGTCGTCGGCTGGTTCCTCGCCACCCACGCCCAGACGGACCCGTCAGGGGGGTTCCAGGGCGGAGTCGTCATCGCCTCGGCCGTCGTGCTCATCTACCTGGCGGGCCAGTACCTGAGCTTCCGTCGCCTCAACCCGGTCGACGTGCTCGACTCGGTCGAGGCGGCAGGAGCGGGGGGTTTCGTGGGCGTCGGGCTCGGCACGCTCGCCGTGAGCGCCCCCTACCTCGCCGACGTCGTGCCGCTCGGCCGGGTGAACGGAGCCGTCGACGCGGGCGGGACGATCCCGTTCATCAGCCTGTGCGTGGGCGTCGAGGTGACCGCCGCCTTCCTCCTCATCACGAGCGAGCTCCTCGAGCAGACGCTCTTTTTGAAGGAGGGGTGATGGGGATCCTTCCCTACGTCGTCGTCGCCTGGGTGCTCGTGTGCGGGCTGTACGGCATCGCCACGAGCCGCCACCTCGTCCACCAGATCATCTGCCTCGTCGTCGTGCAGTCCTCGACCTACGTCCTGTTGCTCTCGGTCGGCTACAAGCTCGGCGGCATCGCCCCGTACTTCTCCGACGTGCCGGCCCACGTCCGCGCGGTGGACCCGGTCGTGCAGGCGCTCACGCTCACCGACGTCGTGGTCGAGGCGGCCGTCACCGCCCTGCTGCTCGCCTTCGCCATCCAGGCGAAGAAGCGTTTCGGCACGGTCGACCCGCTCGAGCTGCGCCAGCTGCGCGGATGAGGCCGACGCCGCCCGCATGGACCCGCTCCTCCCCCTCACCGTCGTCGTCCCGCTCTCGGGGGCGGCCTTCGTCTCGATCGCCAACGTCTTCCTGACCGAGCGCCGCCGGGTGCTCGACGCCGTCGCCGTCGCCGTCGCGGCGGCGGTGGTGGCGATGCTCGCCGTCCTCGTCGTCCGCTGCTCGAGAGGCATGGAGGTCTACTGGTTCGCAGGCTTGCGGCCGCGAAGGGGCGTCGCCATCGGCATCGACTTCGCCGCCGGCCAGCTGAGCAGCGGCCTCGCCCTCCTCGCCGGCGTGCTCGTCATCGCCTCGATGGCGTTCTCCTGGGCGGTACTTCGAGCAGGTGAGCACGTGGTTCCACGCCCTGATGCTCGTCTTCCTGGCGGGCATGGTCGGCTTCTGCCTGACAGGCGACCTCTTCGACCTCTTCGTCTGGTTCGAGGTGATGGGCGTGGCCGCCTACGCCCTCACCGCCTACCGGCCGGAGGAGAAGGCGCCGCTGCAGGGCGCCCTCAACTTCGCCATCACGAACAGCGTCGCCGCCTACCTCTCGCTCTCGGGCATCGCCCTCCTCTACGCCCGGACGGGGGCCCTCAACATGGCGCAGATCGGGGCCAACCTCGAGCGCCGCCCTCCCGACGGGCTCGTCGTCGTCGCCTTCGTCCTCGTGATCGTGGCGTTGCTGACGAAGGGGTCGATCGCCCCCTTTCACTTCTGGCTGGCCGACGCCCACGCCGTCGCCCCGACCCCCGTCTGCGTCCTCCTCTCGGGCGTCATGGTGGAGCTCGGGCTCTACGGGATCGCCCGGGTCTACTGGTCGGTCTTCGGCGCCGGGCTCGGACACCGGGGGGTCATCGCCTCGGCCCTCCTCGCCCTCGGCGTGCTGACCGTCGTCGTCGGGTCGGTGTTCTGCTTCCGCCAGCGGCACGTGAAACGGCTGCTGGCCTTCTCGACGATCACCCACGCCGGCCTCTTCCTCCTCGGCCTCGCCGTCCTCTCCCCGCTCGGCCTCGCCGGCGCGGCCGCCTACGTGGTCGGCCACGGCTTCGTGAAGGCGGTGCTCTTCCTCTGCGTCGGCATCGTGCTGCACCGGCTCGGCTCGGTGAACGAGACGAAGTTGCACGGGCGGGGACGCCACCTCCGCCTGACCGGGGTCCTGTTCGTCCTCGCCGCCCTCGGGCTCTCGGACCTGCCCCCGTTCGCCACCTCGCTCGGCGCCACCTGGATCGGCGACACCGGCGCCTCGCACGGCGCGCCCTGGATCACGGCCGTCGTGGTCGTGGCGACGATCGTCACCGGCGGCGCCGTGCTGAGGGTGGCGGGCGGGGTCTTCTTCGGCCTCGGCGACCCCCCGAGCGAGGACCCGCACATGGCCGAGGAGTCGGACGAGGAGACCTCCGAGACCGAGGCCGGCCACGACCGCACCCCGTGGACGATGACCGTGCCGGCGATGGTGCTCCTCTCGGGGGCGCTGGCGGTCGGGCTGTGGCCGGGACTCGGCGGCCTGCTCCAGCACGGCGCCCTGCAGATGGAGGACCAGGGCGCCTACAACGCCGCCGTCCTCGGGGCGCACGGCGGCGCCTTCGTGCACCTACGGGCGCTCGCCCGCCTGGAGGCGCTCTCGCGGCCGGAGCCGACACCCGTCACGGCCGGCGGGATACTCACCTCGCTCGCCACGGCGGCAGGGGCGGTGGTGCTGGCGCTGCTGGCGCTCTACTACCGCCGGCTCCCCGTGCTCAGCCGCTTCCGCCAGAGCGACCGGCTGGAGGCGCTGGCGAGCGCCTTCCAGAGCGGGCTCGTAAACGACTACGTCACCTGGCTCGTGGTCGGGGTGGCCTGCCTCGGAGGGGCGCTCGCCTTCAGCATCCGCTGAGCCGGGGGGGTCCCCTCGAGTCGGAACTGTGCAGGAATTCGAGGCACTTTTTCAAGAGTCCATCGAATTCCCGCACAGTTCGGGTCCGGCACGAAACCCGGCCGCCTCTTCCCCCGGCACCGGCCGCCCCGGCCCGCCCCCCGGCTGCCGGCGGCCTCTCCCCCGTCGCCGCCGGCCCGGGCCGGCCCTCAGCCGCCGGCGTAGAGCTCGTCGATCACGTCGGCGAAGTGCTCGTAGACGACCGAGCGCTTCACCTTCATCGTGGGTGTGAGCTCATCCGACTCGAAGGTGAGGTCCCGGGCGAGCACGTGGAACTTGCGCACGCCCTCGGCGTGGCTGCGCTTGGCGTTCACCTCGGCGACGGCCTCCTCGATCACCGCGAGCAGGTCGGGGTCCCCGGCGAGGGCCTCGATGTCGGACAGCTTGTTGCGCTCGAGCGCCCACCGGGTGACCTCGTCGTGATCGAGGGTGAGGATGGCGGCGAGGAACTTGCGGCCCTCCCCGACCACGATCGCCTCCGAGACGAGCGGGTGGTTGCGCAGGTCGCTCTCGATCTCCTGCGGGGCCACGTTCTTCCCCGAGGCGGTGATGATGAGGTCCTTCTTGCGGCCGATGATGCGGAGCGAGCCGTCCTCCTCGATGACCCCGGTGTCGCCGGAGTGCATCCAGCCGTCGGGGTCGATGAGCTCAGCCGTCGAGGCGGGGTCGTCGAGGTAGCCGGCGCAGACGTTGCCGCCCCGCACGAGGATCTCGCCGTCGTCGCCGATCCGGACGCTGACGCCCGGGACCGGCGGGCCGACCGTCCCGATCCGCACCTTGCCGAGCCGGTTCGCCGTCGTCGGGCCACAGTCCTCGGTCTGGCCGTAGATCTGGATCATGGGCAGCCCGACGGCGTGGAACCACGACACGAGGTCCGGGTGGATCGGCGCCGCCGCGCTCACGAGGACGTGCGCCTTGTCGAGGCCGAGCTGGCGGCGGATGGTCGCCCCGAGCGACCGGTCGAGCGCCGTGTAGACGCCGAGCGTGCCCACCGGGAGAGCACGCCCCGCCTGCTCGGCGGCCACCTTCTCGAGCCCGAGGGCGACGTAGCGATCGACGGCGCGGCGCACTGCATGGGGCTGGGACCTCAGGTGGTCCTCGATCGCCTCGCGCAGCTTCTCCCAGACCCTCGGCACGGCGAGGAACACCGTCGGCCGGCAGGCCGGGAGGTCCTCTGCCACGGTCGCCAGGCTGCGGGCGAACCACGTCTCGCCGCCGTAGCTCACGGGGCCGAGGTCGCTCATCATCCGCTCGGCGATGTGGCTGAGCGGGAGGAACGAGAGCAGGCGCTCACCCTGGCCGATGCCGTACTCCGGGGTGACGTGGCGGAGGGTCCACATGATGTTGCCGTGCGTCACCATGGCGCCCTTCGGGGGGCCGGTCGTGCCGCTCGTGTAGACGATGGTGGCGAGGTCCTCCGGCTCGACCGCCGCCGCCCGGCGGTCCACGGCCTCGGGCTCACGGCAGATGGCGTCGGCGCCGAGCGCGCGGAGGTCGTCGAAACCCATCAGGAGCGAGTCGGCAGCACGCCACGAGCTCTCGAACAGCACGATGCGGCGCAGGGTCTTGAGCTCGTCGCGCACCGACAGCACCTTGCCGAGCTGGGCATGGCTGTCGAGGAAGCACACCTCGACTCTGGAGTGGTTCATCACGTAGGCGATCTGGGCGGGAGAGCTCGTCGGGTAGATCGGCACGGTGATGCCGCCGCTGTAGAGCGTCCCGAAGTCGGCCAGGTGCCACTCGGGCCGGTTGCCGGACAGCACCGCAACCCGGCCACCCGGTTCGAGACCGAGCTCGGCGAGGCCGGCCGCCAGTTGGCGGACGGCGAGGAGGTAGTCGGACCAGGTGATGATCTCCCACTCGGCAGCCGTGTGGGGGAAGCGGGTGTGCCGCATGGCAGGGCTGAAGGGGATACGGCGGGCGTTGGCCCGAAGGGCGTCGACCACCGTCCTCCCCTGCTCGGCGGGCACCCCTGCCGGGGCAGGGCGTGGCGCCTGCAGCCGACGGAGGCGGTGAAGCGGGGACAGGGCAGTCATAGGGTCATTGACCCCCCAAACCCCGCCCGCCGCTAGGGTCCGACGACTCAAATTCCTCGCAAAGAGGGGCCGAAGGACCCTTGCAGCACCGGGTCGACGGCCGGATGCTCCGCGAGGTGCTCGACACGTTGCTCGACGTCTTCCGGATGCGTCAGTACTTCGACGCCATCACCCGCCTCCGCCAGGTGAACGAGGGCGTGCGCCACGACGTCGCCTTCCTCGCCGAGGCCCGCCGCGCCCTGCTGCCGTTGCCGATCGACCACCGGCCGGCGACTCGGCCGTCGCCGTTCCCCCCTTCGGAGCGGCTCGTCCTGCCGGGCCTCGACCACAAGCGCCTCGCGCTCCTCTCGACCGGGGGAAGCGGGGCGCTGGCCGCCCTCGTCGGGGTCGGCCGTGCGCTCGAGGAGGCCGGCGTCAAGCCGTCGGTCATCTCGCTCTGCTCGGGCTCGGCCATGTTCGGCTTCCCGCTCGCGGCGGGCATCCCCGCCGAGAAGGTCGCAGCCTTCACCGCCGGGCTCAGGCCGGCTGACTACCTCGACCCCGACTGGAAGGCGGTCGCCTCCCTCCTCCCGACGCGGGGACGAGGCTTCGCCGGGCTGCTCCGCGGCGAGCGCCTCGAGGCGGCCTACCGCTCCCTCCTCGGCGACATGACGCTCGGGGAGCTGCCGACGCCTGCCTACGCGCCCATCTGGAGCGTCGAGGAGAACCGCCTCGAGTACCTCGGCCCGAGGACCTACCCGGACGTCCCCGTCGCGAGGGCGGTCCACATGGCGGTCGCCCTGCCGCTCTTCCTCGAGCCGACCGCGCTCGGCAGCGGCTACTGGTGCGACGGCGGCATCGTCGACATCTTCCCCGTCGTGCCGGTGCTCGACCTCGAGGGCGGTTGCGACGCGGCGCTGTGCGTGAACTGCTTCTACCCGCCGGGTTTCGCCGGCGAGGACGCGAGCGGCTGGCAGGACCGGACGGCGAGCATCCTCCACGTCGCCTCGCAGGTCCGCACCTGCCAGCAGGTCGAGCTGGCCCGAACGAACCTCCGCCGGCTCGAGGAGGCCGCCGACGTCGTCATGCTCGAGCCGGTCTCCTACGACGTCGTCCGCGGCGTCGGCTTCTACCGGCAGTTCATGAACACTGACGACTGGCCCGCCTTCATGAAGGCCGGGCGCCGCGACGCGCGGCGGGCCCTCCATCGCCGCTTCGGAGCTGCGGCGGCATCGGAGACGGCCTCCAGCGTCACCAGCACCGCCGCCTGACAGCGTGGCGGCCGCCTGAGGCGCCGGCTCGCCGGGTGACCTCAGTGGAAGCGACGGCGCCGTGCGAGCCCGGCCGCGTCGGGCGGCGGGAGCGCCGTCGCCCCGGGAGGTGGCTGGTGGGCGCGGGCGGCGAGAGCGACGAGCTCCGCGAGGAGCAGCTCTCCCTCGCGCCCCTCGGCGTCCACCTCCACCCAGTCCGAGCCGGAGCGCCGAAGCCTGACGTGCCCGTCCGCCCTGAGACGCGGACGGAGGTCCCGGATGACCGCCCGTGTGAGGCGGACGTCGTAGTGGCCGCCCGAGTCGCGGTGCAGGATCTCCTTCCCGTTGGCCCAGAGCGCCGGGCCGTCGACGAAGGCGGACTCTCCCTCGGCGACACCCGCGACGTCGGCGAGCACGGCGGGGAGGGCGTCGGCCCTCTCGCTCACGCCCCTCCGTCCTCGAAACGCGCCCGGAGCGGCATCCCCGAGCGGCCGCCGTCCGGCCGCACGCCGAGCACCTGGTTGACGGCGATGCGGCCGCTCTCGAAGGAGAAGGCCGAGCCGGCGAGGTAGAGGCGCCAGGCGCGGGCCCGTCGCTCTCCGACGAGGCGCGCCGCCGTCTCCCAGTTGGCCTCGAGGTTGGCGAGCCACCGCCGCAGCGTGAGGCCGTAGTGCTCGCGCAGGCTCTCGACGTGGCGGACCTCGAGCCCCGCCCGCTGCATGGCGGACACGACGACACCCACCTCGACGAGCTCACCGTCGGGGAAGATGTAGCGGCCGATGAAGCTGTCGGACGAGAACCTCGCCAACTGGCGGCGCGGGAGGGCGAGCGGTGTCGGCCAGTTGCCGCGCCTTCGCCAGCGCGGGAGGGCGCTGATGGCGTGGTTGAGCACCCGGCCGCCCGGGCGCACGAGCGAGGCCAGCTTCGAGAAGTACTCCGGCAGGTGGTCCTCGCCCACGTGCTCGGACATGCCGATCGAGCTGACGGCGTCGAAGGGCCCGTCGGCGACGTCCCGGTAGTCCTGCAGCCGGATGTCGGCCGCCTCGCCGGCGCCGGCGAGGCGGCAGCGGGCGTAGTCGCGCTGGTGCTGCGAGAGCGTCACCCCCACCGCCCGCACGCCGTAGCGCCCGACGGCGTGCTCGATCATCCCGCCCCACCCGCAGCCGACGTCGAGCAGGCGGGCGCCCGGGGCGAGCGAGAGCTTTCGCGCCACGAGGTCGTGCTTGGCGGCCTGGGCGTCCTCGAGGCTGTCGTCGGGGCTGTGGAAGACGGCGCACGAGTACGCCATCGTCGGCCCGAGCAGCAGGCGGTAGAAGTCGTCCGAGACGTCGTAGTGGTGGCTGACCGCCCGCCGGTCCCGTCCGAGGCTGTGGACGCGGCCGGAGAGGCGCACCTCCTCCGGTGGAGGCTGGCGCGGGCGGAGCGCGTCAGGTCCGGCGAGGCGGGCGAGGCGGGCCCACTGGGCCGGCGTCACGTGCACGTTGTCGAGCTCGTTCGCCAGGTGGAGCGCCTCCACGAGATCGCCTTCGAGCTCGAGGTCGCCGATGACGAAGGCCCGGGCGATGCCGAGCTGACCGGGACGCTGCAGCGCCCGCACGAGCGCTTCCGGCGACCGGATGTGCAGCGTGGCCGGAGCGTCCTCCGGCCCGAGGCTGGCGCCCTCCCAGGTGGTGATCCGGATCGTGAGACGATCGCCGAAGACCTCGCCGAGGAGCTCGGCGAGCGAGCCGCGGGGCGGTCCACCACGAGCCACCGGCCGGCGCTGGGCTGTGTCGACAGCGGTGATGTCTGCCACGTCATGAGTTTTGCGCCGCGCGCAGGTGCGCCGCACGCCCGTTTGCCCCTTTTGCCCCGTCGGTCCCGGACCGCTTCGAGCCGGTGGCAGACTGGCGACACGTTCGAACGATTCAGCGACCGGGCCCGCGCCGTCCTCGTTCTCGCCCAGGAGGAGGCGAGCCGCCTCGACCACCCCTTCATCGGCACCGAGCACATCCTCCTCGGGCTCCTCGCCGAGAGGGAGAGCGCGGCGGCCGAGGTGCTCGGAGCCGTCGGGGTGTCGCTCGACGTTGCACGACAGAGGGTGAAGGAGGCGATCGGCCCGATCGAGACGGCCTCGACCGGCTCGCCGCCGTTCACGCCCCGGGCGAAGAAGGTGCTCGAGCTCTCGCTCCGTGAGGCGCTGCGCCTCGGCCACCACGACATCGGGCCCGAGCACATGCTCCTCGGTCTCCTGCAGGAGGGGGAGGGGGTGGCCGTGCAGGTGCTCACCGGCCTCGGAGTCGACCTGCGCCAGGTGCGCGAGAACGTCGTGGTGCAGGCGACCCAGGGGCACGACCCCGGTCGGCCGTCGGCGGAGGTGCGCCGGTTCCCCCTCGGCGTCGTCGGCGCCGGCGACGAGTCCCCGGGCCGGTACGCCACCTTGCGGGTGGTGACGGCCGGCCGCGGCCCAGGCGACTACGAGGCCGCCTACGCCGACCTCTCCGATCTGCTCGAGCGGCTCGGGCTCGACGCCGGCCTCGTGCTGCCGTCCCAGCTCGAGGTGAGCACGACCCACACGACGGTCGGGCCCGGCATCGTCGTCTCGGTGACGGTCACGCTTCCCGAGGGCGAGCACCCGGCCTGAGGCGTTTCGGGCTCGATCTGAGCCCGCCTCCCGGCAGGGCCGGGGTGGCCCTGTGCCAACATGGCGGCGATGCCTGTCGATCCTGCCGGCGAGTCCGGCGAGCCGGAAGGACGGGGCGGCCCCGGCGGGCCCGGCGCCACCCGGCCGGCCACGACGCGCCGGGAGCGGCCGCTCCTTGACGCCTACGTAGCGGGCGTGAAGCGCCGCGGCGTCGCCTTCACCGTCCCGGGCCACAAGGGCCTCGTCGGCGCCCTCGACGACCGGCTGGCCATCGCCGTCGATGCCGACCGACCGCTCTACGGGGGGGTCGACACCGTCAAGCTGCGGGACGGGCTGCTCGCCCAGGCCGAGCGGCTGGCGGCGAAGCACTACGAGGCCGACTGGTGCCGTTTCTCGACGGGCGGCTCGACCCACGCCAACCAGACGCTCTGCCTCGCCATCGGCCGGCCCGGCGACGAGGTGATCGTCAACCGCTCCCTGCACCGCTCGCTCCTGCTCGGCCTCGTGCTGGCAGGCCTCTCGCCTCGCTGGCTGCCGACGGGGGTCGACGCCGGGAGCGGCATGCCGATCGGCACGGCCGTCGCCGACCTCGAGCGCGCCCTCGAAGCCTCGCCCGGTGCGCGTGCCGTGTTCCTCACCGAGCCCGGCTACCTCGGGACGCTCTCGGATCTCCCCCGCCTCGTCGAGGTGGCCCACGCCGCGGGAGTGCCGGTCCTCGTCGACCAGGCGTGGGGCGCCCACTTCGGCTACCACCCGGAGCTGCCGCCCCACGCCCTCGCCTGCGGGGCCGACGCCCTCGTGACGAGCATCCACAAGCTCCTCCCCGGCCACAGCCAGGCGAGCCTTCTCGCCGCCCGCCTCGAGCGCTTCGACCTCGGCCGCCTCGAGCGGGCCTTCGAGGCCACCCACACGACGAGCCCGGCGGGCTCCATCCTCGCCAGCATCGACGGCGCCCTCGCCCTCATGGAGGAGCGGGGCGAGGAGCTCCTCACCCGGGTCCTCGACCTCGTCCGATCGGCCAGGCACGAGCTCTCCGAGGCCCTCCCGGGGATCGCCCTGCCGGACGCGGCGACCTTCGCAGCGCTCGGCAGGGACCGTTTCGACGACACCCGCTTCGTCGTCCGCCTCGGGCCGCTCGGAGCCGACGGCAACGAGGTCGAGCGGGCGATGCTCGAGGACCACATCTCGCTCGAGCTGGCCGACAGGGACACGCTCCTTCCCATCGTGACCGTCGCCGACGACGAGGCCTCCCTCTCGAACCTCGTCCGGAGCCTCGTCCGCGCCGTCGGCGCCACCGAGCGCGGGGCGCCGCGTCCCCTCGTCTCCGCCATGAGCTGGCGGGTCGACCCCGTCACGGCCATGAACCCCGCCGAGGCCTTCTACGCCCACCACGAGCGGGTGCCCGCCGAGCAGGCGGTCGGGCGGGTGGCGGCCGAGCTCGTGGCCCCCTACCCCCCCGGCATCCCGGTCCTCGCTCCGGGCGAGCTCGTCACCCGGGAGCTGCTCGACGAGCTGAGGAGCGTGGCGGCCGAGGGGACGAGGATCGCCTACGCCGCCGATCCCACCCTCGACACCCTCGAGGTGGTCGCCGAGGGTCACGTGGCGGCGGCGCCCCGTCCCGACTGAAGGCGGCGAGCCCGTCCCGCCGCGGCGGCCGACCCCGCCCGCCGGCTCACGACGAGGACCACGGCGTCGTGCGGCGGCGGCGGCCTGAACGCCGAGCGGGGGATCGCCCGTCCGGTCGACGCCTCGAACTGCGCCGCCCACCGAGCGGCGCCGGGGGCCTCGCCGCTCGTCCAGCGCCGGGCCACGTGGCGCGGCACGACGAGGCGCGCCTCGACGAGCCGGCTCCCGGGTGCGACGAGGCGCCGGAGCAGGCCGGCGGTGGCGCCGAATGGCGGGTTGGCGACGACGTGGAAGGGGCGCCGGGGAAGCCGAAGGTCGCGGGCGTCGGCCTGCACGACGATCACGTCGCCGTCGGCGTGGACCTCGCGCAGCAGGCGGCAACGTTCCGGGTGCAGCTCGACGGCGACGACACGGGCGCCCGTGCCGGCGAGGAGGAAGGTGAGGACTCCGTCGCCCGCGCCCACGTCGAGCACGAGGTCCCCGTGCCCGAGACGAGCGTCAGCGACGAGGCGGAGCGCCCAGGACTTCTCGAGCCGGTGCCACCCCCACCGTGGCCCGGACGGACCGGGCACGGACCATGACCATGAAGGCACCCATCGGCCGTCACGCTACTTCCGGCGCCCGGGGAGCGCCGCCGTCTCGCAGCCGGCGGCCCTTTTTGGACAACATGGAGCCGTGACAGCCGGCGGGCGTCGGTGAGAAGGCGGCGGCCCGGCAGGCCCGACGGGGCCGCCCGGGCGATCGATCGCCGGGAGTTCATCGCAGGCATGGCTGCCCTCGCCCTCGCCGGCACCGCCTCCTGCACAGCCACCGGCGCTCGCCGCGGCCCGAGCATCAAGGCATCCGGGGCGACGAGGCGCCGCCCGGACCGGGCGGGCGGGCGCCCGGCCCCGTCGGCGCTGGCGGGGCCGCTCACCCATCCCGTCCGGGCCGACACCTCGGTCGGCGGCGCACGTCTCCGGCCGCCGGCGGTACCGCTCGTGGTCCGAGATCCGTACGTCTCGGCCTGGCTGTGCGGGACCGAGCTCGCCGGCACGTGGGCGACCGGCTGGGACGGCGGTCGCCAGGCCGTGTGCGGCCTCGCCCGGATCGACGAGAAGCCCTACCTCTGGTGCGGCGCCCCCGACGTGCCCGGCGTCGAGCTCGCGGTGATGACGCAACGCTCGCTCGAGGTCACGCCGACGCGGTCGATCTTCACGCTCGAGGGAGGCGGCGTCGAGCTCGTCGCCGAGTGGCTCTCGCCGGTCGAGCCCGGCGACCCGAAACGCCAATCGGTCCCCCTCGGCCTCCTCACCGTCAGCGTGTCCTCCTCGGACGGGCGGCCGCACGCCGTCGAGCTCTACGTCGACGTGTCGGGAGAGTGGGCGACGGGGCTCGAGGGCGACACGGTCGTCTGGCAGACCTCGCTCACGCGCTCGCGTCACTGGACGGTGCAGGTCGCACCCGAGCAGCCGCTCGGCGAGCGGGGCGAGATGGCCGCCTGGGGCACCGCCGTCTTCTCGACGGCACCGGTCGGGAGGGCGGCCTCCTTCCAGTCGGGCGCCGACGCGCAGGTACGAGCCCTCTTCGCCTCGAGCGGCCGGCTCGGCGACGGCGACGACCCCTCCTTCCGGCCAGTTGACGCCGACACGCCGGTGTTCGCCCTCGCCCACGACCTCGGGAGCGTCCGGGGCCCCCTGACAGCGCACTGGTGCTTCGGCCACTTCGAGTCGCCGGCCGTGCAGTATCTCGGCCAACCGCTCGAGCCGTTGTGGACTGCCTACTGGCCGAGCTGGCAGGCCGCGGTCGACGACTTCCTCTCCTCGGCCAACGAAACCCGCCTCCGTGCCGCCGCCCTCGACGACCGGATCACCTCGACCGCCACGGCGGCAGGAGGACCCGCCTACTCCGGGCTGTGCGCCCTCGCCCTTCGCCAGGCCTACGGCGCCTGCCAGCTCGTCGCGGGACCGGGCGGGCGCCCGTGGGCGTTCCTCAAGGAGCTGAGCAGCGACGACGACGTCTCCACGGTCGACGTCGTCTTCGACAGCTGCCCCGTCTGGCTGGCCCTCGACCCAGGCTTCCTCGCCATGCTCCTCGAGCCGATCCTTCACTACGCGGCGTCGGGACGATGGTCCGAGGGCTTCGCGCCGCACAGCCTCGGCTTCTGGCCGCTCGCCGACGGCAACCCCCTCGGCCCGGCCTTCGAGAAGATGCCCGTGCAGGACTCCGGGGCCCTCCTCGTCATGGCGGCGGCCTACGCCTCGCGGGTCCCCGAAGCGGCGGCGAGGAGCTTCCTCGCCCCGCACGAGGCGCTGTTCGGCGCCTGGGCCGAGCTCGTCGCGAGCGAGCTGCCGGCGCCGCCCGCCCAGCTGACGACGATCGACTACCTCGGGCCGAGCCCGGCCAACACCAACCTCGCCGCCCTCGGCGTGGTGGGCCTCGGTGCGTTCGCCCAGATCCTCGAGCGGCTCGGGCACGGTTCCGAGGCTCGCAGCTGGAGGAGCCGGGCCGAGCGGCTCGGCCGGGAGTGGGCGGCACGGGCGATGGATCCGGCCGGGCGCCATCTCGACCGCAACATCGGCAACCACGGCACATGGTCGAACCTCTGCAACGCCTTCTGGGACCGGGCGCTTGTGACGAAGCTCCTCCCGGCGAAGGTGTCATCCCTCCAGGCGACCTGGTACCGCGCACGCTTCGAGCCGTACGGCCTCGCCGTCGAGGACAAGACGCCGAGCCTCGCCCGCCTGGACCAGGAGCTGCTCACGGCCGCCTGGCTGCGCGAATTCCCGGTGCGCGACGAGCTCGTGGAGCGGGTCGCCCGCTACCTCGGGCACACGGCGTTTCGTGCCCCGATGCCCGATACCTACGACCCGCGCACCGGGTCGTTCCGCGATCAGTACAACTGGCGGGCGCGGCCCGTGGTCGGTGCCGCCTTCGGGCTGCTGCTCGTCTCTTGAGGCCGTCACTCGCTCACCCGCGCTAGGAATCTGGGGTGCTTGGCGCCTCGGACCGACCTGGCTGGCTGAGGGACCAGAGGTGGCCGAGCCCTGAGGAGCAGCTGAGGTGCTCGTCCCTCGATCTCGGGCCGGTGCTCGACTCCGAGGTGGGCGTGACGGCGAAAGGCTGGCCGGCGAGCCGCGGCCTGCGGCTGCGGGACGTCGCCACGAAGGGCTGGAACCTCCACGACGAGGCGCTCCCCCTCCCCGTCCTCGCCCTCAGGGCGGAAGCCGTCTTGAACAACCTCGCCGTCATGGGGGGCTTCTGCGCGGCGAACGGCGTGGAGATCTCGCCGCACGGCAAGACGAGCATGGCGCCGCAGCTGTTCGCCCTGCAGCTCTCCGCCGGCGCCTGGGGGATCACCCTCGCCTCGACCCAGCAACTTCAGACCGCCCTCGCGTTCGGGGTTCCCCGGGTGATGATCGCCAACGAGGTCGTCGGTCGACCGAACCTCATGACGCTCGCCGGCTCGCTCGCCACCGACCCGCCGCCGGTCGTCATGTCGTGGGTGGACAGTGGGGAGGCCGTCGAGGAGCTCGCCTCTGCCGTCCGAGAGGCCGGGCTTGCCACACCGGTCGAGGTGCTGCTCGAAGTCGGCTACCCGGGCGGACGGGCGGGCGTGCGGACCGACGAACAGGTCGACGAGGTGCTCGGCGCCGTCGGACGCCACGGCACCCGGGTGCGCCTCGTCGGCGTGGCGGGTTTCGAAGGGTTGCTCACCAACGGGCGCCGCGACGACAAGGTCTCGCCCCGGACGCACGCCGTGTCACAGACCGCGTACCTCGAGCACATCGCCGGGGTGGCCACACGCCTGCACGGGCGGGGCGACCTCCTCGACGGTTACCTGCTCTCGGCCGGCGGGAGCACCTCGTTCGACCGGGTGGTCGACGCCTTCTCGCCTCTCGCCTCCGAGGCCACCGTCGTGCTGCGGAGCGGCTGCTACCTCACCCACGACCACTTCATGAACGCCCGCACCTCCCCCCTCGCCGAGGGTGGCCGCCACGCGCCGGACTTCGGCTGCCTGCAGGCCGCCTTGGAGCTGTGGGCCTACGTGCTCAGCACGCCGGAGCCGGGGCTCGCCATCGTCGGCTGCGGGCGGCGGGACGCTCCCTTCGACTCCGGGCTGCCCGTCCCCCTGCGGGTGGTGCGCCGAGGACGGACCGCGCTCGGTCCCGAGCCCTTGAAGGGCGGGGTGTCCCAGCTGAACGACCAGCACCTCTACTTCTCCGACGAGACCGGGCTCGAGGTCGGCGACCGGGTCGTCTTCGGCATCTCGCACCCGTGCACGGCCTTCGACAAGTGGGCGCTCATCCCCGTGATCGACGCGGCGGGCGCCGTCATCGACGCCGTCCGGACGTACTTCTGAGCCCTCTGCCCGGCCTTCTGGTTGCGCCGAAGCCGGCCTCACAGGCGCTCTCCGCCCGCCCTTGAAGAGCTCCCCCCACGGCTCGTCCTACCCGATCTCGGCTAGCGGGCGATGGGCCACGACACCTCAAGGAGTGCGCCCCCGAGGTCCGGTGAAGCCCCGATGCGCCATCGGCCTCGCGTCGAGCGCACGATCGAGTCGGCGATGGCGAGCCCGAGGCCGTGGCTGCCTCCGTGGCTCGCCGGCTCGTGGAGCGACGGGGCGCCCGACCCGCTCGGCTCGTGCCCCGGCCGGGATCGGGCGAAGCGGTCGAAGAGGTGCTCCCGCTGTTCTGCGGCGATGCCCGGGCCGCTGTCTTCGACCACCAGGCGGGCGCGCCCGCCGACGGCCGCGACAGTGACCCTGACGACGCCCGGCGAGCCGGCGTGCCGGCAGGCGTTGTCGACGAGCACCCCGGTCAGGCGGTCGATCCACTCGGGAGGCGCAGCCACGAGAGGCGCATCGTCCTCGCTCGGCAGGTGCACGGCGAGTTCAAGGCGACGCGAGGCGGCGACGGGCTCGAACCGCCCGGCGCAGGTCGCGGCGACGGTGGCGAGGTCGATGGGTTCGAATCTCGGCGGCGGCGGCTCGGCGTCGAACCGAGCCAGCCAGAGCAGGTCCTCGACGATCTTCGTGAGGCGGGCGGTTTCGGCTGCGACGCGGTCGAGCATCTCGTGGTCGCCCGCCATCAGCGCGGTCGCCGTAGGGTCATCCTGCCCTTTTGCGCCTCCCGCGGCCTCTGCACCACTCGACGTCGCCGCCACCCGCCGGCGCAAGCCGAGCTCTGCTTCGATGACGCTGAGCGGTGTGCGGAGCTCGTGCGAGGCGTCCGCCGTGAATTCGAGCTGGCGGCGCCGGGACTCCTCGACCGGGACGACCGACCGGATGCCGATCGCGAGCGAGGCGAAGAAGGCCACCGCGGCGAGGATCGGGAGCGCCAGCAGCTCCGCGGTCTCGAGCACAGATCGAACGTGGTCGAGCTCGGCAAGGCTCTCGCCGGCGACGAGGAGGCTGCCCGCGTCACCGGCGTGCCCGCCCAGCCCTTTCTGGTCGGCTCGCGCCGCCACGAGGAACGAGTCGGCACCGATGGCGACCACGCTTGCCCCGCCTGCGCGGAGGCCTGCCACGACAAGAGGGGGCGCCCCTGCACTCGACCGCACGAGCCGACCGTCCCGTACCTGCCAGAAGAAGATCGGCGACCCGTAGATGCCGAGGCCATAGCGGCCGCCCGGGTCCTGGAAACGCAGCTCGCCCCGCGGCGCAGCGAGCGCTTCGCTCGGTCGGCGGGCGGCGGCTGCGAGAGAGGCCTGCACCTGGTCCGACACCTGCGCGACGAGCCTGTGGGAGACCAAGACGTTGACGAGCAGCCCCGCCCCGAAGGCCACCACGACGACGACCCCGCTAGCGACGGCAGCCACGCGCGTGGCGTGCAGCTTGTGCCGTCGGCTGATGCGTCGCCGGCTGATCGGGCTCCGGGGACGACGGGCCGTGCGCCCGCCGCGGCCGATCCTTGGGCTCACGACGGGAGGAGGCGGTAGCCGGCGCCCCGCACGGTCTCGATGCTCGAATGGCTGCCGGACAACTTCGCCCGAAGCCGGGCGATGTGCACTTCGATGGTGTTCGACCCGAGCGCGTCGGCCTCGTCACCCCAGGCATGGACGGCAATCGACCGGCGGGAGACGACAGCGGGGGAGCGGCGGAGAAGGAGCTCGAGGATGGCGAGCTCGGTCGGCGTGAGGCCTCGCCGTTCGCCCCCGACGGAGACCTCCCGTGTGGCCGGGTCGAAGGCGAGGTCTCCGACGGCGAGCGTCGGCGGCTGGAGCTCGGCCGGCCGCCGCTGGAGCGCCCGCAAGCGGGCGAGCAGCTCGTCGAAGTCGAACGGCTTGACGAGGTAGTCGTCCGCTCCGGCGTCGAGACCGGCGACCCGGTCGGCGGTCCGGTCTCGCGCGGTGAGCATGAGGACCGGGAGGCGGGAGCCGGTCCGCCGCAGCTGAGCGACGAGGTCGAGGCCGCTCATGCCGGGAAGGCGCCAGTCGACGACGGCCACCTCGTAGTCGTAGGTCTCGAGGTACCCGAGCGCGGCCGCCCCGTCGGCCACGTCGTCGACCGTGTAGCCGGCAAGCGCCAGCCCTCGGCGCAGCACGGCCCGGAGGTTGTCGTCGTCCTCGGCCACGAGCACGCGCACCCCGTCGGTCTAGCTCGGCGCGGCCTTCACGAAATCGTCAGCCTCCTCCTTCAAGCTGACGCCGTGGCCAGGTTCTTTCGCGCGCACCGTTGGGCGAAGAGGCTCTCGATCAGCTTCGGCGTGCTCGTCCTGCTGGGAGCCCTCGTCACCGGGGCCGGCGTCGCCTACGTCGCCTACCGCAACCACCAGATCCACCGCGTCGCCGTGAAGCACCTGGCCAAAGAGGCGACGAAGGGCCCCGAGGTCGGCACGCAGACCTTTCTCATGATCGGGTCCACTTCCCGATGCGTGCTGAACGGCAAGCAGGCTGGTGCCTTCGGCAGCTGCGCAGAGGGCGTCACCGGCGTGAACTCGGACGTGATCATGCTGCTCCGGGCTGACCAGGCGGACCACACCGTGAAGATCCTCTCGATCCCGCGGGACCTCGTGCTCGAGAATGTCCGCCCGGGCGAGTTCCACAAGGTCGATGCCGCCCTCGCCGACGGGCCTTCGCAGCTCGTCGCCGTGATCGAACAGGACTTCGGCATCCCGATCAACCACTTCGTCGAGCTCAACTTCGACAGTTTCCAGGGCGTCGTGAACGCCATCGGCGGCATCCGGATGTACTTCCCGACTCCGGAGAAGGACCTCTACTCGTCGCTCGACATCACGACGGCGGGCTGTCACCTGTTGAACGGCTTCCAGGCGCTCGCCGTCGTGCGGTCGAGACACCTCGAGTACGGCTCGCACCTGCAGTACTACGACGGCTCGGGTGACCTCGGCCGGATCATCCGCGACCACGAGTTCCTCCGCGTGCTTGCGGCGCAGGTCGCCAGCCACGGTCTCGGCGACCCGATCAGCGACAACTCGCTCATCGGCTCGATCGCTCCCCGGCTGACCGTCGACTCGGGCCTGTCGATCACCGACATGATCGACCTGCTGCTCGCGTTCCACGGCACCGACCCGAGCTCGGTGCCGCAGTGGACGATGCCCAACCGGGAGCTGTTCCAGGACTACATCTACCAGGGCTACGACTACGGATCAGTGGTCTTCCCGTCCTATCCGCAGGACCAGAAGACGATCGACGCGTTCCTCGGCCTCACGAAACCCCCCTCGGCTTCCCTCGCCCCCACCTCGGTCTCGGTCTCGGTCGTCGACGGGAACGCCGACCCCGCCGGAACGGCGAGCCTGCAAGAGAAGCTGAGCGCGCTCGGCTTCCGGGTGAGCTCCGGCGGCTCGCAGACGCCTGTCGGCACCCCCTCGGAGGCGATCGTCTACTACCGACCCGGCCACCTTGCCCAGGCGCAGCGGGTGATGGACTCGCTCTCGGGCGTCGTCTCGATGGCGCAGGGCCCGACCGTTGGAGGGGCCGACGTGACCATCGTGACCGGCTCCGCCTTCTCGGTCGTGATGCCCGGTAGCCCTCCCGGTGGCCACTCCGGGAGTCCGTCGACCTCGAGCCTGCTCGGCCCGGTGAGCGCGGCACTCCAAAAGCTTCCCTCGTACGACCCGCGGGCCTGCTGAGTCGTCGTCGGCACGGCGCGGCCCCTTAGCCGCGAGTGCGCACGGCGCTCTTAGTCCCGACTCGACAGCGTCCACTCGCCCGGCGACGTCGAACACCATCAGTTCCACGCTCGAGAACGCAAGACGAGCCTGCTCATTGCTCGGTACGTAAAGAAGCGGGGCCTGAGCCCCGCTTCTTCTTCCAGCACTTGGACTGCGTTGACAGGTTACGAGGACACTGTCCCGTCGACCGCCACGGTGTAATCGATCGTGGCGTTCTCGCAGGCGCTCTCGTCGGTCGCTGAGGGTGACATGGAGATGACGAGGGACTCGCCGCTGTATGAGTCGCCCGGGGCGAGGTTCTGGCCGACAGCTGAGCCTTCGAGCGTGAGGCCGAACCAACTGGCGTTGCACCCCTCGGGTACTGCCGAGATGTTGGCGGTGACGCTGGAGATTGTCTCGCTGCTGACGTTGGAGCTCGGGTTCGTGATCTGAAGTGTGACCGTGTCCGAAGTCGCACCGGTCCCCGACGAATCGGTTCCAGGCGATATCAGCGTGCCCCCATCTGTACCGTTCACAGTGAAGGTCGCGTAGGTGGCAGTTTGAGCGCTGCCGTTGAACACCCCGCCGGCACCGAAAAAGGCGTAGGCGGCCCCACTTGAGGCGAGCACGAAGAGAACGGCCAGCCCTGCCGTCGCGATCTTCTTGCGGTGAGGCAGGTTGCGCAGCTGTCGAAGTGACTCTCTCATTGGGGCTCATCCCTTTCTGTTGGCGTCTGATGCGAAGCCTTCGCGGTCCACCTTGAGACGAGCAGGACGTCGGTCATGAGAAAGAACACGGCCAGGACCGCCAGGCCGACCCCGAGAAGCAGCATGCCGAGTAGATCGGCAATGAAGGCGACGCCGAATAGGGCCGTCCGACCCCAGTTTGCGGATCGCCAGCTCAAGGGCCGTCATCTCCTTCTGATGGACCGTGCAGTGCGTCCGGTCGATCTCAGGAGTGCCGCCTTGACCGGTGACGTCGCACGTCGGTCACTCGGCGGTCTGCTCGCTTTGGCGCGGTGGCAGCAGCCGATCACTGGTCGAGGGTTCCTGGTCGGAGCATCCACCGCAGTGGGCCTGAGCTGGGCCTGGTTGTGCCTACCGCGTCGCGCGAGGTGTCGCACCGTGGACGAGGCCCTTCCACGCCCTGCTCGACGACGAACGGTACTCCGCAGCTCTCGCTCCCCGAGCCGCGGGTCTCCGGCCCTGACCGTCACGATCGGCGGAGTTGTCATCGCGCGGGGCGCCAAGCTCAAGGCGATCGACTGGAACTGGGGGGACGTGACCCGCGTACGGGGCTGTCGCTAGTCCGCGACATCGCCGCTGCGGAGCCCGAGTTCCTCGCGGCCGGAGCCCGTGTACATGCCAGCGCGCAGAGGAGGGGCGTTCCGCGTCTACCTCGACCCGGTCAGATCACAAAGCGGCCGACGTACGGGTCACCCAGGGGTCCGCACCGGGCTGCTGTTTGGAGAGAGGATCGAAGTCGACGCAATGCGGTCGCCCGCATCATGACGGCTGCCCACATCGTCTCCAGAGCCCTGCGCCATCTCCGCCTTGCCCCGAAGGCGGTCCCCTCACAGGCCGTCGTGAACGGCCAGTTCAGCGGCAAAGGATCAACATCCACGCTGACCAAGCCGAAGTGTTGACTGCCACATGGACCGATTATGAGCGGCGAAGAGCGGAACCCGCGGGCCTTACTCGCTGACAAGGACCACGGTCTTGCCGCGGCCGTGACCGGTGTACAGACGATTGATCGCTTCGGGAGTCTCCGGGAGCGACACGGTGCGATCGATCGGGACCTTCAGCTTCTCCGCCCCGTACATCGCCGCCAGCTCGTCGAGTGACTCGGGCGTGACCTTTGCCATCATGAGCACGATCTGCTGCTTGATGAAGTGGTCGATGACGTTGGCCGCGGCCATCTTGGGCAGCGGGCCGAGGACCGAGAACCCGCTCGCGCCACCCCCTAGGAGCACCAGCGTGCCCTGCTTGGTGAGGAGGCGACGCAGGCTCCTTAGCGATCGCACCCCGACTGCGTCGACCACCAGGTCGTAGGTGGTGGCTTTCCGCGAGAAGTCGTCGCGGGAGCGGTCGAGGACTGTGCTCGCGCCAAGCGAGCGCACGAAGTCGACCTTGCTCGTGCTGCAGACGCCAGTGACGAGAGCGCCGGCCGCTGCGGCCATTTGGACGACGAATGCCCCAACACCGCCTCCGGCGCCGAGGACGAGCATCCGGAGACCAGCGTGCACACCACCCCTCTGCAGCCCCTGCAAGGCGGTGATCCCGGCAACCGGCAGTGCGGCGGCGTCCACGAAGCTCAGCCCTTCCGGCTTGTGCTGCAGCTCGCTCTCGTCCGCCGATGCGTATTCGGCGAAGGATCCGCTACCCAGGCCGAAGACCTCGTCGCCGGGCTTGAACCGTGTCACGACGGAGCCGACCTTCTCGACCACACCAGCGACGTCGACGCCGCGGATCGTTCGCTTCGGCCTCGACAAGCCGGTCTTGAGGCGAAGGACCATCGGCATCCCGGTGGCCATGTGCCAGTCGAGAGCGTTCACCGAGGCAGCGTGGACGCGGACAAGGACGTCCTTCTCGCCGATGGTCGGTCCCTCGACGTCATCGAGCCGGAGCCTGTCCGGTGTTCCGTACGAGGTGCCGACGATGGCTTTCACGATAGCCTCCACTTACTTCGTAAGTTGACGTTGTAAGTATTTATACTGAGGACGTAAGTACGTGTCAAGGGAGTGCGCTTGCCGACACAGTCCCCCACCGGCATCGGCGGTCGACCGCGACTCAACCCCGCCAGGGTCCTCGAGGCGGCCCTCGAGATCGCCGACAAGGAGGGCATCGAGGCGCTCACAATGCGGCGCCTCGGAAAGCGCCTCGGCGTCGAGGCGATGTCCCTCTACAACCACGTGGCCGGCAAGGAAGGACTCCTCGACGGGATCGTGGATCTTGTCATCGCTGAGATCGAGCTACCACCGTCAGGCGTGTCCTGGGACACCGCCGTTCGCACATGCGCCGTGTCGGCGTACCGGACGATGCTTCGCCACCCGTGGTCCTGCCAGCTCGTGATGCACCCGCCGGCCGGGACGGCCCGGAGCAGCCGGATGCGCTACATCGAGTCGCTCCTGCGGACCTTCACTGACGCCGGCTTCTCGCCGGAGCTCACCTACCGTGCGTACCACGCCATCGACAGCCACGTGCTCGGCTTCAGCATGTGGGAGGTGGGCCACAACGTCGCTGACGTCACACCGGAGCTCATCGAGCAAATGATGGCGCTGGTCTCGACAGGCGAGTACCCATATCTGCTCATGCATGCACAGCAACACATGTCACAGGACAACCAGATCAGTGACGAGTTCGAGTTCGGGCTCGACCTGATCCTCCAAGGCCTCCGGCGGATGCACCTTGCCGAGCGACGCCCCCTCGTGAGAGGCAAGGGTGCGGGCGACGATCGTTCAACAGTCCGCCGATAACACGCGAGGTGGTAGCGCGCCCTCAGTCATCTGCGCGGTTGCGTGCGGCCGTCCGAGATGCCAGTGACAGGATGCGTGCATGCGGCGCCTCGTTGATGAGGCGGTGCTCCTGATCCCGGACGTCGAGGGAGCCCGTGTCGAGCTGGCGGACTCCGAATGCCCGTCGACTACCGCGTAGGCCCAAACTGGCGGACGAAGAGCGCGCTCCCTTTCCAGCGTGGCCAGCAGTGGCCACGGGCGCTACGCCTCGTCGACCCCAACCCTGCTGTCGACGCCGCCTGAATACTGAGCACCTAGCGCCGATCGAAAACTGCGCGATCCACCAGTTCGCGAAGTGATCGATCGATCCTCGGGTCATCTCGATCCGAGGAGGAAGGGTGTACAA